>JACCEA010695763.1_pt1 | contig 55831 bp, 57 predicted proteins | sample 7449851 | NCBI WGS metagenome assembly JACCEA01 (sample SAMN15323453, study PRJNA562643) | freshwater metagenome | isolation source: river surface water | place: USA:Blue River Watershed | collected 2017-08-18 | reverse complement strand
AGGCAATTTAAGCAATTACTTCGTAATCATTTATTCACAATAACAATAAAAAGATGAGTGCAATACAGTACGTACACGCCAGACAAATTTTAGATTCACGCGGAAACCCAACGATCGAAGTTGATATCAAGACTGAAGATGGAGCTTTCGGTCGAGCAGCAGTTCCATCAGGAGCTTCTACAGGTATCCATGAGGCCGTTGAGCTTCGTGATGAAGACAAATCAGTTTACGTAGGTAAAGGGGTTTTGAAGGCTGTTGAGAACGTAAACAGAGCTATTGCTGAAGAATTATGGGGCTTAGAGGTTTCTGAGCAAACCATGATCGACCGTTTAATGATTGAATTAGATGGCACACCAAACAAAGGAAAATTAGGAGCAAATGCAATCCTAGGGGTTTCTATGGCCGTAGCGAAAGCAGCAGCACAAGAGGCTAATTTACCTTTATATCGTTACATCGGTGGCGTAAATGCAAATACATTACCCGTTCCAATGATGAACATCTTGAATGGTGGTTCTCACGCGGACAACTCGATTGACTTCCAAGAATTCATGGTTATGCCAGCGAAGGCTGAGTCTTTCTCACACGCATTACGTATGGGAACTGAGGTTTTCCACGCATTGAAAGGTGTGTTGAAGTCAAAAGGATATTCAACTAACGTAGGAGATGAGGGTGGTTTTGCACCAAACATCAAATCAAACGAAGAGGCAATCGAAATCGTGTTGCAATCAATCGAGAAGGCTGGATACAAGCCCGGTGAAGAAATTTTCATCGCGATGGATGCTGCTGCGTCTGAATTCTACGATGCGAAGACAGGTCTTTATACCTTCAAAAAATCAGATGGCAAGCAATTGAACAACATAGAAATGGCTGCATACTGGAAGACTTGGGCGGATAAATATCCGATCATTTCAATTGAAGATGGTATGGCTGAAGATGATTGGGCTGGCTGGGCTGAGCAAACTAAATTGATCGGTTCTAAATGCCAATTAGTTGGTGACGATTTATTCGTTACAAACGTGAAGCGTTTACAAGAGGGCATCGAAAAAGGTGTTGCTAATGCTGTTTTGGTCAAAGTAAACCAAATTGGTTCATTGACAGAAACAATTGATACGGTAAACCTTGCGAAACGCAATTCATATAAAAACATCATGTCACACCGTTCAGGAGAGACAGAAGATGCGACGATTGCTGACTTAGCGGTTGCGTTGAACACAGGACAAATTAAAACAGGTTCTGCGTCTCGTTCTGACCGTATGGCCAAATACAATCAATTACTTCGTATTGAAGAAGAATTGGGAGCAAACGCGTATTTCCCTGGTTTAAACTTCTAAGAACACGTGAATCGCATCAAGCAACAATTTCTTGGGCCGAACAAGTTTTATTGGATTTCAGCGAGCATCCTCTTTGTGTGGATGTTCGTGCTGGATTCCAATGATATAACCGTTCAGTTTCGCCTTTGGAATGAATTAAGACAGCTTGAAAACGAGAAAACATATTACCAACAAAAAACAAAGGAACTGGAAAAAGAGCGCCACATGGTGATTGGAAATCCATCCTTGTTGGAAAAATATGCGAGGGAAAAATATCTGATGAAGAAACCGAAAGAGGATATTTTTGTGATTGTAGACGAAAACAATCAACCCATCGAGCACTAGCAAAAAGGCCCTTCAAACGAAGGGCCTTTTTTTTATATCTTTATATCTTTACTCGAAATTGCTGCCTTCTCAGCAGGATTGCCTTTCCAAATACTCCATGGCTCCGTTTTTTGGCGGGTTAAATTAGCCCCCATGGCAATTAAGGTTCCCTCTCCCAAAATAGTCTGATCTCGAATCGTGGCATTAACGCCAATGAAACAATAATCTCCAACTTGGCAGCCACCTGATAATACGACATGGGAAGTGAAAAATACGTGATCACCAATCGTTCCATGATGACCAATATGATTCCCAGACCACAACACGACATCATTTCCGATGGTCACATAAGGTTGAATCGTATTATCCTCCAAAATGAAACAATTTTCGCCAATCTTGTCGGTCAATACCGTGGCATGTGAACTAATATAGGAAATATAGGAATAGCCTTTTTCCAAACCTTGTTCATATACGCGTGCACGGACACGGTTCATGTTCTTCTCCGTTAAGGGTGCAAAAAATTTATATTCCGCAGGCGGATATATTTCCTCGACCGTCTCAAAAGGTACCAAAGGTAAGCCATGAAAGATTGGTTCTTGTATGTAATCTTGTTCAACCGTAAATGCAACGACTTCGTGATCAGAATCGTTTTGCAAATAATAAAGTGCAAGTTCCGCAGTACGCGTATTACCAAAAATAATGACTTTAGCCATAGATAAATTTAAAGCAATAAAGGTAATTAGAGTATCCCTAATTCCTGTATAATTGATGAAGGATATTTATTAACCGGTCAAATTAGGGGCGCTTGGCCCCTAATTTCAATTTAAAATAATGCTACTCCTGTCATTTCTTTTGGCTGTGCTATTCCCATCAATTTCAAAATCGTAGGTGATACGTCCCCTAATTTTCCGTTTTGAAGCGTTGGATGAAAATCGTTGTCCACCAAAATGCAAGGTACCAAGTTGGTCGAATGCGCCGTATTCGGAGAACCATCTTCGTTCATCATCACATCGGCATTGCCGTGGTCGGCAATGATAATAAAGGAATATCCATGTGCTAAACCAACCTTAACAACTGCCTCCGCACAAGCATCCACGGTTTCAACCGCCTTCACAACTGCCTCAAAAACACCTGTGTGGCCCACCATATCTGGGTTCGCAAAATTCAAACAAACGAAATCTACTTCCTCTTTTTCCAATTCTGGAATCAAGGCATCGCGTAAGTCGGCCGCCGACATCTCCGGTTGCAAATCATAGGTAGCAACTTTGGGCGAATTACGCAAGATGTTCTCTTGTCCTTTAAATAATTGCTCGCGACCACCCGAAAAGAAGAAAGTCACGTGAGGATATTTCTCTGTTTCAGCGATACGAATTTGTTTTTTACCAGCACCTTCGAGCACCTCACCCATCGTCATCGGCAAATTCGAATCATTAAATATCACTTTAACATGTTGGAATTCTTTATCGTATTCCGTCATTGTCAGGTAATACAAATCCAATTTGTGCATGTTTTCCTCATGAAAATCGCGCTGCGTCAGGGCTTGTGTAATCTCCCGACCACGATCCGTACGGAAGTTGAAGCAAATCACCACATCACCCGGAGCAATCTTTGCCAAAGGCTTCCCTGCAGCGTCCGTAGCAATGATAGGCTTAATAAATTCGTCTGTTACACCCGCATCATAGCTCGCTTGAATAGACGCCAATACATCTTGCGTAGGAGTCCCCTCCGCATCGACCATTGCGTGGTAGGCTAAAGCCACACGTTCCCAGCGGTTATCGCGATCCATGGCAAAATAACGACCTGTCACCGAGGCAACAGCCGTTCCTGTTTTCTTGGTATGATTAACCAAATCCGTCATGAATTTCATGCCCGACTTCGGATCTGTATCGCGACCATCTGTAAATGCGTGAACAAAAACATTGGACAAGCCTGCCTCAGAAGCAGAGGTCAATAAGGATTTCAAGTGCTCGATGTGCGCGTGAACGCCTCCATCAGAAACCAAACCCATGAAGTGAACAGATTTGCCTTCTTTTTTCGCATAATCAAACGCTTTCGCTAATTCAGGCTCTTGACCTAAGGTATTTTCACGAACGGCTTTATTAATACGAACCAAATTTTGATATACCACCCGGCCTGCACCCAAGTTCATGTGACCTACCTCCGAGTTACCCATTTGGCCTTCAGGAAGACCTACGGCTTCACCGGAAGCCTCTAACTTTGAATGCGCATATTTCGAATATAACGAATCAACAAAAGGAGTTTTTGCAGCATCAATCGCTGAAACTTTTGGGTTGGTGGCAATTCCCCAACCGTCTAAAATCATGAGTACGACTTTCTTATTCACGGTAGTATATTTAATTATCCAACAAAAATAGCCAAAAAGCTATAAACGCGCACGCATTTGTTTGGCGAATACCAAAATATCCTTCCCCTCGACCGTCTTAATTGGAGAACCAAAGACTGAAGCTTCCAACATGGCATGCCCTAGTTCCTGTAAAGTACAGGCCGAATTCGGGAGGATTTTTTTTAATATCGGAAACAACCAGTTGAAGTATTTATAAACAGGTAATGCATTTTTTAAGCCGGGAGTGGGTTGAATCATGGCCGGTCGGAACGAATAATAATCCCCAAAGCCAAGCTTTCCTAAATCATTTTCCGTTTTGCCTTTCACACGCGCCCAGGCTAAACGCCCCTGCTCTGTTGTATCAGTTCCTGCCCCAGAAATATAACTGAAGGACATGCTTGGATTTTCTTCTCGCAATATCTTGGCAAATCCTAATGTCAAGTCATAGGTTTTTTGCTTGTATTCATCAGCCTTCATCCCCACGGAAGAAACGCCCAAACAAAATAAACACGCATCATATCCTTTGATTGCATCTCGTATTTCTTCGGGCTTCAAAAAATCTGCTAGTAGATATTCCATCACTTTTGGATGCTTCACTCCGCAGGGCTTGCGATTGATAACTAAAATTTGACTGACAAAAGGAGAATTGATGGCTTCGTGTAATACACCTTCTCCGACCATTCCCGTAGCACCGGTGATGATTAATTGCTTTTGTAAAATTTCCATTGTAGACTTGAATAATATTTTAAAACCTATTTATGACTTCGAGAAGAAATTTCCTCCAACAAGCCGGTTTGGCAACTGCTGCGGGCAGCCTTTTACCAAATGCAAAAACTTCTATGACCTTCATTCATCATGTGTTGTTTTGGGCAAAAAACCCGAACAATGATGCAGAAAAAGCCCAATTATTGGCAGCATTGAAACAATTAGGCACATTGCCTATGATACAAACGGCTCATGTTGGCCGACCGATCGTTACCGAGTTTGACAAGGGAGCGACTGATGGAAGTTATACCTTTTCAGTGGTATTAGTATTCGATAATGCCATAAAAGAATCCGAATACCTTTACCACCCCTTGCATAAAAAGTTTATTGACGACAACAAACACCTTTGGGGAAAAGTTCAGGTGATCGATTCTGAATTGATATAAATTAGTCGAAAATCGAATTGACTGTATGTTTTTTAGCTCCTAGATTTAGGGGATGAAATCGCACACCCGAAAATTATATCAATTAGTTCGAGCCAAATTACATTTGGGCGAACAAGATGGTATGAAATTTATTCATTGCATTCAAGAAGAAGTACAAGATTCCACGAATGAATTTGTGAGCAAAGATTTTGTTCAACAGACCGTAGCCGAGGCAAAAAGTGAACTCATTAAATGGATGTTTATTTTTTGGGTGGGGCAAGGGGCTGTGACGTATATGATTGTTTCCCTGATGAAAAACTGATAATTATTAAGCTATTCTTCTATCGAATTGACTTGTCAGTAATGCAATTGTAGATTTATCACATGGAAGCGAAATCAATTCAACTGTATCAATTAGCGCATAAAAAACTCCACTTAGTGGAAAAAGATGCCATGGAATTTGTCGATTTAATTCAAGGGAGTATCGAGGAACGAACGGATGAGTTGGTGACAAAGGAGTATTTAGATGTCCGGCTAATTGAATTAGAAATCAAAATAGTTAAAATAGAAAAATCCATCATCCTGTGGATGTTTACGTTTTGGATAAGTCAGCTTGCCGCAATGTTCGGTTTTTTATACCTTTTTCTAAAACACTAAGCTTTTCGTTTCGCTAGAATAAACATACCCACGACCGAAATCACTAACATCCCCAAACTCGCAATATCTTGCCAGCGAAGCATTTCAGGGTGATTTAGCAAGTTGGCCCACGACGCAGCCTGTGTCCCTGTCCAAAGTGCAATCAAGGTTCGCGGAAGCATTCCGAGAGTACCCCCCACAAAAAATTGCCGTAGTGGTACTCCTAAGAATGCCATCAAGGCATTTGTAATGGCAAAGGGAAAGATGGGGGAAAGTCGGGCTAAAAAGACCCAGGCAACTGATTGTGCTTGCACATTTGATAAAAAGTCGGCGGCCTTAAATTTAGTTCGGATTAATTCAACGAGCGCATCACCCTTCATTTTTTTGGCGAGGCCATAACCGAGCAATGACGCGATGGCATAGGCAATGAATAGAGGCATCAGCCCCGACCAGCCCCAAACATAGCCCGTAAACATCGCAAAAAAGGTCGTAGGACAGAAGGCTAGGCCCATGATCAGGATAGCAAGAAGCCAAAAAAGGATCGTTTCAATGCCCGTAAAGCTGGTAAAAAAACTTGGATTTGCTAAGGCAAAATAGCCCAACAATAAACTTGAAAGCAAGGGAAGTGCCCCCATCCAAATCAGGTACAAGGTTTCCAGAAAAATGCGACGCTTTTGAGACATAAGGCTAACAAATATACGCTTCTTTTCATAATCCAAGCCCTTTTACCTACCTTTGCAGGGCATTTTGCCCCATTAAAATTCGTCCATGGAAATCGCAATCATCAAATACAATGCCGGAAATGTGCAATCGGTCATGTACGCCTTGGACAGAATCGGCATGAAATACCGGTGGACAGATGACGAAAATGTGATTCAATCTGCCGACAAAGTTATCTTTCCAGGAGTGGGAGAAGCGAGTACGGCTATGGCCTATTTGCGTGAAAAAGGGCTAGACCAACTAATTCCTACTCTCAAACAACCAGTCTTAGCGACGTGCATCGGCATGCAGTTATTATGTCGGGAATCCGAAGAAAATAATACTACCTGCATGGGCGTTTTTGATATCCCTGTGAAACGTTTCGTTAGTTCTGATTTAAAAATACCCCATGTGGGCTGGAATTCCATCCAAGTTCAGGGAGAAAATGCCCTGATGGAAGGACTCAAAAAAGAGGAATTTGTGTATTTCGTGCACTCATTCTATGCGCCTGTAAACCCATACACAACGGCAATTTGTGACTATGTTCAACCTTTTTCGGCCATGTTACAGAAAGACAATTTCTATGCGGCACAATTCCATGCAGAGATATCGGGCATGGCTGGGCAAAAAATTATTCAAAACTTCTTAGCGCTTTAATCTATGTTCCAACTCATCCCGGCCATTGATATTATCGGAGGACAATGCGTTCGATTGACGCAAGGAGATTACCAACAAAAGAAAGTCTACAGTTCGGACCCCTTGGAAATTGCGAAAGCATTTGAGGGGGCAGGAATTGAACGTTTGCATCTCGTCGATTTAGATGGAGCAAAAGCCAAAGAAATCGTGAATGCGGCCGTCTTAGAACGTATTGCATCGAATACTTCTTTGCACATCGATTTTGGTGGCGGCGTACAATCGGATGCGATGATCGACCGGGCATTTTCTGCAGGTGCTGCACAAATTACCGCGGGCAGTATTGCCGTGCGCAATCCCGAATTAGTACACGGATGGTTCAAAAAATACGGAACAGACAAAATCATTTTAGGCGCTGATGCACACCAAGAGCAAATTGCGGTGTCTGGTTGGCAAGAAAACTCGAACATTTCCATCTTTGATTTTCTTACAGACTATCAAGCTGCTGGCGCCAAATATGTCATCTCTACTGACGTCGCAAAAGATGGATTATTGCAAGGCCCAAGCTTTGATTTATACAAAAAAATCCAGGCAAATAACCCAGGTTTAAACATCATCGCGAGTGGCGGTGTTGCCACGATGCAAGATTTAGAACAATTACGTGCCATGAATTTATTTGGTGTGATTGTGGGAAAAGCCTTCTATGAAGGTCGCATCACATTAGAAGATTTAGCTCAATTTGCCAAAGAATCCCTATGCTAACGAAACGAATTATTCCCTGTTTGGATATTAAGGAGGGTCGGACTGTAAAGGGGACCAACTTTGTGGATTTGCGTGATGCGGGTGACCCTGTTGAACTAGGTGCCTTGTATGCGGAACAAGGAGCAGATGAATTGGTCTTTTTAGATATTACGGCCACGGTGGATAACCGAAAGACTTTGGTGAATTTGGTTCGAGAAGTGGCACGTCATGTGAACATTCCGTTTACTGTAGGAGGAGGAATCAGTTCCATCGACGATGTCTCTGCCTTATTAAATGCGGGAGCTGATAAGGTTTCAATTAACTCATCGGCGGTTCGTCGGCCGGAACTCATTGATGAGCTGGCCTTACAATTTGGCTCCCAATGCATCATTGTAGCCATCGATACGCGTTATGTAGAAGGTACCGATTGGGTTCACACGCATGGCGGTCGGAAAATCACCGAAATTCAGACCCTTCCTTGGGCCAAAGAAGTTGAGTCGCGAGGCGCAGGAGAAATCCTATTGACCTCCATGGATGCTGATGGCACTAAGGCTGGCTTTGCCAACGATTTAACGAGTCGGGTATCGGCACAATCTTCGATTCCCATTATTGCATCAGGTGGTGCTGGGACTATGGAACATTTTTACGAGGTCTTTACCGCTGGGAAAGCGGATGCCGGTTTGGCAGCGAGCATCTTCCACTTTAAAGAAATTGAGATTATCGAATTGAAAAAATACTTAGCGAGCAAAGGAATTCCGATGCGGATATACTAATTTAACCCTATGAGTTTACAACCCGATTTTTCCAAAGGATTAATTCCTGCCGTTATTCAAGATGCACAAACCCTCAAGGTGTTGATGCTTGGATACATGAACGAAGAAGCCTATACGAAAACACTTGCAGAAAAGCGGGTGACTTTTTTTTCTCGTTCGAAGAATCGTCTTTGGACGAAAGGCGAAACATCTGAGAATTATTTAGATGTTATTAGCGTTGCTGTGGATTGTGACCAGGATACGATCTTGATTCATGTGAATCCCGCGGGACCTACTTGTCATACAGGTACCGATACTTGTTTCAATGAGTCAAATGCGGACAATGCAGCTTGGTTAGATCATTTGAAACACATCATCCGTTCTCGGAAAAATGCTTCTGCAGATACTTCATACACAGCATCTCTTTTTCAAAAAGGCACCCATAAGGTCGCTCAAAAAGTTGGGGAGGAGGCCGTTGAATTGGTCATTGAAGCCTTAATGAACAATGACGAATTGTTTAAAGGAGAGGCGGCAGATTTGATTTTTCACCTATTGGTCTTGTTAGAAGATCGTGGTATCGGCCTAGAAGAAATCGTCAAAACATTACAAGCTAGACATCAGAAATAACATGATTGGATTTATCATTCGTTACATCATCATTGCCTGCGTTGTATTAATTATTCCTCGCTACTTAAAAGGGATTACGGTTGATGGATTTACCACGGCCCTCATCGTGGCATTAGCCATGGGATTCTTAAATTCCTTTGTCAAGCCCATCTTAAAAATTATCAGTTTCCCGATTACTTTCATGACCTTGGGATTGTTTTCTTTGGTCATTACGGTGGCGATGGTGTACATCGTGGAAGCGTATGTTCCAGGATTTCAGGTCAATGGTTTTATCGCTCCTTTGATTTTTAGTTTCGTGGTGGGAATCACGAACTCTTTTGTGGGGCTTTTTACAAAATAATCCCCCTTACCTTTGGCAAACCTTGGAGGATTGCCAAAGGTAGTGTTGAGAATCGACATTTCGATGACGGATTCATCGATTATCAATTAACAATAACCAGGCCTTCGCATCCTCCTCATTCGTGAAGGATTTCATCGGAATAGGTGGTTTTTGAAATGCAAAAAGCAATTTCATGATGAAGGCCGACAAGCCGGGTTTGGAGACCATGGCCATGGCTGAATAGATCTCTGGAATTTTTAATTTAGAATACTGCCGTGTAGCCTTGTCGGGCATGGGTGAATTTGTCAAAAAAATCAATAGCGGAACGGGTTTATCTCCGGTGATTTGTTTGACTAGTGCTGCATTTGCTTCCATTAACGGAATTGTGCGCAAAATCGATTTGGAATACGAATACAAAATACCCGATTCATCTAATCGGTAGTCGGCAATATCTCCTCGAATTAAATCCATCAGGCAATCGACTCTGCGTATTTTTTAAAATTATCCAATATCATTTGCCAGCCCGCAAGTTGCAAGTCCTCGGAATGAACATTTTCAGGGTCAAAGCGTTCGATTATTTCAATACCTGATGGCAGTTCCTCAAAAGAAACGACTGCCTTTCGGTCATCATCCATCGTGTATGAAATCGTTTGGTTGGGAATGACTTGGGTATAAGTCCCGCTAAAATCAAACGAAAATGAATTATCAACAGGGGCCATGGTAAAGACAAAGCGCCCCCCTATGATGCAATCGTTTATCGCCTTTGGACAATGCCAATCATCAGCTGCGTGATTCCAATTTTGAATGTGTTCAGGATTTGTCCAACATTCCCAAACGTGGGCTAAAGGGCCCTTTACAATTGTTTTTACTTCTAACATATACATTTAATTAACTAACCCAAAACTCGGCTTTACTCCGGTTTTAACCCAATGACGCAATGCATCAAATGCTTCACCCGTTTGTTGCTCAGTGAATTGGCAATGCGCCTGCCCATTGGTATATTTCACGGTAAAATATTGACTGCGACCCTGTGCATGAATCATATTTTCAAAATTGGTCACTCCATAGCTAACGGGTATTAATTGATCGTAAATCGTATGCATGAGCACAACGGGCTTATCAATCTTTCCCGTCCGATCGTAGCGGGCAAAGAGTCGTTGCGGGTCTTGCGTTGCCGTGAGGCGTTCTGCTTTTTTGTTAACAACGAGATTATCTGGAAACCCGGTGTAAACCGTTTGGGAATTATCAAATGGGTTTCCATTGAATTTAATTGCCAAATCGCGTAATACGTTTTGATTGAAAAATAATGCAGCAGGCAAGTCGGCAATTTTAAGGTCAAATCGTTTGGCAAACGCAATAGCTAGAACAGAATCTTTGGCTAAAATCGCTTGTTTAATCGCTCCCATCCGTGGTCCTGCCTGGGCAAAGGAGACAAACTGAATCGAACTCGAAGGATCAAAAATCTCCTTTAAAGTAGGCACGATCCCAGGAAATAAGCCATTAAATGTTGCATACATATCAAACTCCTTACGGCATTGTAAATAGGGTCGCGAAGATAAAGGGCACAAAGGCAGCCCCCCATGATAATTTTGGCCAAAGTTCTCTAATGTCGCCAAGGTAATTCCACCACCCATGGAATGCCCTACCATGAAGGTTGAATCGGGTTGTCCCATTTTTTTAATAAATGCCTGACGCAATTCTTCCGTGGCATCGACGCCTTCCGGAAGGGCAAAACCCTGAATCGGATAATCGGACGCAGCAATCGCAAATCCCCGATCAAGAAATGGTTTTAACCTTTGGGCCAATTGTGCATTCGCACTATTCGGCGGCGTTCCCATGAATTGATACCCATGGGCATACATGACAAGCTTTTTATTCCAATTGGCCGGAATATGCACCTGGTATTCCCCGCCTTTTAGCGTTCCTAGATCAACGGCCTTTTGAGCTTGAAGGGAAAAGGTAAGGCAGATTAAAATAGCAATTTGTTTCATTAGCGTAATTTATAAATTCGAATTTTCACAGCATCTGGCATGCGCTCACCCGTGCATACAAAAATAGTATCATTGATCCAGGCATATTTACTGCTTAGCGGAGCTTCTAATTTTGGGACGGCACGAAAATAGTATTGACTGGCATCCACTTTTTCGCCTCTTGCGATACGGGCAGCTACCTCAGGTGATGCGACACGAACACCCGTATTTTTGACATAAATGATGGAGCCATCATCTGCTTTGAATTGATAATGCGCTTCCAATTCGGTGACGCCGTCCTTTCGGACCACTTGCCAGTCGGCACCCCCATTGATTATCTCGCCCTTCATTCCGGGCCCTTCTACGGTCCCACCGATAATCGGGATAATCCGACGAGTCCCATGTGCGGTTTCGCCAACGGTTAATGCAGGGTTCAATTTGACTTGTAATTCACAAAAAAATTCAAGTTTAGGGGTGTCTTGCGCGAAGATGGTGCTGTAGCTGAAAAACAGCAAAGTGATAATTTTTTTCATGTGATTAGTGCATACTTCTTGCCTAAGCTTTGGCAATCCTTTGAGGTTTGCCAAAGCTAAAAGGAAATTAGGAATTTTCATTTATTCGCCTTCATTTTATTAGTAAATAGGTAGTTTCGAAATAAGTTTCATTTTCGTTTAGGGATATTTTGCTTAAGTCAGACTATAACTATATCCGCACTTCTTTAAAGTCGTATGAATTTAATATTTAAAAGTGACCAAGAACTTGTTTCTCTCTTGCAAAACGGACAAAAATCCGCTTTTGAGGAGATCTATAGAAGGTATTGGAAAAAACTTTATCGAATTGCGCTACACCAAACAAGCCATCGAGAAGAGGCAGAAGAGTTGGTCCAAGAGTTATTTATGAGCATATGGCAAAGGCGAGAGACAGCACAGATTAAACACCTGGAATTGTATTTAACCTTATCCATCAAAAATAAAATATACGATTTTATCAAGGCCCAAATTAACTACCGAAAATACCAGGATTACATCATCCTCAAAGAGGTGGATTTACATTATACAACGGACCAAATCATCAGTTATGCTGAATTGGCCGAAGCTGTTGAAAAGGTCCTCAGTCTTCTTCCAGAAAAAAGCGCAAAAGCGTTTCGAATGAGCCGATTTGAGGATATGCCGGTTAAGAAAATTGCTGATGAAATGGATTTAAGTGAAAAAGCCGTTGAATACCACATCACAAAATCACTTCGGTTTATTAAAGAGAATTTAAAAGAATATTATTCCGTCAATTAATCAGAATGAAGAGCAAAGAGTTCAATATATTGTCAAAACGTTATTTAGCTGGGGAATGCACTCCGGCAGAAGAAGCGTTACTATTGCAGTGGCTAGACGAGCAAAACGAAATTGAACCTACGGAAATTTCAGATGAGATAGGGACAAAAATGTGGGGTAAAATAGAAGAAAAGATTCCACATACGCGTCACAAATCATGGGCTTATTGGTTCAGCAGTGCGGCAGCCATACTTTTAATCGCTGCGGTTTGGTATGTTAAACCAGAAGAAAGCATCAATACAAACTGGGAAATTGTCAATCAAACAGGAATACAGGTCAAAAATACAAGCCGATTAGATCAAGAAATTCTATTGGCTGATGGAACCATTGTTCAGTTGAAGGAAGGGTCTACTTTAGTCTATAGCAAAAACTTTAACCAAGAAAAACGGGAAGTTGTCTTATTTGGGGAGGCCTTTTTCAAGGTAAAACGCAATGAGACAAAACCATTTCTCGTTCACACAGGGGATTTAGTTACGGAGGTATTAGGAACTAGTTTTCGAATAAAATCTGCGAAACAGGCATCCAATATTGAGGTCTCTGTCGCCAGTGGAAAAGTATCTGTTTATAGCAAAGATGTTAATCAAAATAATGAACGCAATGGAGTAATTATTACCCGAAATCAAAAAGTGCTTTATGATTTGGCCACCAAGAAAATCACAACTAGCTTGGTCGAATTTCCTAAACCCGTTCAAGAACCTAACAAGCCCAATGCCCCTTTTGTCTTTAAAGATACTCCCATGCAGGAAGTATTGGCCCTTTTTCGGCAGCAATATGGCATTGAATTTCTCTTACCTAATCCAGCCGCTCAGACCTGTCTGATCACGGCTGACCTCAATGGCCTCCCTTTTTCCAATCAACTCGATCTCGTTTGCCGTTCGATCGATGCCACCTACGAAAAAAGGGGGACGGTCATTTTTATTCAAGGCGGAGGCTGCAATTAACCCTTTAAACAAAACCATCCAATGAAAACAAAACTACCCTTATTCAAACACATTCATTTCATGATGAAACTGTCCATTTTCCCCTTTTTAGTTCTTTTAATGTGCACGAGTGTGAGCATTGCCCATGACACACAGGCACAAGAAATTCTAAATCGGTCTATTTCCATTCATGTCCAAAACAGTAAACTTTCTGCCGTTCTCAACCAAATAGAGGAGCAGGCGGATGTCAAATTTGTTTATAGCACCAAAATTAATGCGAGTCAAAAAGTCTCTGTCAATTCACAAAAGAATAAACTTAGTGAGATTTTAGACGAAATCTTAAGCCGTAATTCCATTCAATATGAGGTAGTAGAAAACCACATTCTATTGAAAAAACAAGTGATCGAATCAAAGCCTGCAGCCTCAAACGCGCTTCCTGCTGAAATTCGGATTCAAAAGGCAGACAAGCCCGTTAAAGGAAAGGTAAAAGATGAGAATGGACAAGCTTTGCTTGGGGTTAACGTATGGATTAAAGGAACGAACAAAGGCACCACTACGGCAAATGATGGTAGCTTTTCTTTAACCCTTGACAATGAAAAATCTGTATTGGTTTTTTCATTTGTTGGTTATAAATCATTTGAAATAGAAGCTAGCAAGGACCTCAACATCCAATTGGCGCCGGACAACTTGCAATTAGAACAAGTGGTCGTTACTTCAAGTGGAGCACAACACAAAAAATTTGAATCGAGTGTCGCGATTTCAACAATAAATGCCAAGCAAATCGCACAAAGACCTCCTTTGAACAGCATGGATTTGTTAAAAGTAATTCCAGGCTTATCAGCAGAAAGTAGTGGAGGAGATGGTCCTGGTTCCGTTCGTGTTCGAGGGCTACCTGGAGGTGGCTTAACATTGATGGGTATCATGGAAGACGGACTGCCTGTATTACCTACGGGATTCTCGACTTCGCCATCGGCCGACCAGTATTACAAAGTAGATTTAAGCATTAAAACGGTTGAAGCGATTCGTGGTGGACATGCAGCAATCATTTTAGCGAATACACCAGGTGCCATGTTGAACATTATTTCAAACACGGGAGGCGAAAAATTTGGTGGAAAAATTAAATACACAAGAGGTCTCTCACAAAATGCCGATCGCTATGATTTTAATATTGGTGGCAAAATTGCGGACAAATGGTATTACAACGTTGCTGGATTTTTACGCTTAGATGATGGAATTCGTCCCCCATCTTTCCGGGCAAATGAAGGTGGTCAAGTGAAGGCGAATGTTTCTTATAACTATAAAGAAAATTCTTATTTCCGTTTTTATGGTAAATATTTAAATGACAAAACCACATGGCTTGTACCAGCATATTATGGATGGGATGGCTCGGGATTAGGAACTGCTGCCAAAGGATTTGATTTATTTACGGAAATTTTAACTCCAAGAGACACAAAATTCACCTTGAATGCCCCGAACAGCAAGTCCTATAACATTGATTTAGCCGATGGTGTTAAGATGAACAGTCAATATTTAGGCGCTGATTGGAAGCATGAAACAAATAATCATTGGACTATTCGCAACAATGTTCGCTACCAAGTCACTGATAGTAAGTTTAATGGGGCTCTAATTACAGCTCCTACGGCTTATTCTTCAAGTAAAAAGTATTATTATTTAGATGGCCAAGAAATTGTGAGTCCGACAGGATATTATACAGGACAATCGGTCATAACGACTATCAACACGGATCGTCAGTTTATTGACAAATTGGACATTAGCAAAAAAATAAACAATCACTTTGTTAGTTTCGGAGCTGGAATTCATACCTATGACGTCGATGCCATCTCTTTAGGTGCCGCATTCAATTCAGAAATCAAGAATCAACCCCGTGTCATTTTAGTTGGCTCCCCTACATTAGCCGCTGCAACAGGTACGAGTATTTCTGGTTACACGGATGGAAGCACAGTTACAAATTCCGTTTGGGCGTCTGATGAAGTAATTTTAGGCAAATGGATTTTAGATGCTAGTGTTCGTTTTGACCAATTTATCAATGCGGGAAAGCGATTAATCAATGCGACTCCTTGGACCAATACGAAGGACTATGAAGAAACTCAGAACCTAAATACTATTTCATTAGGTTTCAACCATTCGATAAATGAAAAAAATGCTATTTATGGTCGTTATACCAAAACATATAGTGCAATGACCATTGGGCAATATGCTGCATTTACTTTTAACCCTGCTACAGTTAAAGATAAAACGATCAATATGGCGGAAATTGGCTATAAAATAAATATGCCTAAATTCTCCTTATTTAGTTCATTAGTATATGCTGATTTGAATAACATCGCATCTTCGATGTTGATCCCTAATACAGTAGGTAGTTTCATTTCTGTGCCAACCTTTGCTTCAAGTCGTAATTATTCAGCCGAAATTGAGGCCACATATTCTCCCTCAAGCAATTTGAATTTCAAGTTGACAGCAACTTTACAAAATAGTAAATATACCTCCTATTCAGTCGTAGCTCCATCAACGGCACGGGCAGATTTGGCAAACAAGCCTTTTGTTTGGGATGGTAATTATGCGGAAAGAATCCCAAGTTATATGATTGACTTTGCAGCTAACTACAAATTCGGAAAATTCGATGCATTCTCAAACATCCGTTTTATTGGAAAAACTTGGTCAGCCCCATCAAATGTGTATCAATTAGGTGCATATAATGAGTGGACCACTGGATTAGAATATGCTGTTTCCAAAGCCATTGGTATTCGGGTTTGGGGAAATAACTTACTCAATAGCCGTGGTATGACGGAAGGAAATGTTCGCGGGGATCAATTCTTATTAAACGGGGCATTTGCTGAAGGTTCATTACAAATTGGTAGAATTATTTTACCACGTAATTTCTGGGCATCCCTAACCTATTCTTTTTAAATAATACGTATATTTTTAAAGGCCAAGAGGAAAATTTCACTCTTGGCCTTTTTTTGTTTACTAGGGCGCCATTTTATCAATTAATTGAGGAATAAGAATCCCTAAAATCCACTAACTTCGCGATACGCTGACGGGGTCTGTGACCACCGGCAGCTTCCGATCAGGTTTCACATGAAGAAAATACTAATTATCCGATATTGTCCCCAATGTAATTGGTTACTACGTGCGGCATATGTTGCTCAAGAATTACTAAGCACTTTTGAAAACGACCTCGGGGGCATTACCTTGCAGCCAAGTGAAACTGCGGGTGAATTTTCCATAAGCTGCGGTGCAAAAATTCTCTTTGACCGAAAAGCTCATGGGGGTTTTGAAGAAATTAAAGTACTTAAAAGGCTCGTTCGTGACGAGGTTTGCCCTGAAAAACCATTAGGCCATAGCGATAAATGATAGGACTCGTATTAGCAGGGGGTGCGAGTTCGCGCATGGGAACTGATAAAGGTTTAATTCAGGATATAACAGGTAATTTGTGGGCAAAAAAAGCCTTCCAGCTTCTCGAACAAGTAAATCTCACTAGCTACATCAGTATCAATCTCAAACAAAAAGATTCCTATTTAGCGTATTTTAACATGGCCGAATTGTTAGTTGACAATTCAAGCCTCTCTATTCAAGGGCCATTGAAGGGAATAATAAGCGCCCATCAACAACAGCCTGATGAAGACCTCTTTGTATTAGCCTCCGACATGCCCAATTTGACAAAGAAACAAATTTCTTGCCTGCTTGATTTTCAATCCGATAGGTCCGAATATGAAATCTGGATATATCAAAATCAAACTAGGCCAGAACCACTTTGCGCCATTTATTCTGCCCGTGTTTTAAAACAAATAGTGCTTAATCCCCCGACAAAATTCGGTTTATTGCCTCTAATAAATCAATACAAAACAGCCTATTTAAAAATCTCGCCAGATGAAATTGCCTGCTTTGTGAATGTAAACTATCCCAACGATTGAAAATTCGTTTTTGGAGCCTCACACAATTCACAGCAATAATCTTCCGGTAATTCCGAAAAATGGACTCCAGGCTCAATGCCTTTAGTTGGATCGCCATAGGTTGGATCATATCGACTAAGGCAAGTAAGGCACTCAAAGCGAAGTTCCCTTAGCTGCTCCTCTGGGCGCAATTCTGGAGAAGCAGTCGACAAACGAACCTGGCCAGCTCGAAATTTATAGAAAGATAAAATTGCTCTTCTTAATTGTTCCCCCAATACAAACTTAGGGACACCCGAACAAAACAAGGACCCCGTACGTTGGTTGGGATTAAAATCGTGGGCGCACAAAATATCATAAACGCGTATTAAGCCTCCCAAAATGGGTCGAGCCCGAACAACAATACCCCCAAAAACTTCACTCTTAGGCCTTGTTTTAATGCCCACACTTAATCCAAATGAGCGCGTATCATCAATGCTTAGATGCCGAACTAAAAACTGTTTCAAATCCAACCCTTCTGGACTGTGATCTTCAAGTTGAAAATTTAATTCATTTGCAGCATGCCGCATGTTGATTTGATGCTTTTCTAACAATAGATTCCATGCTCCTTTATCCTTTTCCTCAATACCCTTTATCATGAGCGATTTCCAAGGAGTAGATCCTAATTGTCCTACCTTCGTGTCCAAACAAAGTAGGCAGACTTCCCGTAAAAAATCACAAGAAAATAGCTCTTTCCTGCGATAAATCCCAAGCCAATACCGGTTATTATATCGATTTAATCCTTCATAATAAGGGAGATTAAACGCCGGCAAATTTGCTGGTGTATCCGCCTTGCGGATAATGAATCCCGCTAAATTCATCCGAGATAGAAGCTCATCTCCTTGGGCATCTATTCGATCATAAAAGGATTCCTGATCAGACCAAATCAAGGCTTCTAATTGTTTCGAAAATCCTGCTACGTCATGAGTATAGACTAGATCTGACCACTCATAAATGACATTGGTTTTAGGAAACCGAATAAACAAATGCCAAAAATGTGCTTCCGTTACAGAAGCTACCCAATTGATGTTTCCAGTTAAAAAAGGGGTAAAACTTTGGTTACTATCTGAAATGTTTATTTTCAGTTTTGGCTGATGATCCATTCCATCCAAAATATCCCGATAAACACCTTCACTTAACCAGGTCCCTTGAATAAAAACCTCTTCAGCTGGATAGGAGCTGACAATATTGGGATACATCTCCTTGTCTGCTTCATAGGCAATTCCTGCAGCTCCTAAACAACTAACTAAATCCATTAAAATGTCGGCATCCACAGGAATCAGTAATTGCTGCCTTAGCCCAAAACGAACATGTCGAAGTTTCAAGCTAGCCAACACGTTCAAAATCTTCAACAAGTCGCCTGGAGAAATAATTCCACCCAAAAAATTAATTTTTACGAAGCTCATACCAATTGGAATTCATGCATTGCGATGGGGAAATTTTTATTTTCATGACTTGGGTTTGTTAATTTCAACAAGCTATATCGCTGAAGATCTGTCAAGGAGTTCCAAGCTTTCAAGGAGATTTCCCACCCAAATTCTGCAGCTTTTATTCGAAAGCGAAGCGGAACTTCCGTGCCCAACATCCAATCACTCGTCAATTTTTCTGGGGGTACTACCATGGCTCGTTGGCCCGTATACTTTTCTATCCATTGAATTAATCGATTGGCATATTTCACTTGTTGCGTTTGGGTTTCACAAGGATCCAAAGCTAAAGACACCTTTTTCTCATTACTAAATTTTGCCCAGGCAGATAATGTTAATTTAATCCGAACGGCATCTAATTTAAATCGAACAGCCATGGGAATACAACGCATATTTGCTTCCATGAAATCCTCCTCGAATTTGAAGTATTCAATGCCCTCAAGGCCTAAAAAAATAGAAGGTCCTGTTTGTCTCATTTGATTATTTCTGTTTCAATGTTCGTAATAAAACCGCTTTTACTTCTGGGCGACAACTACCACATCCCATGCCCGCTCCAGTCAGTTGGCATAACTGCAAATGATCCTTACAGCCTGCTTTAATTTTATTAATTATATTTCCCTCCCCTACATTATTGCAAGAACAAATCACTTTCCCCAAAACAGGCTCTGGTGCTTCTCCTGATCGCAATAATAACAAGCGCTTTTCACTCAATTCAATTTTTTGTTCAATCAAAATCCTGAATTCCAAAAACTCCCGTTTATCTCCAATTAAAATAGCCCCAATAAGTCGGTCCTGGTAAATGATGCATTTTTTATAATAACGTTTCGCTTTGTCCAAGAAAATCACCTCTTCATAGGCGGGATCTTTGGGACATTCCACCACACCCATGGAACATAAATCAGCACCTTGAATCTTCAGAATATTCATTAATAATGAACCCGTATAAGGCATCGAAATGTCCCCCAATAAATAACGCGCTACGACTTCTGCTTGTTGCTCAGCCGCAGCAGTTATACCATATAAAGACCCGTCACACTCGGCAATTTCTCCGATTGCAAAAATATGGGGGTCACTCGTTTTCAAATAGGCATTCACACAAACACCTCGCTGCGTTTCAAGCCCAGCTTGTTTTGCGATTTCGATATTCGGTATCGTTCCAATAGCAATCACGATGGCTTGGCAAGACACGTGAAGTCCACTTTTCAGACGCGCACCTTCCACCGTATAATCGCCAATTAATCTTTCGATTTCATCATTGTAATGAATCGAGATCCCACGATCCATTAATTCTTCATGCAACAACTGGCTCCCTAATGGATCCAATTGCCGATCCATAAAACGTGAATTACGGTGTACCAAAATGACCGGAACCCGCATTTCCTCTAAAGAAGCCGCCAATTCAATGCCGAGCAAGCCTCCACCCACAATTAAAACAGGCCCTTTGTTGGGATCTAGGTGCTCACGAAAGCGATCAGCATCCATACGACTTCGCAACGTAAAAAGACCTTTTAATGGCGGCAAATCCCTCAACATAGCTGGCCTACTTCCTGTCGCTAATATCAATACATCATACCCGTGAATATCTCCCCGACTATCTGTGACCGTTTTCGCATCCCGATCGATCGATTCAATCCAAACCCCGCGGTGCAATTGTATCGCATGTTCGGTTTCTTCCGCGTCAGACATCTTCACCAAATTCATCCATGGCATGGCACCACTAATGTAGTCAGGCAATAAGACCCGATTATAAAAAGGTAATTCTTCTTTACTAAACACGACGATCTCATCGATGCCATTTGATTGACGGTAGGTTTTCACAAACCCACAAGCACCCGCACCCGCACCCACTACAATAATTTTCTGTTTTTGTTTTTGATAAGGTTTGACTGAAACAGCCGAAAACTTAAAATCAGGTTCCTTACTTTTGGGATCCACCAAACTAGACGTAACATTATTAACGCGATTTACATCTAAGCCCCCTATTTTCCCCCAATGCATTGGAATAAAAACAAGTCCCCGCTTCTGATCGTATGTTAGTTTCGCCTTCACGAGAACGGCTCCCCGCCGGCTTTTAACCTCTACTAACATCCCTTCTTCAATGCCTGCCTCTTTCGCATCCTCAGGATGAATTTCGACAAATGATTCCGCGATGTGCTGCTTCAGCTTATTGACTTTTCCTGTCTTAGACATCGTGTGCCACTGGTCACGAATACGACCTGTATTCAGGACAAAGGGGAAATCAGAATTGCATTTTTCCGACGTATTTTCATCTGAAACGGCATGTATCTGTGCCTTCCCACTGGGTGTAAAAAATTGATGGTCTGTAAATAACCTGGCTGTCCCTGCTCCTGTCATTCCCATAGGATAGGGCCACTGTACGGTTCTGTTTTCTTGTAAATTTGCATGAGATATACCACTCACATCGATGTGGGTCCCTGCGGTTAATTGAGCATGCTCCGCATAAATAGCGGCGGAATTCGCAAAATCAAAGCCCTCGTAGCCCATTTCTCGAGCAAAACGGCAAATAATCTCCGCATCAGGCAAAGCTTCTCCTGGCGCATCTACAACCTTAGGTAAATAGGAAATACGGCGCTCCGCATTCGTCATGGTCCCTTCTTTTTCTGCCCAAGCCGCGGCTGGTAAAATGACGTCAGCATAAGCAAGCGTTTCGACCTGATTGGAAATGTCTTGAACAACCACAAACTTTGCTTTCTTTAATCCGGCCTCAGCTTTGTGAACGTCTGGTAAACTAATCAATGGATTTGTACAAATGATCCAAACTGCTTTTAGTGTTCCTGCCTCAAGTGCGTCGAACATTTCGGTGGCACTCAAACCGGGTTTTGGTGCGATGCGCCCAGATGGAACCCCCCAGAATTCCTCCACTTCCGCCCGATGAATTGGATTCAACAAATCACGGTGCGCTGGAAGTAAATTGGATAAGCCCCCTACTTCCCGCCCCCCCATGGCATTCGGCTGACCAGTCAAAGAAAGCGGCCCAGCGCCTGCGCGGCCTATTTGACCCGTAATTAAATTCAAATTAATAAGTGATAGGTTTTTATTCACCCCCACAGCACTTTGATTCAAGCCCATCGTCCACATGCTTACATAGCCTTTGGCTCCAGCGATGTACGACGCTGTTGTTTGAATATCTGCTGGAGAAACACCACAAATTAAGGCCGCCTCCGCTAGACTTCGTAAAAAAACAGCGTTGCGATATGCCTCAAATCCCTCCGCGTGTAAGTGGATAAATTCTTGATCCACGGCATTCATTTCAATCAATAATCGCCCGATCGCATGATGCAAAACAATGTCAGTTCCGGGATTAAGCTGTAAATGAACATCCGCAATGGAACAAGTCTGCGTCCTGCGGGGATCACTCACAATGATTTTCAAATTCGGATTCCGTTCCTTGGCAGCTTCCACACGTCTCCATAAAATCGGATGACACCAGGCAGGATTTGCCCCAGCAACAAAAATAACATCCGCCAAGTCTAAATCTTCAAAAGTAACTGGGACAGAATCTTCGCCTAGACTTAATTTGTATCCCACGACAGCAGAACTCATGCACAAGCGTGAATTTGTATCGATGTTGTTACTTCCAATATATCCTTTGATCAATTTATTGATCACATAATACTCTTCTGTCAAACATTGTCCCGACGCATAAAAAGCCACAGAATCGGGGCCATATTTGGCAATCAAAGACTTAAATACTGCTGCTGTTCGCTCGAGAGCATCCTTCCAAGTCACCCGAACTTTTTCTTGATTTTTGCCATATCGCATCATGGGATAGAGAAGGCGATCAGCGGTATTATTCACCGTATGATGCAGATTTAACCCTTTGCTGCATAATTGCCCATCATTCACCGGGTGACCCGCTTCCCCTTCAACCGCCAGTCGGCCCAACGTATCTTTTTGGATAGACACACCACAACCAACTCCGCAGTAACAGCAGGTACTTTTGTACGCCGAATAACCGGCTTTCAAGTGCGTCTCCATCATTAAATTAAGCAACTGTTAATTCAGTCACAGGCTTTGATTCCGTAAAACGGGTAATGAAAACAATCACTGAAACGGCCATGGCAATCATACCGATGTAACCAAAGGCTTGCATATAGGTGATTGTTTCACTTTTAAACAAAAAGCCAAACAACATGCCTCCAACATTTCCTCCAGCACCTACAACTCCACTGACTAGTCCGACATGCTTCGTATTAACAAATGGAGTTATTGCATAGGTTGTTCCATTGGCCATTTTCAAAAACAAAGCAAATGTTATCATGGAAACGATGGCCATCGAAAGACTTCCTGCATGCGCAAAAAGTAAAAGGCCTAATCCTTCGAACAATAATACCGTTGCTAATAACAAGCCTTTACCTCGCATGCCAAAATTCTTTCCCACGCGATCTGCAAAAATGCCCCCTAATGCTCGCGCAAAGATGTTCATAAATCCGAAGGCTCCTGCCCAAAACCCCGCTTCCCCTTGGCTTAAATCATATTCTTGAACAAAATGCAGGGCTGCCACATTATCAAACGTAATTTCCATGCCAAAACAAACCGCATATGCCAAAGCTAATGCCCAAATTCGCCAATCATTCAAGACCGTATAATCTGTCTTCAATTTAGCTTGACCATCATATGCAATCTCATCGAAATTACCAGCTGGAGTGTCTTTGGTAAACCTAAAATATACATAGGCCATTAGCAACATCATCAGCCCAGGCAGAATCATCGCATACCGCCAGGCATCTGCTTTTACATAGCCAAAACCTACGATTGAGGTAAATACAACGGGCATCAACATATTCGTTACGCCTCCTCCTAAATTACCCCAACCGCCAGCAACGGCATTTGCTGTCCCTTTAATAACAGGAGAAAACATCATGGAGGTATGAAATTGCGTAATAACGAAAGAAGCACCGATAATACTAATCGCTAAACGAAACAAGAGAAAACTTTGATAACTTTCAGCTAACCCGACACACATAACTGGGATTGCTCCAAGCAAAAGTAGAGCCGTATAGGTTTTACGCGGCCCCCAGGTATCGCACAATCGACCGATTAACAATCGCGCAATAATAGTCCCTGAAACAGAAGCAATGATGATGTTTCCAATTTGTGATTTCGACAAATGCAAAGTTTCTTTGATCGTTGGCATCAAAGGAGCAAGCCCAAACCAGCCAAAAAAGCAGACAAAAAAGGTCATCCAAGTAATGTGAAACGTACGCATTTGAACGCCTCGGAAGGAAAAAATGTTTAATTTTTCGAGCGGTAGATTCTTATTCATAAATTGAAAATTAGGTGGATTACAAAAGAATATTGAGTTGTAAATAAGCCCAGGAGGCTTGTTTCTGGGCAGTTCCAGGAATTATCCCCTTTGCGACTTCCATTGATTCATTGGCATGTAGCCTGGCATAGCCAAATTCCAATACACTCGATTTATTCAACGAGTAAGTACTGATCCAATCTACTTCAATACCCAGATAAGAATCAATTTTTTGACCATCTAAGGCCTTTTGATCGGCTGCCAAAGCAAAGTAATGTAGGTCAACCCCAGAGTTAAATCGCTTATTTATAGACTGATATTTCGCTTTAATATAAACATTTGATAAGCCTCCAGCAGGAGAGCCCGTTCCAGCATAGAAATAATCCATCAACCCCCAAAACTTATGGGGGGTTCCATACAATGGATCAAATCGATGATTGGTTTTGGAACTTGAAAAGGCGTTGTTTCCTGAAACCAAATCCCAGCCAAAAGTATAAGCGATTTTTTGAGCTTGGTAGGAGATCGCGACTGAAGAAGTATAGGCATCCAGGCTCAAACCGTCCTTATCCTTACCCGTTTGGTAATAAATAGCAGCAGCGATATTTAGGGCTTTCGTTATAGGCGCTGACAGCGTCGTTCCTAACGTCCACCTGGCATTTGTTGCAGCAGTATGATACCGACGGCCAAACACATAACCCGTGTCGCTTCCCGCAATAGTTCGAGTGGAATCAATACTATATCCTCCAAACTGATCACTCAAAAGTAGAGCAGACCACCTAGCTTTTGCTTGGGTATTTGTGAGGTAAAGAAATTGCATTGATTTGTAGTTTTGACCCAACGCATTTGTAGACGGGGGATTGATCAATCCGGCAGTACCGTTTTTGGCAGATAAGCCCGAAGCATTAAGCAACGGTATAATCCCTGCAGGTGTTGGAACTAAATTCCCTTTGCTGTCTTTCACGTAGGGAAGTACATTTGCTGGTACATAAAAGGTACCATCATTTTGAAACGCTTCTGTATTTTGGTTGAAAGCAATACCTAAATCAGCTCTCCAGCCTTTGTTTAAAAGTTTCAAAAGAAGCGCATCATGCCTTCTCCCCTGTTGCAACCAATCTAAATTGCCTAGAATACGAGAATCGTCATAAATCAATTCTTGTCGGCCAATCTTCAGGCCCAAATAATCTACAAAACCAGGTAAACTGGTATCTTTTTTATTTGCCAGGCTAATTTCAGCCCATGCCTCATGCATCCCCAATCGAGAACCATCAGACGCTGAAATCGTAGAAGCATCCTGCCCCCAAACACGAATATCCTGGATAGATGCTTGGAACAACACTAGGCTACTTTTATAGGTACTCGTGATGCGAGAACGTTGTGAAATGAAGAACGCGGGGTCATATGTTTTCAGGCGTAATGTCCCTACGCCGTCGCGGTATTCTGAACGAGTTCGCAATTGGCCATTCCAGGTCCACTGTCCCAAAACAGGGCAGGTTAACAAGAGGAAGAAAGCGAGTAATTTATTGTTCATCTGATTCAATTAAAATATAAACGTGCCCATCTCTTACATCCACGGAATAGATCTTAAGCGCGCATTCGTCCCCACTTAGGCATTCCCCCGTTTTTAAGGAGAAGGTCTTTTTATGAAAAGGACAAGCAACTTTGGGTTCCTCTCCTGCCGAACCGATCATCCCGCGGCTCAAAACCATTTGCTGCTTGTGGGGGCACTCATTTTGGGTCGCATACCATTCGCCACGGCGAGCAAAATGAAATAGGGCCACTTGGTTAGATCCTACTTTCACACAAACACCCCCATTTTCAGGCACCTCTTGGGCAAGACAAGCCAGAACCCATTTTTGATTTATTGTTTCTATCATGGCTAATATTTCCAGGCTTTCGCCTTTTTTTGATCACGTAATACATCGAACTGAACAGATGGGTCCTTTTCTTCTGGTGCATTTACAAAATGGCTAAACCGTTTTCTGAACTCGGGATTTTCTACAGCTGCCTTCCATTCGCAGACATAGTTATCTACTAGCAATTGCATATCTGCTTCCAATGCTGCACATAAACCCAAGCTATCGTTTACCACTACATTGCGGAGGTAATCCATGCCCCCTTCTAACTTGTTTAACCAAGTTGCCGTACGTGTAAGTGGATCTGCCGTTTTGATATAAAACATTAAGAATCTATCAATGTATTGAATACAGGTTGCGCTATCGATGTCGCTGGCAAGTAAAAGTGCGTGTTGAGGTTTAGATCCCCCATTTCCACATACATATAGATTCCAACCCTTTTCCGTAGCGATGATACCAAAGTCCTTACTTTGAGCCTCTGCACATTCTCGAATACAACCCGAAACACCCCCTTTGATTTTATGAGGCGCACGAATTCCTCGGTATCGCTCTTCAATTTGAATCGCAAAAGAAACGGAATCGTGCAAGCCAAAACGACACCAGGTGCTTCCAACACAACTTTTTACTGTCCGCAAAGCTTTCCCGTATGCATGACCGCTTTCAAATCCTGCTGCAATTAATCTCTGCCAGATAATTGGTAAATCAGTTAAATGTGCACCAAACATATCAATGCGTTGACCTCCCGTAATTTTGGTATATAATCCAAACTCTTTGGCTAATTCCCCAATCACAATCAACTTTTCGGGTGTTATTTCTCCTCCTGGAATTCGAGGTACGACAGAATAGGTTCCCCCTTTTTGAATGTTAGCTAAGAACCGATCGTTGCTATCTTGCGCCGTATCATTTCCTTTATCTAATATCATTTCATTCCAAAGGCTCGCAATAATCGAAGCAACCAATGGCTTACACGTTTCGCAACCATCACCATTTCCATGCGCTGTTAGTACCGCATCATAAGAGCGCAAATCATGGAGCCGAATTAAATCCAATAATTCTTGTCGGCTATAGTCAAAGTGTTCGCATATCACATTCCGGACATAAATTCCTTGAGATTTTAACGTGTGATTAATAAGATCCTTCACCATGGGAATACAACCCCCGCATCCTGTCCCTGCTTTCGAGCACTTTTTAAGCTCGTCGACAGAGACAAGCCCCTGGTTGACATGCCCACAAATATCCCCTTTACTTACTGCCTCACAACTACAAATGATGGCGTCATCTGGTAAGCCCAAAACCCCCGCTGCTACATCTGATTCTCCTCCTCGAAAACCCAAAATAACATCTTCCGGGTTAGGAGGAAGCACAACCTTATTCTTGTAGGTTTGCAAAAGCATATTGTATTGCTCTGCATCACCGACTAGTATTCCACCTAAAAGTTCTTGGCCATCAGAACTTATATTAATCCGTTTGTATATCCCCTTATTTTTATCTTCAAAGACTATGGATTTGGCATCAGATTCCGCCGCAAAAGGATCACCAAAACTCGCCACATCCACGCCAATTAATTTCAACTTTGTACTCATGTCAAATCCAAGGAAGGTTTTTCCCTGTCCCAAAAGTGTAGCTACTGCAACTTCTGCCATTTCATACCCAGGAGCGACTAATCCATAAATCATCCCTTCATATAAGGCGCATTCCCCAATCGCCAAAATGGATGGGTCTGATGTGAACATACGCTGATCTACAATGATGCCACCGCGTGGACCAATAGCTAAACCGGCTGCACGTGCTAATTCATCACGCGGCTTTATGCCCGCTGAAATAATTAACATGTCGACTTCCAATAAGCTATCATCTTGGAATCGCATTCCTGTTATGTGGGAACCTCCTACAATTTCAGCCGTATTTTTTGCTGTATGAATCGAAAGACCCAGCGTTTCTAATTTTGATTGCAAAATAGCTGAACCAGCTTCGTCAATTTGACGAGGCATTAAACGGGGGGCAAATTCAATAACATGTGTATCGGATATACCTAAATCAATCATGGCTTTAGCCGCTTCAAGTCCGAGTAACCCTCCACCAATCACTGCCCCCGATTTCGCTTTAGGAGCCCATGCTTGCATCATTTCAAGATCCTCGATGGTACGGTAAAGAAATACCCCTTCTTTTTCCACTCCTGGAATTGGGGGCACGAATGCCGCAGATCCAGTCGCTAAAATCAAATAATCATATTGGACCAAAAGACCCTTAAATGAGCGCACAGTTTTTTCAATACGATTAATCTCTTGAATAGGATCCCCAACAATTAAATCGATGCCCTGATCCTTATACCAAGAAGCTGGAGCGAGTTGAAGATCTTCTACTGTTTTTCCACTAAAAAATTCACTTAGATGGACACGATCATAAGCTGGACGAATTTCCTCGCCAAATACCATGAGCTCTACTGTTTTGGTGGACCTAGCAAGTAGCTTTTCACAAAACTTATAACCAACCATTCCGTTGCCAACAATGATAATTTTCATACTGCTTGATTTTTAATTACAATAATTGTACTATTTCAATATATATTTCAATTGCACAAATATTATCAAGCAAAATGCATCTGATATGCCTAAAGGGGAAACACCCTATATGAATTAAAAAATGTATTTAAATGCTTGATTACACGACAAAGATGAATTGCAAAAAAATATAAAACAAATGTTTATTGATAAATATTTGCACTTGTTTTTGATTGATTTGCAAAATTAATGCAAAACATAGTTTGATTTTAAACCACAAAATGATTGTTTTTTAAAAAAACACAAAATATTATATAAAAATCAGTCGCGTATCATTAGCTTTGTTCGCAAAACATTTTTTTGCAACAACAAATATTGAATAATACCAAGAATGTAAAATTGACCTCCATGAAAAAACCAAGACTTTCTCTCGTGGGGGCTGGCCCAGGGGACCCTGAATTAATCACGTTAAAAGCCATCCGAGCGATTAAAGCAGCAGATGCAATTTTGTATGATGCATTAGCAAATCCGGAATTACTAGAATATGCAAAACTTGGATGCCACATTGAATTTGTGGGTAAGCGTTATGGTTGCCATTCCTTTTCCCAGCAGGAAATTAACGACCGCATTGTGAAACTCAGTCGAACACATGCACATGTGGTTAGACTAAAGGGGGGCGATCCCTTTATTTTTGGTCGCGCGCAAGAAGAAATTGAAGTAGCAGAGTCCGCAGGCATGGAGGTTGTGGTTGTTCCCGGCATATCCAGTGCCCTAGCGGTTGCAGCAAGTAACCGAATCCCATTGACCTGCCGAGGTGTCAATGAGAGCTTTTGGGTCACAACAGGAACTACGGCAAAAGGTGATATTTCTGCTGATTTGCAATGGGCGGCCCGCTCCTCAGCTACAGTGGTCATCTTAATGGCTATGAGTAAACTAGAAGAGATAATGGACCTTTTTGTAGCTCTGGGAAAGCAAAATACGCCTGTAGCCATTATTCAAAATGGAACAAGACCAAACGAGAAAAAAGTATTTGGAACCGTAAGGGACATTGTTTTTAAAAGTGAAGCTGCAGAGATAAGTAATCCCGCCATTATTTTAATCGGGGAGGTCGTAGCACTATACCCAGAAAAATTGTTTTCACTGGTCAAGCAAGATTTGATCACTTACTAAACGAAAGATGGAAACCATGCTAAAAAGCGCCTTAGATTCAGAAACAATCTATACTGAACTAATGATTCCCAGTTATGCTAATTTTGGGGGGAAAATACATGGGGGCACACTTTTATCCCTAATGGATAAGGTTGCCTTTATTTGTGCCTCGAAACACAGTGCTCAGTATTGTGTGACAGTTGCCGTAGAAGGGGTTGAATTCAAACAGGCAGTAGAGGTTGGCGACCTCGTTACCATTAAAGCATCGGTTATTTTCGTGGGAAATACGACCATGATTGTGGGCATGCGTGTTGAATCATTTAAGCCCACAGAAGGAATAATTCGACATACGAATTCCTGTTATTTCACCATGGCCGCCAAAGATTCCAAAGGGAATTTAATTGAAGTTCCTGGCTTAAGACTTGAGACAGATGAACAATTAAGGCGATATTGTAAGGGAAAAATCATTCGAAAACTTTCCCTTGAAAAACGGGATTTATTAAAAAGTGCGGTAAAAGACCAGCTTATCCAAGATCTACGCCAAGAATGCAAAGAATCAGACAAATGCTTCATGAGTTAATTCTGATTTTATCAGTTTCGTGCGGGCATCAGTCCCAAAAATCTGCTACCTTCGCGATACGCTGACGGGGTCTGTGACCACCGGCAGCGTATAAACCTATTTAAAAAAATGAAGAATTATCTCAAGATTGCGATCGTTGCTATCGCATTACCACTACAATTGTTGGGCCAAGTTCTAATGCCCCAACCGCAAAAAATTGCCTTTCACACGGGAAAATTATCGCTAAAAAAAGGAACCTCGTTTACCTTAATAGGCCCACATAAACCCCAAATTCTCCAGGCAATGGACAGGGCAAATAAACGGATGATACGATTGTTTGGTACATCAGCGGGAGCCGCAATTAAGGCAAAAATAGATTCTGCAAAACCTGTAGAGGCATACGATTTAACCATCAACTCCGATGGAATTTTCATCTCAGCCGGAAGTCCGGCTGGGGTCCTTTGGGCATTTGAAACATTAACTCAGCTTCCCCAAAAGGAAGCCAATAATCTGTATTTGCCCTATTTGACAATAAACGATTACCCTAAGTTTGCCTGGCGAGGGATGATGGTGGATGTCGCCAGACACTTCATTCCGCTAGAAATATTGAAAAGGAACGTGGATGCCATGGCTGCTGCAAAAATGAATGTGCTTCACCTGCATCTTAGCGACGACGAGGGTTTCCGTATTGAATCCAAACGCTTTCCAAAGCTACATGAGCTCGGTTCCGAAGGAAAATATTTCACACAAGATCAGATCAAAGAGTTAGTTCAATACTGCACCGAAAGAGGGATTATGGTTTACCCTGAATTTGACTTACCAGGACATAGCCAAAGTTGGTTCGCAGGTTACCCCGAATTAGCCAGCGAAGAAAAATCCTACAAACCAGGTCCAAGATTCAACTTTCCAACGGGCACATCGATGGCCCAGGCGATGCAAATGATTGCAACTGCGCCCACGCCAACCATTGATCCCACGAAAGAATCAACTTATGAATTTTTAGATTCCTTCCTAGCAGAAATGAAACCCCTTTTCCCGTCGGGATATTTACATTGGGGCTTAGATGAAAACAATGGCGTTGCTTGGAAAAACAACCCAAAAATTGTTTCATTTATGTCTGATAATAAAATTGCCTCAACCCACGAATTACAAGATTACTTCCTCCAACGGGTCAATAAAATTGCGATTAAACACGGATTTACACCGATCGCTTGGGAGGAAGCCTTCAATGAAAAGACTCCAAAAAATATCCTCATTCAAGCATGGAAGCCCGACATGATGGGCCCAGGGTTGGGCCTTGAGGCAATTCAAAAACAAGGTAATGAAGGGATTCTTTCTCGCGGATTTTATTTGGATCTCTTTTTACCTGCCTACATGCATTATTCAAATAAAGACCTCACGCAAAACAGCCATTGGCGGGGGGGCGAAGCGGCCATTTGGACAGAACTCGTAGATGAAAACGTATTTGAAAATCGGGTTTGGCCGCGTAGTTTAGCTATTGCAGAACGGCTTTGGTCTAATCCAGAAAAAATGGAAACCGATGATTTATATAGGCGTTTATTTCAAACAGAACAGTATTTAAGCAAGCTGGGCTTGCAAGGGACCAAGGGGAAAATGGATGCTATTGCAAAATATCCTTCGTTAAAACACTTTCTGCCTATATTAACACCAATTCGAGGGTATAAACGATTGATGGGAGAGATGTTAATTTCCCAAGAACAAAAAACAAAGACATTTACAGAACTCCGTGATGTGTTGCCAGCAGATTCAAAAGAAGCATTCGAATTTAGAATGAAGGTGAAAGCATTTTTACTAGATGGGAAAAAGGAGGCCATTCAAGCTGAACTACAAAATTGGGCCAGTATCGACACCACTGTCCTCCCTACACTGGCACCATTAGCACAACGGTTCAAAAATATCAGCCAAAAAACCTTGCTTTTCTTGGAAAACAAGCAGAACATTTCAACGCAAGAATTAATGGCTGAAATAAAATCAGCTCGCAAATCTGCTGGCGGTTTAGAGGTTAACATTTGGGATGAAATAGAGGCAATTGTATCAGGCCAACTAAAAGAGCGGCCTAAAACCATCTCATTATTATAAGTTTTTTATCAGTTTTGGGGACTATGTATGTGCATAGAAAGGCTTAACTTTGTCATGTGATTATCAGTTTATACGCTGCCGGGGTCGTGACCCCGGCAGCGTATAAACCCACTTTAAGAAACCTATTCAATATGAAAAATATCCTGCTAGGGCTATTAGCTCTCTGTATCAGTTCATCTATTCTTGCGAAGGGACAGCTCCCACGAACCATAGTAACGACTGATGGAGAAATCGATGATGTTGATACCTTCATCCGTATGTTGATGTATTCGAATGAATACCACGTCGAAGGCCTCATCTATTCCAGCTCCATGTGGCATTATAAAGGAGATGGGAAAGGAACAAAATTCACCTCAGAAATGGAAATGACCCGTAAGATGTACGGTGCTAAAACCGACCTGCGCTGGCCTGGTGTACAGTGGATTCAAGATCTACTGAAAGCCTATGCGCAAGTTCACCCTAACCTCATTTTACACGATAAAAATTTCCCAAGCCCCGCATATTTAAATAGCCTCGTCAAGGTAGGTAATATCGACTTTGAAGGAGAAATGGATCAAATAACAGAAGGATCGGAATGGATAAAAGCAAAACTGCTCGACAAAGATCCCGATCCGATCTATTTGCAAGCTTGGGGTGGAACCAATACCATTGCAAGAGCATTAAAGTCGATTGAGGAACAATATTCCGCCGACAAAAATTGGCCATCAATTAAAGCTAAAATCTCAAAAAAAGCCATCATTTATACCGTGATGGACCAAGATGCGACCTACAAAAATTACATTGGGGGACATTGGCCAGAAATTCGTGTATTCTACAATGCCCACCAATTTGCAAGTTTTGCATACCCTTGGAAGCGCATTATGCCAAAGGCAACACAGCCCTATTTCGAAGGGACCTATATGGCAAATAAAATCATTTTGGACCATGGCCCATTATTAAAAATGTATTATTCGTATGGGGATGGGCAAAAACAAGCGGGAGACGATGAACACATTCATGGCGACCCTGCGCATATACAAAATACGCAATGGGGGAATTTCTCGCCGTATGACTTCATTTCGGAAGGCGATTCTCCTGCATTTTTGCACTTAGTAGATGTTGGGCTGAACAACTTAAATAATCCCTCTTTTGGTGGATGGGGTGGACGGTTTGTGCAGGCCAAAGACAATCCTTATCGATTCGAGGATAACGATGAGTCTGCCGACTTCAATCCGGAAACAGGAAAAATGGACATTAATTATTCCCAAACTCGTTGGCTCATTGCTGCCCAAGAAGATTTTGCTGCTCGGGCTGATTGGTGTATTAAATCCTTTGCAGATGCCAACCATGCGCCACAAATTACGGTCAAAGAGGGTATGTCCGTTTGGGCGACCGCTGGGCAAAAGTTAAGCCTACATCTTGAAACCCGTGACCCGGATCGGAATGGAATAACTCTTCGTGCATGGCCCTACCCAGAAGCCGGTTCAGGAAAGGCAGACGTCGAACTAAAGGATCTCGTTGCACATGTTCAAATTCCAGCAACAGCGCAAAAAGGAGATCTCTTTCATGTGGTCATTGAAGGAACCGACAATGGGAAACCAGCTTTGACAAGGTACCGTAGAGTAGTCATTCGGATTCACTAAATGGCTTCAAACTCTCCGAGATCGAGATTTTTTCGCACTTGGCCTGCTTTGAAACATTTACCATTCATGGAAATATAGACTCCTGGATCAAGAACTTGTACGAATGCTAATGCACTTCCAAGATTAAACATCCCATCGGAACTGCCAAATTTGTAGGGAATCATAGCGCCCGTTAATAGGATGGTTTTTCCATGCAGATGTTTCGCCAAATATTCAGCCGTTTGCGTCATCGTATCCGTGCCATGCGTAATCAAAATGTGATTAGAGGTCGTTTTCAGACAAGCGTCTCGGATTTGCTGGCGCTCTATTTCTGTAAAATCAAGACTATCCTTCATGAACAAGGTTTCAGTCTTTAATTCAAGCCGACTGCGCCCTTTCAGAAGCATTTCATGCAGATGCGTTTCTTTGAAAAACAAGCTCCCATTCAACTCATTATATTCCTTATCAAAAGTTCCTCCAGTAATATAAATCTGAATCATATTTATTTAATTTGTTGGTGAATAGATAAAACTACATGGTCCAAATACAATTAGCAACTACCAATGATGATTTAGTTGGCATATTAACCCTCCAGCAAGCCAATCTAAGAAGAAATATTTCTGAAGAAGATGCCAATTCACAGGGTTTTTTAATGGCCGAATATGACCTTGAGTTTATGCAAAAATTGCATGCAAAAAGCCCAAGTATCATAGCTAAGGATGGCGATCAAGTTGTGGGATACTCTATTGTGGCCTTGCAAGAGGAAGCAAAACAACATGATTTATTAGGGGATTTGGTTCAAAATATTGAAAGATGTCAATACCAAGGAGAAGGTATAGCAAATTATGCCATCGTAGGACAATTATGTGTGGGTAAACAATATCGAGGACAAGATTTAGTCCAACAATTATATGGAGCTTTTCGGGATAATTATTCCCATCAGTACGACTATTGTATTACGGATGTTGCACAAGCAAATCCTCGCTCATTAAAGGCGCATCACAAACGGGGGTTTCAAGTAATCGATACCTTGAGCTACGGGGGAATCGGCTGGGATATCGTTTTATGGGATTGGAAAAAATAATCAGAATATTGATTGCCCATTCTGCTCCATTTGGGGCAATTGCGTTATTTTATCAAAAATCTGATTACAAAAATGTGTAAATCGGAAAGTAGTAGACGCTGCCGGGGTCTGAAGACCCCGGCAGCGTCACCCCCCCCCACCTTTCGTTCCACGAAGAACGCCTTAGCTAAATAAACTGATAATTTCTACCCCCCAGGCACACGATGAGGCATAATTGCACTCATCCTCATCAAATTATTGATAAACTGCCTACTCTCCAAAACTCATTCAATACGATGATAAAGCATCATACTGATGATACTTCGATCGTAATAATTCAAATTAGGTCTTTGTAGGAATGCATGTAGATAGCCAACATCCAAAGTTAAATTACTCCTCAACGGAATACTTAATCCCGCAAACATCCTGTGCTGATCCAAATTATTTTCTGGATTTTCTTGCTCGGCATTTAGTAAAATTTCGGTATTTACTTTGCCCGATATCGATTTTACCAGTGGGAATAACACCTGAAACCGATAGCGCAAGCGGTAATTATTAAACTTGATTGATTCCTCCAAAACACTTCTAGTTGCATTTGTCGCCTGATTAAATCGCATTTCCGTACGAAAACGATGATCGATTCGAAGCTTAGACAATTGGTGTTTATAGGCCGCTTCGATATGTGGCCGATATTCCGGAACAGCTAATCGAATGGTTGCGGCTAGATCATTGGGGGTATTTAAAAACATTGCCGCCCCAGCGGAAACATCCCAATTACGCCCAAATGTACGATGAATATGTGCCCGGAAAGCGGTTTGATGATGCAAAACTGGCGATACAAAATGCCGCTCATGAGCTTCTCCCTGTAAATACCACTGTTTATTGATTGGATAGGTTAAATAATATCCATACCAAACTTGATTTTGATGCTCAATTTTTTGCTGACCAAATGAGAAAAAGAAAGGAACGAAAAAGAAAAACAGAAAACGCATAAATAAATTTTCTTCAAATATAATTAACAATCTACAAAAACCATAGACTATATGTACTTGAAAGAATAATATTCTAAAAAAAATTAACTCTTACAGCAAAATTGAAACTCAATCAACCGCTCTCTGCAAACACTATCGGATGGACCAGATTATCAAGAAGTCGATGAAAATGCGTAAAATATCAGACAAAACAAGCCCTCAGCCCATTGCGAGACTTTGTCTGTATTTTATCAAGTTATTGGCATGAGACGGGGGGAGTGGTGACGCTGCCGGGGTCTGCGACCCCGGCAGCGTCTACCCTCACGCAAGTTCTGTTTTTTTCCTAAAAGTTTCCTGATATTCTTACAATCCAGGCGTTATCACAATGTTCCGATATTCCACCGGACCATGGTCTCCCTGAATCATAATCGGCCCTGGGGCAGCCTCATCGCTATCCATCGCGCCTCCGGTTACACCGGGAATATTTTGATCTACAATCACAGCCTGCCCATTCAAGGTCACAGATACCTTACGCCCCGCCAGCGTGATGTCGTAAGACTGCCACTCGCCGGATGGTTTTGCGGCTTGAAATAAAGGATCAATAAATCCATAAATTCCCCCTAAATAAATGCTATACGGCTCCTTGCCAAAGCTATCTTCCACCTGCACTTCATAACGACCACGCAAATACACCCCACTATTGCTTCCCGGTGGTAAACGGAACTCGATGTGCAATTTGAAATCACTAAACTTCTGCTCCGTACAAATATTTGCCCCAGATGCCGGACTCTTCATCACGCCATCCACAACAATCCACTGATTTTTGGGTCCCAATGCCTTCCAACCAGTCAAATCTTTTCCATTTAATAAGGCAATTGGTTTTCCCCAAGTAGGCTCAGACCCGCGCCATAAAGACGGCGCACGCACACCTGTAAATGACAAAGATTTACCGTTTGGCTTAACTAGTGAACCGACTAATTTACCCCCCTTTAAATCTCCTTCAAATGACAAATACGCATCTTCTTTTTCCCATTGTGGGGGAATTTTAAAGGATACGTGCCCATCTTTAAAAAACACCTCTGCTATCGGACGAGCAGAACCGCCATCACCCACAAAACGCCCCGTCAACGTGCGCAAACCGGAATGACGAACTTCCAACCAAGATGGTGCCGACGAAACGCCTCCATTTCTGTTTTCCATCTCAACCGTTAAATCCCAAGCACCCTCCAAAGGGTGATGCTCCTGGGCATTGGCCCCAAAAGAAAGTGCCAGCAATGCAAACAATACTTTTTTCATAGATCTAAAATTAATTTTGAACAGCCTCCATTTTTGGAGAAATAATATGTATCAGCAACCACGCAAACAAATATGCACAGCCGCACGCCACAAATATAATATTATATCCGGCCGACAAAGCCTGGTCTGCCTTGTATGCATCCAATATTACACCAATGATATATGGAAAAATCACCCCACCTAAGGACCCCGCTAAGCCTCCAATCCCCACCACCGACGAAACCGCGTGTTTCGGGAACATATCGGACACCGTGGTAAAAATATTTGCCGACCAGGCTTGATGCGCTGACGCCGCAATACTTATTAAAAATACCGCCTGCCAGATATCCGTCGCCCAGCGAGCCCCGATAATCGGCACTGCACATAACGCAAAAAAGAACATGGAATATTTACGTGCTTTAAAAACAGGCCACCCCTTTTTGATAAAATAACCTGAAATATATCCCCCACCAATACTTCCAATCGACGTACAAGTAAACAAAATCGCCAAATGTAAACTCGGCTTTTTTAAATCCAAGGCAAAGGTTGTCGAAAAATACGAGGGCAACCAAAACAAGAAAAACCACCAGATCGGATCCGTGAAAAACTTCCCTACAATGAAAACCCAGGTTTGGCGGTAGCCAAATAATTTACTCCAGGCAATCGGCGCAGCATTAACCTCCTCTTCAGATTGAATATGAATTAATTCCTCGGGAGAAACGGATTTATGTTTGGAAGGCACCTCATAAAATACCCACCACAAAATCAACCAAACAAACCCAATACCCCCCGTAATGATAAATGCCTCTTGCCAACCATACGCCCCTAAAATCAAAGGCACCATAATCGGCGCGACCATCGCACCTATGTTGGCCCCCGAATTAAATATGCCCGTCGCCAAAGCCCGCTCCCGTTTCGGAAACCATTCCGCCACCGTTTTAATCGCCGCCGGGAAATTCCCTGCTTCTCCAGCTCCCAAAGCCGCACGCGCCGCACCAAAACCAAAAGATGTCTTCGCTAATGCATGCGCCATCGCCGCAAATGACCAAATGATAATTGAAATGGCATAACCCATTTTGGAACCAATCTTATCAATCACCTTTCCAAAGGCTAATAATCCGATTGCATAGGATGCCGTAAAACACATCACGATAAAACTATAATCGGTCTCCGACCAGTTTAATTCCTTTTCCAAGGTGGGCTTCAACAAACCAATCACCTGACGATCCAGATAATTGATCGTCGTCGCAAAAAACAAGAGGGCAACTACGACCCAGCGGTAATTTCCTTTCATTAGAATCCGATTGAATTCCCGCCGTCAACCGGGATTGAGACGCCTGTTACATATTTCGCAGCATCTGATGCCAAATAAACTGCAGCCCAACCGATATCTTCCGGTTTTCCAAAATAACCCATCGGCGTACGATCCATCGCCTTGTGCTTCCGATCCGGATCCGAATTCATGGCAGTCCGACTCATCGCCGTTTCAATAAAACCCGGTGCAATCGCATTCACACGAACACCCTTGCCTGACCATTCCGATGCCAGCACCCGGACCAACCCATAAATACCTGTTTTTGACGACGCATAAGCCGCCACCCGGTCGATGCCATAATATGCTGCCATCGAAGAAATCATGATGATGGAACCCTTACCTCGTTCCAACATGTGTTTGCCCACTTCTCGCGTCAACGCAAAAACCGCATTCAAATTGACATTTATTATGTTCGAAAAATCGGCATCCGAGACCTCCACCGCTGGACGCTTCATGTTGATCCCCGCATTATTAACCAAGATATCGATGCCCCCGTATTTTGCCACAAGTGATGAAACAAGTGATAAAGTTAAACTCAAATCCGACACATCATTCACGGCATAATGAGCCCCTGAGCCAAGACTTGCGACTGCCTCTTTCAGGACATCTTCCCGACGACCTGTGATGATAACCGTGGCCCCCGAAGCTAAAAAACAGGCCGCAATGTCGTATCCGATTCCGGTTCCGCCCCCCGTGATGAGCGCCACGCGCCCCTGTAATGAAAATGGTTCTTGCATCTTATTTGATCTGATAAATTTAAACGATAGAAAAAGTGGTTGACAAATTCAATTGTTTGACCTCCTCCCAGCCCGAAACATGCTGCGCGGAAGTATCGAAAAGATCGAATTTCAAACAGTAGCCGTCATCCGCAAGCAATGTGAATCCACAGGCCATAAAAAATATAGCTAAAAAGGAACGAATGGCTAATTCAAGTCCACGGATTTCAGCCAAACCCCGCAAGCGACCGATAGCCGAATAGCCCGGATAGGTTTTTTTGTTCAAGTCATCCAACATTTGATGCCCATGATCCGGGCGCATAGGAATACCCTCTCCTCCACGTTTTTTTTCTTCCTCCACGACCGCTTTGACCACCTCAAACATATCGACATCTCCGCTTAAATGAGGCGCTTCATGAAAGATTAAAGGATCAATTTGTTCCCTAAAAGTCGTGCGTAAATGCAAGAAATGTATGCGGTCAGCAAAGCGACGAATCATCTTTGGTAAATCATTATCCGCTCGAACACCCAAGGAACCTGTACAGAACGTAATCCCATTTGCCCTTTCGGGAGAGGCCTTCATTAATAGTGCCAAATCCGCTTCCGTGCTCACTACGCGCGGCAATCCCAATAAAGGAAAGGGAGGATCATCCGGATGAATACACAGATTAATCCCTAATTCCTGTGCCAACGGGGCAATGGATCGCACAAAATAATGCAGGTTTTCACGCAATTGTTCCGCTGAAATGTCGCGGTATTCATCTAATAGATTTTGGAAATTTTCTAACTGAAAGGCCTCCTCAGACCCCGGAAGACCTAAGAGCGCCGTATTCTTTAACTCCTCTTTTTCATCAGAAGTCATGCTTGCAAATCGTTCGACAGCTGCCGCTTTAACCTCCGGAGTATAATCGGCCGAAGCACCTGGACGCTTTAATATATGTAAATCAAATACAGCAAAATCCGTCCACACAAAACGTAAGGCCCGCGCGCCATCGGGCATCTCGAAGTTCAATTTGGTCCGCGACCAGTCGAGAACTGGCATAACATTATAACATACCGTCTCGATGCCACAAGCCGCTAAATTCCTTAAAGATGTTTTGTAGTTTTCAATCAACCCTGCACGCGATGGCAGGGCTTTTTTTATTCCTTCATGTACAGGAAGTGATTCAACCACCGACCAATGCAAGGGAGTCCAATCTTGGTTCCCGGCTTCGATGAGTGAAATACGTACTTGAATATCCTCGATAGACCAAACCTCCCCCACGGGAATTTGGTGCAATGCGGTTACGACTCCAGCACAGCCTGCCTGTCGAATATCCATCAGCGAAACCGGATCGTTTGGACCGAACCAACGCATCGTATGTATCATGTAAATTTGTTTAGAGGCTTTCGCTTTGTAAAGCGCAAAATGCACAAAATTTACTAAAAATACATTATGAATAATTTGACACTATACCGCTTGGCTAAATGTCTGCTTCTGAACTTCGGACGCGAGCAATTTTAAGTCAAATGCCTTACAGATATTTCGAATGAAATGCTTCCCCAAATCAGTAACAATCAACCCATGTTCTCCCCAGGTAACCAGGTCATCTAAGGCTAATTCATCTAATTCATGAAAAGTATATTGACGAAGAAGTTCTAGATCCTCTTTGGCAAAATGAGTTTTGCCCCGACAAGCCACGTCGAGAATGTATTGCCGCATTTTTTGGTCAACATCGTCTAAGAAATAGCCTTTAAATACAGCTAATTCCCCCTTGTTTATTTGCTCGTAATATTCTTGTATCGTCTTTTTATTTTGAGCAAAGCCATAATAAATATCACTGATGCTCGAAACGCCCAAGCCTACAAGCATCCCTGTTTGCTGGACCGTATAGCCCATAAAATTTCGATGTAAGGTGCCTTCCAAATGTGCCTGAACCATCAAATCGCCCGGTAAGGCAAAATGATCCATGCCAATGTCCGTATATCCAGCCTCCATGAAGCGTTTTTTGCCCAACTGATATAATTCCATTTTTTCATGAGCCGAAGGCAAATCATTCTCGTCGAAAAGCCTTTGGGCCTTACTCGTCCATGGCACATGCGCATACGAATAAAAAGCTATTCGATCGGGCTTGATTTCCAAAGCGTCTTGAATCGTTTTCTCCAGTCGGGGCAAGGTCTGCAACGGCAATCCATACACCAAATCCAAGTTCACCGATTCATAGCCAATTTCCCTGGCCCATTGAACCACCTGCACCACATGTGCATGCGGCTGGATTCGATTGATGACTTTTTGGACCTCAGGATTGCTATCCTGCATTCCAAAACTCACCCGATTAAATCCTAAATCGAATAATGTTTTCAAGTGTTCAAATGTGGTATTATTGGGATGACCCTCAAATCCAAATTCATGCGTTTCCGGTACGATGGCATCCTCGAGAATCGTTTCAATCAGATATTTCAAATTGGCCGGAGAGAAAAAAGTAGGGGTTCCTCCTCCGATATGCAATTCCCGAATGATAGGTGTATGTGACATCATGCCCCGGTAAATCTCCCATTCTTTCAGCAAAGCAAGCATGTAGACTTCCTCCACTGAATGGTTTGTCGTGATGCGTTTATTGCATCCGCAAAAAGTGCATAAATTTTCACAGAAAGGAAGATGCAGATATAGACTAATCTCTTGACTTTCCTCAAATCGCTGGGAAAAAAAAGATTTCCAAGCAAGGATGTCTATCGTTTCATCCCAATAGGGAACCGTCGGATAGGAAGTATACCGAGGAATGGGGATATTGTATTTTTGAAGTAAATCGAGGGATACCTGTTGCATAGAGCACAAAGGTAAGGTCGCGAAAGGAGGACAAAAATGACATTAATCAGGCAAAGACCTCAGATTAACTACTGATTATCATGAGGTTTCGAATTATGCCAACTAATTTAGTGATAATTGTAAATTTGAAAACAAAATTCAGCCGATGCAACAATGGATCTGTACAAAGCCTGGGCAAATGGACTTAGGAGAGGTCGACATGCCAAAAGTAAAACCCGGATTTTCGCTTTTAAAGGTGAGGGCGATCGGGATTTGCGGAACAGATATTCATGCATTTGCGGGAAATCAGCCATTCTTTCAGTATCCAAGAATTCTTGGACATGAATTAGCGTTAGAGATTGTTGAATCAAACAGCTTTGCAGTTGGCGAATTAGTCACCATCCTTCCCTATTTTAATTGCCAAACATGTGATGCTTGCATCCAGGGCAAACCCAATTGCTGCGAAAATATTCAAGTATTTGGTGTGCATACGGATGGCGGCATGCGCGAATACATCAACGTCGAGGACCGTTATATTTTAGCTGCGCAAGGACTTACAATGGATGAATTGGCTTTGGTAGAACCCTTTGCGATTGCCGCGCATGGTTTACGCCGTGGACTGGTCGGGGCTGGAGAAAAAGTGCTCGTTATGGGCGCGGGGCCTATTGGTTTATTCACGCTCTTTCTCGCTAAGTTACGAGGTGCAGCAGTAGAAGTATCTGAACCCAATGAGTCGCGTTTATCCTTTTGCACAGAAACACTGGGAATCCCTGCAGCGGTGCAAAGTAGCTATGCAAAGGTCATCGACGCGACAGGCAATCTAGCAGCAATTGAGTCTGGATTCTTGCGTCTGGCACATGGGGGACAATACATTTTGATTGGGTTACAGAAGCAGGCTATAAGCTTTTCGCATCCGGAATTTCATAAACGGGAGGCAACCCTGATGAGCAGTCGGAATGCCACGAAAGAAGATTTCGAATTTGTAATGGATTTGTTCCGACAAAGAAAAATACACTCGGAATGGTTCATCAGTCACCGTTTTGATTGGCAAACGGTTGCGGATGAATTCCAAAGCATGCATGACCCAGCACAAAAAATTATTAAGGCTTTAATCACGTTAAATAAGTAGGGCGAACCTTTCGATTCGCCCCATTTCCTTATTTCATGTATTCTTTATCCAAGAACAGGTAGCGCGCATCGTTCTGCGCTTTTTCCGCTCGTGAATGGGTATCGATAATCATGACCGGAGGCGTTGCATCACCGCCTTTAGCAGCAGGCCATTCGGGTAATTTATCGCCGTTCGGGTTAAAGGTTTTTACAAAATTCGTGAAGTAATTCAACATGGTATCAGAAACTTTGAAGTCGTCTGTCGTCCAAGCATACTCCTTCACTAAATGCAAGTTGCCCATCGCATATTCGATTTCACATGCATGTGGCGCACCTATTGCTGGGGGTGGCGTTTGCGCTGGGCCTTCGCGGCGAACCGTACCTCCCGCTAAAGCAGAAACTGAATTTTTATCCACTAATGGAGGACGCAATTTGCTGTACAAATAGCGATAAACGGGTTGAGAGCTGTTGGAACGATGTAAATCAAACCACTTCCAAGTGGAATATGCGATAAATCGATCAGCGGCCAAAGCAGTTGCTGAAATTTCAACTTCTTTTTCTGAATGCGCTGGGTAAAGACTTAATACTTTGTCCACATCATTGGGATATTCTTTTTTCACACGTTCGATGTAGTTTTCGACCGTATTCGGCTTGCCTTGCATGAAGGCGCCAGCTGGAACTTCAGCAGAGTTCCAACCTACCAATAAAGGAATTTGATGTTGCTCTTTTGCTGAAAAGATTTCCGGTAATTTTTTTGTCAAAAAGCTACCATCAATAACGACAGGAAAACCGAAACGTTTTGAATCTTGATATAATTCAAAAACGTCTTTGGTCGACATGCTACGTAATTCTTTAATGGTTTTAACCCCCGCTTTTTGCAAAAATTCTGCCCCATTTTTTTCTGCATCCGCTAAGGAAACGGGTGCCATGGTTGGATTAATACCACCGCCACTTTCACCAATCGCCGCATGAACCAAGCCCTTAGAAAGTGGGGAAGCCATTTGATAACTAACGGCAATTGAACCTGCTGATTCCCCTGCGATTGTTACGTGATTTGCATCACCACCGAAAGAAGCAATGTTCTTTTGCACCCATTGCAAAGCAGCTAATTGATCATAGTAACCGTAATTACCAGAACCTTTGTAAGCTGTTTCTGTACTTAATTCGGAATGCGCCAGGTTTCCAAAAATATTTAAGCGGTAGTTACATGTAACGACAACTACGCCTTTCTTCGACATACTTTCTCCGTCGTAGCGTGGCTCAGAACCATCTCCTGCGACATTTCCCCCACCATAGAAATAGACTAAAACTGGAAGGTTTTTGGTCGACTTCTTTGCAGGTGTCCATACGTTTAAGTATAAACAATCCTCGCTTAGTCCTTCTGAACGAGACATCATATCACCAAAAACGACGCCCTGAATCGGACGTGGGCCAAATTTTTTCGTTTCCTTCACTCCTTTCCATGGAGCTAGAGGCTGAGGCGCTTTCCAGCGCAATTCCCCTACCGGTGGTTTCGCAAAGGGAATACCGAAATACTTCTGAACACCTGTTTTGGTATCATAATTTCCTTCAATGACGCCATGTTGAATGCTTGTCTGAACTGGAAATAAATTAATGGATTGAGCAGATGCCCAGGAACACAATAGGCCAAAGCCCATGGTCAATAACATTTTTTTCATGTGTAATAGGTTTATATTGTCACGCTTTGATACAATAATACATGATTAGCGGAGGGTTTCCAACTTTTGCAAGGCATTTGGCCCAATTCCGTGGCTGTTTTTCAGGATAAGTCCATCTAATCGCTTTAAATCATCAGCAGAAAAAACATGCAAATTGACTAAGGTACGCAAAGCTGGCTGACTCAATCCCAAAGCCAAAATCGCGGGTGACATCATGGCGATTTGATTTTTATACCAAAGCCCTATTTCCTCATTGCCTTTTAGTCCGCATTTATGCATGAAATTTTCATTTTGCACGAATTTAGCCAAAAAGCCCGTAGCTTTGCAAGCGAGTACTAGCAGCATGCGGATATTAATTTTACATAACTTATTGTGGTCACAATACAAGTCGGTGATTTTCGAAAAAATCGCTCAGACTTGTGCTCCTGAGGATGAAGTATTGGTTGTCCAAACGGCCATTACAGAAAAAGGGCGAGAGGATTTGGTTGACTTTGATGTGTCGACCTATGCTTACCACTTCCCCGTTAAGCTCTTAAATCGCATCCCTTTACAGCAGGTTTCTCCTTGGAAAACAATGTGGAATTGGATTAAAATCATCCTAAATTTCAAACCCGATGTAATCAATTTGACGGGTTACAATGAATTGGGAACACTTCCAATCTTGTTCTTTGCCAAATGCCTCGGAATCAAAACAATCATGACGGTCGAGTCGGTACAACATATTTCTTCCCATGGAAATAACCTACTCCATGTCCTCAAGTCCATTTATAAAAAATTCTTAATCAAAATGTGCGACGGCTTTTTCTCCTATGGGCTGAATACGAATACATTTCTCTTTCAATCAGGAGTTCCCAAACGGAAGATATTGAGTTTTTTAAATTCCTTTGACAAAATCGCATTCCAGAAAACCTTGACCAAGGAACAGCCCAAACCACACCCAAAGCCATATCTCCTTTTTGTTGGCCGATTATCTCCCGAGAAAAACCTTCCGGCATTGATGGACCTAATGAAACTGCTGCCGATTGATTTATTAATCGCAGGGAATGGGCCGCTATACGAGGAATTGGCACAAAAGAAACAAAGCGAGGCGATTGAAAATGTGCAACTATTGGGCACGGTGGCTTGGGGGAGTTTGGCGAATCTATACCAACATAGCGAGGCGTTGATGCTGGTCTCTACCGCAGAAACATGGGGAATGGTGGCTAACGAAGCGCAAGAATTAGGCAAACCGGTCATTTGTACCGCGGCCTGTGGTTGCGCGAATGACCTAGTCATCGATGGTAAAAATGGTTTGGTTTTATCAGATATTACAAGTCTAGCGAATATTGCTAAGGTTCAGCGGTTTTTGCAGGAGCTTCCCATGAGCCAACAAGCCATCGAGGCATTTTCAGAACGAAATACACAAATTTTCAGTGTCGAGAAACTAGCATCCGAAATGCTAGCTGGTTTTCAACTCGTCATTAAGCGTTAATTCACAAAGGGATCCGACCATTTTTTATCCACATATACATTCTTGCCGGAGAGGGTCCTTAGAAACATGACAACAGCCATCATCTCATCATGCGTCATCAACAGCTTTTGTCCAATGTTATTCGGTTTCAAACGAGGGTCTAAATTTGTATTTCGTGGCGGTGCCTGGATGTCATTGTAGTGCCCCAATACATTATTCAAACCTCGAACACCCGCCGTATGCATCAGTGGTCCATTCACAACACCTTGTGCGTTCATCAAATCCCGCAAGGATGGTGCCCGGGTAACATTTACATCCAAATCCGTACTTCCTATTACCCCCGCGATTCCGTTGTTCCGACTATTGGGATCAATATCAAATTCGGGGGATTGATGACAAGCCTGACAGCCAAAACCCCCACCTATGCGTTCGCTGTTTGCATTAAAAAGAGGAGCGGTTAAAAATAACATCTTGCCTTGATTTTCCACTGCAGAGAAATTGGGGAAAGGCGCTTGATCGTTTCCGCTCATCGCCCGACCAGCATCGAATTTCGAATCAAAGGACTGAATACTGCGGATAAATTGTGCTAATGCACTCTGTATGCGAGTTTCTGTAACACCATTATCCCCGTAAGCCCAAGTAAATAGTTCGGAATAATAAGGGGTTTCTTGCAGTTTGGCCAATAAAGTAGCCATATTCCCACGACCCATTTGTCCGCTAAAACCCATTTCCAAATGATCTTGTATGGGCATCGTGGTTTGAACCTCCAGGCTTGCAGCCCGCTCATTCCAGAAAAATTTACTTTCATTCGCAAATCGTGTATTGATTAAACGCATGGAATGTCGAACTGTTCGACCGCCCAAAACTCCTACACTCTGAACCGCCGTATCCCCAAAAGCAAATGCCTGTTTATGACAGGATGCACAAGAAATGCTATTATCGATGCTCAATTTCTTATCATAAAAAAGTACTCGCCCTAGTGTCGCTTGTTTATCGATAATACCATTCCCCCCAGCATTATCTTTCGTGACATAGGATGGTTTTCCTTGATTTGCATAATTTGCTAGTGCTATAAAATCAATATTTGACCCGAAGGTCTGCTTAGCTACAGCTAATTGATCCAATGCTTGCTCTCCTTCTTCTTGTGTCGAGCAGCTAAGTAGAAAAATTGAAATGAGGGTGAAAAGGTATTTCTGCATGGTAACAATTTAGGACCAAAAGTTAAGAAAATAAGCCGGCACACCGGGCATGTGTCGACCTATGGCGACTATTCGAAGATTAATCCGTAAATGCCGACGAAGAAAAGAAAAAGCTTATTAGCTTTGTAAAAATAAAACCACTATAAATTACATGTTCAATCAAATTAAATGGATTGCTAGCTTTATTCTACTATCCTTGACAGCTTTCGGCCAACAAAATTTCTTCAATGTTCCAAGTTCTGACATTACACCTGCGCGGAAAATCTTTGTCCAACAACAATTAAATTTTATCCCCAATGGAGTCCAATCTGGGACCACATTTTGTTATGGCCTGGGAAATCATACTGAAATTGGTATTAATGTAATTGGTGTAAATTATGATTACCAACAAAAATTTGTGGCAAATCACATTGAACAACCATATAATCCTTTTTTTACCATCAATACCCAAAAAAGTTTTCAAATTCACGAAGACTTTCATGTTGGCCTAGGTGGACAAGCAGGGTTTACGCAAGCAGGACAATCTGGAGCCTATTTGTATGGGAACGGAGTTTATGTCAACGAGCATACGCATACAAAATGGGTCGGCGGGCTTTATACTAACACGGATAGCTATTTTGGCCCCGAATCACGCAATGTTGTTGAAGGGGGTGCACTCAAATCCGTGGGAATACAGCTTGGGGTGGAACAAAACATTTGGGCCGAACGCTTATTATTTCAGGCTGACTTCATTAGCGGGAAACATAGCTTGGGAGAAGTGGTGATTGGAGGAGCTTACTTTGTAACGAAGCACTGGGTCTTATCTGCTGGAATACAAATCCCGACATTCAATAGTCAATCGCAACCCGCATCGGTCTTTGAATTAACTTTTGTCCCTTAAAATACTTCTGCTGAGCAAGCAACAGCAAGGATGGCATCATTTTTTCTTTGGCAACACGGCTGCTGGCGCAGCAACTGTACTATCCAAACGCGCATTTTTCGCCATGTCTTTTTGAAGGCTATCAATCGACGCAATGATGAATTTCACTTGCGCATGAGGCAAGTTGCTTTGATCCGCAATTGCTTTGATGTTATTCAAATTGTTCCAATGGTAATTAACCGTTGGCTCAGGTATACGCATCGTGATGAATTTCTCTGCGGCAAAAGAAAATAATGCGACAGATGCGGCCAATAATAAAATCTTTTTCATAAAAATGTTGACTAGGATGTACCGCCAAATGTACTAAAATTCAGGAAATTCCCCGAGTAAAATGCAGGGAATTCCGACTTATAAAGGTGTTATTTAGTTTGTTGATGAAGTTTAATTCAAAAACGCCACTCGATTTTCGAGCGGCGTTTTTTTATTTCAACAATTCGAAATATTGAGCCACAAAAACACCATTATCTATTTTACCTTGTACGCGTGCTTTACGTACGGCCATACAAAAACCATCCTTTGCATGTGCATCGCCATGGTCTTCTAAACCTGTTCCCTTAACTTCATAGGCAACTCCGTCCTTTTTAATAGCCAAAAAACACCCCTTTTTGGTCATCTTAAAATTACAAGATCCACAAGATGCCTCCAAGGTGTCAATCCGCATGCTTGAATCAATTTTCCCAAATGGCTTTTGTGCAAAGCTCGAAAAGGAAAGCAATAAAAATCCCAATAAATAGTTTTTCATGATGTATATTTTTGTGTAAAATAAGCGTTTATCTTTGAACAATTAAATGATTTAAAACATGAATTGGTTAAAAGAGTTTAGGGCCTTCGCCATTAAAGGAAATGTGATTGAATTATCTGTCGCCGTGGTCATCGGAGCTGCTTTTTCGAGCATTATAAATTCCTTGGTTTCCGACATTATCACCCCACTAATCCTGACTCCGGCCATCGAGGCTGCGGGAGTTGCCGACATCGATAAGCTTTCCTGGGGTGCTGTAAAATATGGGAAGTCCCTTGCTTCTATCATTCAATTCGTTCTTATTTCATTCGTACTTTTTGCCATCATCAAAGCGATCAACAAAGTTAATTTGGTCGATGTCCCGAAAGAAGAAAAGAAAAATGATCCACAGGTGGAACTACTCAAAGAAATCCGCGATTTACTAAAAAAGTAAACTTACTGACTTAGCAATTCCAGGGCAGCCACATGTTGAATGCTAGCTGCCTTTGTTTCCACATCCAATTGTAGCACTTGATTTCCGGCTTGAAAGCGGGGCCATATTGGCAACTCTTTCCCATTCGGATTACCCGTTTTGGCAAAATTGACCCAATAGTTTGACATATATTTTGCGATTTGACGATCAATGTCCGCATAGGGTCTTCTTACCTTAAGTAAATTGTCATAGGCATATGGAACTTCGCCAGTATGGAACGCTCCATTTTGAGTTTCGGGAGTATCGCCTGGAATCTGCCGATTGAAATTATAAAGAAACACGGGAGACTTCCCATATTTCAATTGCGTTTTTGCCCAGAAAAATACTCCTGCGCCGAAGGTTTCATCCCGACTTAAATGACGCTGCGAAATGGCAGCCTCCGCGTCGTCTTTTGCGGGATAATAGGTCAAAAGTTCTGAGGCCTTTGATCCATATTTTTTCGTCAAATTCTGCTGGTATTCCGTTGCCGAAAGCTTCTGATTCGATACCAAATCTTCAGAGTTCCAGCCCATTAATAATTCGACATCGTTTGCCTTTTTATCCACATAGGCGGCAAGCATGTTCAAAGGTTCCACATAGCCATCTAAATAGGGAGAAGATAATCCCCCCGGGCTTGCCATTATTTCATTCGCAGTTTTTGCACGTAAAGCATGCAGATTTTCCGCTCCCAAATTAGAAGCGAATAAAATGCCCGTCGCCTCCGCACCCGCTTGATTCAGAGCAGGCCGTAAGGGACTGGAAAGCATTGCGCTACCACTTTCGGCAATCGCACGTTTAAAAAGACCTTTTGCAAGAGGCGATGCACACAGATAATTGACTGCAAAAGCCCCAGCAGATTGCCCGGCGATTGTCACTTGGTTGGGGTCCCCACCGAACGCAGCAATATTTGCTTTCACCCATTTGAGTGCCGCAATCATATCTAACAACCCGTAATTTCCAGATGTCCCCGAAGGGGATTCTTTGCTAAGTTCCGGATGAGCTAAGAAACCAAAAGTTCCAACACGGTAATTGATGCTAACAAAAACAACACCCTTGGAGGCAGTAGCCGCTCCGTCATAAATGGGGCAAGCAGCGCCTCCACTTCGAAAACCTCCGCCATAGATATAAACTAAAACTGGTTTTGGCGCATTTGATTGCGAATCGCTCCATACGTTTAAATACAAACAATCCTCACTAATAGGTTCTTTTGGAATGAGGTATTCTTCAGACCAAACCATAAAGGGTTTAGGTTCTGCTTGCATAGGACTAGGGCCATAGGCTTTTGTTATTTTTACCCCATTCCATGGTACTATTTCCTGGGGAGCCTTCCATCGCAAATCGCCTACGGGAGGCTGCGCGAAGGGAATCCCTAAAAAGCGATTCAATTGGCCTATTTTTTCCCCCTCAACAATTCCTTGTTGGGTCTTCACTTGTACCGTCTGTGCCAATCCAGGAAACACGAACAAGCATGATAAAATCAGTGCTATTTTCATTTTTTTCGTTTTATTTTTCTTTCCCCTAAAATCCACAAAGGCGCATTTGTATGCGCATGTTTTTCGGGGGTCAATTGTGTACAATTTTGAATATGTTCAACTGCCTCATTCAAATCATCCGTAAATAAAATATGTTGAAAATCCGTTGACCCCACCGTTTCTTCCCTAATCAAGGCCTCAAAATAACGCATTAATTTTTCATGGTATTCCAACCCCATCACAACCACGGGAAAGTTTTTCATTTTCCCTGTTTGAATCAAAGTAATCACTTCAAAAAACTCGTCTAAGGTGCCTAATCCTCCTGGCATGATCACAAAACCAGATGAATATTTCCGAAGAAGCTCTTTGCGAACAAAGAAATAACGGATATTGACCATGCGGTCCAAGTAGATATTGGGGTGTTGCTCGAAGGGCAGTTCAATATTACAACCAAGGGATAGGGCTCCCGCATTTTTTGCTCCCTTATTAGCCGCCTCCATGATACCTGGCCCGCCACCTGTCATAATGGCGAAGCCCAATTTTCCCAATCGAGTGGCCAGCGTTTCTGTAGTTTGATAAAAGACGTCGTCTTTTGAAAATCGGGCAGAACCAAAAATTGTGATGCAAGGTCCCACACAATGCAGGTTACGAAAGCCTCTGATAAATTGAAATAAAACTTCTAATGAAAATAAAAATTCTTTCCCTCGAGAACGCGGACCTGCTAAATAATCATTTTCAGAATTGTTGTTCATTTAATCATCTAAGTTTATTCCAAAACTACGCCTAAATTCCACATTTTAACAGCTCCCCATTTAAATAAGTACTAGCTTTGTTAAAAATATTCGTCACAAATGAAATCATACGAATTACATCCTGCAGATTCTCGTGGAGCCGCGAACCATGGTTGGCTCCAAAGTTTCCATACCTTTAGTTTTGCTAATTACCATAATCCAGCGCGCATCCATTTCGGGGCTTTGCGCGTCTTAAATGACGATACCGTTTCTGGTGGAATGGGCTTTGGCGAACATCCCCATGATAATATGGAGATTATCAGTATTCCTTTGGAAGGGGATTTGGAACACCAAGATAGCATGGGGAATAAAGCCGTGATTCGTCATGGAGATATTCAAGTGATGAGTGCGGGGACTGGAATTTATCACAGCGAATACAATAGAAATAAAGATTCGACTGTTAAGTTTTTGCAGATTTGGGTATTCCCTAACAAGAAAAATGTGACGCCTCGCTACGACCAAATCACCTTGAATGTTGCCGACCGGCACAATCAACTCCAACAAATATTATCGCCCAATCCGGACGATGAAGGCGTTTGGATACACCAAGATGCTTGGTTCCATTTAGGGAAATTTGATCAAGGTTTTTCAACAAACTATGCGATTAAAAAAGCGGGCAATGGCGTTTATGCCTTTGTGCTAGCTGGAAGTTTTGATATAGATGGGCAAACGCTTCAAGCACGAGACGGCTTGGGAATTCGCCAAGCAGAGACCTGTACGCTCAAGGCCTTGACAGCAGATGCTGAAATTTTATTGATGGACATTCCTATGCAAATCTAATGACAAAGAAAATAGTTGCCATTATAGGGGCAAACTCAGACATCGTTGCCTTATTGGTTCGATTGATCAATCAATATGACACCTTCGAAGCCGTTTCTTATGAACAGACTGAAGACTTATTTAATTCCAAATTCGATCTTGTTCTGCTAAGTAGCGGTATTTCCGAAGCTGATGAGGACTTAATCCGCGCGCAAGTAAGCCAACCAATTATCCAACATTTTGGAGGAGGAAGCGGTTTGTTGCGCGCGGAACTAATGCCTTATATCGACTAGTTTTTTTGAATACTCCAAGCGATCCCTTGTTCAATGAGTTTCAGGTAATCTGGATTTCCCCAAACAGCAGCAGAATGGCCCATTGAGGTGTAAAAGGTTTTCCCCTTTCCAACCTTACGGTACCAAGCCACTGGATGATTTGCACCCATGCCAAAGTTTTTGTCGGTCATCCAAAGCATATTCCCATTCGGAATAATTTTATCACCATTGATGGAATAAAGTACGGTTACGTCTTTGGGTTGATTGAAAAATACATACCATTCATCCGTATTGCTCCATTGTTTGACTAAGTTTTTTGAAAATAACGAATCGACATTTTCAGACATCCGAACATCGGCTTGTTGGAATTGTGGATTCAAGGGATGATGCGAAAACTTAGCACCTAGGAGGTTTTTCTCATACCAATCCCAGTGATGCGAATCATCTCCCGCTCCGTGAATTCCCATCAGAGAGCCCCCTTGTTCGACGTAATTTTCCAAAGCAGCTTGTTGGTCGTCATTCAAAACCCTTCCTGTCGAATTATCAAAAATCACTAAACTAAATTGCTTCAATTGTTCTGAATTAAACACGCCACCATCGGCTGTCTCATAGACAAAATAGGGGTGCTTTTCGCCTAGGCTTTTCAATAAGGGAATCGAGGCATCAATGGATTCCGCGTGGCGAAAACCCGTTGTTTTCGTAAATACCAAAATTGCTGCGCGGTCAGTTGGAAATGAAATCGTCGGTTTTTCTGTTTCGTAACTTACTGGAAACCCGTTCTTTACTTTGTATAAAAAGGTCCCCATCGCAACGGAAAGAAGTAGGATAATGCTGAACAAAGTCCAGCCGAGAATTTTTAAGAATTTTTTCATGATTATATCAGTTTTTTAATCGTTCAAATCAATATTCCGCCTTACCTTTGGCAATCCTCCAAGGTTTGCCAAAGGTAGGTGGGGGATTAGGAATCAAGCAGCCTTCGATGGTAATTTATTTGGCCTAAATGATAGGCTAAATGCGTCTCTAAATGAATAAAAATATAGCCATTCGTTTTGTCTTCATCAAAAATTCGAATCGGGTATATTTCTCCTAATTGTTCAATCGGAAAATCCCGTAATACTTGAATCACGATAGGGTGAATTTCGTCAAGCATTTCCAACAAAGTTGAGCGCGGAACATCGCGCAATGAAAATTCCAGCGGCCTATCACGAACATATCCCGTATTTCCATATACTGAACCAAAAAAGGTATTTAAATTCCCCATTAAATGAAGGAAAATATTTCCCCCTGGATTATTGATTCCTTCGGCGACTTTCCAAATTTGCGAATCTGAGCTATATAATTCAATCTCCTTTCTGAGGGTTGTTAAGTCTCGATCATACAGCGCAATAAGTTCTTTTAGCATCTTTTTTTATCAGTTTTTTTGCCTTTTTTTCTCCTTCGTTCCACTACCTTTGGCAATCCTCCAAGGTTTGCCAAAGGTAAGGGATTAATAGTCCACCGCGTAGTCCTTCGGAAACACCTGTCCACTCCAAGCTTTCTTTTGTGTCCAATCCGCATCAGCATCAGCCCAAAAAGGATGATTCGCTGGCAGTCCTAGAGGCAAAAATGCCGCCGAAGTCAAATACATACTTCCCGTGTTTGAATAGGAGTCGGCAATGTTTGCTTGATTTGCTCCAACCAATCCCAAGGTCAACCAGCCATCTCGATCAAAGGTCGATGAAACAAATACGCGCTTGAAAACAGCTGTCAAAGCGGACCGAACTTGTGCTAAACTAATCCCTTTAGGAAGAGCATTCTCTAGAGCAAGTTTAGCTAATGGTTGAAATAAGCCCACTCGATAAGTTGAGGAGCGGCCAACAACTAAGAATGTTCCTTCGGGTGAAATATATCGTTCCTGAAAACTCGCATAGCGTTGCATCCGCTTGTAGGCTACATCAAAGTCGGCCTGTGCTAATCTGCCTTTGGCCAAATTAACTCGCATGACATCGATGAGCATGGGGTGAATCACGAAACCATTGTAATGATCAAAATGAAATTTCTCGCCGTCTTTGTACCAGCCGTCCCCCACATACCAAGATTGTATTTTAGCAATCGCATGATCGATACGCGCTGCATCAAAAGGCTTCCCGATGTACAACAAAAAACTCTCTATTGTCGCCGCAAACAAGACCCAATTATTGTTGGACGGAACGATTTGTCGGATCGTAGTAAACTCGCGAATGTAGTTCATTTTGGTTTCGGCCGACAAAGGTTCCCACAGTGCCTCGGGCGCAAGGAGAAATGCTTGAGCAATAAAAGCTGCATCGACCAGCGGTTGTTTCACGCCTGTCGAACCCCAATTTAAATAATCTGGGCTTAAGGGATTTGCTGCATGAGCGAGAGCTGCCCATGTCTGTGCTTTCATGCGATTACGGATATCTGTTTCTTCGCGTGCATTCGCTGAGCTAACATCGTCTGGCAAACTTAAAAAGGGTCCTATGCCGATCAACAAACGACCAAACGCTTCCATGTATGCAACATCTGAAGCTCGCTGATCCCAGGTAGGGCTGTAGGCGACAACCATGTTTTTCCTAAGTTCCCCTTTGGCCATATTTTTCAATATGGGGGAAGCGATTTTATCAAGTAAATTCACCCAGTAAGTCCGGTCATTTGAAGGGTTGATTTGTTTCGTAGGTAGGAATGAAACAGAACTGATCAAAGATGACCACTGAATGAATTTTCTGCGTTGCATAGGT
>JACCEA011737218.1_pt1 | contig 55890 bp, 18 predicted proteins | sample 7449851 | NCBI WGS metagenome assembly JACCEA01 (sample SAMN15323453, study PRJNA562643) | freshwater metagenome | isolation source: river surface water | place: USA:Blue River Watershed | collected 2017-08-18 | reverse complement strand
GTCAATTGCTGAGCGGCAAGAGCTTTCTTAACCACTCGGGTGAGTTCATCACTCATGACGCGCATTTGCGCCGCTTTGAGCTTAAGCAAATCCTCGTCTATGGACAGCACCGCCAGTTCAGATTCGGCAACTCGCTGACGTAATTCAGCCTGTTCTTGCGCCAGCTTCGCCTGAGCTTTGGGCTCTTCGCCACGAGCATTGGCAAAACGATCCTGGCTGAGTCGCAGTGCTTCATCGGCGCGACGCTTTTGTTCAAGTTGAGTCTGCTTTTCTACTTCCCTGATTTGAAGACCGCTGAGCAATCCCTGAAGTTTGTCTAGTTGACCGTCTAGTTCGTCGCGCAAGGCATCGACAGCGATGGCTGAATAGGGAGGGAAGTCACCGAGTGCTTGGACCTGGGGTAGGCTTGACAGAACCGGGGGGGGAGTTTTTTGTAGAGCGGCGAGCTCATCGAGTTTTTTGATTCTTTCAGCTTGCAGGAAGGCGAGTCGATCCAATAACCGTTGCTTGTCTGCTTGACTTACGGCGTCAGCATTGGGCAAATCATGATTATTCAGTTGTTTGGCATCACGTTGGCGCTGAGTTTCGGCTAACTGGGATTCTATTTTTGCACGCTGCTCCGGGATTCCGGTTTCACTTTGAATAGACGGCTGCTTGGGCTGGATGCCTGGCAAGCTAATCTGTCCGGATACCAGGTTCGGAAGAAATAAGCAGGTCATCATCAAGCAAAGGCTCTGGAGAGCTTTTTGCGAGAAAGGAAGAGAAAAGAAACGAGTCATGAGCGATCTCTTACATCGGGGAACTGCAGAAACAGCATTTGAATCATCATACTGCCGTTGTTTGCGGTGACTTTTAGCTATTCTTGTCGGTGTGAAGAGCGGGTTTACCTGCAAACATCAGCCAAATATACCCCAGCACCCCTGAGCATAGCGAAGCCACCAAAATGGCAAATTTGGATGAATTGATCATTTCCGCCTGGTCGGAGAAGGCAAGGTTCGTGATGAAGATTGACATCGTAAAGCCAATGCCGGCAAGCAAACCTGAACCGAAGATATGTTTCCACTGAAGATCCGATGGCAGCTTGGTGAGACCTAACAAAACCGCGAAGAGACAAAACATCGTGACGCCGATCGGCTTTCCGAGAACCAGCCCCGCAATAATGCCGAGGCTGTTGTCTGACATGAGATCCTGCATTGCATCTGTCCCGATGATCACACCTGTATTAGCCAGTGCAAAAATTGGAAGAATACAAAAGACAACTGGTTTGTGGAGTAAGTGCTCAAGTCGCTGAGATGGGGAGGGGATATCTTTGGACCGACTTGTATATGGTATGGCAAAGGCGAGAAGCAAGCCTGCAACGGTTGCGTGCACGCCTGATTTAAGCATCAAAAACCACATGATGACCCCACCCACTAGATAGAGGGTCAAATTCATGATGCGCCAGATGCGGTTCAGACAGATTAGGATTCCAAATACGATTAGGCTGCCAGCGAGATAGAGGAGTGACAAATCCGAGGTGTAAAAAACAGCGATTACAATGATCGCGATCAGATCGTCGATGACAGCCAAGGTTGTCAGGAATAACTTGAGCGATGCTGGGATACGGCTACCGAGTATGGCGAGCACGCCGAGTGCGAAGGCAATGTCTGTCGCCATCGGAATGCCAAGTCCGGCTTGCGTCTGTGTTCCACGATTGAGCGTGAAATGAATGATTGCGGGAATCGCCACGCCACCAAAGGCTGCTACCATCGGTAACAGGGCATCGCGGAAATTCGATAATTTTCCGCTGTATACCTCACGTTCTAGTTCAAGCCCGATCAAAAAGAAAAATATCGCCATCAGTCCGTCATTGACCCAATGCTCGACGCTTAGCCCAAGAATTTTCGTATTCCAAAATTCAAGATACGCTGGATGCAGGGCACTATTCGCGATACTCAGTGCGATGAGTGTTAATAGAATTAGAAGAATACCAGCGCTTTTGTCTGATTCAAAAAAATGCGTAAATAACTTAGAAAGTGTCATTGAAATTTATTTTTCGAACCTGGCACGTTTTTGATGACTAAGAGACTAAAGGAATAACTACATTCTGCCAAGTAATTCTTGATTCAGAGAGATTGGCCTAGCAAGAGCCATCATGGTTTTAAGCTTTTCACCAATTATTCGCTTTCTTTATTTTCCATTCAGACGCACATAATTGGTTATTGACTGCTTTGACGATGACTTTTAAATTACAGATGGTTTGAAGTTATTCGTTTAACCAATCATCTCAAGCTATTGATATGAAAAATAATCGTTACTCGCGTCGTAAATTTATTTCTGATAGTACTGCGATCGCTGCAGGTGCTTTGACATTTTCACCTTCTGCTGTGTTAGCTAAAAGAATTGGGTATTCATCATCAACGACTCATAATGACTTGCCTGCTGAACAAGCTTGGCAGAAATTGCGAGAGGCGGTAGAGGGTCGACTAATCAAGCCTGTGGCACCATGGTCATCACTCAAGCCTGGGCAGATGAATGAGGATTTGAAAAATCCCTGGTTTCTCGAAGAGCAGGCTGGAGCAACTCAATCGACGGGCATGTTTCAAGCATGGGACTCCACTCCCAGCGCCTATGCTGTTGCGGTAGAAAAAGTCGAAGACATTGTTGCGGCAGTTAACTTTGCGCGTCAGAATAAAGTACGACTTGTCGTAAAGGGAACCGGGCACGATTACTTCGGACGCTCCTGCGCGCCTGACTCATTACTAGTGTGGACGCATCCGTATCGAGGTGTCACGCATCATCCGGAATTTTTTCCTCAAGGTGCGCCCTCATCTACTCAGTCTGTCCAGGCAATCTCTGTCAAAGCGGGTAATCGATGGTTAGAGGCCTATCAAGCGGCGACTGCAGCCAATTGTTATATACAAGGAGGAGGGTGTACAAGCGTTGGCGCATGCGGTGGTTTCGCGCTGGGCGGTGGTTTTGGCTCTTATTCCAAAAAATTCGGAAGCGGTGCAGCCGGCGTACTTGAGCTTGAAGTCGTAGTAGCTGATGGTAGGGTCCTGATTGCAAACGCTTATCAGAACCAAGACCTATTTTGGGCGTTGCGAGGTGGTGGTGGGGGTACTTTTGGTATTGTCAGTCGCATCACCTTGCTTGCCCATCCGATGCCTACAACAGATGGATGGATCTCAGGAACGATCACAGCGACGAGTGATGAGGCTTATCTTGAACTCATTCACCGCTATGTGAATTTTGTGTCGGCCTCTTTGAATAATGGTAGTTGGGGAGAGGGCGTCATTTTTCCAAAAGGAAAGAATCATCTAGAAGTCGGAACAGCATTTTTAGATTTGACTGTCGAACAAGCTCAACAAGTTTGGAGTGAATTTACAGCCCCCCTGAAGGCCAGACCGAAGGATTTTTCGATTAATTTAAAGTTTCGTGTTGTGCCCTTCAAGGAAAAATGGAATCCCAAAAGTGATGGTGTCATCATGGACTCACGTCCTGGAGCGCCTGAAGGATATTTTTGGTGGAAAGGTAATGATGTTGAAGTAGGTGCTTACTGGGCAAACTATCAGGGGCGCGGTGTGCCATTGAAATCAATGTCCGGGGAAAATTCAAAAATCCTCGCAAAGGCAATCTTTGATGCGTCAAGAACGAGTTTGATACTCTTTCAGACCAATAAGGGCCTTGCCGGTGAACCTCAAGAGGCTCGGGATAGGGACATCACAACATCCCTGAATCCTGTTGTGTTTAATAATGCCGGTTTTGTGACGTTAGGTAGTTGGATGCAGTACAAATATCCGAATGTAGCTGGGTACGAGCCGGATTTGCTGTGGGCAAAAAAAGAAGCCGATGGTGTGAATCAGGCAATGGCGCATATTAAAAAAGCAACTCCTGATGGAGGCTCTTACACCAATGAGGGGGATTTTGCAGAAAAAAACTGGCAAAGCGAATTTTGGGGAAAAAACTATACGCGTTTGTTATCGATCAAGCGAAAGTACGATCCTGAAAATCTCTTCCGTGTGCACCATGGAGTGGGAAGCGAAAGTTCGGTTTGAGGTCCACCAGATCACCCGTCTCACTTCCCTCTCATACTGATGCGTCTTCGAGCCAAGTGCAAAACAATTGCTGCATGTATAAAGATAGCAGTGAGTAGACCGATTAATTGAAAATGAACACTTCCATGGCCCATTTGAAGGCTAATTAAAATCAGGTATGTTCCAAGGGGTAGAAAAAGAATAATTGCTGTGACGAGGCCCGGATTGTAGGCACGTAATACAAGCCCCGCGACAATATGAACAAGTGCATTGATCAGTACTAGGTAAGCGGCGATTAATACATAACCCGCGTCGATACTTGTTGCCAAATATAGAGACGCCGCAATGACTCCCCACACACCAAATACGTTGATAAAAAAACCGGCGCATGGAGTCAGCAAGTTGACTCCATTTCCCAAATGATTATTGATAAATACTCTGAATTTGTCGTTATCCCATTCCTCGAGTTGATGCACCATGTAGACCGGTAATGTGAGGTAACAGAGTTTTAGAACGAACGACCAATCGGAGGTGAATAAAGGCATGCAGAATATCAATAGTATGCCCGCCAAAAAACCACCATACACCCAGTTCGCATAGATTCTGTTGATCATTAAAATTCCTTCAAGGAGGCGTCGGATATTTAATTCAGACTAATGATTTTTTGAGGATTGTCACGTTTCCATTCCCCTCATAATGGCTCTTGCACTCAGTCATCAACTTTTTGGTCAGGAAAACGCCCAAGCCTCCGATCTTTCTGTTTTCGACGCTCGAAGTTAGATCGGGCTCCGGAGCCTGTGTGAACGGATCGAATTGAGGCGCCTCATCTTTGATCAAAACTTCCAAAAAATCCTGTGTTGCACTGATTTGAATATTAATTTTTTTGTCTGAAGAAAATTTTAAGCCGTGGGTGATCGTGTTTGTAATTAATTCATCCACACATAAATTGATGGCAAAGATATGTTCTGGATAGTTACCGAGTGTCTTTTCTATGACGATGGCGAGCTTTTCAATCTCAGCTAGATTGGCGGGCAATTCATATTCAAGAAGAATTTTTTTAGGTACAGTCATATTTGATCAATCGATCGGGATTTTTTGCTTAGTTACTGCTCTCTTTTTTGAAAACTTGATAAATGCCTTTCTAATATCCACTTTCGCTTTTAATTGAACTGCTAGCATATAAATCCCACCGATTTTTCTGTGCAGGAAAATTGTTTCGGTGGGAGCGATGTGTGAAAAGCTGCGATCGGATCCCAGTGCAACTGCGCACTTGTTCATTCGATTGCCAAGCGCCAGCTCACCACAAGGGTACGCCTCTTCGAAGCGTAATGGTTCACTTGCCAGCATTAGAATTTCTAACACTAGGTTTTTGTGATCAGGTCGCATTGCGGATGAAAAATATCCAATTTCTGCAGCTGCGCTTTCAAGAGCGGCTTCATCGTTTTTCATGCCAGCTTGCATAAGGTGGCGATAGGCTTTGATTCTGTTGGAATCAAAAGTTCTTGTGGCTCCAAAATCTAGTAGGACGATTTTTCCTGTTTGGTCATCATAAAGATAGTTGGCAAAATTAGGATCAGTCTGCATGCAGTTGAACTCGAACATCTCTCGAAAGAGAAGTTCGAACAGCCTCGTCATCACTCGATCTCGTTCAAATTGATCTGCTGACTTTAATGTTTCAAGTGGTTGTCCAGAAACGAAACTCATGGCAAGCACGTCTCTGGTTGTGAGTGATGAATCGACTTCTGGGACGAGGAAGTCTGGATGATCACCAAGTAGATTCCGATACTTTCGGATGTGTTCGCTTTCTTTCAAATAATCAGCTTCCTCTTGTAGTTGTCGTTTCGCCTCCTCGAGAAGTGGAGAAATATCGATGTTACGAGGAATCAAATTTGAGATACGAAGTAAGACTGCGATGTTATCAATATCGCTCCTGATGCTTTGGCGTACACCTGGGTATTGAACTTTGATGGCAAGTTTTCGCCCGTCATGTGTGTGTGCAAGATGAACTTGTCCGATCGAGGCCGCTGCAAGAGGAGTGTAGGAAAACTGACTGAATTTAGACTCCCAGCCTGGACCCCAATTCCTGTTCAACGTATTGATCAGTTGATTCCTTGGCATGGCTCTCGCGTCAGATCTTAATTGGGCGAGAATTTTGGTGAGTTCAGGGGAGAGTATCTCTCCTGCATCCATCGAAAGTAGCTGGCCGACTTTCATCGCAGCGCCACGCATTTGTGCGAGTTGCTCCGTCAGTCTTTGCACATTGCCTGGAGTAAGTAACAAACTAGAAACGTTCGGCACATTTCCCGTTGCGATTTGTTTGACTCCCTGAGTCAGCATGGCACCGGCCACACCCGTTGCGAGTTTCCCCAGGCTCGCGAGTCTCGATAGTCTGCCGCTGGGAACAGTGGACTCTTGGGGCGGTGTTCGTTTCATCTAAATACCAATAAAATAGGGGTTCTCGAAGACTTTAGTCGTAATTAAATTGTTTGTAAATCATTGAACAGTTTATAATCTTGACATGAATCTACCTGGGAAGCGTTGAATGGAAATCAAAACCGAAAGATTTGAAAAAGGAGTTTCAGTTTTGGTCAATGGCAGGCTCGACAGTCTGACCTCTCCACTGCTTGAAAGCCATATTTTGCCTATGGTTCCACTTGAAAAAAAACTGATCCTGAATCTTGCAAATGTGGAGTACGTGTCGAGTGCCGGTTTGAGGGTATTTCTAATGATTGCTAAAACAAGTAACAGATACCCCTGTGATTTTGTGCTATGTGAAGTCAACGAGAATATTTTGAATGTCATTGAAATGAGTGGCTTTGGATCTATTTTGACGATCAAAGCCAATCTTCAAGAGGCTTTGGATTAAAGGATTTTTCGTTTAGTTTTCTACTTGACCTAAACACTGCCTGGGCGTAGTTGCATCAATTTTTTCACCACAATAATATCGGCCATCCACTTTTTTATTCCAAAGTACGTTCATGCGTTCTGCGAACGGTGAAGGATATAAGTCAAATTTTTTTTCTAATTTGATGATCAAGCCAGTTCGATGCCAACGAATAACTGTATCCGAGAGATATGCTTCTAACGTACTTCCCTTGAGGTCTTTCTTAATAAAGATCGACCAAGGAGTTTTGTGCAATGTTTGCAACGGCATGTGATATTCCTCACTCCATTCTTTTTCTTTCAACATCGAGCGGATAGTCGTTTCGTCGTAGACGATTGCGATACAGCGTCCATCTAAAAGTGCCTCAATGGCCAGACTATTGTGATGAAGGGCGATCACATCGATACCAAATTCATTGGACATGATTCGGTTGTAAAAAGCGCCGCGTTGGCTGCAGATGCGTCGATTATGTAAATTTTCCCATGATCGAATTTTTTTATTATTGCGACGAGTAATAATATTGACTCCAGACTCATAGTAAGACGGTAAAACATGGAGCATTCTATTGCGTCTTGATTCGGTGTCTGACATTGAGGCGATGAGTAAATCAACGCTTCCCTCTTGCAGGGCAGGTTCCCGATCTGCCAAATTCAAATTTACAGTTTGTAGAGTCACGCCTAAATTTTTTGCGAGATCTTCTGCAAGAGCAATTTCCATTTTGACAGTTGGTGCAATCGGTGCGGGAGAACCATCAGGAGAAAATTCGGAGGGATCCAAATAAAGACCCACGATTATTTTTTTTCTGCTGAGTATTTCTTCCAGGGATACAGCTTGTACAGAGCAACAAATGAAAACCAAAGCAAGAAGCGATACGCTTCTGTAGAAATTCTTTGAGATATGCAATAAATTTAAAAACATCTCAAGCCTTTTAATGACATAGCAAAGATGGATAGGATCTCAAGAGGTTACATTTTCCTGTGTAGGACCATGCACGTAATGTCATCAGATTGTTCCGTTCCCTTTTCGTGGTCTGCCACTGCTTTGAAAACACGTTGAACACTTGTCTGTGCGGATGTTGTAGGATTATTTCTGAACAATTCAGCAATTTTTTCTAGACCAAACTCTTCGTTGTCACAGTTCATCGCTTCATTGACGCCGTCCGTAAAGATTAATAGTTGGTCTCCAGGCTGTAATTGCAATGTACTTTGATGGTAGGGGGCGTTTTCAAGTATGCCCAGGGCGGGACTATTCTTGATTGGAGTGATCCAACTAACATCGCCATTCGCAGAAATCAGAAGCTGGGGAGGGTGTCCGGCATTGGACATGGATAGCTGTCCACTGTCTGGATTGTATTGACCGTAAAACACCGTCACAAACATACATGTATCGTTTTCTTCACAGAGCCGATTGTTTACACGGCTCACGATTTCATCGACAGGCAGTAGACCGTACATCGCTAAAGATCGTAAGTATGTCTTGGATACCATGCTGAATAATCCTGCTGAAATGCCCTTACCGCTGACATCCGCGACAACAAGCGCGCTTTCTCCATTATCCATTTGCAAGTGATCATAAAAATCTCCACCTACCTCTTTAGCAGGTGTCATCTTTCCCCAAAGTTCGTATCGGGGATCATGAGGCCAGTGACGAGGTAAAAGATTGGATTGAAGCTGTGCGGCGATATCAATCTCTTTCTGCAGAGTGTTCAGTTTGAGTGATTCGTGAAATGCCCGAGTGATAACTTCAAACCAAGGCTTCCAGTTTTTCGGAACATCCGGAATAGGTTGTGGATTGAAGTTTGATTCGTAAGAGACGTGTTCGACAAGCTTTGCCGCAGGCTTGATGAAATATCTTGAAGTGAAAAAGTAGCTGGAGGCCATGAGTAAAGCTAGACCCGCCAGAACACCCAGCATTCCGGGGCCAAAATCGATCAGAATTTTATTGACAACGGTACTTCTTGGAATCACGAACAGCAAGCTCCAAGGAATAGAGTTCAGCTGATAACGGATAATGATTTGGCCATTAATGATCCCTGGTTTTCCAGATGGTAATGCTTCGATTGCCTGAATATGATTGGCCAGACTCTTCGACAAGGTTTCCGAAAGGAGAGGCGCTGATTTGATATTGAGTGGATTTGCGTAGAAATCTGGGTGCGCGACTACAGCGTTATTTTCTGTATAGATTAATGTTTTCCCTTTCGGGTAACTCAAGTCTTTGTTGATGCGATTGACGAAGTCCAGACTCAGTCCAAATGACAGGATCCCGATAAATCGTTGATCGGAAAAGAGTGCGGCAGAGATTGGTATCACGAGACCAGTATTCGAACCGTCAAAGTGATAGATATCTGACCAGTAAGGGAGTCGGTTGATTTTTGCCTGATCCAGCCCTTTATTACGTTCAAGAAGTTTAAAAATCTCTTGAGTGGCTGCGGACTCATTGGAAAGATGCCAGGGTGACTCAACAAAAAAATTGTGCGTTGAAATAAAATATGCGTTGCTGACTCCGGGTAATGTGAAAGGCAAACTTCGAAAATTCTCGCGCAATCCCAGAGCAGTTTGCAAATCACAGTAAAAATCATGGTTTCGGCCCTTCAGCGAACCTATGCCGATCAGATTTCCTCCTGAGTCGCGATCTGTGACTCGGTCGAGATTAAAGCCTTGAGGAGTTTGTTGAAACTCACGACTGGCAGGTAAGGAAAGAGGATCGCAAGTTTTTCTTTTACTCGCTTTTAACTCAGCATCCATCCTGATGATTTCAAGTTGATCGAGCGAGGATCGAAGTAAGTATTCGACTGACTGCCCATTGCGGTCTACATATGTCTCAATAATATCGATTTCGTACTGATATTCTTCCTTGAGCCGGTGCGCAAAAAACAAACTCAATGACAATAAAATCGTGATAAATACAGAAGACATCACAACTGTGTAATTCTTATAGAATTTCACATTGTCAAGTTTCGTAAGCTTTGTGTTTGTGCTCATGAATGATTACATTCTCGATGCATCAGATTTTAGAAAAATTATTGACCGCACTGAGTATTTCGTCAGCATGCAACTTGACTAACTTTCTCCCGGTGTCCAATACTAGTGGAACCGAGCTGGGATCGAGGATCACCGGCGAGTCCATGACGAATTGAATAAAGATCGTTTCGTAGTGTTGGAGTTCAACAGCAATCACATTTTGACTGCGCGTCATTGTGCGCAACATGATACCAACCTGATTATTTAAGCACTCGACAAAATTGCTTGGATTTGGATCAGGCTTTTCATCAAACATCATGGCGATATTGACATCTGATCTTTCATGTTGCACCAATTCCATGAGCGGCAAGGGATTCGAGTAGCCTCCATCCATGAGAAGTCGTCCATCTACTTCAATGGGTGGAAAGAGCGGCCACAGTGCACCGGAGGCAAATACGGCCTCTGAGACGAGTCCGTGCTCCAGAGAGACTTTTTCACCTTTTGTCACGTCTGTCGCGACAAGAATCGTTTTGGTTTTCAAGTCTTCAAGTCGAAGATCACCAAAAATATCATGATAAAAATCGAGAACTTTTTTCGGGTTCATGATGCCAGACTTTTTATCGAATTTTCCTCCCGGCAAGCTGGCGATACCAAGTATCGGTTTGAGCTGATACTCAGAGAACATTTTAGGATCTGCCATTTGAAAAGCGACTTCTTGCATCTTGCCGTAACTAAAACCCGCACCTTTCATGGCGGCGACTAAAGCTCCAGCGCTGCAACCAGTGATGACCTCAGGCTGCAGATCGTGTTGCTCTAGAAACCTGAGCAATGCGATGGAGGACATCGCCTTGAGTCCTCCTCCTCCGAGTGCAACACCAATTCTAGGTTTAGCTTGACTCATGTGAATTGATGTTTCGGCTTTCATGATTTTTTTCTTCTTGTAGGTGTTGGATGAGAATTGATCCAATCAGAAACGGAAAGCCAATCCAGAGTTGATTCAATCGAAATGTCCTCGGCGATATCTGTCGCTTCCACAATATATTGCGCTTTGTGTTCGTGCATGAGCCATGCGCGGGCAAGTTGTGGATTGAGACGGTGGTAGTGTTGTAACGTCAAAATTTGACGGCACTGGTAGTCGGTCAACTGACTGTTGGTTTCGATTGTTGCCTGCATGAGGGCGAAAGGAATTTTGTGATCCATGAGCCATCCCGCATATCCCAGATCAGTATCAGAGCCTTGTAATGTGAGTGGATTGATTCCAGTGCCGATAGAGAGAACACGGAGGTCATCGAGTCTGCCTGGGCTAAATTCAAGGACTTGAGCCACAGCTGTCAAAGCAGGATTGTTCGCTAGCATGGCCGCATCGGTATGCTGGCTGTGGATAGGAAACAGGATCGGCATCGCGGCGACACGAAGAGCTGCTTCCACTAAGGTCAACGATCCAAAACGATCATCCAAATTGTGGATGAGTTCGGGTCGCCAGTGTTCGTCATCTTCGTCGCCCAGACAAAGTGCTGGGATAATGATTCTTCGCTTCAGATCGGCAATCGTAGCCTCTCCGAAAATATCATAAAGAGCATTCTCCAGTTCGTCAGAGCTAAAATATGCACAAACGCCCGTCAACGCGCTCACACTGCGAAGTTTGTTTGACGTGACTAATTTTTTACCAAGATCCCAGAGCTCCCTGGTTGATTTGATTGCCTTGAGAGGCTGTTCTGGGTTCGTATCGAACTCAAATTTTTTGGATTCCTCAGAAAAGAGTTTTTTTCCTTGTATCCAAAGTTCACGCGCGGTGTTCAAACCATTTTCGGTACTGGACGCATGTGCCAAGATCAGAGCGGTGATGCCACTTGTCGACGTTCCAGCGATCACGTCGACCGCCTCCATGAAGTTTGGCTGTTTTTCAGCGAGCCGCTGCAAAATAGAGACTGGAATCAAAGCTCTCGAGCCGCCACCATCGATGGAAAGGATACGAAGTGTCATGGAAATTCCTTTATGAATGAAATGGGTTATTAAAAATGACTGAAAGTAATTAATTCAAATTCTTTTTGATTAATTCTGCGAGCTTTTCGACATAAGGAGATCGTAATACCGTCATATGTGTTCCACCTATTTTATGGACTCGTACCCGCCCATGCGTCATCGTTTCCCACTCAAGAGAATGATTGTGGCGTTTCATATTGTGATCTTCTGTCCTAAATAAGTCTATCTTTCCCCTGAAGGAGCGATTTGGTTTGTATTTGGCAAGCGCCGACGCATTGCCTCGATAAACTTTCATCAATTCGGGTAGGTCAGGTTGATCTCTAAAAACTTCCTGAGCTTCTGGAGAGATAATTTTTGAAATCACCGCATTTTCGACGATATTTCCAATCCATGAGGATTTTTTGTTTTCGGGAGTTTTTTGTCTCAAGTACAGATAGTCCTTGAGATACGAGGATAGATTTTTGATTGTCGATGCACCAAAAAAGCGCATGAAATCAAGCATGCTGGACTGGGCGGTACCCTGAGCGGGGTAGTCGATTGCAGCAAAAAAACTGACTGAATGTCCTGCTGACTCGAGCTGTCTAGCGACTTCAAAAGCGACAGTCGCACCAAAAGACCATCCCGCCAATTGATAGGGTCCTTTTGGCTGGGTCTGCAGAATGTCTTTGACATAAAAGGCTGCTTGCTCTTCCATCGAGCGCCACAAAGGTGTGCCCTGATCGTCAACGCGAGGTGCCAGACCATAAACAGGTTGATCCTTTCCAAGCAGTTGAGCAAATTGAACATAGGGAAATAAAGTCCCCATGATTGGTGGAGCCAAAAAAATAGGGTTGCGTAGTCCACCTTGGTTGAGAGGAACAATACCTTTCGGTAGTGGAGTGCTGGTTAACCTAGGGAGAGGGATATGTTCGTTCTCGACAATAGTCGGGATTTGCCTTTTTTCCGAGGTTTCCGATAGGGGTAATTTTTGGTCAATCTCCATTGCAAGCTCTCTGAGTGTCGGAGATGTAAAAAGCACAGAGGCTTCGAGCGGGACCCCGAATTGTTGCCTGATTTTGGAGATCACGCTAATTGCAAGGAGAGAGTCGCCACGCAGTTCGAAAAAATTATCTTCACTTCGAGTTACCTCATGGCCAAGTACAGATTGCCAAATCCCTGCCAGTTTCTTTTGTGTCGGAGTTTCCCATGCGATATTTGAATGACCGGAAGATTCCAGAATGGTTTGATGATCCGACATAACAATCAGATCGTGTGAGATATTTTGTGAAATCGCTTGGTGAGCAAAAATATCGGAATCGGCTGGAATGACGGCAATTTGAGACCTTCTGGATTGAAGTGATAGGGTGAACACTTCCCATCCTTGTTCATCACTCAAGCCCTTTGAAATATTGATTGCCTCTTGGGGGCTTGGCGGTTGTGGTTGTTTGAAACCCTGATCGTTGGCGAATACAGGATTTGGCGCAAGAATAATCTTTCCAATGTGTTTAGACTCCAGCATGAATTGAAATGCTTCTGGAGCTTTGCGCATGGAGTAAAGCGTATGTGGAAGTGGTTGATATACACCAAGGTTGATCTTTTCTAGAACTTGATGAATGACTGATGAATAGTCGCGATGCTCAGGCGTAAAGTCAATTGCAAAGAATCCTATCCCTTTGTCAAAGAGTCTGAGCGGTAGATCGGCGTTTGCAAGGATGTCTCTTTTGCCAAGCTCCAGAAAAACCCCGTTTTTCGCAACTAAATCAAGTGACGCAAGCATTTGAGATCCGGAAAGAGCATTCAAAACCAGATCAACCCCTTCTCCTTGCGTGATGTCCATGATTTGCCGAGCAAAATCTGATGAACGGGAATCCATGACGTGAGGAATCCCGAGTTCATTGAGATAGTTCCTTTTTGAATCGTGACCAGCCGTAGCAAAGATTTCAGCACCCGCTTGCTTCGCGATTTGAATTGCAGCCAGACCGACCCCACCTGAAGCCGAATGAATAAGTACCCGCTGTCCTGATTGAATTCTTCCTAAAGTGTGCAGTGCAAAATAAGCGGTTGCAAAAGCGACAGGGATGCTAGCGGATTGCGCAAAAGTTAAAGATGGTGGTTTATTGAATACTTGTGCGCCAGGAACGATCACAAATTCGGCAAGAGCACCAGGTGCTGTGGCGATCACCTCGTCTCCGATATCCCATTGTTTTTGTGCCCGATGCCCTACGCGCTTGATTCGACCAGAACATTCTGCACCAAACAAAAGATATTGGTCACTGTGGTCAACCCCGCTAGGAAGTAATCCAGATGCGATCAGTACATCCTTAAAGTTCAAACCAGCAGCAATGACCTCAATTTCAACTTCATCAGGTCTGAGTTCATGAATCGTGTCTTCGACCAAGCTAAGAGACTCAATTTGACCCGGGCGAGATTGACGAAGAATATGTCTAGATTGAACTGGACGAAGCATGTATCCATCGATACAAGCCAAGGTCACACCATCTTTCGATACAAGTTGAATATTCAGTATGGGATGTCCATTCTGAGTCTCGATTTCAACGAGACTAAAAAATGTTGCGGGTAAGCGATCGTAGACAATGAGATGACTCATTCCAACAGGCAGATATTGTCCCGAGCAGGCAAAACCAGTCGCAACATCCAGCAGAGCAGGATGTAGTATGTGATTGTTAAAATCCTCTGTAAAGTCATCATCCAATGAAATCAACGCATAAGCGCGCGATTGATCTTGATTGAATTTTGCAACTTTAAGACACTGCCACCTTGGACCAAGCTGAGCGACGGGAGTTGTTTGATTTTGATTAGCATTCAATTCAAACGTGCAATCGTTCATCCATGATTCAATATCAGTCTGAACTCGATTGATAACATGAGCTGGACAGATGGTTCCTGTTGCATTAGGAATTGAATCGTCGTTCAATTTAAAATCAAAACCATATTCTCTCGAACCGAGGTCTTTAAGAGTCAGTCGCAACTGATTCCGATTCGGTTGAGTCAATCGACAGGGTGACACATATTGCAACTGGTTAATTTCTATCGGGTAAGCTTTGAAAATATCCACAGCAAATCGAACAACATATTCAATGAGTGCTGTGCCAGGTAATAGCGAAACGTCTTGAATCCGATGCTCAGAAAGTGTCCACAGCGAATCTATGTCGAGTGGGATGTTTTTAGAGATCTGACCTTGTGAAATTTGATGCGCTTCGTTCAGCCGCGATACGTAACCAGATTCTTCCCATCTATTCCAGTTGATGGAGATGACGTGGCGCTGGCCGTGAGAAGTTGATCTGGCATAAGCGTCGATGACAGCATTGGCTGCAGCATAATCAAATTGTCCTGGTCCGGGATCAATCGAAGATAAAGAAGAAAAGAATGCCAGAAAATCAAGGTGAGAATCGCCCAAGATCTTGTCTAATACTCGCAAGCCATGTACTTTAGGATGCAGAACCCTTTGAGCTTGGGTGCGTGTTTTCGCGCTGAGAGGAGAATCTTCAAGAACCATGGCGCAATGGATGATCGCGTCAGGCGCGCCAAAACGTGTTTCGATTTTATCTTTAGCGTCTTGCATACTTCGCTCATCGCCAACATCTGCGGAGAGGAGTAAAACTTCAGATCCTAGAGCTTGGAGCTCTTCGATATCCGACCGAATCTTTGCATTGAATTGCTCGTATGTTTGAGTGGAACGAGCAAGCATGAGTGCCGCATCATGATTGGATGTGGTGTCAGTGGTAGAGAAAAAGTCATCAAATCCATTATTCTCTAAAACTTCACTCCATTTTTTCGTCGAAAGCAGTGGTGAGGATATTCTGATTTCAGTGTCATTGAATGTCCACCAGCCGGGTGTCAGTCCCCATACGATGTCTACCCAGTCTTCTTGACGAACAGTCTCCAGCAGGATGAGTTGTCCACCAGGCTTGAGCAGGGAGCGTATATGTCGCAGAGTATCCTCAATATCAGGTGTCGCATGGACAACGTTCATCGCAAGGACCCAGTCAAACTGTCCAAGCGCGAATCCCTGGATCCGTGGATCTTTCGAAATATCCAGTATTTTGCAGGCTACGCGCTGTTCGCCTTGTTTTTTAGTTTGTTCCGATCTCGCATCGACAAAGGTTTTACCGATATCAGTAAAGTAATATTCAACCTCTCCGATCTCGTTGAGTACAGAGTCAGTCAGCATGCCGTGGCCACCACCTATTTCAAGAATGCGAAGCGGGCCGTTTGTATTTTCTTTTGAAATTTTTCGACACCACTCTGACATCAAGTCAAGCTGATTGCGGATGGAGGAATGCTCAGCAGTTTTTGAAACAGCTTCGAGCATTTTTGAGGCGCTGCCATCTGGATAGAGAACGCCGGCACCACTTGTTTCGCCGCATAAAACTTGTTGGTAATGCCTTGCGCAGTAATGCATAAAATCAATCATGCCTTCAAAATCAGCATGATGTTTGAGTATTTCTTGACGAATCCTTCCGGACTCTTCGGGTTGAGACAGGATTTGTATGGATTTGTCTGTGCGAGAGATCAATTTTTGACGTGTTAAAAGATCAATCATGAACACAAAAAATTTATGATAGTTTTCTTTGATCCCAAGTTTTTTTTCTAGTACATCTAACTCGATGGATGTATTGCTTTGAAAATCAAGTTTTGAGCTTTTCAGGTATTCCCAAACGAGAGAGGCGCTGTACAGACTCAATAAATCAGCCAAGCCCTGTCTTTGGAGAATGGTCGTAATATTATTTTTTCTCTCAATAGTCTTGAAGCGCTTGTGCAGCCAATCTTTCGGAGCGCAGGTTTCAACAGAGGCGGTCAGTAGGGCCTGCCTGCCGCTGATGACTAACTTTGATTGGTAATGTTTAGCCAGATACCTGGCAATTGTCATCCCTACACCACCCGTGCCTCCAACAATCCAGTAAGTTCCATTCTTTTTCAAGGGAAGTGAATGGACAGTCAATTCATTCTTTAGGGGTGCCAGAGTCCAGCAGTACCTGTCTTGAGCGCGAAGAGCAACAAAATAATCTCCGCGAGTGTCAAAGATCTCTTTCAGAATAGTGTTCGTAGATTGAGCAGTCGTGATATCAATGCATCGACTTTGAAGCCAGGATATCTCTTTTGGAATTTCCCGGGCAGCCCCTAATATTGATGCTTGATAAGGATCAACAACATCGTTTTGAATGGGATCTGCAGAATATTTCGTCAAAACAATGAATGAAGCGGATTGAACCTGCGTGCTGCGAGAGAGTGCTTGCGCAACCTCCATCAGGGCGTAAAAAGAGTATTTCAGCGCACCATCATCGAATTTATGTCCAGTATGCTTTAGAGGCCAAGCATAAATGATGGCATCCCACTCTCTTGAATGAATCAGGTCAAGTTGATCAAGACTGTTTATTGTCAAGACTGCGACATCGAGTCCTGATAATTTCTCGATTATTTCATTACCTTGATTTGTTTGTGGATCAAAAAAAAGAACATTAGAAAAAGTGAGCGTTGTTTCGACTGATTCTGATTTAATCCATTTTGAAAAATATAGTGACTCAGTGATTTTCTCTTGCGCAGTTAGTTGAACAGGTTGTTGTTGAACGTTTTGTACATTGACTTGCGCGCCTTCGACAGGCTTGGGATCAATCCAATATCGTTTAAGTTCGAAAGGGTAGGTCGGTAATGGAATTCTTTGTGGTGCTTTTTCTTGACTCGTGATTTCACGAATCGCGTTCCAATTTAAAGAAAAGCCAGAGCGCCAAAGCTGGCCTAATATTTGAAGGAGTTCTTGTTTACCTTTTCCTGAAAATGTGGGTACTGCACGGATGTGAGTATCCGAGAATTTGTTACGTTTGACTATGCCTGACAAAATGGGTGCCGGGCCGATTTCCAGCCATTGCATTTCACCCTGTCGGGCCAGTGTTTGCAGACAGTCTGAAAATCGAACACTTGAACGAGTATGTTTAGACCAATATTTCGGGTCGCTTGCATGATCGCTTGTCAGCCAATCCCCTGTCACGTTACAGAGGAGGGGTGTGGATGCAGCTTGAATTCTTATTTTTTGTACAGCAATTTCAATGTTCTTGAGGCAACTTTCAGTCATTGAAGAGTGAAAGGCACGGTTGACAGGGGAGCGCTTATAGCCAACACCATTTTTCTGGAGTTTATTTTCAAGCGTTTCTAATTCACTTTCGTGGCCTGCGATGACACAAGTATCATGGCTGTTGACTGCAGCAATATCCAGTGTTGTGTTTTTTATATATGTGCGTGCATCTTCCTCTGAAAGCTGAACAGAAGTCATACCTCCTTGTTGGAGTGATTGCATGGCCTCACCGCGCTGTGCAACCAAGACCAGGGCGTCTTGAATTGAAAAAATATCAGCAATCACAGCGGCACAATATTGACCAAGGCTATGACCGAGTAATGCACGAGGCTCAATCCCGCATTGTTGGAGCAGCCTGGTCAGTGCATATTCAATGATCAAAAGTGCCGGCTGTGCAAACTTTGTTTCTGCTAAAGACCGTTCCGCGCGGGATGTATCTTCCTGAGTCGGATAAATTAAATGAGCAATCGATAGGCCAAGCAGTGGTTCAAGCCATTTCGAACACTCATTGACCGTATTTTTGAAAAAGTCGACTTCATCGTATAGTGCGCGACCCACATTCAGGATTGGCACGCCTTGACCCGTAAATAGAAATGCAATGTCTGTTGCGGTCGCTGGAACGGCCTCAAGGGGCAATCGTAATTGACGCAGAGCATCAGCCACATCAGTGGTGACAATCGCTTGACGATACTGAAAAGCTCTTCTTCCTACTTGAAGAGTATGTGCCGTATCCGATAAGTTAACTGTAGGATTGCGTTCAAGATATTGTGCAAAATTCTCACGCATCCTGTTTAATGCATCAGGACTTTTAGCCGAAAAAACGAGTAAATGAGGTCCTTGGCTGTTATCACGAGGTGGAGTCGTAAACTCCTCCAAAATAACGTGAACATTGCTGCCACCGATTCCAAACGAGCTGACACCGGCACGACGCGGTTGGTGATTCTCCGTTGTCCAGTCAACTGTTTGGGTGGGCACAAAAAACGGACTATTCTCGAATTTGATTTTTGGATTAGGGCGAGTGAAATTCAAAGAAGCTGGGATCTGACGATTTTTAAGTGCCAGGATAGTTTTGAGTAGTCCGGCAATACCCGCAGCAGCATCTAAATGCCCTAGATTGGATTTAATCGATCCGATTGCACAAAACCCTGTTTTTTTAACGGTCTTTTGAAAGACTTGCGTCAGTGCTGCGATCTCTATCGGATCGCCTACCGGAGTCGCAGTGCCGTGCGCTTCGATATAGCCAATTTCAGACGCATCTACGTTTGCTAATGCGAGAGCTTCTGCAATGACTGCCGCTTGTCCGTTCTGGCTTGGGGCGGTGAATCCAACTTTATCTGTCCCGTCATTGTTAATCGCCGAACCTTTTATAATGGCGTAGATATGATCTCCATCAGCCAGTGCTTCCTCAAACCGCTTGAGCAAGACGACACCAACGCCGCTCCCTCCATTTGTCCCTTTAGCCTGTGCATCAAATGGACGGCAATGACCGTCTGGGGATGCAATGGAACCTTCCTGATAGAGATAGCCTGATACTTGAGGCAAACTGACGCAACTTCCTCCGGCCAGCGCCATATCACACTCACCCCCTAGAAGGCTTTGGCAGGCTACATGAACAGCAGTTAATGACGTCGAGCAGGCAGTTTGAACTGACAAACTGGGACCGATCAGATTAAGTTTGTAGGAGGTCCGACTTGCCAGATAATCCTTGTCATTACCTATCATGACCTGCATATTTCCAACACCTGCATCAATCTCGCCACTTGAAAGGAGATTCGACAGCAGATAAGAACTGACACTGCAACCAGCAAATACGCCGATGTTCAGTGGTGCATCCCCACATGCATAGCCAGCATTTTCAAGAGCGACATGCGCTTGCTCAAGAAATATTCTTTGCTGTGGATCCATCCATTGCGCTTCACGGCTGTTGTAACCAAAAAACTCAGCATCGAAAAGCTCTACACCCTCAAGCACTGCACGCGCTTTGACATAATCAGGCTGACTCAAATCTTGAGGGCTGACGCCTGCAGCGAGTAATTCTGTATCAGTGAAAAAAGTAATACCTTCGCGACCGTTTTTCAGGTTATCCCAAAATGCATCCATATCAGATGCTTGTGGGAAACGGCCGGCAATGCCAATAATCGCAATGGAGGTATCGTTTGACATGTCAATTAACAGAGAAATTTGAGAGAAAATTTATAACGTACATCATGATGTCTGACCTTGACGATGTTTTTGACGCGCTTGTCGTAACTGGGCTCGACTGGATGTCACTGAATTTCGTTCAGTCGAGGGTATTTGATCGACAGCTTTTGTTGAGTCTGTCTTATTGCTCAAACTCACGATATAACGCGCAAGGCGACGAATGGTTGGAAATCTGAACAAATCGAGTAATTCGAGATGTTCATTGACTTCTTTCACGACCCTCGCTTCTATGGCAGCCATTAATAGTGAATGCGCACCGAGTTCAAAAAAATTGTCGTCCAGATTGATTTTGTCAATTTTCAGAACATCCTGAAAAATAAGTTTCAATTTTTGCTGGTAACCAATTTCTGCGCGATTGTCATGCGTGATGAGATTCGTAGAAGCATGGTTGAACGGCTCAGTCGAGTTTTGACTGACAAATTTAAAGTCCAAAGAGTACTTCTCATGAACCCAGCGCAGTTCTGGGATTGTTGCGATGTCACGCGCAGCTGCTGCTTCATCATCGGATTCATAATAGGCGACAATTGATTTCTTATATCCGCTTTTTGGATGGTTGGGATCAATACCAATAAGTAAATCTGATTTCTTTTGCATCAGACTGGCTAAAAATATATGCCATCCTGCCTCTGGAGTGAGCGTCAAATATCCGGCTGCTGCTGACATGTCGGGCCTTTGTCCCACGCTCATTCCAGTGTCAAGCCAAGAGGGCCAACTGAAGCAATACGTTGCGGGATATCCGAGCTGGGTTTTTGCGAGACAAAATGTTTGCAAAAAACTATTCGCAGCCGCGTAAACGGAAAAGCCTGGTCCGCCAAATATACCGAGCAAAGAGGAAGCGGCGATAAAACTTGATGCGGGACGTTTGTGGGTCAGTTCAAATAAATTTAATGTTCCTGATATCTTCGCCTTAAACTGATCCAACCACGAATCGGAATTTAATCCTGTGACGCGATGCTCATGAATATGACTGGTATGTTCAAGCCAGTTTCCGGTTCCGGCTAAATGTAATACGCTATTCAACGGTAAGTTCCAGATTTCCTCTTGCGATGAGACGGCAAGCTCAAGGGCTTGTTTATCGGAAATATCGACTTGCGCATAGGCCATGTTTGGCCGTGTGTTCAGTATTCTTTGATCGATCTCGTCAGGAGATGAGCGACCGATCACAAGTAGTTTGAAATTGAATTCATCGTGAAGTCTTGTTGAGAGAATGCGTCCAATTCCTCCCATGCCACCACTGACTAGAATAAACCCCTTGTTGTCAAAAGGTAATCGATGATTTTTTGTGCCGCTATTCAAATGAATTCGTTGAATGGTAGGCTCGAATCTTCGATTATTTCTATACACAACCTCTTCTACAAAGCGTGTTGCTTGCACTTCTCTGAGAAGTTGATCCACCTGTATCTCAGGACTTGTTTCGTCTAGATCGATATTTTGGATTTTTAACCATCCTGCGAGATCTTGAGAGGCTGATTTAAGCAAGCCGCTGGAGACTGCATCACTAAAATGAACGTCACTCTCTCGACCGGTAGCTTGTGTCAAGCGAGTGACAACAGTGTAACGGCACGAGATTTTTTCTTTGAGAGAAAGCGCTTGTAACAGCGTACGAAGATGCTCAACAACGAACAGGCTTCTTGTTTGAATATTTGAATCTGGGATAGATTCGAAAAGTGACAAATCAACTAAATAGCATTCTGCATGGATGACTTGATCGACATGCTGAATAATCTGCGCGTGATGTCCATTTTGCAATAATCGCCTTTCAAGATGTTGAGCGACAACTGATCCACGTGATAAGAGATAGATTGTCAGTGCTTCTTGGACATGATGTCGCAGAGGTTGTCTTTGCCATTTTTTTTGATAAAAACAGTCAGGTATAAAGTTTCGCTGAATTGACTGTTCGCGCAAGAATTGATCAAATTTACCTTTGTTGAATTGTTCCGACAAAAGATGTCTGCGAATTTTTCCTAGGGATGTGCGCGGAATATCACCGGCACTGATGGGGATCAAAAAATCAGGAATAAATCCATAATTTTGCACAATAGATCCGCTCAGTTTTCTCAAAAATTCTTGAGATTCATCAGGTTGATCTTGTGTGAAAAATATACAAATGCGCTCCTTAATTGAATCCTTTGGATAAACGGTACACACCGCTACATGTCCAGCTCGTATCCCGGGAAGGGTGCCTACATGCATTTCGATTGATTCGGAGGAAATATTTCTTCCGTTGATAATGATTTCAGCCTTATCGCGACCGGTGATGAATAAATGTCCATCGAGAATAAAGCCGAGATCTCCAGTTTTTAGCCACTGATCCTGGGTGAATCTTTGGTGATTGAGTTCATTTTCTTTGAAATACCCTGAAAAAACAGCTAACCCATGGAATTGGATATGTCCGATTTCCTCCTCTTTGCAGAGATCGTCATGATCATTCACAACACGTACGGAAATACCTGGAATGGGAACACCGCAACTGACAAAAGACCTGAATTCGCCACGTACTGTGTGGCGAATCACGCGTTTTCCAGGGATGGGCAGATGGTATGTCGTTCCGGATGCTGTCTCTGCCATCCCGAAAGCGGGTTGAAGTACGCCTAATTTCAATCCTGAGCGATCGAGTCTATCCTCAAATTGATCCAGTATATCCGTGACGATTGATTCACCTGCGCAGAGGCACAGTCTGAGCCGCGATAAGTCCCATCTTCGCATAAAGTGCTCAGGTCGATCGAGCTCTTCTATGATTCTTGTGAATGCATAGTTGGGTGCCCAACTATCAGTGACTTGATAGGCATCGATCCAGTCAAGCCAGCGCAAAGGTTGGGCGAGCACTTCGGTGGTGGAACCGTAAATTAATTTGGCACCAGCAGCGATGCCTCTGATGTGCCAGTCTGAGATACTCCCAATGTGATGTAATGGTTGCCAGTTCAGCATGACTCTTGAAGAGTCTATTGCTGTCAAGTCACGCGCGCCAATCGCGCGAGAGATGAGATTTTGATGACTGAGCGGAATGCCTTTTGGAAAGCCACTTGTTCCCGAAGATTGAGAAAAAAACGCGATATCGTGGGGTTGAGCACGATGTGGCAATGGGGCTGGTGTTTGATCACTCAGATTTATATTTTCGATATTCAGGAAGCGTGGCGAATGTGCTGCCCATGCCGAGGCGCTTCTACTATCGACAAGCAGTACAGGTCGATCTAACAATTCCCATAAAGAGATGACTTGATCATAGGATTGTGATTGTGCGGGATTTGCAGGCGATTGGATCAGTGGAACGATTCCCGCGAAAACGGCACCCCAGAAATAAGTAATGACTGCTTGCTCAGAATCAAGCTGGAAAAAAAGGACATCACCGGGTTTGAAGCCATAGTTTTGCAAATATCCTTGTATTCTTTGTGCTTCTGAAAGCAAGTCTTGATAACTGATCTCCTGGTTTGTTGATATGAAAAAACAACCTGAATTCGGGAAAAGAGAGTTTGCACGAATTAGAAGGTCGGGTAGTGTGGCAATCGTTTCGAGATCAGGCCCAAGAAGCTCACCCTCTAATAGGGCAAGCTGCTGTCTCGCGGGGGCATTCTGATGAATGGAATCGTAGGCCGATATTTTAGGAGGGTTGACCTCATTGATGACATATAGTTCTTGCGGTGATATGTACTCAATTTCAGGAAGATCTGAATTGACTTGCACAGACACTTTTTTGATGCTGGATCGTTGGAGCAGTGTGGATTCGATCCGATTGAAGATATCGTTTTCAAGGATAATTGAGTTGCTGTCAGGACGTATGGATAGTAGCGTGCCAAGTGGATCGTTCTGACGAGCGCATGCTAGTTCAAGTAACTCGCTCCAGCGCGTGAACCATTTCGTGATGGTAGATCGTTCAAATATGGGTGGATAGATAAAAAGTGCTTCAATACCGCCGGCATCAGTTTCCCAAACATGACCCTCAAGATCAAATCGTGTTGAACGCGTGGCATTTTCAAATTCGGAAATATTCAGTTGTTCAACATTGAAAGAATTTAATTCGTATTGCTGAAATGCAAAAAAGACCTGTACAAGTGGGTTGACACCACTAATTCTTTGCGGATTAAAGTCTTCGACAATGCGTTCAAAAGGGAAGCCCTGATGTGATAGGACTTCTAATGCATTGATGTGGTTTTTTTTAAGAAACTCCGAAAAACTTTCAGAGTCGCTCCATTCGGCTCGCATAACGACCGTATTGGAAAAATACCCGATGATTGATTCAAATTCGGCACGTTCTCTATTTGCCACTGGAGAAGCCAGCAAAAGATCTTGACTGGCTGTTTGCTCCGCGAGTAATAAATAGAAGGTTGAGAGTAAAACTGAAAAGATCGAGCAGCGAGAGTTTTGCGAAAGTTGATGTGCTGCTTGAGCCGCACTCGTTGAGAACGTCCAACTCAACATCTCAGCTTGTTGTGACTGAATTTGATGGCGCGGATAATCAAGAGGCAATTCTAAAAAATCAATGGCATCGGTCAGTTTGGATTTCCAGAAATCACGATGAATTTGTATTTCGGAATTGGCTAGATTATTTTCCCAATACGCAAAGTCTGCGTATTGAATAGAGGCATCTTTAAAATCAATGTTTTGGTCGTGCTCAAGCGCTTTGTAAATTTCCCAGAGTTCGCGAATCAATATTCCGACAGACCAAGCATCAGAGAGAATATGATGCATTCCAAGAAGAAAAACATGTTCATGTCGAGCGGTTTGAATCAGTGTCGTACGCAGTGATTGAGACTGACTCAGATCCCACGGTCTCAAAGCTTCATTCTTGATGAAAGTGTCAAGCGTTAATTCATCCTCATGCTGAATGCATTGAAACATTGGCTGGTATGGTTCATGGATGATTTGAACGATTTGGCCTGATTGCTCACTGAAGGATGTTCTCAAAGACTCGTGACGCTTGATGAGTGATTCAACTGCCTTTCTTAAAGAGGTGACATTCAGATTGCCTTTAATATTTAGGGCGATTTGTATATTGTAAGAAGGATCTTCAGGTGATTGACGATAAGCGAACCACATTCTTTGCTGCGCAGAAGAGAGCGGTGCCCATCGGCTATCTGGACGACGCGCAATGGGAAGTATTGCATTGGGATTAGCGCCTTCCTCTTCCAGTAAGGCTTCCAATAGCTGACGTTGCTCAGCGGTGAGAGTGGAAAGATTGCTCACGATGGTTTTCCCTTTTTCGCTTCGAGCAATTGTCGTATCTGCTCAGGAGAAAGTTCGTTGACTTTAGCAAGTAAACGAGTCACGGTGTCTTCATGCGCAGACGGATTCATTTCGCTTGGAACACCGCCTAATAATGAGAATATCCATTGCGGTTTATTTTCCTGCGGTAGCAGGTTGAGGATGTTGCAGACGTTGATTTCGCCAATGTGACAGAGTCCGATTCCAGCTTCTAGCGCATTCAGGTCTAATATCTGAGACATCAGTCCAGCTTCGATGTGGGCAAATCTTGCGCTATGCTCTCCATACATAGGTTCGATTCTAGACATGGAAGCGATGAAAAATACACAGAACGCCGCTTCGTCAAAAATAGGTTGGTTAATGACTGGATCGAAATGCTCCCGATGTACGATTCGCTCAGAGGTGATCAACACTAAATGATGTTTGATGGGATCGTGATAGTAGAGTCCTTCTTCTAAGCCCGAGATGCGACCAGCCTTAATATAAATGTAAGTCTGAACTGGATATAGACCTCCCGCAGAGGCATACAGGTATTTGGCTTGATCATCCTGTTGTATTTGACGAATTCCACTGAGCCAGTTACCGAACGACTGTAAGTCGATCGGTAACAACGAAAAATGCCGTTGACTTTTCCTTTGTGCAAACCGTTTCCCATCTGTCGCGCTGTTTAAAGCGACTACCTTGAAATCATCAGAAAACTGACGAATGGCAGATTGCTTGTTTTTGAAATCCTGCCTTTCTTCAGGATCGGTAATCATTTCAACCATGACAGATGTCTGAGGCGGTCTGGATGACAACTGAGACGTTGAGCCATTATTTGCCTGTTCGCAAAACTCGATCAGTTCAGCAATAGACTGAATTCTGTATAGATCGGCAATGCTCGGGCGAATGGCCAGATTGGACTGCATCCGGTTCGCCAGTCGAATCATACTGATCGAGTCTGCACCTAAATCCAGTAAATTTGCATTTAGGTCAATCTCATCGATTTTCAGTACATTCGATATCAGTTCGATTATTTTTTTGCCTAATGCACTTGTGACTGGACTTTTCGCAGCAGAGTTCAAGTGTTGATCAGCGGGATCAGGTAATTGGCTGTAGTCAATCTTTCCGTTGCTCGATAGCGGTAGTTGAGAAATGACTGTGAATGTCCTCGGTATCATGTAGTCAGGAAGTTGTTGTCTTAAAAACTGACGAAACTCTTCTTGATCAGGAATGTTTTGATCCGAATTCAAAATAATGTAGGCAGCCAGTCTTTTGGCACCTCTATCTTGTCCAATCGGTTTGACAGCGCATTTGATAATCCTAGGATGTTGGCGAAGAGCGGTCTCTATTTCACCAATTTCTATTCTGTATCCTTGGATTTTGACTTGATGATCGTTGCGACCTTGAAACTCAATCCAACCATCGGGCCAGAATCGGCCTAAGTCTCCCGTACGATAAAGGCGCTCGTTTCCTATTGTGATGAATCTCTCATCAGTCTGTTGCTGATTTTGCCAATATCCTGTAGATAAACCAACTCCGCCGATATAGAGCTCCCCAGTCACCCAATCTGGACAGTTTTCACCGTGCGCATTGAGTACATGGTAGGTTTGGTTCGCCAGGGGGTAACCGTAAGGAATGCTTTTCCATGTGCTGGAGACTTTCCCGATTGGATAATATATTGACCAAATAGAGGCCTCCGTCGCACCTCCAAGACTGATGATTTCAGCATTCGGCAAGAACTTTTTAATTCGGGCGGGTAAATGAGTGGGGATCCAGTCTCCGCTTAGCATGATGAGTCGAAGCGAGGTCGGAAGATCCAACCCATTGCTTTCAACATAGTCGATAAGGAGTTCCATGAGTGCTGGAACGGTATTCCATATCGTGACCTGATGCTCTGTTAAAAGAGAATGCCAGTGATTGGGTTCTCTCAAGCCATCAGGATCGGGCAAGACCATCGATCCGCCGCAACCTAGTAACCCAAAAATATCAAAAACAGAGAGATCGAAACCTAACGCAGAAAGTGCGAGGACACGATCTTGACGATCAATTTCGAATCGCTTAACAAGATCGGAAATCGTATTCATCGCGGCATCATGTTCAATCATCACACCCTTGGGCTTTCCAGTCGAGCCGGAGGTGTATATCACATACGCCAAATCTGCGAGACTCTCTGGTAAGGGTGGAATAGCGTTATCAACCGTGATGTCTTCAATGAGAATGCCAGAGAGGTTAAGGGGAAGCATTGATGCATTGTCACGTGTCGTGATAGCGAGTTTCATCCCAGTTGTCATGGCCTCAAGTCTTGCCAATGGCAAAGAGGGATCCAGCGGAACATACGCCCCGCCGGCGCGTAATATGCCCAATACGACAGCAATCTGTTTCCAGCCTTTTATCAGGTGGACACCTATGCATTCCCCGGGTTTGATATTTCTGCATCTCAGTTCATTGGCGATCCAAAGAGACTCAGATGCGAGAGTTTCAAAAGAAATTTTCTCAGAGGTTGTATAGAGCGCAGTCGATGTCGGGTTCGAATGCGTCTGTTTGAAGAATCCAGTCTCAAGCCTAGTAATTTCAAGAGGAATACTTGTGTTGTTGTAGGAGAGTCTTCGTTGTTGCTGCTGTGCGGGGAGCTCGATATTCGCGGGTTGCTCCCAGGATTTGTTGTACTCAGCGAGTTGAGATAGCGCATGAAGATAGGCTTCGAACATATCATCGAGCAAGTTAGCCGGGAAAAGTGCCTCGACAGCATTCCAGTTCAGAACCAGTTCCCCATCTTCCTCGAGGATCCCGTGATCCAGCCATACTTGCGGAGTCTGACTGATGCCATAAACGATCTCTCCATCAAAAATGACGGGTGAGTGTTGATGTTGTTGACTATCAAGAGCAAGAGTGCTTGTGAAAACAACCGGCATGATTGCACCTGATTGGCGTTTGCCTGAGCGAACAAGCTCTCGTAAAACTTGTACGCCACTAAAATGACGGTGATCAAGATCCCTGCCTAGTTGTTGTTGAATTCTGCGTGCCCTTTGCACATATGTCTCGCCAACAGTGGTATCAATTTCAAGTAGAGTGAGAGAAGTAAAATCACCTACTATTTCGTTGATTTGAGGATGTACTGCGGGGCGATTGAACAACGTCAGATTAATACTGAAATGACCGTTTTGACTCCATCGAGCCAGTACATCTCCAAAACACGTCAGGCAAACGGCAGAGGGAGTCAAGCCTGCTTGAGCAGCGAATTCTTTGATTTTGATCCACTTGTCTTTTGAAAGACGAGATTCGCGACGCGTGAATGTTGGTTTTTGGAGCGACTCTGGATTGATCGCAAGAGGTAGCTCCGGGGCGGCAGGGAGGCTGTTGAGTCGGTCCATCCAGTATCTTTTCGACTTCTCGAAAACTGATGAGTCGCGGATGGACTGTTCATACATGACATAGTCCCGGAAACTCATCTCAAGCGTTGGCAATGACTTGACGCGATGGTGATACAAATCCGAGAATTCACGCCCTAAAATCATTGAGCTCCATGCGTCCATAATGAGAGCATCAAAACTCATATGGATTCTTACAGATGAGTCGGGCAGAAGCGTGACTTTGATATCGAACAAGGGCCATTGGTCACTAGGAAGAATTTGCCCCGACATTTGCGCGCGTAGTGCAAGAATGAAAGACTCTGCAGACTTAGAGTCATTTGACCTGAGATCGATCAGCTCCGGACAGTATTCGCCGACATGCTCGAGAATTTCTTGTTGTCCGTCTTGATTGACAATCATACGAAGCATATCGTGACGATTGATAAGTTGCATCCAAACTTCGCAAAACAGTGGATAGTCAAGATCTTTTCGTTCAACCTCGAAATAGCCGTGAGCTGCAACGTTACCTAATTCAAATGAATTGCTGCGTCCTATCCAATATGCCTGTTGAACATCTGTTAACGGGAATGGAGTATATCTTTGATGAGGGGAAATCTTGAATTCAATATGCTCATTAGAGCGCGAAACACTTTTCCCCTTTAATTGATCCAATAGGGTTGTGAGTTCATTCAGCGTAGGCGCTTCAAAAAATATGGCAACAGGAATTTCAATGCCGAGTTGTTTGCGCAAATACGCCATGATTTGAATGCCGATTAACGAGTCTCCCCCTAGACTAAAGAAATTATCGTTTGGATCGACATTCGCGACACCTAGATGTTTAATCCATGACTCACGCACAATATCGAGTAAAGATTCATTTTTGGAAATGCTCGCGATAGGCTTGGAGGCTAGCGTTTGAGCCGTGGATTTTTCTGCGCTGATCTCTTTCGCTCTTCGTACTTTCTCTGGAGAATTAAGTTTGAGTAGAGCCGTAAAGTCTTGAGGGGTCACCAATACTTGTGTGAAGCGAGATGACAACGCACGCTCGAAAGCTTCAGCACCCTCATGCGAGGACATGCCCTCTCTTAACTGGGGGTCTTCCATCGGTGCATCGACCCCAGCAAACGTTATAAGAGTTTTGTGCTTGATTCTTCCGGATGGTCTTGTTACGACAAGTTTTCCAATATGTCTTGCCGCAGCCATATCTGCGAATGCCTGTGCAGTCTCTTCGACTGGATAAGTTTTGATAGGTAATGGTTTCAATAACCCTCTTGAAAACATATCGATGATTTCGTCAAAGACAATCTGATACTCATCTACTTGCGGTCCTAGATTGATGGAGAAATAGGTGACGCCGTCAGAAAAGGCAGAGAGTCCAATTTGACGATTTTCGGCAAAATCCCTCTTTCCTAGCTCAAGGAAGCGACCATGAGGAGCAAGTAAACCGAGACTTGCCAACATGAGCTCTCCACCTAGGCAATTCAGGACGACATCGACACCGCGAGGACTGAATTCGCGGATATTGTCAACAAAGCTATTCGATCGCGAATCGAATACATGCTCAATTCCCATTTCGCGGAGATATTTTCTTTTTTCCTCGCTACCTGCGGTGACGATCAGCTTGGCTCCAGTCATTCGGGCCAGCTGGATTGCTGCCATCCCGACGCCGCCCGCCGCCGCGTGAATCAAAACTGTTTCACCTTTGCGTAATTTCGCGCGATGGTTGAGCGCGAAGTGCGCTGTCATGAATGGAACGGAGAAACTTGCGGCAGTCGCCCACTCCATTGCATCCGGTTTAATACGGATATTTTGCTGGTGAACATATACCAAGTCATCGTATGCGTTTGAGGCAACTGCGATCACGGGGTCACCGGCTTTATACTTGATTACATTGCTTCCTACCCGACTGACGATACCCGCGCATTCGCGACCAATACCTGACTCTGAGGTAGGGAGTTGCAACGACATCCCCAAGGCACTTAGTACATCTAAAAAATTGAGTCCCGTCGCTGTGACTTGAATCTCCACTTCATTTTCGTCAAGTGTGGCGTGGGCAGACATCGGGACGTATTTCAAGCTGTCCAATATCCCGGCTGATTCGCAAATCAATCGTCTTGGTTCATGATTCTTCTCGTTCGAATCAGTGACCTTCCTGAGGGTGTATTCCTCAATTTCCACACTTAATTTTCCATCTTCATTGAAAATCTGTACCGAAAATGAAATGGTGGGGGCTTTTGAGTCGGCGTTTCTCTCCCAAGATAAATGACTCCAAATTTTCCTTGTAAGGGGCGCGTGGATTTTGACTTTACTGTATGCGATGGGTAAGTAAAACGCCTCATCACCCATTGCAAAACTTGTCGCAATATCAAGCATCGCTGCATGTAACGGATAGCTCTCCAGGTCATGATGGTACTGAGATGGGAGCTCGAGCAGTGCGAATGCTTCGCGAGGTTGAATGGATTTCCAGCTCAATAGTCCTTTCCAGCGCTGTCCCACAGAAACGGCGTGATGATAAGCCTCTTCAATCAAATTCGAAATTTCAGATTGTGCAGCTTGATCGTAGCCAAAACGTTTTTGCATCCGATGAAGTGCATCCATTGGATCTTTCATTTCGGCATGTTGGTCACTATCTGATGTATCGATGATGCCACGAGCATTCTCAATCCAACGATCTTCAGAGAGACTCGCGATTGTCAGAGTGTATCCATGACTTTCAGGATCAAGTTTTATTCTGACGGGCTGGTTTTGTCCTTGGGTGAGTTTCAGTGGTTCGCTAAATATTAGACTGTTAAGCTCGGATCGTTGGGGTAATAGGGCATCGAACAGCTCTTTGACATAAGAGAGATAACCTGTACCTGGGAGAGTGGCGAGTCCATTCAGGTGATGTTCGTGAATGATCCATTGATCGGAGAGCAGACCTTCGAAGATAAAAGATCCAGTGCTCATTCTTGTAAAACGTTCAAGCAATGGTCCGGGCAGGGGAGACCATCTTTGCGAGCGAGCCAGTTCCTTGAGTTTCATCCGCATGGCGAATCCGGCATCCCGCCAAACTCCCCAGTTGATCGATAAACTGATCTCGGGTTTGAGCGATTTCACCAGTGCATCTTGAAAAGAGGTTGCTGCACAATAATCTGATTGTGCATAAAGACCCATCGGAGCTGCTAAAGACGAGCAATGCACGAAAAAATCAAGTGGTTGTTTATCCAGAGCCTTAAGCAGATTTAACGAGCCTTTGATTTTTGGTGTGAACACTCTTTGAGCGCTCTCCGGGTCTTTGAGTTGCATCAACTTGTCTTCGAGAACCATCGCCGAGTGAATGACGCCATTTATTGCCCCAAATCGTTCAACCGATAATCGAACGGCTTGATCAGTTGACTCATGGTGACCAATGTCCGCTGAAATAATATGGACTTCTCCACCAAGGCGCTCGAGTTCGAGTATTTTTTCAATACGGTATCGGTTGATCGTCACAGGATCTTGGCTGGCCTCTGCTTGCCAAGCAGGAATGATTCCAGTCTGCTCCACGCTATTGTTTTGGGCGAGGATCAGCGCGACATCGCATTGTTGACGGTCAGTTGGATTTTTTGGCAAAACAGAGTAGCTTTTGAATCCAATCTGATTAAGTGCGGTTTCCCATTGTTCCGCATGCATCAAGGGAGAGTTTCTCAATGCTTCGTCTTCGTAGAGCCACCAACCATCCGCAAGTCCCCAGCACAAATCAACCCATGGGCCTGTTGTCACAGTTTCCAGTAATCCAAGGTATCCCGAGGGTGTCAGGAGCTGCCGAAGGTAACCAATCGTAGTTCCGATATTGGGCGTTGCATGAACCACGTCCAGTCCGACGATGACATCGAAACTTCCCGGAAGAAGTCCTTGTGAGGCGGGATCTCGGGTGATGTCAAATACTCCGGTAGTCATCCCCTGGGTGTCAGGGATCGCCTGTAGGATGCGATTGGTAAAAAATGGACTGATATCCGTAAAGTGGAAGCTCGATCCGTTTGCCAGCAATTTGGGCGCGATGATGCGAGTCAGGAGACCTTGACCACCGCCAATTTCAAGCACTCTAAGTGGCCGAATTGCTGAAAGTTTGTTCAAGAAATCACTGAGAGCATGACTGTATATGCGTTGCTGGCTGTACTCGATCGTTTCCCGCTGCATGAGATCGAGTCGATCGGTCTTTCCCTCAGGGTATAGCACTTGTATGGAAGGTTGGCGACCGGATAGGGCAAGATCGTAATGTTGGCAGCAATAGTCAACAAACTTAATCAAGCCACGGAATTCGGGAAAATTCTCGACAAGTTCTTCCGTGGGAACGGTTGTATCGGGTTGCATGATGAGAATCCCATCACGTATTGAGGCAAAGGAAGACTCATTCAAAACAGTCAACATGAATTGAAACATACGCTCAAAGCGAGGAAGAATACTCAACCTCTGGCGCAGCGTATCGATGCTGATTTGTCCAGAACCATTCAAAGCGCTTGAAAAATAACGTTGAATACAACGTTGAGCCAGATAGGTCAAACCGTCACTGAGCCCATCATATCGATCGAGAGTTGGAATAGAAAATATGCGTTTAAAATTTTCACAAGTTGCGTGCAATTGATCAAGATTTTCACTCAGGACAGGAAGATTTTGACCTTTCAACAAGGCATTCCAGTTTTCACGCGCAGGAAAATCGCTCCGGTTGATCAATGTGACTTTAGCGTTGACGCGACGAATAAGATGTTCAGCTAATGCCAGTCCAACGCCTCCCAATCCGCCAGTAATCAGGTAGTGTCCACGATCTTTTAGTCGAGATTCAGATCGCTGACTTTCCAGAATCTCGGGTTGATAAGATTCAGTGTAGCGCTGACCATTTCGATATGCGATCGTGCGCTCGTGTTGCATTTGAGCGAGTTCACTGAAAATAAGACTGGGCCGCTCAAGGCTCTCCGCATCGAGATCGATTATTCTGCAGGTCACTGCTGAGTACTCAAGGGGAATAACTTTCGCGGGCCCAAGTATGGTTGCTTTATCTGGACAATGTAGATCTGATTGCGTCACTTTGAAAAGTTGATTGATCAGAATCACAATTTCAACATGTTGATCAGGGCTGCACTTTCCAAGCGCTTGTGCGAGACAAAGTAATTCAAGATATCTTTTCGAAGCACGGTCTGCGTCGGGTGAAGAGTCGCTGAATGGCTCAAGATTTGTGGTGTGGATGATTCGACGTGGTTTCCATTCTTGTCGATCTAGCGCGTTTAATAAACTTTCGTAATCTGGTCTGCTTGTGGATGAGATTTCAAAATGGCGAGAGTCGATTTGTCTAAATCTATCTCCTATTTTGACTAGAATTGCATCTTTGAATTCATGCACGAAATCCGAATGAATCAATGTATTCGTGCCAAGAATGATCAGAGTTGGAATATCGAGTTGCTGGTTTGAATGTTGTGGGTTTAACGGAATGGACTTCCATTCTGGAACATAAAACCATCTGGACAAATCAGGGTTTTTTTTGGGGATTTCTGACTCAGAAGACTGAGTCAAGAATGGCGATTCTCTGGTTGAAAGTGATTCGACACTATTGATTGCCCTATTCAAGGGCAGTGCGTCAACCCAGTAATGTTTATGTTCGAAAGGGTATGTTGGAAGAGGAATGCGAAAACAATTTTGATCCTGATGTAAGGACTTCCAATCCGGTTGAGCACCAGCAACCCATGACCTTCCAATTGCATCCAGCGTTTGCGCCATCGTGTCCAGCTGTGGCTGTGGCCAGCATGATATGACCGAAGGCTCATCGCATAGGCGTGCGAATTGACTGAGCGATCGACCGGGACCTACTTCAAGCCAAAGTAGATTGGAATCAGACTGAGCTTTTGCAAAGCCTTGATAAAACTTGACAGGTGCGCGAAGTTGTTCAGCCCAGTATTCTGGGCTGCAAGCTTGCTCATCGGTGATCCATGTTCCAGTGAGATTTGAAATAAAAGGGCGCTCTGGTGGCAACAGAGTAATGCTCTCAAAATGATTGGTGAAAGCTTCTCTTGCCTGCTCCATGGATGCGCTATGAAATGCATGGCTGACCCTGAGAGGATGGCAAATAATTTCCTGTGATTCAAGCTTAAGTTTCAGCTTTTCGATTTCAGAGGTTGAACCAGAGACAATCAGCCATTTTTGAGCGTTGTGAACTGAAATCTCAAGCCCATTATTCAAAAATGGAAGTAATTCATTTTCTGCAAGCTCAACGCCAAGCATAGATCCCGTTGGACAGGATTGCATCAGTTTGCCTCGAATGCAGACAAGCTTCAGGGCATCTTCGAAAGAGAACACCCCTGCTAGACAAGCCGCGACCCATTCGCCGATGCTATGCCCAAGCATCGTTTCAGCGCGCAAGCCAATAGACTCCAGAAACCGAGCCAGTGAATATTCGACTAGGAAAAGTGCAGGCTGCGCGTATTGCGTATTGACGAGTGTTTGAGTTTCGCTGGATTCATCTGTGGGATAGAGCAGACGAGTTAAATCAGTTTTATCTAGATGAAGTTGAGCGATTCGTGCGCCTTGATCGAAGATTTCCTTAAAAGCAGGCACTTGATCGTAGAGGCTGCGACCCATATTGATACATTGCAGACCCTGACCGGGAAAAAGAAAACCGATACGCCGATTTGTTTGCGGCGCGATCGTAATTTTCGATTTTCTGGAAATCCATTCATCTAGTTTATTTGCCGCATCGTGAGCGCTTGAAGCGGTCATCGAGACCCTGTATTTAAATGCATGTCTTCCGACCTGCAAAGTGTGGGCCACATTCGCAAGGAGGGTGTTTGGATGACTACGCAGGTACGTGGATAGGTTGTTCGCGATGCTTAATAAAGCACTTTCAGTTCGGGCCGAGACAACAATCAGTTCGATAGGACTGACCGAGGGGGTAAGGGTCTTTTCAGGCGCCTGTCCGACGATAACGTGTGCATTGGTACCGCCAATTCCAAACGAGCTGACGCCGGCAATGCGCTTCCCGTTTCGAGGTGTCCATTCACGAAGTGAATGATTGACGAAAAAAGGACTATCTTCGAAGTTGATGGCTGGATTGGGCGTATTGAAATTCAGGCTAGGCGGAATTTCCTGATGCTTTAAAGCCAGCACGGTCTTAATCAAGCCCGCAACACCTGCCGCGGCATCGAGATGTCCAATGTTGGTTTTCAACGATCCAATCGCGCAATATCCCTTTTCCAAAGCGTTCCGTGAAAAAGCTTGTGTCAGAGCTTGAATTTCAATCGGATCACCCAGCTTTGTTCCTGTGCCATGTGCCTCAACATAGCTGATGTCTGTGGGATCGATTTCTGCCATTTCCTGCGCAAGCATAATCACTTCGCTTTGACCGTTGACGCTGGGGGCTGTGTAACCGATCTTGTCTGACCCATCGTTATTCACGGCACTGCCAAGAATCACGGCATGAATGGTATCCCCGTCTGCAATCGCATCATCGAGTCTTTTCAGAATGACTACTCCAGCACCATCTGATGCAACCGTACCAGCCGCCTTTTCGTCGAAAGCTCGACAGTGACCGTCTGGTGAAACGACTCCACCATGCTCATGAAAATTTCCGCTTTTGTGGGGAAGAGAAATATGTATGCCACCTGCAATGGCGATATCACATTGATAACTTAGTAATGCCGAACAAGCAGAATGGATCGCGACAAGAGAGGTTGAGCATGCAGTTTGAATATTGATGCTCGGACCGCGGAGATTGAGTCGATATGCTACGCGTGTTGCGAAGAAATCTCTGTAGTTACCGAAAAAAACCGAGGGATCTTTAGCGGCATCCGCTAAATTAGTATGTGTTTGTAGTAAGTGATAGAGGTAGGTCGCGTCTCCGCAGCCCGCATAGAGTCCGATTGGTAGTTGGGAGGTGAGTGGATCGTATCCCGCGTGCTCGAGTGCTTCCCAAGCGCACTCTAGAAAAATTCGGTGCTGCGGATCCATGTGACTCGCTTCACGTGGACTGAATCCGAAAAATTCAGCATCGAATCCCGAGATATTGTCGATGATCCCTTTTGCGGCCACATATTCAGGATCACGGGCGATATCCTCGGGTACGCCACAGGCAATCATTTCTTCTATGCTGAACTGATCGATAGACTCGATTCCATTTCGTAAATTCAGCCAGAATTGCTCCAACGAGTTCGCGCCTGGAAACCGTCCGGACATTCCGATAATAGCGATTGATAGAGGGGAAGTCATTTTCTTTTTGCAGAGTGAGCGGCTCTTAGCCTATTGTGTTCACGTTGTTTGCGAGCGCGTTCAGACGCTGCATCGCTTGTATTTGTAGAGATCGAACCTTGATGTGTCGCCGAACTTAAAGCTTGGGCGAGCGCTCGAATGGTAGGAAACTGAAACATCATCAGTACCGGCACATCGCAGTTCAATCGCTCGCGTAATCTGTTACAGACCTGGATCATCATCATCGAGTGTCCGCCAAGATCAAAAAAATTGTCTGTCACACTCGGCTCTGACAGGCCAAGAAACTCTCCCCAAATTGTTGCAATCGATTTTTCTAAATCATTTTCAGCCAGAGTGATTTCTTGATCCGATCTGGTAGTCAGTTTTTCTGGAGTATTCAATGCGCGTTTATCAATTTTTCCGTTTGTAGTCAGCGGTAGATCGGAGAGCATGATGAAGTGTGAAGGAAGCATGTACTCAGGAAGATTTTCCTGGCAATGTATGCGTAGTTTGGGCCCTAGATTTCTTGCAAGCTTTCCGCGCAAAGGATGATTGCCGGCGATGCCAGCTGAAAATCGCCCGGGGACTCCAATCAACATTGTTTCAGTTGATGATTTTGACTGGAAGAAAACGTCGTAGGCTCCACTCGAATCACTATCGGACCATCCTGCGTCGACCTCGTAGCCATATGATTCGCCCAAATCCCACCATACTTTTGGATCAACGCCGCGATCTTGCTGGAGATCAATTTCAGTTTTCAACTCATGAATTTGAACGTCTGTTTGAAGCTTATTGTCCAATCGATCCACCAGACCGACTTCAAAGCTTACCCGTGGGTTTGGTATTGCTCGCAAAGCAAAGCGATTAGGACGATTTTTCTCAATCATCTTTTTCACTTCATCGGGTGAAATGGATGAGAACAATGAGTAATCAATCGCTTTGACGGATGTTCCGACTTCAATGATGGTTGTGTACCTGAATTTACTCAATTCGTTGGTGTTGTCAGGTTTTTGCATTCTGAACGTCACACGACCCAAGCGATCAAGTTTCAGTGAGGTAAAAAAGTCAGGTGAAACGGCAAGTTCGTCCTCTTCAAGCATGGCACGATTTAGTTGAGCGCGGGCCTCACGTAGCCTGGTATGTGCATCAGAATGCGCGAATGTGACACCGGCGTGAAATGCGCGAAGCAGAGGTAGGCTTCTAACGTCCCCGATGATCAAACGACCACCATCCTTGACCAATGGTAAACAGCCAGCGATGACTTGTTTCAAATAGTCAATGTTTGGAAAGTATTGAACAACAGAATTAATAATGATCGTATCGAACTGACGATCAGTAAATCCTTGAAAATCAAGTGCCTCACGCTGAAGCAACTGTACATGGTGGTGATCAGGAAGATGCCGGTGAATGTGCGAAAGCGCCTGCTTTGAAAAGTCGGTTGCGATGTATTTTTTGCAAAATGGCGCCAGACGAAACAAAATCATGCCGGTTCCGCAGCCAATTTCCAATACGTGTTGGTATGGATGGCGATTGACCGTACCGATGAAGTCATCCAGCCAATCTTTCATTTCCTCTGCAGGTATTTCCTGATCGGTATAACTGCTTTTCCATCCAGCTATGTTGAAGGTCGGATCAAAACCATCGTCCAGATTTTGATAAAGCGAGCCATCAAATAACGATTCCCAGTCTTCAATTTGCTGTTCACCAAGTTTTGCGATCGAATGATCACGCCCAGGAGTAGTGGGTACGATGTATGCAACAAGCTGCTTGCGTTCGCCCTCGCCCTGTACGAGTACTGCCGCGTCTTGCACTTCCGGATGCGCGCGCAGTACTTGTTCTATTTCTCCTGTTTCTACACGGAATCCACGAATTTTTACCTGGGTATCGATTCGCTCGATGAATTCAATTTCTCCATTCATGTTGCGACGGACTAAATCACCCGTACGATAGAAGCGAGTTTTGATACCCGATGGATCAGGATAAAAGATAAAACGTTCCTGGTTCAATGTCGGCGAATTCAAATAGTCTTTAGCCAAGCCATCGCCTCCGGCTAAAAGTTCACCTGGCATACCGTCCGGCACAACGTTTAAATTTGCATCAACAATTAAAACTCTTGTATTGGCGACTGGTTTGCCAATTGGTATGCCTTGTCCAGTCACCACTGCCTTTTTCATGACATGACAACAAGTGAATGTTGTGTTTTCGGTCGGTCCGTAGCCATTGACGATCGTCAGTTCTGGAAAGTGTCGTAAGGCTTTTTGAACGTGTTTGACACTGAGTACATCACCACCTGCAATTAAATATTTCACATTTTTAAGCGCATCGATTTCAGTGTCGATCAGTGCGTTGAAGAGTCCTGCTGTCAACCAGAGAGAGGTCACACTATGTTGACGTACTGTCGCGCCTATATTTGCAAAAGACCCTTTGCCGGGCGGAAGGATCGCCAGCGTGGCGCCATTCAATAATGCTCCCCAGATTTCAAGTGTCGAGGCGTCAAAAGCAAGGGACGCCGCTTGCAGCCAGACCTCATCAGCCCCAAAAGGATGAAAATTTGTATTCTTTACCAACCGTACGACAGCGCGCTGAGGAATACGCACCCCTTTGGGTTGGCCTGTCGATCCGGAAGTGAACAGGATATAAGCAAGATTTTCAGGATCATGGCTCAGGATGGATTCATTGGTAGTTTTTGATGAATTTGATCCCATCAGTTTGGAATACGTAGTCTGATCAATGAGAAAAGTCTGCCCTAGGCTCTCAACCATGCTGGCGAATCTGGTCGGTGGCTCTTGAGGGTCGACAGGAACATAGCAGCCTCCTGCTTTAAGTACGCCGAGCATACTCACGAAGAAGGAAAAAGAAGGCTCTAGCTTCAGAATGACAGCGGAATCATGTGTCACTCCTTCATTAAGCAAAGCACGGGCGATTTGAGAACTTTTGAAATCAAGCTCACGGTAACTCATTTGCTGGTGGCCCAGAAGCAAAGCGGCTTTGTCAGGATGAGAAGTGACTTGTTCACTAAATAGCTGAATGATTGATTGATCCCTAGGATAGGGTGATTCTGATTCATCATGCTCAAGCAGGCGAACATGATCCTCATGGCTGAGGATGTTTAGTGCTGAAATCGACTCATGAGGATTTAAGCATACAGATTGCAGCAACGTTTCAAAACAACGACAAAAAATCGCCATCGTTTCAGAATGAAAAAGTGCTGTGTCGAATACAAGAATTCCATCCAAGGAAGAACGCTGATTGAGATCAGGCTCGTTTTCCCATAAGTGCATCTCGAGATCGAATCGGGTTGTCGCAACCAGATATTCAAGTGGTTCAATCACGACATCATGCAATTGTTGTTGACTGGCAGGCGCGTTTTGTAGCGCGAAGATCACCTGTATCAAGGGGTTGGCGGTCGGATCCCTTTCAGGATCAAGTTCTTGGACTAATCTTTCGAAAGGAAGATCCTGATGGGCATAACCGGCGAGTGTTGTCTCACGAATCTGTTGCAAATGATCGATAAAGGATGCGTCGTTTTTCATATTGCAGCGCATCACTATCGTATTGACAAAAAAACCGATCAAGTTTTCTGCATCAAGATGATTCCTGTGTGCGATCGGGCTCCCTACTGCAAAATCGTCTTGACGGCTGTATCGTTGCAATAAAATCGAAAATGCTGCAAGCAGAGTCATGTATAGGGTTGCGCCCCATTGTTTTGACAGGTTTCTGAGCGCATCTGCCGTGTTTGCATCAATCGTAAATCTTTGAGCAGCACCTTTGAAGGAGGGAGTTGCAGGTCTTGGAAAGTCGCAAGGTAATCTCAGAGGTGTGAGATCAGTGAGTTGCGATTTCCAGTATGCCAGTTGCGATTCGACATCCGTGCGTTTCGAGCGATCCCATTGCGCATAATCCGCATACTGGATAGGAAGTATTGGTAAATCTGTCGGAATATTTAAAAGGTACGCATCGTAGATTTTTCCTAGATCTCGGCGAAGCACGCCGAGCGACCATCCGTCAGCGATGATGTGATGCAGGCAAATTCCTAATACCCAATCCTCTTCTTTCATTTGGTACAAACTGACTCGTATCAGCGGAGCCTCATCAGTTTTGAAAGGCTTGAGCGCCTGCGCAAGTCTACGCACTTCGAGCTCATGGGCGCGATTCTTCTCATCGACCTTCCTCAAATCAATTTGAGTTAATTCAAGATCGATGCTGTGAATGATTTTCTGTAATGGCTGTCCTTGCGCGTTGATAAAAAAAGTCCGTAAACTTTCGTGTCGTTCAATCAAGCCATTCAGCGCTTTTTTTAGGACATCAGTTTTCAAAGGACCCTTGAAACGCAATGCATAACTAATGTTGTATGCAGGCGATCCCGGATTCATCTGGTCGAGAAACCAAAGCCTTTCTTGCGCAGAGGAGAGTAATAAAGTTGAGTCTCTATCACAAAGAGTAATTTTTTCGACATCATGATTATTGTCGTGACTGATTTTATCCTTCAGCCAGGCAGCATATTTTTCAACACTTGGATACTCAAAAATTGAACGTAGTTCTAGCGGGAGTCCGAAATAATTTGAGACTCTGGCAACCACTCTGGTGGCGAGAAGTGAATGCCCACCTATATCAAAAAAATTGTCTTCAATACTTACTTCATTGCATTCAATCACCTCACGCCAAATTTCGACCAGTGTCTCTTCAATCTTATTCCGTGGGAATATGATGGAATGTTGAACCTTGGAATCTATATCAGGTAATTTTGATCGGTCAATTTTTCCATTTCTGTTAATAGGAAGAAGAGGTAGGCAAATGATGACCGCTGGGATCATGTATTGTGGAAGATTTTTTTCGAGATTAAATCTGATATCGTGATGGGACAGTGTCGTTTCGACATAGGCGACGATCTTTGATTGAGTCAGTTTGCGGTTAAATAGCGTTAAGGCCGCTGTGACTCCAGGTATCTCGAGTATTTTCGCTTCAATTTCACCGAGTTCAATCCTAAATCCGCGAAGCTTGATCTGATTATCAATTCGGCCGACAAATTCAAGCTCCCCTTCCAGGTTCAGCCTGACCCGATCCCCCGTTCGATACAGGCGTTCACCTTTCATAAAGGGGTGAGTTATAAAACGCTCAGTATTGAGTTCTGGGCGCTTGAGATATCCTTCAGAAAGTCCATCTCCACCTAAATATAATTCTCCAACGACTCCAGGAATTGTCAATGCCTGATCTTGTGAAAGAACAAATATGCTTGTTCCGTGAATCGGCTTTCCGATTGGCAAAAGGGTGGCGTGTTCCCTGATAATTTTGACAGGGTAGAAGGTCGAAAAGGTTGTATTTTCCGTGGGACCATATACGTGGAGCAAATGTTCAGGTTGAGCACTCTTGAGGTACTCTTTGACCAAACCTATATCTGATTGTTCACCACCAAATAGCAGGTATCGAAGGTCTCTCAGCGAATCTGGGGAGGTTCGTACCAATACATTGAATAAAGCTGTCGTGACAAATAAAATATTGACTTTCTTTTGCACAAGCTCCTCTGCAAGCGCCTGGGCATTCAGCGTAGTGTCACGTTCTATGCCTATGACGCTCGCGCCATTCAAAAGCGCTCCCCAAATTTCAAACGTAAAGGCATCAAAAGCGCTGTTCGCGACTTGTCCAATCCGGTCAGATTCCTGAATCTGAACATAATTGGTATCCAGTACCAGGCGACAGATTGCTTGATGCGTCACCCGGACACCCTTTGGAGTTCCTGTCGATCCCGATGTGTACATCACATAGGCTAGAGCTTCAGGCGATACCAATGGCCAGATTTTAGGCTGAGTGAAATCACCATCCACCCATCCGTTTTTATTGAGATAGATAATTGGTTGCGAGATATTCGAATCGAGAATTGTGGATTCGTGTGTGAGTAAAAGTCTCGATTCACTGTCTTGAAGCATGAATTTCAGACGTTCGATCGGAGCGCCTACTTCAAGTGGAAGATATGCAGCACCTGCTTTTAGTATTGCCACCATTGCAACAGTCATGGCGATGCCTGTCGGCAGGTGAAGGGCAACGATCTCACCCGTCTGAATGCCTGTATCTAATAATGCACAAGCCAGTCGGTCGCTTAAAAGATTTAATCGGTTGTAGTCGAGATGATCGCCATCGTAATTCAATGCGGTGTTAGAGGGGAATTGATCGACTGCCTGCCTGAATGCTTCATTGACAGTTCTATATCTTGAGGGCGAGGACGGCTGACCAGAAAGTGAATGCAATAGAAGATTACGTTCCTCCTCCTTCAAACCGTCACATTCCCTGAGAGGGCGGTCAATTTTCGCGACTAATTGGCGAAGTATGATTTTGAATCTTTCAAGAAAGCTGATTGCAGCGTCTCGAGAATAGAGGTCACGCCTGAATTCCAATCTTGCATGCATGCCATCCTCGAGATCCGCGATCCAAAGGTGCATATCAAAATCGAGCATGCCCCGCTCGATTTCAACAGGTGTGATTTCAATTCCTGGTAGAACGAGAGTATGTCCCGGCATCCAAGGGGTGTCGCCCACCGCAAAGGCGATTCGCGCCAGTGGATTGCGCGATTCAATCCGTTCAGGTTGAAGCTCTTCTACGAGTTGTTCAAAAGGTAGGGACTGGTGTTGATAGGCCTCCAGGCATACTTGGCGAACCGATTCAACCAGATCATCAAATTTTCGGCTTTGATCGATACGGACTCGAAGAGCGATGATATTGAGAAAAAAACCGATCAGCCCTTGAAGTTCTTGTTTTGGACGACTGTTGATTGCTGTGGCAACGGTGACATCCGCTTCACCCGAAGCTCTCCAAAGCGTCAAAGCAAAAGCGGCAAACAGGGTCATAAAGGGCGTCGCACCACGTTGTGAACCGAAACGTTTGAGATATTCCGCCTCTTCAGCATTCAGTATTTTCAGCGTGCAGTCGGAGGACTCATAGAGACGATGTTCGTTTTCAGATTGATCTGTCTCCAACGTCACAACAGGCGCCTCATTGAGTTGCTTGCGCCAATACTCTAACGCTGACGCGTCCTGGGGCTGGATGGATTCCCATTCTGCATAGTCGACATATCTGACAGGAGGCTCTGGTATCTTTGTGCCCTGATAACCCAGTCCGAGCTCTTTGTCAAAAAGTTGCAAACTCACCCCGTCCGCCACGATGTGAGGCATATTCACGAACAAAATATGATCATCCAAACCAATTTTGAAAAGCGTCGTGCGCAGGTGCAATGGTTGTTTCAGATCAAATTTTAGTGATGCAAGCTGGATCACCCGTTGATGTGCGGATTTGAAGGGATCGATATTTTGTGAGAAGTCTTCTTGAGCGAATTCAAAAGATTGACTGTTGTCGATTTCTTGATATGGCGTCCAGTCTGAATCGTGATTGAAACGAGTCCGAAATACATCGTGTCTTTGGACAATGCCCGAGAATGACTGTTTCAAGGCAGCTATATCAAGCTTTCCTTTTAAACGAATTGCACCTGCAAGGTTGTTGGGTGCTCCATGGAATTGCTCTTGTAACCACAGTCTTTTTTGAGCAGCAGAAAGAGGAAATCTTTCTTTTTCTGGTGAACGGACAATTTGTTGATTTTTTTCTCGATGCTTTAGGCGCTCAACAATATCAGACTTCAGATCAGAGATTCGAGCTTTGATCTGATCATTCATGACACCTTGTTTTGCCCGAAACCCTAAATCCTTGCCGTTTTCATGCAAAAAAAGCTCAATGCCTAGTGTCTTAAGTTCTTGTAGGAATTGATCGATGATCACAAGAAACCTTCTTCCATTTCGGTTAATCTGGGACTCAATAATTCATCGACACGAATCGCAAGCTTTCGAATTGTTCGCGCTTCAAAAAGTTGTACCAGAGCGATTTCAACAGAGAAGTGTTGGCGTATGCGATAAATCAGTTGAACAGCAAGCAAGGAGTGACCTCCCATGGTGAAAAAGTCATCATCGATCCCGGCATCGGATATGCCAAGTGTCTCTTCCCATAGGCGCGCCAGTTTTCTTTCAGTCTCTGTCTCGGGTTTTTTCCAGTGATGCGACTGGTTCGAATCGGGAGACGGCAGGGCATTGAAATCCACTTTTCCACTGGTTTTTACCGGAAGCGCGTCAAGAATGATGAGATGACTGGGAACCATGTATTCTGGCAGCCCTGTTTTCAAATATTCCAGTAATACTTCAACCATTTTGCGACGCCGTGTCTCACGCAAGGGATCATTCGCAATTGAGCGTTTTGGATTGGTCGGGAGCGTTGTTTCGGGGCAGAAATCACTGTCAAAAGACCACCATGCATCGAAGTAGCCCGGATGATCCGACCATGTAACGTGGCAAAATGCGCCAAGCTTTTCAGCAATATCCCAGCATGCTTGCGGATCAACGCCATCAATACTGTCGTCATCCAATACATCGCTCACGCGCATATGTTCGATGCTTTCGTTTTTCAAGCAGGATAAGCCAAAAATATCTGACTGAAGGCGTGCGTTCGGGATGTTTTTGATGGATACAGCTTGCACCGTGTTGCCCATCAAGATCTGACCAATCATTTCTCTGGAAATCTGACCTTGGAATTCAAGAATCATGGTATTTCCACACGTGCTTTTGGATTGTTTCCTATCGGCATGGAGAACTACGTCATAACGAAATTTATTCAGTTCATTCGAGTAGTGACCTCGTTTTAAATTCACTGAAACCCGTGTGATTTGTGGCGTCTGATTTTTGATTTGTAGAAAAAAATCTGGCGCAATCATCAATTGATCTTCATTCGCGACAGCCTTGTTCCAAGCTTTTCTAACAGATGAAAAAATCTCTTTTGAATGACGGTGTAATTGAACACTTGCATGATATGCATCGAGCAATTCAAAATTTTGAACATCGCCGATGAAAATCCTTCCCCCTGGAGAAAGCATGCGCAGTGCATTGTCGATGACTTTTCTGGCATAGTCCGCGCTCGGGAAAAGCTGAAAAACAGAGTTAATGATGACTGTGTCAAACGAAGCGTCTTGCCACATGCTGGTATCGAGTGCTTCACTTTGATGCAACTTAACTTTGTGACTGAGCTGGGCATTGAGCCGGATACGTTCTTGAAGTTGATCGATAATCGCACTTGAAAAGTCACTGGCTGCATAGAAACTGCAATGTGGAGCGACTCTGGATAGAAGCAAGCCGGAGCCGCAACCAATTTCAAGAACACGGTCAGGCTTGAGAGACAGTATCCGCGATACGGTTTGATCGCGCCATTCCCTCATTTCCTCGTCTGGAATTGCCTCGCCCGTGTAACTGCTATTCCAGCCAGCCAAGTTAAATTCTGAATCTTGGCTGCTTTGATAGGTGCTCTCCCATAAAGTTTGCCAATCATTGACTTGTGAGTATTCCATCGACTTGTTGTTTTCTGCGCCCACCTTAGGAACTGCGTAGGCCACAAGTTGGGCAGAAGCAGCCTCTCCACGAACAACAACAACTGTCTCGCGCACCAGCGAGTGTTGACTTAATTTTGCCTCGATTTCGCCAAGATCAATTCGAAATCCTCTGACTTTCACTTGATGGTCAACACGTCGTAAAAATTCGAGAGCTCCGTTAGGCAGAAATCTTGCAAGGTCACCCGTTCGGTAAAGTCGAGCACCGACTTCGGAGGAAAAGGGATTCGTGATGAAGCTGACTGCTGTTTGTTCCGGACGGTTTAGATATCCTCTCGCCAGACCGGCTCCTCCTGTCAACACTTCTCCGGGAGCGCCAGGCGGGACTTGATTCATTTGACTATCGACCAGGATAATCTCAGTGTTGGATAGGGGATGTCCCACCGCAGGGAGTGCTGGCCATTCAGATGTCTTGGCGGGTAGAGTCAAACTCGTGATCACATGGGCTTCGGAAGGACCGTACTGATTTTGCAGTGAGCATCCAGGTAATCGGTCAAACATTTCCTTGAGAGCAGGTGTGCTGCGTAATTGCTCTCCCGCGGTCAAGACCTCCCGCAGCGACAAATCAAGTGTCGGTTTGCCTTGGGCAGATAGCGCGAGCTGTTGGAGCGCGACAAATGGTAAAAAGAGTCTATTAATCCGCTGCTCATCAAGATAATCAAGCAAGGCGGTTGAGTCGCGCCGGGTGGACTCATCCAGAAGAATCAATGTTCCTCCGGCGCACCAAGTTGTGAACATTTCCTGGAAAGCGATGTCAAAGTTCAGCGAGGCGAATTGAAGCGTTCTGAGTTCGCTACGCATCGATGAGGTGTGTAGTTGCCAAGCGATGATGTTGACCAGGCAGCGATGAACCATCGCAATGCCTTTTGGAACGCCCGTTGAACCAGATGTGTAAATCAAATAGTTGATCTGGTCTTGACTCACTGGAACGCAGAGGTTGTCCTCATTCTCTGTCTGCGACTCACGCATCAAATCATTGGAGTACAGAATCTGGCAGTTTTCAGGTGTTTTAAGTCTGTTCACCAAATCAGGCTGAGTCAGAATGAGAGAGGCTTGACTATCTTTGAGCATGAACTCAAGACGCTCGGTTGGATAGGCCGGATCAAGAGGTAAAAATGCGCCTCCCGCTTTCCAAATGGAAATCAGTGCTTCAACTGTGAGGATGGATCTTTCCAGAAATAATCCGATAATCGCGCCGGATTGAACTCCCTTTCGTCGAAGACAACGTGCCATCTTGTTAGCTGTTTCGTTCAGTTCACGATATGTTTTCTTTTCACCTTTGAATTCAATCGCGATTGCATCAGGACTCAATCGAACTTGTCTCTCGAACCATTCGTGCGAGCATCCATCAGGAATGCTCAATTCTATTCCGCGCCCATAACGATGAAGTGTTTCACGATCTTGATCAGTCAGCGGGGTATGGGCAGTCGTGTGAGGATCACTGACAAGGGCTTCAAGAGTCAGTAAGTAACGCTTGGCGACTAACCTCATCATGTCATCGTCATGGAGGTGCGGTTGATATTCGATTCGTCCAGAAATTTCGCCTCTGGCATCCTCGAATAAAAACATCGCCCATTCGTATTCGCTAATTTTTGTATCCCACCAGACAGGTGATATCTTCAGATTCGTTTGTTCAATCGGCGCGATCGCGGGCTGTAAATCAAACATTGTTTGAAATAACGGCATTCTAGAATTACGAACTTTTGCAACCTCGCTCACAATGTCGGCAAACGGTGTCGCGCGATGTTTAAGTGCGGCTTGGAAAGTTTCCCGCGATTCCTGAATGATATCCAGAAAAGTTTTTCCTGTAGGGGCACAGAATTTGATCGGGAGAGGTTGCCCAAAATAACCAATCCGCTTGTTTGCAGCGTCTCGTCCAGGATCAGGCCAGGCGATCAAAATGCTCTCTTGGGCGGAATGTGTTTTGAGTAATATGCCGTAGACTGCAAATAAAACATCAAATAACTGAATTTGATGGTCTTGCGCCAGTTTTCTGATGCGACTGGTTAAATAGAGAGGGATGTTGATGGAACAAGCGCTTTGTGTCGAATTGCCTTGCGCGAAGCGGGGGAGACTGATGCTTTGAGGCACATCATCGAGGTAGTCCTTCCAAAATTCAATATCGCTCACGATATCAATTGGCTCTGTAATACTTTCTGAACCGTCCGTCTCACATGATGAGTCGAGCAAGCGAATGATTTGATGCATTAAACTTTCAGCCGTCATATCTCCGTCAGAAATGATGTGATGCATCACTAAAAATAAAACATATTCATCTTTGTCGATTTGTCCAAGGTGCATTCTGAACAACGGCGGATTGCTTAAGTCAAATGGCCGCTGAGCGATTTCGGGTATGAGCCGGGTCCACTCGCTTTCTTTCTCCTGCCTGTTTTGACCCCAAAGAGATTCCACTTGAATACGGAAGGGCTCGATCGCGGCAACCACTTCGCAACCTGCCTGGTCATCGCTAAACTGGATAAATCTGCTGCGAAGAATCTGGCTCCGTTGAATAACTTGATTGATCGCCTTATTCCATTTTTCAGTGTCAATGAAACCAGAAATTCGGAATCCGTTGAACAGGTTGGCACTTGGACGTTGTGGTTCAAGCTGTTCAAGAAACCACATTCTTTGTTGTGGCGGTGTCAGGGCGACGACTGTTGTCATGTTCTTTAGATGAGAGAAAGAGCTGGAACAAGCGTTAAACAACTGTATGGATTTTTAGGATCGGGCGGAAGCGCCTCGACTTGCACGATTTCCCCAATGCCATGTTCCAATGCGAATTTTCTCAAGAGTCGAACTGCGACTAGATCCTCCAGAGCGAAACCTGTTGAGTCGAACACGGTCGAGCGTGATTGCTGGGCGATATATGAGGACTGGTTTTGAACAAGTTCAAAAAAGGAGGGCCCCATCACTGTGTCCGAAGGCAGTTGCTGGCATTCTCCCTCATATATTGCTTGTTCAGGAAAGTCAGGACATATGAAACTGTTTTGTAGGACATGCAAGGGCAGTTCTGTTTTGCCGGGTAGATCCGATCCAACTGCGTTAATGTGAACATTCTGTTTGAGTTTATGACCTCGAATGACCGGACCCTCGCCGGGAGCGACAGTCGTCGCCGTACAAATAATGTCTGAATGTATTTCAAGCTCTTCAAGCGAGGTCGACTCGACTTGCACTGGAATAAAGGAGGCGCGCTTGATAAAAGATGCCGCGCTTTCCGGATCTGTGTCATAGACTAAGGCGCGTTCAAGTTTAAACACTCTGGAAAGCGCATGTAATTGTGTGATGGCTTGTGCACCCCCTCCGACGAGTCCAACCGTGCGGCTATCAGGATTCGCTAAGATGCGGCTGGCAATGGCAGAGCTGGCTCCAGTTCTGACCGCAGTCAGGAATAGACCATCGGTCAGTACTTTGAGCATTCCGTTTTCCGACCCAAACAGAGCCATCGTTGACATGATGGTCGGTAATGCATGCCGTTCCGGATTAGAGGGATTGTAGGCTACGAGTTTGACTAGGATATCGCCATCCGAGTGCATGACAGGCATCCATTCGAGTACACCAACGTTTGGTTCAGGATAGACGAATCCGTTTCGAACCATGACTTGGGTCTGATTTTTATCATGATGGTTCAAAGCAAGTGTCAGTTCATGGATGAGCGCGTCCATGAATACATCGATACCAACCAAATTGATAATTTTTACTAACGATTCTTTCCCAATGAAAAGGGATGCCATGTTATTTCCATATATAAAAGTTGCTGATCGATTTTCCAGCACAACCTTTCTTTATAAAACCTGGTTTAGTACTGGTCAATTAAAATGCTGGAAATGTCAGAATTGGTCATTATCACGAGTTCAATTATTTCCATCCTCCTCCCAACGCCTTGTAGAGGCTAATGCGGTTTGAAAGTGCGTTATATCGAAGCTGTATCAATGCAAGCTGGGCGTTAAAGTAATCAATCTGCGCGATTTGAGGTTGCAGAAAATTATCAATACCAGTCCTGTAGCGCATCATGGATAATTCAAGAGTTTTTTTGGTGGTTTCCTGACGTGCGAGTGTTGCTTGGATTTCAACACCATAAGTTGCTTCTCCCGCTAGCGCGTCTGATACTTCTTTAAATGCAGTCTGGATTGATTTTTCATATTGATTAAGCGATTCTTTATTCGCGGCTTTGGCCAGATCCAAGTTGGCTAATAGGGTGCCACCGTTAAATATCGGAAGGTTCAAATTTGGTGCGAGGCTCCAGTAATACGCCCCTGATTGAAAAAGTCCGCTTAAGCTTGTGCTGTTTGTCCCGAGTAGGCCTGTAAGCGAAATGTTTGGGAAAAATGCAGCTCGGGCTGCACCGATATTCGCGTTAGCTGCCAGTAAATTCCTCTCTGCTTGACGAATATCCGGTCTGCGTGACAGCAAGTCGGAGGGCAAACCCGCTGGAATATTTCCGACAATTGATTCTCGTGTAAATGGAGCAGCGGCAGGAAGATTTTCAGGAAGAGGTTGTCCCACCAGCAAAACAAGTGCGTTTTGAGCAAGATTTTTCTGACGGACGTACAAGGCGAGGTTTGCGGCGGCTGCATCAAGTAGGCTGCGTGCTTGAGTGACTTCAATTTCTGTTGCGATACCGCCTTGAAATCTTTTTTGAACGATAGAGTAGGCATCCTGGCGTGACTTGAGCGTTTGATCGATGAGCGCCAGTGTCAACTCAGTCATTCGGACATAGAAATATGCCTGAGCAATATCGGTTATTAATGTGATTCTGACGTTACGCTCTGCTTCAACAGATGAAAGGTAAGTTTGAAAAGCGGCTTCAGACAGACTACGTAGTTGACCAAATAGATCTAATTGAAAACTAACTAGACTCGCGCCTCCTAAGTAGTTACTTGTCACTGCATCCGTCCCGGGTAGTCTCATACCGTTCGGCAGGCGAGTTGTCGTATCTGAGAGTGACAAGGCGACATTTGGAAATTGTTGACCCACTTGCGCGCCGTACTGAGATCTTGCTTGTTCTATCCGACTCATCGCAATACGCAAATCTCTGTTGGAATCGAGACCAAGTTTGATCAGTGCCCGCAATCTTTCATCACGGAAAAAATGTTCCCATCCCAAGTCTGCAGCTGTTTCCTTGCTAGAGGACACTTCCTCGGCTCGCTGATTACCAAGTTTGACTAAGTCGGTACTGGAGTCAAAATTCAGTTTAGGCAGATCAGGCCATTGTGTGTTAACAGGCAGAGCTGGTCTCTGATATTCAGGAATGAAAGAGCAGCCAGTCAGTACTATTGCGAGAAAGAGCACAAAACTAATCTGCATGCTTACAAGGCAAGAATTGTTCCTCATTCAGCCGCCTTTTGACTCTTGGTTGAGGGCGGAGGGCTCTTAATCAGTTTAGGTTCCACCTTGAAGAACTTGAGCACAACAATAAAAAAGACAGGTACGAAAAAAATAGCAAAAGGCGTGGCCGCCAACATTCCTCCCATGACGCCGAGACCAACTGCTTTTTGGCTCGCAGCACCGGCACCCGTTGCCAGAGTTAAAGGAACAACTCCCAAGATAAATGCAAAGGAAGTCATCAATATGGGACGAAATCTCTGTTTCGCAGCGTGAGTGGCTGATTCGATTAATCCCATTCCTTGGTCATAGCTTTCTTTTGCATATTCAATAATTAAGATTGCATTCTTTGAAGATAATCCGATCACTGTCACCATGCCAACAGTGAAGTAGACGTCGTTATTCAAGCCGAAAATAGTCACCAGTCCGACCGCACCAAGCATACCTAGTGGAACGATCATCATGACAGCAGTTGGAATCACCCAGCTTTCATAGAGGGCCGACAATACAAGAAATACAGTCAACATCGCCATAACCATCAAAATTGTTGATTGGTTACCAGCTAGTTTTTCCTGGTACGAGGCTCCAGCCCACTCGTAGCCAAAACCGGGCGGGAGTTTAGAGGCCAATGTCTCCATCGCATTCATCGCCTGTCCACTGGAATAGCCTGCTGCGGCCTCTCCGCTGATGCTGAGTGATGTAAAACTGTTGAATCTTGAAATCTGTGTCGGACCGTTGATCCAATTGGCAGTGACAAAACTAGAAAGTGGTACTAGTTCTCCAAACGAGTTACGCGTCTGCAGTTTCAGGATATCTTCAACATTCATCCGGAACGGCGCATCGGCTTGAATCCAGATGTTTTGCATACGACCTAAATTTGGAAATTTACCAATGTATTCACTACCAATAGCCGCAGAAATGATGGAGGCAGCATCAGCAAAATCTACACCAAGTGCCGCAGCTTTAATACGGTCAATTTTTAGACTCAGTTGTGGACCTGTGCCTAAAACAGTTAAATAAACTTGCGATAGCATTGGATTTTTCAACGTTGCTGCAACGAGTTCCTGACCCGCAGCCATCAGTGCTGTAAAGCCTTGTGATCCTCTATCCTGAAGTCGAAAGTCAAATCCGCTCGAAGTTCCCAATCCTGATATGGCCGGTGGAACAATCGCCATGACCAAAGCATCTGGTATCGAAGACATTAAATAAGCCATCGCATTGTTTGCGATGCTGCTAGCAGATTGATCTGCATTTTTCCGAACACTGAAGTCTTTGAGTGTCACAAATGCGATCGCTGAATTGAGACCTTGGCTATTGAAACTAAAGCCTTGGATAGACAAAATAGTTTGAACGTTGGGATTTGCGAGAAAGTATTTTTCAACCTCTTGAATCACTTCAAGTGTTCGAGTCGAGGACGCATTGGTTGGTAATTCAATATTAGTGACGAGATATCCTTGATCTTCTTGCGGAAGAAAACTTGTTGGCATGCGAAAGAACAACCAACTCATGACACCAACAAGAAGGACATAAACCAGCATGACACGGCCTGTGCGTTTCAGCCAATTATTTAAATTATCTTCGTATTGATCAGTTGTTTTTTTAAAATAAAAGTTGAATTTTCCGAAAAAACCTTTATCTGAGCGTTGTTTAACAGAACGTTTCAGAACAGTTGCGCAAAGAGCAGGCGTGAAACTAAGCGCGAGAAACCCAGAAAAGACAATGGAAATCGCCATGGCGACGGCGAACTGTTGATAAATTACGCCTACTGATCCACTCATGAAGGCGAGTGGAATGAATACCACTGAAAGTACGACCGTGACTCCCAAAATAGCACCTGAAATTTGAGGCATTGCCTTGAGAGTGGCTTCTTTGGGCGATAGATTTTCGGACTCCATCAGATGCTCAACTGCTTCTACTACAACAATCGCATCATCGACGAGAATGCCGATTGCCAGAACCATGGCGAAGAGTGTCAGTACATTGATTGACATACCAAAGGCATTCATGACTGCGAATGTACCAAGCATGGCAACTGGTACGACAATCGCAGGAATGATCGTGTATCGAAGATTTTGCAGGAAAAGAAACATCACTACAAATACAAGAAACATCGCCTCAGCCAGCGATTGAAGGACTTGGCCGATTGAAAGTGAGATATAGGGCGAAGTATCGTATGGTATGGAGTACTTCACATTAGCGGGAAAGGTTTTAGCTAATTGATTAAGCTGATCCTTGACACCTTGCGCTGTTTCCAGTGCATTGGCTGTCGACGTCAAGGAAACTGCAAAAGCAGCCGTTGGCTGTCCATCGAGTCGAGCGCTGAATTGATAGTTATCAGCGCCAACCTCGATCCGAGCGACATCGCTTAGTTTGACTGAGGAGCCATCTTTATTGGCTCGGATAATGACTCCTGCAAAATCTTCGATTGTTTTGAGCTGACCATTGACCAGCGCCATAGTTGCGGTGCGCTCATTTGTTGGGTTAGGCGGTGCACCGATTGTTCCAGCTGTGATCAAAATATTTTGTTGACGAAGCGCATTACTGACATCAGCAGGGGTAAGATTTAGGCCAACCAGTTTTTCCGGATCGATCCAGATGCGCATGGCACTTGGTGCTGCAAAAAGCTGAACGCTGGCTACTCCGGAGACACGCACCAGATTATTTTGAATATTGCGAACAACATAATCAGCCAGTTGTGTCTCTGTCATAGAGCCATCTGTGGAAGTCAATGTTCCGATCAGCAGGAATCCTGTTCCTGATTGTGCAAACTTAACACCCTGGGAAGTTACTGCGGTTGGCAACTGTGCTGCAATATTAGAGACTCTATTTTGAACATCAACTTGCGCGAGATCGATATTAGTACCTGGTGCGAATGTAACGGTGGTTGTTGATCCGCCATTCGCATCACTCGTCGACGAGTAATAAAGCAGTCCTTTCGCGCCATTTAATTCGTTTTCAATCAAACTGGTGACGGAGTCAGCGACTTCAGTAGGCGAAGCGCCAGGGTAAGCAGTGGTAATCGTAATTGTGGGAGGGGCAACGTTTGGATACTGCGTGACTGGCATTTTGCTCACGGTGAAAACACCGATTGCAACAATGAGAATCGAAATCACCCAGGCAAAAATCGGACGTTCAATAAAAAAATGAGGCATGTGCAAACCTGGTTAGGTTGGATTAGACGATTGGATCACTGTTATGGTTTTTTATTCCATTCAGTCGCCTTCACCGCGCTTCCTTGCCTGATTTTTTGGAAACCCTCGACTACCAGCTGAGCGCCAGGCGTCAGGCCCTTTGTGATGATGGTTTTCCCCTGATAGGTTGGGCCGACTTCCACATAATTCGTCACAATTCTGCCATCTACGACAGTCAAGACGTAGCTTTTCCCATCAGTTCCGCGTTGTAAAGCTTGGGGCGGTATCAAAATAGCTTGCTTGTTTACGCCTTGAACAATCCTCACGCGGACAAACATGCCTGGCAAGAGGATTTCATCCGGATTTTCGATTTCGGCTCTCATGGTGACTTGACCAGTCCCTTCATTGACTGTGATGCCTGTGAAAAGTAGTTTGCCTGTTTTTGGGTAAACGGATCCGTCCTCCATCAAAATTTCGACACGAGCGGCAGTTTCACTTACTTTTTCCAGTGTTCCGTCGTTGAACATGCCGCGTAGTTTTGAGAGCTCGGTCAACGATTGATTGACGTCGACATAAACGGGATTGATTTGCTGAACGACAGCCATCTGCGTGGCTGATACTGCATCGACAAGAGCGCCTTCAGTGACAAGTGCTTTTCCGATCCTGCCTGAGATTGGTGAAGTCACCTGTGTGAAGTTTAGATTGATTGCCGCGGTTGCAAGCGCAGCTTTTGCTGCGGCTACCGTAGCCTGTGACTGTCGGTCATTCGCTACAGCATTGTCGTACTCCTGTTTGCTGACAGCATTGGCTTCGACTAATGGTTTGTAGCGTTTTGCCAGGGCATTCAAGGCGAATGCGTCAGCTTGTGCTTTTTTAAGATTGGCTGCGGCCTGATCGTAAGCAGCTTGATACAGTGCAGGATCTATTTTGAAGAGCAACTCTCCAGAGCTGACGTTTGCGCCTTGTTTGAATACGATTTTTTCGACAATGCCTGTGACGCGTGCTCTGATTTGCGCATCTTTGACAGCTGAGACACGGCCGGGTAACTCAGTCGATATTTGAGCCGTTTCTTGCTTTAGAGTAATGACACTGACTAACGTGGATTCTAAGGCGGTTGGAGTGGCTTGATCACAGCCGCTTAATAAGACAATTAATGAAATTAAACATGCGGCAGATAACGAGCGAAGGTTGC
>JACCEA010146353.1_pt1 | contig 55922 bp, 70 predicted proteins | sample 7449851 | NCBI WGS metagenome assembly JACCEA01 (sample SAMN15323453, study PRJNA562643) | freshwater metagenome | isolation source: river surface water | place: USA:Blue River Watershed | collected 2017-08-18 | reverse complement strand
CATTGGGTAACCAATACAAAGAAGCTTCCGGAAACCTTTGATTAATATCGTTAACAATGCCCTCTGTTTGTCCCGTTATCAACGTTGCCCTTTGGTAACACGTTGCCTCGAGGTTATATGCCAATTTTAATAAACGTTTATTTGTTACAATACCTAATTTTTCAGCACTTTCAGGCCAAAGATCACTTACATTGAAAATCAGTTTTGCCTTCATTTTTTTAGCCAACCGCATAGCAGAATACCCTAAAAACAGCGGCGGACTCTCCACTAGTAAAAAATCATATTTCCCTAATTTTCTACCACGCCAATAGGACGACCAAACAAAGCTAAAGTAGTTTAACAAGCGAGATATGATTCCTTTTGATTTTGACACATAAATCCACGATCGGTAAACTGGAATTGAATCAATAATTTCTTCTCTGTTATTTCCATTTTTGTACGCCTCTTGAATTTCCATTTTTGGATAATTTGGAAGCGCAGTGAGAACTTCAACTTCGACGCCATGCGCTCTCAAACGAACAGCCAATTCGTGCAGCCTATTTTGAGGAGCTCCAATTTCAGGGGGATAATATTGGGTTAAAAAAAGTATCTTCATACTGAACTAAGTTTTGAAGTTTTTCCTTCCTTATCATGAATGAAAATCAAAAGTATTAACGTACAAAAAAGAACTATCCCTGCTTGCGTTTCAAGAAAAGATTCAACCAAAAAATTAAGTAAGAACACCATTAATATTAATACATGGGAAATACTTCTTTCGGAGTGATAATAACTAGAAATAAATATAAAAACTAGAACGACCAGACCTAAAATTCCCAATTGAACCGCCGTATTTAAGAATTGATTGTGAGAATTTAATTCTTCTTTCACTACACCCATGTTATTCTTTGATTTGTTGTAAGCTACAAGCTCGTCATTGTAATCACCGGTTCCTGTTCCAATAAAAAAATTTTCTTTCCAAACATTCCAAGATGCATTCCACATTAAAATTCTAGCCGCATTACTTTCGATGGATTTATTATTTTCCAAGGGGACATTTGAATCGGAAGAGAGCGCAATTTCAATTCTCTTTTTCATTGGATTTTCAATAGTGAAGATTAATAAGAAACCAACAGCAAAGCCAAACAACAATAACCAGCCTATCTTTAGCCTTTGTTTTACAATAAAATAAATAATATAAACCAAAAGAACTAAAATCATACATAAAACTCCAACTTTTGACGCAGACTGAAATACACCTATATACATGTAGAACAATACGATAATATATTTTATATCAACCTTTTGTTTAATTATATCAAGAAGAAAAACACTGGCAATAATAAGATAACAAGCAAAATAACCGCGATGAAGAAATGTGAATTGTTGCCCGAAAAAAACATTTTCTAATGTTGAAAGTTTGTTTGTCGTGAAGCTATATAAAGCCATTAATTCGCATATGGAAAGAGAAATCACTACACTGGCAATGAAAATAATTTTCCATTGTTCTCTAGATCTTGATATCATAAGATTTCGCCACATCAATGGCAATATTAAAAAAGTCAGTTTATTTTCCAACTTAACGATTCCAAATTCCTCATTATCTGAATAGATAAGCCCAATTACTAAAAGTAAATAATAAATTAAAAACCAAGTTATCGGATGGGTAAGAATTTCGTTTTTTGATGGAAAAATAGACGTCATATTCCTTTTTCGAAATAAAGAAAGAAGTAACAGCATGAATCCCACAGGGACAACTTTCGGAAAATTGAGCGAAAAGAAAATAATCCAAACAAGGCCGAGATCAGCGAGCGTTAGATTTCTTTGAATACTTGACAAACGACTTAATATCATTTAGGCTGATTTGAAAGTCGTAAATAAAATGCTTTTAATTTCTCATATTCTCGACTCCACTGATAAGTGTCACGTGCAGCAATGGCGCCATTAGCACCCATGTTTCTTGTTTTGTCGGGGTTATCCAACATTTCTTTTAGCTTTCCGGCAATTTCTTTAACTTCCAAGGGATCGACAAGTTCACCACAATCGGCTCCCTGAACAATTGACCTCCAAATAGGAAAATCACTAGCTAAGACAGCATTCTTCATTGCCATATATTCGAACATTTTTATGGGATAAGCCTCCACATAACTTGAAGTAGGATGCAAAGTAACTATTCCTATTTCGCTTTTTTTCAATATTTTAATAATTTCATTTCTTCCAACATGACCATAGAATTCTACTTTTCTCCAGCCAGGCAATGAGCGCACAATTGTCTCAAGTTCCTCTGACTCAAAAGTTCCCGCCAATAATAAGGTCACCTCAATATGTTCTATTGCTTTAACTAATTCGATAATTCCTCTGGTTTTGAAGATTCCACCTACGTAGCAAATGGTTCGACTAAAAGAACTTTTTTCATAATCTTCCAACTCACTGATATCTGGAAAATTAGCGACAAGTTCTACATTTTTTTGGTAAGTCATGAATTTTTGGCAAATGATGGGCGTAACTGAAATGACACCATCAATTCTCGCGCACACAAACCGTTGATACTTAGAAAAAGCCCATGAAATTAATCGCCGTTGATAGCTAGGAATCCAATATTTGTCGAGAATCTGTTGGGGCACATCCTCATGAGAATCGAAAACAACCACTGAATTGGTCTTTTTTTTCAATTTTAAGGCGATTCTAAGTAGTTCTGGATCGTGAAGATGGTAGATATCTGCTTTTAATTTTAAAGCCGTGGAGAGCGCTTTTTTTCCCGCTTCGCGAATTCGCTTGCGCCTATTTTCTATTTCTGTCTCAAAACTTACGATTCGTACGTTTTGAACTGTTCTGTTTTCCACATTTGGAACAATGCATGAGACTTCGAAACTTGCATCTTTTGCTAAAGAACAACACATTTTGTGAAAGATTCGGACATCGCCATCTTTATGAACAGTTGTTATATGACAAATATGAATTTTTCTCATCCTGATATTTGTTGGTAAATATCAATGAATTTTTGCCTGTTGGCCTCCTTAGTTCCTCTTTGTTCAATGATTTCCTTGTTTATAACAATTGCTTTTTTTACATCAACTGAGTTTATTTTCGGCAAAAAATTTCCTGCTAATTCGAGTTCGCTAATAATCAAACCGTTCACACCAGACTCTACCCACTCTTTGTTGGAGGGTAAATCCGATAAAATGGGAACACAACCATACGCCATTGCTTCCAAAAGACTAATGCTTGTTGCGTCTGATGTGGGAACAGACAACCAATAAGTAGAGCGCGCATACCAAGCTCGATTAATCTCAGCATTTACCCAACCTACAAACTCAACTCGATCTGATAATCCTAAGGCAATGACTTGTTCCTTTATATTTTCAGTTTGGTCTCCGGTAGCACCAATGACCAACTTCCATCTTTGATCCTCGTTATTGGTTATAAACTTATGAAACCCTTCAATTACCTTGTCTATTCTATATAAAGGTTTGTGCAATCGATTGGAATAAAATATTGGTTCTTTATCGCATCTAACTGGCTGTAAATCGATTCCAAAATTAACAACTGTTATTTTTGAATCATTTGATTGACATAATTTTTGCATTTCGTCAGCTAAATGTTGAGAGTCTGCTGTTAAAAATGAAAACCGATTAACCGAAAATTGAACTATTTTTCTCCAAAACAAATTCCGCTTCGGTAAAATAAAAATATCACTGCCCCAAGCTGTCAACACCATGTTTTTCCTCTTCCCTAAGGCTAATACGGTGTAAAATGCATAGCTATTGGCTTGATGTACATGGATATGAGTAGGCTTAAAGTTATTTACGATTTCGCGGATTTTCCTAGGGGTACTGAGCAATGAACGTGGAGAAAAATGAAAATCAGCTGTTTCTTGAGACACCTCGTGTTCGAGGTTTTTATTATTGGTTAGCAGTAAGATTTCATCAAAATGAGATGTTACCAAATCAATAAAATTGAAGGTATGAATTGAATTCGAGCTAATTACAAGCAATTTGGTCATTGTTCGCTCATGTAGTATTTCTGAAGTTCCGGATGACTTTCCAAATATACTGCATCCTTCTCCCTTGTATCCCCGACTATTTTCGCAGGATTCCCGGAAAGGATGGAATAATCAGGGAACTCCCCTTTTACATAAGAATGGGCAGCTATTACACAACCTTTGCCGATTTTGGTGTTTGGCATTATTACGCTGAACGGACCTACAAAAGAAAACGCTCCAATTTCGATAGGTCCTTTTTCATATCCAATATGTTCGGATACTTTGGTATAATGTGAACCGTATAGCCTAATTGATTGGTGACTAGAATGAGAAGTAAGGGATACAAAAGATGTTATTTGACATCCTTCTCCAATTTTAATCGTGTTACTCGCTTCAATAAAATTGTGATGCCCAATGTAAACGAAATCTTCAATAATTAGATTTTTAGGACTATCAACAAAGGTGGTATTCCCAATTCTAAAACCTATTACTTTCTCCTTTTGAAAATTCCGATTGTAAGAGAGCATCCTAGGCTTATAGATAAACAGATTTAACTTTGCTAACCGATAACTAATTTTATCCCAAATGTTGCTCATCAACTTATTCGTTTTTTGATTTAAAATTAAAAAAAACTGCAACGGAAAAACCTAGAATCATTGCAAAAAGAACACTTATTTTTGGATTTGATAGCGGATTATTCATTAAAGCGACGATTGCAACAATAATTAAAACAAAATAGAGGAAAGAAAAATCCTTTGTTTTTTTGAATAAAAATAAAAAAGGAAAAATCAATAGTGCCATAAATCCAAGTAACCCTTGAATCCCATAGCGCCATAAATAAAATACAAATTCATTTTCCGGGTGAAGTTGGGTACGGTAGACAAAAGCCTTGTTCGGACCATATCCGAAGAAAGGTTGTTGAAGCCATAAGCCTATTAATTCACCCCAAATTTTAATTCTAACTGCCAATGAATTGTTTTCTTGTAATTGAGGTTTCGTATTGGATAAATAGTTTAAAGAAACAGTGTCGAGGTAAGAAGATATTCCAAAAAAACCTAGAACACAGGATATTTCCATTAGAACTTCTTTCCAATTTGGACTTCGCAACCAAATACCCATGAAATAAATAACAGAAAGAGCCGCTAAACCAGTTCTCGATTGACAAAGAATAACAAAGAGCATGCTCAGTAGAAATAAAAGTTGAATGCTTCGTTTTGGAAGTACTTTCCAATCGCTATGATCCTTCTGGTCTTCAACTTGCAGAAACGAAAAAAAAGCAAAATAGAATAGAAATAGTATTGCATTGATGTTCGGATTCCCCATAGTTCCGACTATTCTCTTTGGACCTGGACCTCCAATCGAATTTTTTCCAAAATTCATAACATCTCTGCCATCTGTATCGTACAAAATTGTAATGAACTCATTGAAATAATAGACATTAAACAGGTGTAAAATATTAAAAACTACCATTCCTAAAAAAGTTATTAGCACCATTTTCACAAATGTACCTTTAGCTATCCCTTGACCAGTGACCCAGCATGTAAACATGTAGAGAATAGCAATTTTGATCAGCTTATGAATTTCCAAATATTCTCTATAATCCTTATAGTTTGAATTAACTAAAATTGAAACCAAAATAATACAAGACAAGAAAATTAGCACCCATAAAAACTTATCGAGCCAAAAAACTCCACGTTGTAAGAGTCTTACACCCATTAGCGTAACTAGCAACTCGTCAGCGCCTAGAAACAGCCCATCATTAATCTTAATACTCGGGATAAAAAGTACAGTTAACAACGTCAAACTCAATAAAAGGATGTCAAAATAGGAGGATTCTCGTTTAACAACTAAAGGATTTGTAGAAAACCAACTTGAAGATATTACAGTCATGAAGCAGTCTTTAAGTTAGTATCATAAATTGTTACAAACCGATAGTACACAAAAAAAGAAAAAACCAACCAAACGGCTTGAGAATATGAGATTACTTCAAGTGTTTTTACAAAGACTTCCTCTGAATTTCCATTTAATTCTGGAATTACCCAAAGAGGAATAACCTGTATGAGTGCACTAACAACCCCTAGTGAAAAAGCAATTTTCTGTTTTCCAAGAATCAGGGGCAAAGAAGAAACGGGAGATATTACAAAATTCACCATTAACCAAAATGACATTGTTTCTGAATATCGGCCGGCATCTCCCCAATTACTTCCAAAAACCAATGAAAAAATTGGCTCACCATAAAGGTAGAGGACAGTGAAAGGAATTAAACTAATAACCGTTAGAATTAGGGTAGTTTTCTGAAATAAAGGTTTTAGAACTTCCTTGTTATTGTATTTCGCAACGGCCTGATTATAAAACACCTGACTCAAAGAAACACCCACCAACATGATTGGAATTCTTAACATATTATACGAATGACTGAAAGAGCCAAAGATGCTGTCTGAAAAATAAGCAAATATAAGAGTCGCTACCAGCATATCGCGGCCATTATCAACAATTACATGCGGAAGGTTCAGCAAAGGAAATTCTTTGTGTTCTTTCATTAATGCATATGTTTTGCGTTTCGATACATATCCTTTATATTTTCCTCTTATTTCAGTGAAATTCTTTAAGAAAGAGAAAGAAGAAATAACGTAGCCCAAAACCGTTGCTAAAATAAGTCCAAAATAACTCCATGAGAATACTGCAAAAAACCACTTCAATCCATTCGAAATAAATGAATTGTAAATTTTTTGTTTTGAAATCAGCGAAAATGTACCGGTTCGTATTGACCAATTGGTTCCAACATTTATAAGAATCAAACAAGCTGAACCAATTACAATCATTACTATATACCACCATTCAAATTTTGGCGCCACACCCGACAGTACAAAAATGGTAAGTATTGTTCCACAAATCAATAACACCATTACACCTATTAATAGGGATAATCGATAAAGTAAATAAGAATGACCTTCATTTTTAGGAAGCGGAACGGCTAATTCATAGCGCAAAGTTGCTAGGGCAGCAACAAAACCTGTAATTCGCATATAAAGTGCCAACTCCCCCATTTCAGCAGTATCGTATAGTCTAGTAAGTATTGGCGCAATTGCGTATCCTATAGCTTGCGCAATTAGCGTCCCTGATAATAGAACTGAAAGAGACTTAAAGAAATCTGACTTGAGGTGAGTACGAATTCGTTTTATCGGCATCTTTGACAAAGATACAATGTTTATATTTGCTATCTAAATCTCAAAAAAATGAAAAATGTCGCTGTTATTGGTGCTGGAACAATGGGGAATGGTATCGCTCACGTATTCGCACAATTTGGTTATCAGGTTAATTTGATCGATGTGTCTGCCCCTGCTTTGGAAAAGGCAATCGGAACAATAGGCAAAAATTTGGATAGACAAGTTGCGAAAGGTGCTTTAACAGAGGAAGAAAAATCGGCGACATTGACAAATTTGAAAACTTTTACTTCGATTAAAGAAGGGGTTGACGGAGTTCAATTGGTAGTAGAAGCGGCAACAGAAAATATTGATTTAAAACTAAAAATATTCAAAGAATTGGATGAAGTTACAGATCCAGCTGTGATTTTAGCAACGAATACGTCTTCCATCTCGATTACAAAAATTGCTTCTGTTACGAATCGCGCTGATAAAGTCATCGGAATGCATTTTATGAATCCGGTTCCAGTTATGAAATTGGTTGAAATCATCCGTGGTTATTCCACTTCTGATGAGGTTACTGAATTAATCATGGAAACCTCTAGAAAATTAGCTAAAGTTCCAGTTGAAGTAAACGATTACCCAGGATTTGTAGCCAACAGAATTCTAATGCCGATGATTAATGAAGCGATTTACACCTTGTATGAAGGCGTTGCTGGGGTTGAAGAAATCGATACGGTTATGAAATTGGGAATGGCTCATCCGATGGGACCACTTCAATTAGCTGATTTTATTGGCCTAGACGTATGTTTGGCAATTCTTCAAGTTCTTCACGATGGTTTTGGAAATCCTAAATATGCGCCTTGTCCACTTTTAGTAAATATGGTAACTGCCGGCAAAAAAGGTGTTAAATCAGGTGAAGGTTTCTACTCCTGGACCCACGGAACAAAAGATTTAATCGTAGCTAGGAATTTTAAGAAGTCTTAAATTATTTTTAAGGCTAAGCCTTAAAAATTTTAAGTTTCTCAAGGACAACTTTATCTACAGGAAAAGTAAGTTTATCTTCAGTCAGCGCAGATAGAGTAACCCAACGCTGCCTCTCACCTTCCACTTCAAACGGAATTTCATACGGAAGAGTTGAAAATTTATCCTTCTTTAGTTGAATTAAATAATAAAATGAAATCAGCTGATCTTGAGGGTTAAAAGCGGACTTTTGAAGAAATTCATTTACATAGAAAAAAGTTGCCTCTTCAATAGATAAATTTAGCTCTTCACATAATTCTCTTTTCAAAGTATCGATAATACCTTCACCATATTCGACACCGCCACCAGGAAACTTGGTGAAAAAACACCCATTTCTATATTCGTCTGACAACAATATCTCATCAAACTCATTGACAATTAATGCGTAAACTCTTAAATTAAAGCGATTTATTGACAATCTTTAAATGGAAAAGGTCTAATTAAATCTTGTCGAACGACTCCGATAAAAGGGCAGAACAATTTATCCGCATAGGTTCCAAATAATGCCTTAAATTCATCCAATGTAAAATAAGGTGTTTCGGTAGTATATATCAAAACATTTCCATTGAAATCATCAATTCTAACCATCCAAATCCCAGGTTGCTCACTGATTTCATTTTGTAATTGTTTGATAATACTTTTATCTTCTATTTTCAGATGAGCTTGAGCAAAAAATTGTTTGGCTTGCCCAAAACAAGTTGTACCAACCAATACAAAAAGCACGAATAAAAAGCGCATATTACTTGATAAATTTAAAATCCTTTCCTAAATATAAGGCCGAATCACCTAATTCTTCTTCAATTCTCAACAATTGGTTGTATTTAGCCATTCGATCACTTCGAGAAGCAGAACCTGTTTTTATTTGACCTGTATTTAATGCCACTGCTAAATCGGCAATTGTACTGTCTTCTGTTTCACCACTTCTATGACTCATTACAGAAGAATATGCATTGCGCGTAGCAAGGTTAACCGCTTCAATAGTTTCCGTTAAGGATCCGATTTGATTCACTTTTACCAAAATAGAATTCGCTACACCCTCTTTTATTCCACGTGCTAATCGCTCTGAATTAGTTACAAATAAGTCATCACCAACTAATTGCACCTTGTCTCCAAGAGAATCAGTTGCTAATTTCCAACCTTTCCAGTCGTCTTCAGCTAAACCATCTTCAATAGAGATAATTGGGTACTTTTTACACCAATCCGCCCAATATGCAACCATTTGCTCAGAGGTCATTTTATCTCCCGTTGATTCAAAATGATAAATTCCTTGATCTGCTTTATAGAACTCTGAAGAAGCGGCATCCAATGCAATATACATATCGTGTCCAGGTTTAAAACCAGCTTTTTCAACTGCTTCAATTACTACTTGAATCGCTTCCTCATTTGAACCTAGGTTTGGGGCAAAACCTCCTTCGTCACCAACATTCGTTGACATTCCTTTCGCTTTTAGCACTGATTTCAATTGATGAAAAACTTCTGTACCCCATCTCAATCCTTCTGAGAAACTAGTAGCACCAAATGGCATTACCATGAATTCCTGAATATCTATTAAATTATCAGCATGGGAACCTCCATTTAGAATGTTCATCATGGGTACAGGCATCGTTACAGCACCAACACCTCCGACATATTGATACAAGCTTAAACCTGATTCTTGTGATGCAGCTCTTGCGACGGCCAATGATGTTCCTAAAATAGCATTTGCTCCGAGCTTGGATTTATTTGCTGTTCCATCTATTGACAACATTAGTCGGTCAATTTTCTTTTGTTCAAAAACGTCCATGCCATGTAAAGCCTCATTTATGACTGTATTAACATGATGAACTGCCTTTAACACACCCTTACCGAGGTACACCGACTTATCTCCATCTCGTAATTCTACTGCTTCATGAATTCCTGTAGATGCACCAGATGGAACTGCTGCTCTTCCTAATATTCCATTAGATGTTACAACATCAACTTCAATTGTAGGATTACCTCGAGAATCTAAAATTTGACGTGCGTGTACTTTCGCAATTAAACTCATAAATTAAGATTTGAATGGTTAATATTTTCAATAAATTGATCAAATAAATAACGGGAATCATGCGGTCCTGCTGAAGCTTCCGGGTGATACTGCACCGAAAATACCGGTTTGTTTTTTAACGCAATACCTGCAATTGTATCGTCATTGAGATGTAAATGTGTTACCTCAATATCATTTTGAGAATCAACACTTTCCTTAGAAATTACAAAACCATGATTTTGAGAAGTTATTTCTCCTTTGCCCGTTTTTAAATTTTTAATTGGGTGATTAATTCCACGATGACCATTAAACATTTTTTCAGTACTTAGCCCTTGACTCAATCCTAAGATTTGATGGCCAAGGCAAATTCCAAATACAGGCTTATTCAATTTGACGATATTTTTCACCAGTTCTATCGAATCAGTCATAACTGAAGGATCCCCAGGTCCATTTGACAACATATAACCATGTGGCTCAAATGCTTCCATTTCCTCAATCGAACTATTCATTGGAAACACACGAACGTGGCAACCTCTTTCTATAAGACAACGAATAATATTCTTTTTTACACCAAAATCAATTAATGCCACGCGGATATTTTCGTTTCCATGGCTAACATCATAAATTGACTTTGTTGAGACGTGAGAAGATAATTCCAATCCTTCCATGGACGGGACCTCTAACACCCTTCTTTTCAAGTCTTCAATATCCTCATTATCTGATGAAATAATAGCATTCATTGCACCTTTGTTTCGAATATGTCTAACTAGAGCCCTTGTGTCAATATCTGTAATACCAACTGTTTGGTTATTTTCCATTAAATCCTGAAGCGATTGGTTACCTGAAGGTCTAGAGTATCCGTTTGAGAATTTTTTCGTTACCAACCCAGCTATTTTGATGGAATCAGATTCAATTTCATCAGGATGAGTACCATAATTTCCAATATGAGCAGTATTCATTATAAGAATCTGTCCAAGATAAGATGGATCGGTAAAAACTTCTTGATAACCGGTCATCCCTGTATTAAAAGCGATTTCACCGCTCGTTGTACCTATTTTTCCAATTGCTAAACCTTGAAATACTGTTCCGTCTTCGAGTACTAAAAATGCGGCCTTTTGCTCTTGCATGAATTTTTTATGCGCAAAATTAGAAACTTACGCTTAATAAGCACTATTTTGAAATTAAAAAAGGCAACCTTCTGGCTGCCTTTTTATTAACATTTTGTCAATATGTATTATGAAGCGGACTCTTCTTTATTATCCTCTTCTGAAGTTGGCGCTTCATTTTCAGCTGACTCAGTAGACGATGAATCTTCAACAGTTGAATCTACTTCGCTATCTGCGGTATTCACTTCTGCTTCAGAAGATACTTCTTCTGAAACTGTTTCCGAAACCTCCACTACACTAGCTTCGTTTTCTACAACTGCATCTACATTCTCTTCAATAATAACTGCTTCGTCTGTAACTTCAGTTTGCGCATCGATTGCTACATTTTCATCTGCTTTCTTCGCTCCTGCTCTTCTTGAACGTCTTGTGGTTTTCTTAGCCGCATCCTTCGTGTAAATTTCATTGAAATCTACCAACTCAATTAGACACATTTCTGCATTATCTCCTAGACGATTTCCCGTTCTGATTATGCGAGTATAACCACCATTTCTATTTGAAATTTTTGGAGCTACATCTCGAAATAATTCTGCAACAACTTCCTTATTCTGAAGGTATGAAAAAACTACACGTCGAGAATGTGTTGAATCGTCCTTAGACTTAGTAAGGATTGGCTCAACAAATACACGCAACGTTTTCGCTTTAGCAAGAGTTGTGGTAATTCGTTTGTGCTCAATTAATGAACACGCCATATTTGAAAGCATAGCCTTTCTGTGACCAGTCTTTCTACCTAAATGATTTACTTTATTTCCGTGTCTCATGACTACTAGTCTTTATCTAATTTGTATTTTGCTACATTCATTCCAAATGTTAAGCCTTTATTATCTACTAAATCCTCTAGCTCCGTCAACGATTTTTTACCAAAATTTCTGAATTTTAACAAATCTGACTTCGCATAAGATACTAGATCTCCCAATGTTTCAACATCCGCTGCTTTAAGGCAGTTCAATGCACGAACAGAAAGATCCATATCAACAAGTTTAGTTTTCAGTAACTGACGCATGTGAAGTGAAGTTTCATCAAATTCTTCGGTTTCAGCTTTAATTTCACTATCCAATGTAATACGTTCATCAGAGAACAACATGAAATGATGAATTAAAATTTTAGCTGCTTCTTTAAGCGCATCTTTCGGATGTACTGACCCGTCAGTTTTGATATTGAAGATTAACTTCTCGTAGTCCGTTTTTTGCTCAACGCGGTAGTTCTCGATTGTGTATTGCACATTAACGATAGGAGTAAAAATCGAATCAATAAAAATAGTTCCGAAAGCAGCAGAATTAGTTTTATTTTCTTCTGCAGGAACGTATCCTCTACCTTTTACGATAGTCAATTCCATTTCAATTTTTACTGACGTTTCCATATTACAGATTACCAAGTCAGGATTAAGAACTTGGAATGCAGATGTATTTTTGCCAATATCACCAGCTGTAAGTTTATTTTGTCCTCCAACAGTAACAATAACAGTTTCAGAATCAGTTCCCTCTATCTGTCTTTTAAACCTTACTTGTTTCAGATTTAAAACGATTTCGGTAACATCTTCCACTACTCCTTTTATTGTGGAGAATTCGTGATCTACTCCTTGTATTTTGATAGAAGAAATCGCAAATCCTTCTAAAGAAGAAAGCAAGATCCTTCTCAATGAATTACCTACTGTAATACCATACCCTGGTTCCAACGGACGAAACTCGAATTCACCGTTAAATTCATCAGAGTGAATCATTATTACTTTATCTGGTTTTTGAAAATCCAATATAGCCATTTTACTTTCTTTAATTATTATTTAGAATACAATTCGACGATTAGTTGTTCTTTGATATTTTCAGGAATCATATCTCTTGAAGGCCAGTTTAAAAGCTTACCTGAAAGTGAAGATGAATCCCAATCCAACCAATCGTATTTTTTATTATTTCCTGTTAATGAGGACTGAATTGCCTCAAGTGATTTAGATTTCTCTCTTACAGATACAACGTCACCTGCTTGTAGGGTGTATGAAGGAATATTAATCACTTCGCCATTTACTACAATATGTTTGTGAGAAACTAATTGTCTTGCAGCTCTTCTGCTAGGTGCAATTCCCAGTCTGTAAACCGTGTTATCCAATCTCGCTTCACAAAGTTGCAATAAGTTTTCACCTGTTATACCTTTCATTCTCGATGCTTTTTCGAAAATATTCGAAAACTGACGCTCAAGTATACCATAGGTATATTTTGCTTTTTGCTTTTCACCTAATTGGATAGCATATTCCGATTGTTTGCTACCTCTTCTTTTTGAAGGACCGTGCTGACCTGGTCCATAGTTTTTTCTGTCCAACGCCTTATCTGGGCCAAAAATTGGGTCGCGAAAACGACGTGCAATTTTTGATTTAGGACCTCTGTATCTTGCCATTTCTATTTTATTTAGTGGGAACCATGAATTAAGGCATTCCTTCGATGGTGATTTCCCTGTTAATTACTATTATACTCTTCGTCTTTTCGGTGGACGACAACCGTTGTGGGGCATTGGTGTAACGTCGATAATCTCGATTACTTCAATTCCTGAATTATGAATGGCTCTGATAGCAGACTCTCGACCCGCTCCTGGACCTTTCACAAAAACTTTCACTCTACGTAGTCCGAAATCATGTGCTTCTTTCGATGCATCCTCTGCTGCTACTTGTGCTGCATAGGGTGTGTTCTTTTTAGAACCTTTGAAGCCCATTTTACCTGCAGATGACCATGAGATCACTTGACCGGCATTGTTTGTCAAGGAGATGATTACGTTGTTGAAACTCGCTTGGATATGAGCTTCGCCAGCGGCATCTACTTTGACGTTTTTCTTCTTTTTTTGATTCGTTTTTGCCATATTAACACTTATTATTTAGTTACTTTTTTCTTGTTAGCAACTGTTTTTCTTTTTCCTTTTCTAGTTCTAGAATTGTTTTTAGTACGTTGACCTCTTAAAGGTAATCCCGCACGATGACGAATACCTCTTTGGCAACCAATGTCCATCAACCTTTTAATATTAAGTTGAATCTCAGAGCGCAATTGACCTTCCGTCTTAACTTCATTAACTGAGTTTCTGATAGCAGAAAGCTGATCATCATTCCAATCTTGAACTTTAATATTCTCATCAATTCCATTGTCCTTCAAAATTTTTTTCGAAGTACTTCTTCCAATTCCAAAGATGTAAGTTAAACCAATTACACCTCTTTTGTTTTTTGGTAAATCAATACCTGCAATACGTGCCATACTATTAACCTTGACGTTGTTTTAATTTCGGATTCTTTTTATTAATAACGTAAACACGACCTTTTCGCTTTACGATTTTGCAGTCTGCAGTTCTTTTCTTAACTGACGCTCTTACTTTCATTTTTACTCTTTTTTTATTTGTACCTAAATGATATTCTACCTTTTGTTAAATCATATGGAGACATTTCTACTTTCACCCTATCTCCTGGAAGTATTTTTATGTAAAACATTCTCATTTTACCAGAAATATGTGCCGTAATTGTATGCCCGTTTTCTAAACGAACCTTAAACATTGCATTTGGCAACGCTTCCTCAATTACTCCATCTTGCTCTATTGACGACTGTTTTGGCATATTTAAAATCCTGATAATTCATTATCTCCCCTTCTTCCTCTAACTCGAGTTCCTTCCATTAATCCATCCATGTGTTTATTCAACGTGTAAGTTTCTACTTGTTGTAGGGTATCTAATACTACACCCACCATAATCAGAATACTCGTTCCCCCAAAAAACATGGCAAATCCATCATTCACACCAGCCAACTTGGCTATTGCTGGTAGTACCGCGATTGCAGCCAAAAACAATGAGCCAGGAAATGTTATTCTCGAAACCACCGTATCAATGTGTTCCGCTGTTTCCTCACCCGGACGAACACCCGGAATAAATCCACCACTTCTTTTCAAGTCGTCTGCTATTTTCATTGGATTAATCATTATTGCAGTGTAGAAATATGTAAATACAATAATTAAAACACATAATAAAACATTATATGACCATCCATAAACATTCCCCAATGTGCTTTGTAAAAACCCAACACTTTCAGAATCTCCAGCAGCTCCCGAGTAAATCATTAACGGAATTGTCATAATTGCTTGAGCAAAAATAATTGGCATTACACCACTGGAATTAACTTTTATTGGTAAATAGTTTCTAGCTCCTGAAAGATCGTCTCCTCCTCTGGCACCAACAACTCTTTTTGCCGTATTTAACGGAATTCTTCTAACTCCTTGAACAATTAAAATGGTTGCTAAAATAATTAACATGAAAGCTACCACTTCTATAACTAAAATTAGTAAGTTTCCTCCCTCTAAGGATTTTCCAAATTCTGCAAAGAAAGAACCAGGCAATCTTGATAGAATTCCAACAGTTATCAATAGAGAAACTCCATTTCCGATTCCTTTTTCTGTTATTCGTTCTCCCAACCAAACTGCGAACATAGAACCAGCGATCAATACCAAAATTGTTTGTGTCCACCAAAAGGTTGATGGTTCCATTGGCATAGCTCCTTTTGATTCAACATATAATTTCAAATAACTAGGAGCCTGCAAAGCACAAATTACAATTGTTAAAATTCTAGTGTAATTATTTATCTTCTTTCTACCTGACTCTCCTTCATTTTGCATTTTCTGAACTGCCGGAACAGCCATACCCAATAATTGCATTATAATTGATGCACTAATATAAGGCATGATTCCAAGTGCCATGAACGAAGCGTTAGTAAAGCTACCTCCGGAGAATAATGAAAGAAGAGATTCCAACATGTCCTGTTGCCCAGTATCTGTTGTTAATCTTTCGTAGTTAACTCCGGGTAATATAACAAAGGATCCCAAACGATAAGCCAGAATCAAGAGAAGCGTAAACAGAATACGTTTCCTTAGCTCTTCAACCGCCCAAATATTCTTTAAATTCTGTATTAAACGTTTCATTTATTCAATTTAACATTAAATGGTAGTACAAGTTCCTCCTGCGGCCTCAATTGCAGCACTTGCTGCAGCCGAAAATGCATTTGCAGTAATCGAAACTTTTGCATTTAATTTACCTCTACCTAATATTTTAACTAAGTCATTGTTTGAAACAACACCGTTAGCCTTCAATACTTCAAAATCGATTTCAACGATTCCTTTTGCCGCTAAAGATTCGATAATGTCAAGATTAACTGCTTTGTATTCAACTCGGTTAATGTTTTTGAACCCGAACTTCGGAACACGTCTTTGAAGTGGCATCTGTCCACCTTCGAAACCTATCTTCGTCTTATAACCTGAACGAGATTTAGCACCTTTGTGACCTCTTGTAGAAGTACCACCGAAACCAGAGCCTTGCCCTCTTCCAATTCTTCGTTCTTTTTTTACTGCACCATTTGCTGGTGTCAAATTACTTAAATTCATCTTTAAAAATTTTATTCTACCACTTCAATAAGGTGTCTCACCTTAGCTATCATCCCTAAAATTTGAGGAGTCGCTTCTTTCTCTATGGTTTGATTTAACTTTCTAAATCCTAGTGCTTGAATAGTTGCCTTTTGACGAGCAGGACGTTTAATTGCACTCTTAACTTGTTTTATTTTTATTGTGCTCATGATTTGTTATCCGTTAAATACTTTGTTTAACTCAATTCCGCGTTGACGAGCAACTGCTACTGCGTCGCGCATTCTAGATAATGCATCTATGGTTGCCTTCACAACGTTATGAGGATTTGAAGAACCCTGGCTTTTCGCTAAGACATTGTGAATTCCAACGCTTTCTAGAACTGCACGCATCGCACCTCCTGCTATTACACCGGTTCCGGGAGTTGCTGGTTTCAATAAAACTTCAGCGCCACCGAATTTACCTTTCTGTTGATGAGGAACTGTACCTTTTAGAATTGGCACACGAATTAAATTCTTTTTAGCATCATCGATACCTTTTGTAATAGCTTCCGTAACTTCTTTCGCTTTTCCTAATCCGTGACCGACTACCCCATTTTCGTCTCCAACCACAACGATTGCAGAAAAACTAAATGTACGACCACCTTTGGTAACTTTTGTCACACGATTTACAGCTACGAGCTTATCCTTTAACTCGATATCTGCCGATTTTACTCTATTTACTGTTTGAGCTGTCATTCTATTTTAAAATTTAAGTCCTCCTTCGCGTGCAGCATCAGCAAGTGATTTAACACGACCATGATATAAGTAACCATTTCTATCAAACACCACACTGGTGATACCGGCCTTTTGAGCTTTCTCAGCAATCATTTTTCCTACTACGGACGCTTGATTTATTTTGTTCCCATCTTGGGCAGCTTTTTCTTTTAAAGAACCAGCGGAAACAATTGTTTTACCAGATAAATCGTCTATTAACTGCGCATAAATCTGCTTGTTACTTCTAAATACACTTAATCTTGGTAGAACAGACGTTCCAAATACCTTTTTGCGGATTCTTCTCTTAATCTTAGCTCTTCTTAATACTTTGTTTAGTGCCATGATATTTTAATCAATTATTATTTTTTACCTGCTGACTTACCAGCTTTTCTTCTAATCTCTTCACCTACAAATCGAATTCCTTTTCCTTTGTATGGTTCAGGTTTTCTAAATGATCTGATTTTCGCAGCCACTTGACCTAACAATTGCTTGTCATGTGATTCTAATGTTACTACAGGTGCTTTCCCTTTTTCAGTATTCGCAGATACCTTAACTTCAGATGGAATCTCCATAATAATGGCATGAGAAAAACCTAACGCCAATTCTAATTGTTGACCTGTCGTATTTGCACGGTATCCAACTCCAATAACTTCAAGCTCTTTTTTAAACCCTTCTGATACACCCGTTATCATATTCTGAATCAACGCACGGTATAAACCATGTTTAGATCTATGGTCAGGGGCATCCGACTTTCTGGTAAAAGTTATAACACCATTGTCAATAGTCATTTCAACACAATCATCAAGTAATTGCTCTAATTGACCTTTTTTTCCTTTTACTGTAATCATTCCTGCTTGTTGAGATATTTCTACTCCTGCTGGAATCGTGATTATTGCTTTACCTATTCTTGACATTGCTTAGTTTTTTAATATACGTAACAAATTACTTCGCCACCTACGTTGAGTTTTCTTGCTTCTTTATCAGTTATAACACCTTTAGAAGTGGAAACAATCGCAATTCCAAGACCATTTAATACACGAGGCATCGTCTCTGAACCACTGTATTTTCTTAATCCTGGGCGTGATGCTCTTTGCAACTTAGTAATTGCCGGAACTCTTGTTGACTGATTATACTTCAATGCAATTTTAATTATACCTTGCTTTGAATCATCTTCGAATTTGTAATTCAAAATATACCCTTGGTCAAAAAGAATTTGTGTCATTGCCTTCTTCATATTAGAAGCAGGAATTTCGACCATCTTCAAGCCTGCCGAACTCGCGTTACGGATTCTTGTTAGGTAATCTGCTATTGGATCTGTATTCATTTCTTATTATTGATTATTACCAACTACTTTTTCTTACTCCCGGTATTTTACCCTCAAGAGCCATTTCTCTGAATGTGACACGAGAGATACCAAAGTCTCTCATATAACCTCTTGGTCTACCCGTTAAACCACAACGATTGTGTTTTCTTATTTTCGCTGAATTCGCAGGTAATTGCTGAAGTTTCATCATTGCCTCCCATTTCTGAGACTGCACCTCATCAGAAGCGTCTGTGGACTTTAAAATTTTCGTCAACTCAGCTCTCTTCTCAGCGAATCGGTTCACTAACCTTTCTCTTTTGCGCTCTCGCGCTTTCATCGATTCTTTTGCCATTTCTTACTTATTTTTTAGTGAATGGAAAACCAAATGCATCTAGTAATGCCTTCGCTTCTTCATCATTTAGTGCTGATGTCACGAATGTAATATCCATCCCTAATATGCGATTAACTTTATCAATATCTATCTCAGGAAAAATGATGTGTTCCTTAATACCTAGGTTAAAATTTCCTCTTCCATCAAAACCTTTCGGATTGATCCCTCTAAAATCTCGTGTTCTAGGCAAAGAAACAGATATTAACCTGTCTAAAAAGTCATACATTCTATCTCCACGAAGAGTAACCTTTGTTCCAATAGGCATACCTTTTCTTAACTTGAAATTAGAAATATCTTTCTTAGACATTGTAGTTATTGCTTTTTGACCAGCAATTCGAGACAAATCTGCAGCAGCACTTTCAATTAGTTTTTTATCAGCAACAGCATCTCCCATTCCTTGACTCAAAACTATTTTCTGTAATTTCGGCACTCTCATTGACGATTTGTAACCGAACCTTTCTGTCAACGACTTTACAATTTCAGCGTTGTACTTTTCTTTTAATCTTGGCGTGTAACTCATTATTTAATCACCTCCCCTGATTTCTTTGAATAACGAACTAATTTTCCTTTGTCATCTGCTTTTCTACCGATTCGAGAAGCAACACCATTCACAACAACCATTAAATTGGAAATATGAATAGAGCCCGGTTTTTCCTCGATTCCTCCTTGAGGATTACTTGCACTAGGCTTTGTATGTTTTTTAACGATATTTACCCCTTCAACAGTAGCGCGCATTTTGTTACGGTCAATCGTAAGTACTTTACCCTCCTGACCTTTTGATTCTCCGCTCGTAATTTTAACGGTATCACCAATTTTAATGTGTAATTTCTTTTGCATCACTTACAATATTATAACACCTCAGGTGCTAATGAAACAATTTTCATGTAGTTGTTTTCACGAAGTTCTCTTGCAACTGGTCCAAAAATACGAGTTCCTCTCATTTCTCCAGCCTGATTTAATATCACACATGCGTTGTCATCAAATCGAATGTAAGATCCATCTGGACGACGTACTTCTTTTTTAGTTCTTACAACTACAGCCTTGGCCACCGATCCTTTTTTCACGGCTCCATTAGGCATTGCACTTTTAACAGCAACAACAATTTTATCACCAACTGAAGCATAGCGTTTTCTCGTACCTCCAAGTACACGAATACACAAAACTTCTTTAGCTCCTGAATTGTCTGCAACCGATAATCTAGATTCTGTTTGTATCATTTCTCCGGTTATTTAGCTCTTTCAACAATTTCAACTAATCTCCAATTTTTTGTCTTACTCAAAGGACGAGTTTCCATGATTTTCACCGTATCACCTACGTGAGATTCATTTTTTTCATCATGAGCAACAAACTTGGTCGTTTTCTTAACGAATTTTCCATACTTCGGGTGCTTCACTTTACGTTCAACAGCAACAACGATAGATTTCTCCATTTTGTCACTCGTTACTACACCGATTCTTTCTTTTCTTAAATTACGCTTTTCCATATTAAGCATTAAATTGAGCCTAAGCTTGATTTGATCTTTTCGTTAATTCAGAACTCAAACGCGCAATCACCTTTCTCATTCCTCTAATTCTTAAAGGGTTTTCAATTGGTGCCATTTTGTGCGTCAATTTTAAACTTGAATATTGTTTTTTAAAATCTGCAAGTCTACTTTTAAGATCTTCTAACGACAATTTATTAATTTCTTGTTGTTTCATAATCAAACGTTAAGCGGGTATAACATAATCGTTGCGAACAACGAATTTACATTTCACTGGTAATTTCTGTGCTGCTAATCGCATTGCCTCTTTCGCAATCTCGTACGGCACACCATCCGCTTCGAACATTATACGACCTGGCTTAATAACAGCTACCCAGTGACTTGGAGCTCCTTTACCTTTACCCATCCTTACTTCAGCTGGTTTTGAGGTAACCGGCTTGTCTGGGAAGATTCGGATCCACACCTTTCCTTCTCTCTTCATGTATCGAGTAACGGCAATACGTGAAGCTTCGATTTGACGAGATGTAATCCATCCTGGCTCCAATGACTTTAATCCAAAAGATCCGAAAGAAATTGTAGATCCGCGATGCGCTAATCCTCTATTTCGTCCTTTTTGAACTCTTCTAAATTTTGTTCTTTTAGGTTGTAACATTTTTAATTATATTAATGTTATTTTACTTTTTCTTTCTTTTAATACCTGAAGGTTTTCTTTCCCCTTGGCTCGCATTTGAACCTGCAGCAGTCGACATTCCTATATTTGGAGATAAATCCCTTTTTCCATATACTTCACCTCTACAAATCCAAACCTTGATTCCTAATCTACCATATGTAGTATGAGCTTCTGAAACTGCATAGTCAATATCTGCTCGGAAAGTATGTAACGGAGTTCTACCATCCTTATACATCTCAGAACGCGCCATTTCAGCACCATTCAATCTTCCAGAAATCTTTATTTTAATTCCCTCTGCACCCATTCTCATTGTTCCTGCAATTGCCATTTTAATTGCTCTTCTAAATGAAATACGAGCCTCTAACTGTCTTGCAACACCATCTGCTACAAGTCTTGCGTCTAACTCAGGTCGTTTAACTTCGAAGATGTTAATTTGGATTTCCTTTTTGGTAATCTTTTTTAACTCTTCTTTTAATTTATCAACCTCTTGACCACCTTTGCCGATGATTACTCCTGGTCTTGCTGTGTTAATCGTTACAGTTACTAACTTTAACGTTCTTTCAATGATGATTTTCGCAATACTTGCTTTCGCTAAACGAGCATTTAAGTAACGACGTATTTGATCATCTTCAACTATCTTGTCACGATAATCACTTCCACCATACCAATTTGATTCCCATCCGTGAATGTAACCAAGTCTATTGCCTATTGGATTTGTTTTTTGTCCCATTTCCTATTTCTTATTTAGCGCCATCTACTACGATGGTAACATGATTTGACCTTTTTCTAATTCTATGTGCTCTACCTTGTGGCGCAGGTTGTATTCTTTTCAACATAGTTCCACCGCCCACTTCAACAGAACGTACGACTAATGTCTCCTGACTAATATCAGCCCCTTCATTCTTTTGCTCCCAATTTGCAATAGCAGATCTCAATAACTTCTCCAAACTTAAAGAAGCATCTTTTCCGTTGAAGTGCAGAATATTGAGTGCTTTATTCACTTCTACACCACGAATTAAATCAGCCAATAACCTCATTTTACGAGGAGAAATTGGAGAATTATTTAACTTGGCTATAGCCAAAGTCTTCTTATTCTCTTTAAGCTTTTCAGCTCTTAAACGTTTTCTTGCTCCCATGACTTATATCTTAACGTTTCTTATCTTTTTTATTCCCTGCATGACCACGGAAGTTTCTCGTCGGTGAGAATTCTCCTAACTTGTGACCTACCATATTTTCAGTAACAAAAACAGGTATAAACTTATTACCATTGTGAACTGCAAAAGTCAATCCCACAAACTCTGGAGTAATTGTTGATGCCCTTGACCAAGTTTTTATTACCGCCTTGCTATTTGAAGCCTGAGCCTCATCTACTCTTTTCATCAATTTATAGTGAACAAAAGGTGGTTTCTTTAACGAACGACTCATAACTTATTTTTTTCTTCTTTCAATTATTAGATTATTCGAATATTTAGTTTTCGATCTAGTTTTGTATCCTTTAGCAGGCAAACCTTTTCTGGATCTCGGATGTCCTCCGGCATTTCTACCTTCACCACCACCCATTGGGTGATCCACTGGATTCATTACAACACCACGAACGCGAGGTCTTCTTCCTAACCATCTTGAACGACCAGCTTTACCTGAAACCACTAAATTATGTTCTGCATTAGAAACAGAGCCAATCGTCGCTAAACATGTCGTTAGAATCATTCTTGTTTCGCCCGAAGGCATTTTAATGATAGCATATCGACCATCTCTCGCGTTTAACTGAGCGTAAGTACCTGCTCCACGGGCAATCACTCCACCTTTTCCTGGAGTCATTTCAATATTATGGATTACCGTTCCAAGAGGAACATCTGCTAGGTACATAGCATTTCCAACATTTGGTGTCGCTGACTTACCCGAAACAACCACGTCACCAACCTTTAATCCCGTTGGAGCAATGATATATCGTTTCTCACCATCTGCATAAAACAACAAAGCGATGTTAGCCGTTCTATTTGGGTCATACTCAATCCCTTTAACAGTAGCTGGTATATCAAACTTATTTCTTTTGAAATCAATAACACGATACTTTTGTTTGTGTCCTCCACCAAGGTAGCGCATTGTCATACGACCGTCATTATTTCGACCACCAGACTTCTTCTTTGAAGCTAATAGGCTTTTTTCCGGAGTTGATTTTGTAATATCACTCAAATCCATGGCCACTTTGTGACGCGTACCTGGAGTGATTGGTTTAAACTTTTTTAAACTCATGGTTAATCATTAATAATTGTTAAACAAATCAATGGTTTCACCATCTGCAACCGTTACCACCGCTTTTTTCCATTGTTTGCTTTTTTGCTCTACAATTCCCTTATTGGTGTATTTCACAGAGGATTTACCACCGCCATAATTTGATGTACGAACATCTGTGACATGTACTCCATACATTTTCTCGACGGCATTTTTAATTTCTATTTTGTTTGCCTTTCTATCTACTTCAAAAGTAAATCTGTTCAGCTTTTCACTAGCCGAAGTTGCTTTCTCTGTAATCAAAGGCTTCTTAATTATCGTTTGCATTTTCAATTAATTAAGTATATTTTCAATTTTTTCAACAGCATCCTTCACTAATACAACCTTCTTAGCATTAAGAATATCATACGTATTAAATGAATCAGCAGTCACTACTTTTACTTTTCCTAGATTTCTAGCCGCTAAATAAACATTATCTGTAGCTTCAGCTAAAATGAAAAGTACCTTCTCATTCTCAAGTTTTAATCCTTCCAAAACTGATTTAAAACTTTTTGTTTTTGCCTCGGCTAAGTTAAAACTATCTAGAACAACAAGTCCGTCATGTTGAGCTTTGTATGCAAATGCTGACTTTCTAGCTAATCTTTTCAACTTTACGTTAAGTTTAAAATGATAGTTACGTGGGCGGGGTCCAAAAATTCGTCCTCCTCCTACTCTTGTTCCAGATTTCACACTTCCTGCTCTTGCTCCACCTGTACCTTTCTGTTTTTTCAACTTTTTTGTGGATCCAGAAATTTCGTTTCTTTCTTTGGACTTATGGGTACCTTGTCTGCGATTAGCTAAATGCTGTTTAACATCTAAATAAATCGCATGATTATTAGGCTCAATTCCAAATACATCATCAGATAATGTTACGGAACCTGATGTTGCTTTTCCTTTTACGTCAACTAATTTTACTTCCATCACTTTCTAATTGTAACTGTTGAACCATTAGCACCAGGAATTGAACCTTTGACGATTACAATGTTCTTGTCTGCTATCACTTTTAATATCTGTAGGTTGGAAGCCAAACGTCGCTTATTTCCCATTTGACCAGCCATGCGCATTCCTTTGAATACTCTAGCAGGATAAGAACAAGCTCCGATTGATCCTGGCGCTCTAAGTCTGTTATGCTGACCGTGTGTAGACTGACCTACTCCACCGAAACCATGACGTCTCACAACACCTTGAAACCCTTTACCTTTCGATGTACCAATGACATCAACAAATTCACCTTCTTCAAAAATTGCCGCATCTACAACATCTCCTAGGCTTAAACCATCGAATCCTTTAAATTCAACTAATTTCGCTTTTGGAGCAGTATTGGCTTTTTTAAAGTGCCCTTTCAAGGCGTTAGGAGTGTTTTTTTCTTTCTTTTCTCCATAACCCAATTGAACGGACTCGTAACCATCTCTGTCTTGTGTTTTTATTTGTGTTACAACACAAGGACCAGCTTCTATAACTGTGCATGGTAATGCCTTACCCTCGGCACTGTAGATGCTAGTCATTCCGACTTTTCGACCTATTATTCCTGGCATTTTTATTTTATTTTAATTATTACACTTTTATTTCTACGTCTACTCCACTTGGTAATTCAAGTTTCATTAACGCATCTACTGTTTTTGAACTACTGCTGTAAATATCCATTAAACGCTTGTAAGCACATAATTCAAATTGCTCTCTTGCCTTTTTATTCACGTGCGGTGAACGTAATACAGTGTAAATTCTTTTGTGAGTAGGTAATGGTATCGGACCACTTACAACTGCACCTGTTGATTTAACAGTTTTAACGATTTTCTCTGCCGATTTATCTAGCAAATTGTGATCGTATGACTTTAATTTAATTCTAATTTTCTGGCTCATTTTTATATCAATTAAGCTGTAATTTTACCATTTGCCTTTGCAACTACCTCATCTGAAATTTGCTTTGGTGCTTCTGAATAGTGCGAAAATTCCATTGAAGAAGTAGCACGTCCTGAGGTGATTGTTCTCAATTGTGTTACATATCCAAACATTTCAGATAACGGAACATCGGCCTTGAGAACTTTCGCTCCATTTCTGTCGTCCATACCTTTCATCATTCCGCGTCTTCTGTTCAAGTCACCAACAACATCTCCCATATTCTCTTCTGGCGTAACCACCTCTAACTTCATGATTGGTTCAAGAAGAACAGGAGCACAAGATCTTAAAGCTGCTCTATAGGCCATCTTAGCACACAATTCAAAAGATAATGAATCTGAATCGACATTGTGGTAAGATCCATCAACCAATTCAACTCGCATTGCGTCTAAAGGGAATCCAGCTAATACTCCATTTTTCATGGACTCTTTGAAACCTTTTTCTACTGAAGGAATAAATTCTCTTGGAATATTTCCTCCTTTGATGCTGTTCACAAATTCTAAACCTGTCTTAGATTCATCTGTTTGAGGCGAAATTTTAACCAAAATATCAGCAAATTTACCGCGACCACCCGTTTGTTTTTTATAAACTTCTCTATGTTCAGCAGATCCATTAATATTTTCACGGTATGCTACTTGAGGTGCACCTTGATTTACTTCAACTTTGAATTCTCTTTTTAACCTGTCTATTATAATTTCCAAGTGTAACTCACCCATTCCAGAAATAATAGTTTGACCGGTTTCTTCATCCGTATTAACTCTAAATGTCGGATCCTCTTCAGAAAGTTTAGATAAACCAATCGAAAGACGATCTGTATCTGCTTGCGTTTTTGGTTCAATTGCCAATCCAATTACCGGATCAGGGAAAACCATAGATTCTAGAATAATCGGTGCATTTTCAGCACAAAGAGTATCACCTGTTTTGATATCTTTAAATCCAACAACAGCTCCAATATCTCCGGCACCTAACTCAGGAATTTGGTTCTGTTTGTTAGCGTGCATTTGGAAAATACGAGAAATTCTTTCTTTGTTCTCAGACCTCGTATTTAATACATATGACCCTGCTTCTAGTTTTCCAGAATATGCACGAACAAAACACAAACGACCAACAAATGGATCTGTAGCAATTTTGAATGCCAAACCTGAAAAAGGCTCATCATAAGAAGGTTTTCTTGATATTTCCTCGTCAGTTTTAGGGTTTGTTCCAGTAATCGCATCGATGTCTAACGGTGACGGTAAAATTTCCATAACCATGTCCAACATCGCTTGAACACCTTTATTTTTAAAGGATGACCCACACATCATTGGAACCACTTTACCTGCAATGGTTGCTTGACGCAATGCATCAAGAATTTCTCTTTCTGTCAATGAATTCTCATCTTCAAAGAATTTTTCCATTAACGACTCATCGAATTCAGCTACCGCCTCCAATAATTCGCTTCTCAATTTTCTTGCATCGTCAATAATATCTGCTGGAATCTCAACTTCTTTGTAAGTCATTCCGTAATCATCTTCATTCCAAACAATTCCTTTGAAATTGATCAAATCAACTACACCTTTGAAGTTGTCCTCTTCACCGATATTAATTTGTAATGGCAATGCATGACTTCCCAACATATCTTTAACCTGTTGGCAAACCTTCAAAAAGTCAGCACCTTGACGGTCCATTTTATTAACGAAACCAATTCTAGGAACGTTATAGTTATTGGCTAGTCTCCAGTTTGTTTCTGATTGAGGCTCAACTCCATCCACTGCAGAGAATAGAAATACCAAACCATCAAGTACTCTTAAGGATCTGTTTACCTCTACTGTAAAATCGACGTGTCCTGGAGTATCAATAATATTCACATGATACTTCTGACCTCTGTAATTCCAATTCAGCGTTGTAGCCGCCGAAGTGATGGTAATACCACGTTCTTGCTCTTGCTCCATCCAGTCCATGGTAGCTGCACCATCATGAACTTCACCTATTTTGTGATTAACACCACCATAGAATAAAATCCTTTCTGTAGTTGTGGTTTTTCCTGCATCAATGTGAGCAGCGATACCAATATTTCTTGTAAATTTAAGATCTCTTGCCATTTCTTAGAATCTAAAATGTGAAAATGCTTTATTTGCTTCTGCCATTCTGATGGTATCTTCTTTCTTTTTAAAGGCAGCACCTTCTTCCTTAGATGCAGCAATTATTTCAGAAGCTAATTTTTGAGACATTGTTTTTTCGTTACGTTTTCTAGCGTAACCAATTAACCATTTCATAGCTAATGAGGATTTCCTTTCCTCTCTCACTGGTGTAGGAATTTGAAATGTTGCACCACCAACTCTTCTACTTCTAACTTCCACACTTGGTGTTACATTCTCTAATGCTTTTCTCCAAACCTCAAGTCCTTCTTGGTCTTCAATTTTCTTATTCACGATTTCTAAAGCATCGTAAAAGATTTTAAAGGCTAAACTCTTTTTTCCAGAAAACATTAAATTATTTACAAATTTCGTTACTACCACATCGTTGAACTTCGGATCTGGTAGAATTGCAATCTTTTTGGCTTTTCTTCTTCTCATCTTCTAAAGCTTTAATTATTTCTGCTTAGGTCTTTTTGTACCATATTTTGATCTACGCTGACTTCTCCCTTGAACACCAGCAGTGTCTTCAGCACCTCTCACAATGTGATAACGTACCCCGGGAAGGTCTTTTACCCTTCCACCTCTTACTAATACTAAGGAGTGCTCTTGAAGATTGTGTCCTTCTCCACCAATGTATGCGTTAACCTCTTTACCGTTGGTTAAGCGAACACGGGCAACTTTCCGCATTGCAGAATTTGGCTTCTTAGGTGTCGTCGTGTAAACACGTACGCAAACACCTTTACGTTGTGGACATGAATCAAGCGCAGCGGATTTACTTTTCTTTACCACCGCAGTTCTTCCTTTGCGAACTAACTGTTGAATAGTTGGCATAAAATACTCTTGTTTTTTAATAAATAAATACTACCTCAAACGCACTTTGAGGGGTGCAAAGATACTACATTTATTTTATTTAACAAGTTCTCATCTAAAAAAGATGATTTTTTTTTGATCGACACAGTTAATTAATTGATTTTCTTCTTGTAAAATAAAAAAAGCCTCAAAATGAGGCTTTACAATAAATGCTAAACACTTTTATTAATTTCTATAGAGAACAGATTTAACTGCCGCAACAACTCTATCAACATTTGGCAGTGCCGCATCAATTAATGTCGGTGAAAATGCAAATGGAGTATCGGTTTGCATAACTCGCATAACAGGTGCGTCAAGGTAATCAAATGCATAGCGCTGCAAGTGATAGGATATTTCCGATGCTATAGACGCTAATGGCCATGACTCTTCTAGCACAACACAACGGTTTGTTTTTTTGATTGAATCAACCACTGTTTGGTAATCGATAGGGCGAATAGTTCTCAAATCAATTATTTCCAAGTGAATATTTTCTTTTGCCAAAACTTCGGCTGCTTCGTGAGCTACTTTTATAATTTTTCCAAAGGTCACTAAAGTTACATCACTACCTTTTCTTTTTATGTCTGCAACACCAATAGGAATGATATACTCTCCTTCTGGAACTTCACCTTTGTCACCATACATTTTTTCTGATTCAAGAAAAACTACAGGATCGTTATCGCGGATAGCAGCTTTGAGTAATCCTTTGGCATCTGCGGGATTTGACGGCGTAATGACTTTCAAGCCTGGAACATGGGCATAAAATGCTTCAAAACTTTGAGAATGAGTCGCTGCAAGTTGGCCAGCTTGACCATTACCTCCACGAAATACAATTGGGCAATGATACTGTCCACCAGACATTTGTAGCATTTTCGCAGCAGAATTAATAATTTGATCAGCTGCTAGTATCGCAAAATTCCATGTCATAAATTCTACTATCGGTCGCAATCCATTCATGGAAGCTCCTACTGCTATTCCTGCAAAACCTAACTCTGCAATCGGAGTGTCTATTACGCGCTTCGGACCAAACTCATCTAGCATTCCTTGAGAAACTTTGTAGGCACCATTGTATTCTGCAACTTCTTCTCCCATCAAAAATACTGACGAATCTCTTCTCATCTCCTCTGACATTGCCTCTCGCAACGCTTCTCTAAATTGAATAACTTTCATTCTATAATTTAATTGAATCTACAAATTTACAACAACACGAATAAAACTAAAAATGTTTACGCCACTTTAAGTTTTGACAATTTTGATTTTTTAAATGCACTTTTCACATAGGATAAAGTAACAGAAAGTTCTTTTTCCTTGTTCCCTGGCGCTTGAAACATTGCGTCTAACAATATGGCTTCACATATTGACCTCAGTCCCCGGGCACCTAGCTTATATTCGACCGCTTTGTGAACAATATAATCCAATGAATCCTTGTCAAATTTTAGTTGAATTCCGTCCATCTCAAACAACCGAGTATATTGCTTAATTATTGCATTTTTTGGTTCCGTCAGAATTCTTTTCAATGCTTTTTCGTCTAAAGGCTCTAGGTAAGTTAGGACAGGAAACCGGCCGATAAGTTCTGGTATTAATCCAAAAGAGCGAATATCCGTAGGAGTAATATGTTTCAGTAAGTTATCGTCTTGTATTGACTCCTCTTCTATATTACTAAACCCAATAGCTTGCCTATTAACCCGACTACTTATAATTCTTTCAATTCCATCAAAAGCTCCACCGCAAATAAAGAGAATATTTCGCGTATCAATTTGAATCATTTTTTGTTCCGGATGTTTTCTTCCTCCCTGAGGTGGAACATTCACGATAGCTCCTTCTAATAGTTTTAATAATGCTTGTTGAACACCTTCTCCAGAAACATCACGCGTGATCGATGGATTATCACTTTTACGCGCAATTTTGTCTATTTCGTCAATAAAAACAATTCCCCTTTGTGCATTTTCAACATTATAATCGGATGCTTGTAATAGTCGTGATAAAATACTTTCGACATCTTCACCAACATAACCCGCTTCTGTTAAAACCGTAGCATCAGCAATGCAGAATGGGACATCTAACATTTTCGCAATTGTTTTGGCCAAAAGGGTTTTCCCTGTTCCAGTTCTTCCTACTAAAATTACATTTGACTTTTCAATTTCGATGTCGTCAATTTGTTCTTGATTCAGTCGCTTGTAATGATTATAAACCGCTACCGAAAGAACTTTTTTTGCATCTTCCTGACCAATTACAAATTCATCTAGTGTTGCTTTAATTTTTGCAGGTATAGGTAAAGCTAATTTAGAGGGAGAAGTGTTTTTTTGAACTGGTTGTTCATGTCGCTTTTCTTCTAATATAATTTTACCAGCTTGTTCCACGCAATTGTCACAAATATGCCCGGAAACTCCAGCTATCAACATTCCAACCGACTGACGATCAGAACCACAAAATGAACAAACTGCCTCTTTTTTTGACACTTTATTTAGGATTTCTAATCAACACCTCGTCTACCATTCCATAAGCTTTTGCTTCCTCAGAAGTCATCCAATAATCTCTATCTGAATCAGCCCAAACTTTTTCGTAGTCTTGTTTCGAATGAGTCGCAATAATATCATAAAGTTCTTTTTTTAACTTTTGGATTTCTCTTGCTGTAATTTCGATATCTGAGGCTTGACCTTGTGCTCCACCAAGTGGTTGATGTATCATTACTCGAGAATGTTTCAAGGCACTTCTTTTCCCATCAGCTCCCGCACAAAGTAAAACAGCTCCCATTGAAGCAGCCATTCCCGTACAAATTGTTGCAACATCAGGTCGAATATATTGCATGGTGTCGTATATTCCCAAACCAGCATAAACAGATCCTCCAGGAGAATTTAAGTAAATTTGTATATCTTTTTTTGCATCAACAGATTCCAAAAAGAGTAATTGAGCATTAATGATATTGGCAACTTGATCATTTATTCCTGTCCCTAAAAAAATGATACGATCCATCATCAATCTTGAAAAAACATCCATTTGCGTCATGTTCAAGGGACGCTCTTCGATTATATAAGGTGTTAATGATGATTCGATATAATGGTCCACAAACATGCTGTTTATTCCCATATGTTTTGTTGCATATTTTCTAAATTCTTTTCCGTCCATAGTATTATTTAATTAAGTGTCTAAAATTAGATATTCTAAATGAATCTTGGGATTTTTTTTAACTAATTTTAAAGTCGAAATCATGCGATTAACTGAAATCCAAGAAAAAAAAATACTTCTCTCTCCATTGAATTGGGGTATGGGGCATGTATCGCGATGTATTGCTCTTATTGAAAAGCTAAAGTATAAAAATGAAATAATTGTTGCTTGTGACAGTCAACAACGTGAAATTTTAGAACAATACCATAGCGAAATAGAATTTGTTGAATTATTAGGATACCCGTTTCTATTTAAGGAAAGAAAAAGTTTCGCTAACAGTCTTTTGTCTAATTACGTCAATCTCGCGAAACACATGAAGTATGAACATGGGCAATGTGAAATAATCTGCAAGAAAAAGGAAATTGATTTAGTAATTTCAGATCATCGATATGGGTTTTACAGCGTTACAACTCCTTCTGTTTTTTTAACACATCAAGTAAATTTACCTTTGCCAAGGTATTTATCGATTCTAAATAATTATCATTTAAAGCTTATTAGAAAGTTTAATGAAATTTGGGTTGTTGACGACCCTAAACTAAAATTAGCCGGAAAACTTAGTTCTCATAACAAAACAATGAAGTGTTTTAATATTGGTTTGCTTTCCAGATTCGAAAATCAAAAACCATCAGAAACTAAGAAAGGTCATTATTTGGTTCTTAGCGGTCCAAGTACTTATTGGGGAAACCTTATCGCTGCTTTCGAAAGCGACTCAATTGATGGAGTGATCGGTCCAAAAGATGGAATAGTAATAGCCAAAAATCTTAGTGTTCCACTTTATCTAAGTTCGAATTGGAAAGAATTAGACCATTTGTTGCTCCATTGCACTAAGCTATCCGGATACATTGGTTACACTACCTTGATGGATACATATTTTCTTAAATGTGAGACCAACTTAATTGCTTGCCCTAGACAATTAGAACAAGAGTACTTGAAAAAAATTCATACCTAAAAAAAATGGCTATCCAAATAGATAGCCATTGACTTAGTTTAAATTCTTATTCGGATCAATTCACAGCCCCGGTGAATGTTCCGTCTTTCATAAATTTAATAAACTCTCTATCTTTTGATGCTTTTTCTTTCAAGCTAGGATTGGAAGCAAATGCACTTTTCAAATGATTTACCACAGCATCAACTGATTCGCCTGAGCGAGTAGCAATTACAGCTGACAAATAATGAGTCATTGCATCTGGAGTTAACTGCTTTAATGTAGACTTAGCAGCATCTAACTTTCCAGTTAATACTTCAGCTAATGCCTTATTGAATGAATTTCCGGTAAAACCATTCACAGCAGCTGAATAATTTCCATCAAGAACATCTAGAATTGCTGTATTATAAGCAATTGAAACGGTATTTAAAACAGAACTACCTTTCTTCGCTTGCGTCATTAATTTTCTCGCTTCTGCTCTATTTCCTTTTGACATTGCTATTGCAGCCAAATTGTTGTTAGTTACGTCATTCGATTTAATAGACGCAGCTTTTTGAAATGAAGCAGCAGCTTCATTCATTTTTCCATTTAAGTATAGAGCAACACCATGGTTGTTTTGTACTCTTTCGTCATTTGAATAGGTTTGAACTCCTGACGCGTACAATGAAACTTTATCATTTACGTTAGTAAGTAATTTCTCAGCTGTAAACAACAACTCTTCGACAGTAAGAGTTGAAGGGTTCGAAGCAGCTGCTGATTTTAATTCGTCATCAGTTAAACCTTGCTCGGTATAATTAACTATTATTGATGATCGACGTATTGCAGGGAAAACATCTTTCTCCAAAGCCACATAGGACTTGCCAAGATTAACCATCTCTCTTTCTCGAGCAGCAGGATCCGAATTCATATTAATAATTCGTTTGAACAATTCTTTATCCGATTCTGTGATTGACTTCGTAACTGCTAACTGAGCTGCAAATCCTTCGAAATCCTCTCCAAATTTTGCCGTGCTATATTTTGAAGGGTCAGATAAAACAGTAATTTTCGCTTTCTTGAAAACTTCCATTATCGCTTTCTTACCAGCCTCAGCGCGATCCATTGACAACCCGTCATTCTTAGCTTCCTCACCATCAGGAGAAGCATAACCTTTAATTTCTATTGAGTTAATGGTTATTTTTGGATTGCTGAGATTCTTTTTAACCCAATTTACCATTTCAATAACATCCTTATCTTTCATTTCGTTTGGACGAATCGCAGATTTACCTCTCTCAAAATTAATTTTTGCTTCAATTGTTTTTTCGTTTGATCTCTTTAAGTTGTCAGCTATCGTTAACGTTTTAAAAGACTTATTAACTAGCAACTGAGTAATGATAGTAGCATCCGCAATTTTAGTATCTGGAATAGCTTCTTTGGACTTCTCTTTTTTACCTTTAAAGACTTTTCCTGTTAAAACTAAATCAGCAGCCTCCATTTCAGACGTATAAGCAACTGTCATATCAAATGTTGCAACACCGCCAGGTTTGAATGAAATTGTTGTTCCGTTTCCAGTAACTTTCTCGCCTTGAACAACCCAAGTACCTAAAGAAGTTGCACCCAATTTCGGCGTGATTTCGGCACGTACTTTCTTTTTTAATCCTTTTTCAGGCACGTTCACGCTAACAGAAAATTTAACACTGTCACCCTTTAATTCAAGTGGATTTGGATTCACAGTATATGTAAAATCTTTAACTAAATCGCACGAGGCAGACATAATAACTATCGACACTCCACCTAAAAATCCAACTAATTTATTCATATTTTATATTTTACAGCTGCAAAGATAATATCTAAAATGTTTGATTGACTTATTTTCTATTATTTTTTTTAATCTGTCATTTAATTAATTGTGATACCTTCATAAATGTGTTTATATCCTGAAATTCAGATATTTCAGATAAAGGAAATAACACGAAATCTCTCTCAAGATAGTTTTTGTGAGGGATGTTCAACATTTTACTTGAAAATTTACTCTCTGAAAGTATAATGTCAATATCAATTATTCTATCCTCATAACCTTCCTTCATGTATTGTCTGCCCATGTTTTTTTCAATATTCTTTATAACACCCAGTAATTTTACCGGTTTTAATTGACTTTCAATCAAAAGACAGCAATTTAAAAAGTTATTTTCAGAGGAAAAACCATGAGGTTTTGATTTGTGAAATGAAGATACTTCCTGTACAATCCCAACTTTTTGACCGAGTTGAAAAATTGCTTCGTTAAGGTTTTGTGTCTTATTTCCGAGATTAGATCCTAATCCCAAAATATATTTCATTTTCTCCAATTTAAACGGTCAATGAACACCTCTAAATCTTTTCTAATGTAATCGCGAATTCTCGATTTTGTTTCGGAATCAGTTGGTATTCCCTCTTTTTCGAGGGCCTGAAAATCCATTAAGACTTGGCCCCAAATAAAATGCCGTAAAGAATCAGTAACATAAAACTGAAAACTTGTGGCCATATCTCCTTCAAATTCATAGAACATTCCAAACATTTTGCTTTCTGCATTCAAAATCGGTTTTTTATCAATACTTTCTGATTTAAATTTATGCGATTCAACATTTGAAACCACCAGTTTAGTAAAGTTACTAAGAGAGTCGTCACGTGTGATTGCTTTAAAATGAATCATTAAATCGCCATGCAGATTTCCCATAGCAACCTCCTCTACGATGTCAAAAGGTTCAAACTGACTAATCTTCTTAACCTCATTTCGCGAGAGGAGTAAATTAAACTTACTTTTTTTTACTCCGGAAATTTCAATTTCATCTTCACCTAAGTCAATTTCTACTAAGACTTTTTCACCTTTAACCAATTCTAATACTTTTCCGGCTATAGGAATTCCCAGAGAGGTAATTTTTTTTCCCAATTCATCTCCTTTGCCTTTGAGTACATTTTGACGAACAACCACTACATCTCCAACATCAATTGCCTTTTCTCGGTTGAATAGACAATTAACTTGGTAGTGCTTTGAAAGTTGACTTGAAAATCCTGCATCTGATCTCCAGTCAATATACTCTTGTTTTGGAAAGTCAAGACGCAATTTAGCTGGAGGTTTAATGGAAAAATCTTCTTTACACGAGAATACTAAAAGTGCAAATGAAACAAAGAAAACTTTCTGAATTATTGATATACTATTCATTTCCTTTGATAACTTTAATTGTTTTTACCCTTCTTTTGTCCGAAGATTCAACAATAAATTTAAAATTCTCCATTTTTACAAATTCATTGTTTTTCAAAATTCTACCTGCCTTTTCAGTTAACAATCCACCCAACGTTTCCGCTTCGCCGCGATCATCATCAAATGTATCATTTGAAACTTCAAGGACCTTACAAAAATCATTTATAGAAGTTCTTCCCTCAAATACGAATGTGTCTTCGTCTAATTTGGTAAAAACCACCTCATTTTCATCAAATTCATCAGTGATATCCCCGACAATTTCTTCCAACACATCTTCTAATGTTACGATACCTGAAGCTCCACCGTATTCATCCACAACAATTGCCATGTGCATTTTCATTTTTCGAAAATCTTGAAGAAGATCATTTATCTTTTTATTCTCAGGAACAAAAAATGGTTTTCTCACTACACTCTGCCATTCAAAATCTTTATCTTCCGTGTGCGCCAGTAGATCTTTAATATATAGAATTCCGATAACATTATCCGGTTGGTTTTCATACACTGGCATACGGGAATACCCCGCTTCTAAAATAAATTCTAAAACCTCTTTCAACGTCATTTCGTTGTCCACGGCTTCAACCTCGACTCGCGGTGTCATTATTTCAGAAGATTCAGTTTTTCCAAACTTAACTATACCTTCCAGAATCTTGTGATCTTCTTCCGATGTACGTTCATCTTTGGTTAAAGCTAGTGCTTGTTCCAAGTCATCACTGTTTACTTTTTCATTGCGTTTACCCAGTTTTTGAATAAAAAATGAAGAATTCACCAATGCTATTTTTAGCCAAGATATCGGTGGTATTTTTGATAATAAATTCAAGGGTGTTGCCATTAGAGTGACTACTTTCTTTGAATTTGAATTTGCAAATATCTTTGGAGCTACTTCTCCAAAAACTAAGATCAGAAGGGTAATTCCCACCACTTCCGTTAAAAATCGAATTAAAGGAGTGGTGTTTTCGAATGGGAGGACATCATCAAGAACAATAGTAGAGAGAATTACAACTCCAACATTAACAAAATTATTTGTAACTAAAATCGTAGCAAGCAACTCCTTAGGTTTCGCTAACATTGAAAGTATCAACTTCGAATTTTTAGAATTCTCTTTTTTAAATTCATCCGTCTCAGATGGTTTTAAACTAAAAAATGCTGATTCTGATCCTGACATCAATGCCGAGACCACCAACAATAAAAGAATTACAAACAAATAGATTAACGTGGTCGAATCCAGAGATGCATACACAGGATTAATTTGAAGGTAACTGGAAGGTTCGGTTGTCGTCATAAATTAAAATGGAGCAGCATCGTCAGAACTGTCACTCAAATCCGTTAATGGAGACGGTAGATTTGATCTATTTTCCTGTGAATATGGAGGTTGGGAGTTTCGTTCGTTACCTTCTAATCGACTCAGGATTGTAATATCGTCACCAACCACCTCGGTAGAATAACGTGTATTTCCTTCTTTATCTTGCCAAGATCGTTTCTTCAACTTTCCCTCCACATAAATCTTTGTTCCTTTTCTAATGTATTTTTCGGCTATTTCAGCTAACCCTCGCCACAACACTACATCATGCCAATCCGTTATTTCCTTTTTTTCACCTGTGTTCTTATCAGTAAAAACCTCGGACGTTGCAAGCGGAAAAGACGCAATCATAGCACCATTTTCTAATCTTCTAATTTCAGGGTCTTTTCCCAAATTACCAATTAAAATCACCTTATTTACGCTGCCGTTCATGTCACAAAGATATAAATTAATCTTAGCTACTATTTTTTCTTAAATGTCTTTTTGGTTTTTCCTGTTGATTTCTGATTTTCAGAAATTTCTAAACATTCTTCTAAGGTAAGTTCCTCTGCTATTTTATCTTTTGGTAACTTGAAATTATCCTTACCAATCTTCAAATAGGCACCGTATTTTCCATTGAGCAACTGTACATCGTCTCTTTCCGAGAATACTTTAATTACCTTGCTTGCGTCAGCTTGTGCTTTTTCAGCGATTAAAACTAAAGCTCGTTCTAAATCTATCGTCATGACGTCTTCGTCTTTAGGAATAGAAACAAATGTTTTTCCTAATTGAACGTAGGGCCCAAATTTTCCTGCATTTGCTCGAACCTCAACCCCATCCTTTTCTCCAAGAATACGCGGTAATTTGAATAATTCTAATGCTTCCTCCAAGGTAATGGTATGAATTGCTTTGTTTTTAGGAAGCGAAGCAAATTCAGCTTTAAGTCCATCTTCTTTTTCATCGCCGATTTGAATCATAGGTCCAAAACGTCCTATTCGAGCAATTATTTTTCTTCCACTTTTAGGATGTTCCCCAAGTAAGCGCTCACCTGTAGCACGTTCGGATGTTTCTAAAGTGTTTTCAACATTCACATGAAACGGAACATAAAACTGATCAATCATTGATGTCCAACCTATATTTCCAGAAGCTATTTCATCAAACTCAGCTTCCACCTTCGCGGTAAACTGATAATCCATGATACTCTCAAAATGCTGCGTTAAAAAATCAGTAACCACAATTCCAATATCCGTTGGTGAAAGTTTATTTCGTTCTTTTCCAGTAGTTTCTTGTTTTTCTATTTCAGAAATTTGATTACCTGAAAGTTCAAGGAATGCATACTTCCGAATTTCACCCTCACGTTCATTTTTTTCTACATACCCCCTTTTCTGAATTGTTGAAATGGTTGGTGCATATGTCGAAGGTCGCCCAATACCTAGTTCTTCTAATTTTTTAACTAAAGAAGCTTCAACAAATCGTGAAGGCGGTCGAGTAAATCGCTCAACACCAGTTATTTTTTCTCTCGTCAAGGTTTCACCAATTTGTACTTTCGGAAGTAGAGCGTCGTCCTCCTCTTCATCAGAATCTTCTATTACCGATTCCAAATAAACTTTGAGAAAACCGTCAAATTGAACAACTTCTCCTTTCGCCATAAAGTACTGACTTGCATTAGGTAAACCTGTAATTTTAATTGTTGTTCGTTCAAGTTGAGCTGGTGCCATTTGACTTGCTATAGCTCTTTTCCATATTAACTCATAAAGGCGTTGTTCATCACGATCTCCCGTTGTGGTTTGTTGATTAAAATCAGTAGGTCGAATTGCCTCGTGAGCTTCTTGAGCACCCGCCGATTTCGTAGTGTATTTCGTAGGTTTTGAATAGGTATTACCGTAAAATCCTTCAATACTTTGACGAGCAGAATTCATGGCTGTTTCGGAAAGATTTACAGAATCTGTTCTCATGTAAGTAATTTTGCCCGATTCATATAATCGTTGTGCAACGCTCATTGTTTTGGTAACTGAGAATCCTAGCTTTAAACTCGCCTCTTGCTGAAGAGTTGATGTAGTGAACGGTGCTGACGGGTAACGTGTGGCAGGTTTTTGTTGTACATCGTCAACTACAAAAGTGGCATCCGTACAAGAATTAAGCAAGGAAAGTGCCTCTTCCTTAGTTGAAAGCTGAGAATTTAATTCTGCTTTTAATAAACCATTTGCACATTTGAAATTGGCATTAATTCGAAAAAAGCCCGAAGTATTGAACTTTTCAATTTCACGTTCTCTTTCCACAATGAGTCTCACAGCAACTGATTGTACCCGGCCAGCCGATAAACTTGGACGAACCTTTCTCCATAAAATTGGCGAAAGTTCAAACCCAACAATTCGATCCAAAACACGTCTAGCTTGCTGCGCGTCTACCAATTCTTTATTTATTTCTCTCGGTTTTTCGATGGCCTTTAAAATCGCGCTTTTGGTAATTTCATTAAACGTGATTCGCTTCGTTTCTTTCTTTGCTAAATCCAAGGTTTCATACAAATGCCAGGAGATGGCTTCTCCTTCGCGGTCTTCATCAGTCGCCAACCAAACTATTTCAGCGTCTTTTGCTAATTTTTTCAATTCCGAAACCACTTGTTTCTTGTCAGCCGATACTTCATATGCCGGGGCATATGAATTACTCAAATCTATGGCAAGTCCTTTTTTTGCTAGATCTCTAACATGTCCAAAACTTGACTTCACCACAAAATCTTTTCCCAAATACCCCTCAATCGTTTTTGCCTTCGCTGGGGACTCCACAATCACAAGATTTTTTGCCATTTTAGTATTTTTTGAGAACAAATGTATTGTTAATTGAATGGAAAAAACAAATACTTTTTTTAGTTTTTTACCAAGCTTATCTTATTAACCTATGGTTAAGAATTTTGTTTTGATATATTTTAACAAACATCAAAAAAATTAACCATGTCATTTTGTCAGCCATTCGTAAATCTTTACTTTTGTACTTAAATTTTATAAAATAAGTGGAAAACAAAGTAATAGACGAAGGCAGACAGGGAGAAGCGATCACAGTGGGTGAAATTAAATCAGATGGCAAAAAACTATATCTTGAAAGTTATGGTTGTCAAATGAATTTCTCAGATAGTGAAGTAGTTGCATCGATATTAACCAACGAAGGATTTTCCACAACTCGAAATATTGACGAAGCTGACGTAATTCTATTAAATACATGTTCCATTCGAGAAAATGCAGAAACGAGAGTTCGCAACCGGTTAACTGACTTTAAAAAAAAGAAAGAAGATCATCCAGAGCTTGTGGTCGGAATTCTTGGGTGTATGGCGGAACGCTTGAAGAAGTCGCTATTGGAGGAAGAAAAACTTGTAGATTTAGTTGCCGGGCCAGATGCTTATCGCGATTTACCTAATCTTATTGAAGAGGTCGGAACCGGACAAAAAGCGGTTAATGTGCTACTTTCAAGGGACGAAACCTACGCTGATATTTCACCAGTTCGACTTGACCAAGGCGGAATTAGCGCCTTTGTAACCATCATGCGCGGATGCGATAATATGTGCTCATTTTGTGTAGTTCCGTTTACTAGAGGAAGAGAACGATCTAGAGACCCACAAACCATTGTTGAGGAATGCAGAGATTTGTTCGAAAAAGGATACCGTGAAGTAACTTTATTAGGCCAAAATGTTGATTCTTACCGATGGAACATTACCTCAAAAGGTGAAATTAAAGACCCCTCACTTCCAACAACTAATTTCGCACAGTTAATGGAAAAAGTGGCCTTAGTTTCTCCTCTACTTCGCGTTCGTTTTAGCACATCTCATCCTAAGGATATGACGGATGAAGTATTAGAAATTATGTCTAAATATGAAAATATCTGTCCCTACATTCACCTTCCCGTGCAATCCGGAAACACAGATGTTTTGTACCGAATGAACCGAGGCTACAGCAGAGAATGGTATTTGGAACGAATTGACGCAATTAAAAGAATCATTCCAGATTGTGCAATTTCAACAGATATTATCACTGGTTTCTGTGGAGAAACGGACGAAGAACATCAAGATACGCTATCACTTATGGAAAGTGTTCAATACGATTTTGCCTATATGTTCAAATATTCGGAAAGACCAAAAACCCTGGCCGAACGAAGATTTAAAGATGACGTGCCGGAAGATGTCAAAGGTCAAAGATTGAATGAAATTATTGAAAAACAGCTCTCACATTCGTTGAAGTCGCATCAGAAACAAGTTGGAACGCTTCAAAAAGTATTAGTAGAAGGTCCATCCAAGCGCTCTGAAGATTTCTACTGTGGGAGAAACGGACGTAATTCCATGGTTGTTTTCCCAAAAGAAAACGCGACGAAAGGAAACTATGTTATGGTCAGGATTGAAGAATGTACTTCTGCCACTTTACTAGGTAAAATTGAACAATACGTTTAAAAATGAATGTTCTACAAGTTAAACAGCGTTTCGGAATAATTGGAAATTCTCCATTACTCAATCGTGGACTTGAAGTGGCGATTCAAGTTGCACCAACAGATATATCGGTATTAGTAACAGGAGAAAGTGGAACGGGAAAGGAAATAATCCCTCAAGTGATACACCAACTCAGCGCAAGAAAACATAAGGAATATATTGCAGTAAATTGCGGCGCAATACCAGAAGGAACGATTGATTCAGAATTATTTGGACACGAAAAAGGTTCGTTTACCGGGGCAAGTGGAAGCAGACAAGGGTATTTCGAAGTGGCAAACGGTGGAACTATTTTTTTAGATGAGGTAGCCGAACTTCCCATGCAAACGCAAGTTAGATTACTGAGAGTATTAGAAACGGGAGAGTTTATTCGCGTGGGATCCTCAAAGGTCATTAAAACAAATGTTCGTGTGGTAGCTGCAACCAATGAGAACATGCATCAAGCCATTTCTTCAGGAAAATTTAGAGAAGATTTATATTACCGACTAAACACTGTGCCGATTCAACTTCCTGCATTGAGAAACAGACAAGAGGACATTCACCTTTTATTTAGGAAGTTTGCGCACGATTTTGCCGATAAATACAGAATGCCTGCAGTAAAATTAACCGATGAGGCTGTGGTTTTACTCTCGCAATACAGTTGGCCAGGAAATATTCGTCAGTTAAAAAACCTGGTTGAGCAATTATCAGTAATTGAAACTTCACGTGAAATAGACGAATACATGTTGGCATCATATCTTCCTAAACCAACAGAAAAAGTTCCAATACTCCAATCCCAAGCAAACGCGGAAAATTTTTCAGAAAGAGAATTAATGTATAAGTTTCTTTTTGACATGAAAAAAGATCTAACTGATTTAAAAAAACTCGTGCTAGAGGTACTGACACAAGGCATAGGAGTTCCTTTAAATGCAGACCAAACGGAAGTACTTAATAGGTTTTACAGTGAGGTACAGACCAATGGATTATCCTCCTATGAAACGAGTCGGGCCTTACCAACTTCAAGTGATCACCAAATCAGTATTACAAAGCCTGTTGACAATTTTGAGCATCATGAAGAATTTGAAGAATCCTTGTCATTAGAAGATCGTGAAAAAGAATTAATTAAAAAGGCACTCGAAAAACACAGGGGAAAACGAAAATATGCAGCCGCAGAGCTTGGTATTTCTGAGCGTACCTTATATCGAAAAATTAAAGAGTTTAACTTAGGTTTTTTGTAGATGAAGGCTTGGAAATTAATCATACTGCTTATTCTAACTTCAGGGTGTAAATCCATGAGTATTTCATTAAAAGATTCGGGTAGCACTCCTGAAGAATGGAAGTCATTTTCAATCAAAACACTCGAATCTAGTGCCCCAAATTGCCCTTTGAGTTATACTGCTAAACTAACAGAAGATTTAAAAGATGCTATTCAGAATAACACGAGACTTTCGCTGAATACAACAACAGGAAGTGGGGAAGTTTACATCGAAGGTGTTATTAATAATTATCAAGTAATGCCTATCGCAATTCAAAATAATAATAGCGCGGCTCAGAACAGATTGACAATTGGTGTTCAATTTAATATTAATATTAGCGCTCCAAAGACAGAAACTATGAATCTAACCGCAACACGATTTGCAGATTTCAATGCTTCAACAAATTTAGCATCTGTGGAAAATCAGTTGCTTGAGGATATTAATACGCAATTAGCACAGGACTTAATTAATAAACTTTTAGGAAATTGGTAAATGATCTCTAAACAAGAAATACAACAATTATTTACTAATCCTTTGGAGTTAAACAGGATTGACCCAAGCGAACTTAAAGAAGCAGTTGCTCATTTTCCTTTCTCCACTTCGCTCGCTCTTTTATATCTCCAATCTTTAAATGCAAAAGGAGATTTAAGGTTTCAAGAAGAACTAAACCGACTTGCTATACGCATTACAGATCGAACAGTTTTATACACACTTGTTAAAGAGACAGAATTCGAGAAAGCAGAAGAAATTGAAATTGAGCCATCTGTAATTCCAATGGAAATTCTGAAAGGAGGGAAAACAGAGGAAGAAAGTGAAGAAGATGCTAAAATTGAATCTTTAGATGAACAAACTCAAGAAATAGATTCACCAATCGAAAATTCGACTGAAGATATACAAGTTGAGGAAGTTATGTCAACAGAAGAAATTGACGAAGTAGAATTATTAATTCAAGCTGGAGCTGCCCAAGCTGGTTATATAATTGAAAATGAAAAACAACTCATCGACTCAGAAAAAAAGGATGAACTTAAATCTGCTGAAAATGAAGAATCCAATTTAAACGAACAAAAGCAGCAAGTACCTCTTAAAAAGTTAGTTTCTACATCCGATAAAAAAGAATTGACAGGAGAATTTTCTTTCACCCAATGGTTGAATTTTACAACTGAAACAATTCAGTCCGTCGAAGAAATTGAGGAAAAAAATCCTATCATAGAGCGCATTGATCGCCCGAAAAAAGAATTCTATTCTCCGAGTAAAAAAGCAAAAGAAAGCCTTGATGAACAAAAAATGCCAGTTAGTGAAACATTGGCGAAAATTTTTGAACTACAAGGAAATTTCCCCAAGGCAATATATGTTTATGAGCAATTAAGTTTGATTTATCCAGAAAAAAAGACTTACTTTGCAACCCAAATAAAACAAATCAAAAAGAAAATTAATTAAGTCATGGATTTCATTTTATCAGCGCTTACAATTTTAGCCAGCATACTATTGATTTTAGTAGTATATGTTCAAAATTCCAAAGGTGGAGGATTAAGTTCCGATTTTGGCGCGGCAAACCAATTAGGGGGTGTTCAAAAAACAACAGAATTTATCGAAAAACTTACTTGGTCATTGGCTGGAGTAATTGTCGTTGCCAGTATTTTAACAACTATACGTCAAGAAAAACCAGTGGTGGAAGAACCTGCTAAGCAAGAGCAACAAAAAGGTGGCGCACCCCAAGGAGGTCAACAGCAACAGCAGCAACAACCTGCAAAGTAACTTTGATTTATACCATTTTTAAATGTCAGTATGTCACAGATACTGACATTTTTTATTTAAAAAAATACCAAAAATTGAAAAAATGTCCTGCCTTTCGAGATGGCATGGTATTAGTCTAAAACGAGTTCAAATTTTAAAATTAATTCATATTATATGTCAGTTAAATTCAAACCCTTGGCAGACAGAGTTCTGATAGAACCTGCGCCAGCAGAACAAAAAACCGCTAGCGGAATTATCATTCCAGATACGGCAAAAGAGAAACCTTTAAAAGGGACTGTTGTAGCCGCTGGGACTGGTAAAAAAGACGAACCCATGACCGTAAAAAAAGGAGACACCGTTCTTTATGGTCAATATTCAGGTACAGAGATTAAAATCGATGGAAGTACCTTTCTGATCATGCGTGAATCAGATATTTATGGAATTTTTTAATTAACCTTAAATCTTAAAAAAAAATGGCAAAAGATATTTATTTCGATGTTGAAGCAAGAGAGAAATTAAAAAGAGGTGTTGACGCATTAGCAAATGCTGTTAAAGTAACGCTTGGTCCAAAAGGCAGAAATGTAGTTATCGGTAAAAAGTTCGGTGCGCCTCATGTAACGAAAGATGGTGTTACTGTTGCGAAAGAAATCGAGTTGAAAGATGCTTTCGAAAATATGGGAGCGCAAATGGTGAAAGAAGTAGCTTCAAAAACAGCCGATATTGCTGGAGACGGAACTACTACCGCTACAGTACTTGCTCAAGCCATAATTCATGCAGGACTTAAAAATGTGGCTGCAGGGGCAAATCCAATGGACTTAAAACGTGGAATTGATAAAGCCGTGGCTGAAGTTGTTAGAAATTTAAAGAAGCTATCAAAAGAAGTTGGTTCTGATAATTCAAAAATTAAGCAAATTGCATCGATTTCCGCTAATAACGACGAAACTATCGGTACGTTGATCGCAGAAGCGATGAAAGTGGTTGGTAATGATGGTGTAATTACCGTAGAAGAAGCTAAAGGCACAGAAACTGAAGTAAAAACTGTTGAGGGAATGCAATTCGACAGAGGCTATCTTTCTCCTTATTTCGTCACGAACGCTGAGAAAATGATTACAGAAATGGAGAATCCATTAATTCTAATTTCTGAAAAGAAAATTTCAAGTATGAAAGAACTTCTTCCAATTCTTGAACCAGTTGTTCAAGCTGGAAAAGGACTTTTAATTATTGCCGAGGATGTTGATGGTGAAGCGCTTGGAACATTAGTAGTCAACAGATTAAGAGGTTCATTAAAAGTTGCCGCAGTCAAAGCTCCAGGTTTTGGAGATAGAAGAAAAGCTATGTTAGAAGATATCGCTATTCTTACTGGAGGTATGGTTATTTCTGAAGAAAGAGGAATGACTTTGGAAAATGTATCAATGGATATGTTAGGTTCTGCAGCTAAGATTGAGATAGATAAAGACAACACAACTATCATCAATGGTAAAGGTAAAAAAGCAGACATTACCTCTCGCGTTCAACAAATAAAAGCTCAAATCGAAACAACAACATCCGATTACGATCGTGAAAAACTTCAAGAACGACTTGCAAAATTAGCAGGTGGAGTTGCAGTTCTATATGTTGGGGCAGCTACAGAAGTTGAAATGAAAGAGAAAAAAGACCGTGTTGACGATGCACTAGCAGCCACAAGAGCTGCTGTAGAAGAAGGAATAGTGCCAGGTGGAGGTGTTGCTTTAATCAGAGCAATTGAATCTTTAGATAAATTGAAAGGTGAAAATGAAGATGAAGAGACTGGAATTCAAATTGTGAAAAGAGCGGCTGAAGAACCACTTCGTCAAATTATCGCAAACGCAGGAGGTGAAGGAGCTGTAATCGTTCAAAAAGTTAGAGAAGGGAAAGATGATTTTGGATACAATGCACGAACTGAAACTTACGAAAAACTTTACAAGGTAGGGGTTATCGACCCAACCAAGGTTACACGTATTGCAGTTGAAAATGCAGCATCCATAGCATCTATGCTTTTAACTACTGAATGTGTTATTGCTGATCAACCGGAAGAAGCAGGAGCTGCTGCAGCGGCAATGGCAGGAATGGGAGGCGGAATGCCAGGTATGATGTAGGATTACAAGAGCCTTCGGGCTCTTTTCCATTTCGTTCTTCCCGATTATTTTCGGATAGCGCGAAGTGTCTCTATACGAATGACCGTCTTCGGACGGTCATTTTTTTTACAATTACTTAAGAATTTCAAAATTGGAACTATTTTAAATAAGCGTCAGAACTGAAATTTATGAAAAAAAAGATTGATTAATTGAAAGTAGAATGTAAATTTGCGGTTGCACATTTAAAGTAGGAAAATAACTTAAGAACCTTCTAATTTGTAAAAGTTTTATTAACAATAACTTAGCACATGGAACAACTATCTACTAGTCACGATTACTTCCCACTAATCCTTCAATTTATTGTCGCAGGTGGTTTTGTTGTCTTCACCTTATTTGTAACACACGTTCTTACCCCGCGGATCAAAACAAAAAATAAAGAAGAGAATTTTGAGTGTGGAATAGAATCAGATGGAAATGCTCGTTTTCCTGTTTCTATACGCTATTTCATGACCGCCATTTTATTTGTTTTATTCGATGTGGAAGTTATTTTCTTTTATCCGTATGCAGTAAATTTTTATCAATTAGAACTTGAAGGGCTTCTAGCTGTTATACTTTTTGTAATTTTCTTTTTAATCGGATTCTTGTACGTATTTAAAAAAGGAGCTTTAGAATGGGAAAAATAGAAAACTTAGAAGCTATTAACGGGGAAGGTTATCAATTAACGACCTTGGATAAAGCAGTTGGTTTGGCGAGAGCTAATTCAATGTGGCCCTTGCCATTTGCAACCTCTTGTTGTGGAATAGAATTTATGGCCACCATGGGGAGTAGTTATGATCTTTCGCGCTTTGGTATGGAGAGAATGTCCTTTTCACCTAGACAGGCTGATTTATTGATTGTTGCCGGTACTATTTCAAAAAAGTTAGGCCCTGTATTGAAACAAGTTTACGAACAAATGTCTGAACCGAAATGGGTCCTTTCTGTTGGAGCTTGTGCTTCCTCGGGTGGTATTTTTGATACTTATTCTGTATTGCAAGGTATCGACAGAATAATCCCAGTTGATGTTTATGTTCCCGGATGTCCACCTAGACCAGAACAAATTATAGATGGAGTAATGAAAATTCACGAATTGGTTAAAACGGAATCACTCAGAAGAAGATACAACGATGAGTATAAGCATTTAATGAAAAATTACAATATCGAACTGAAAGACGATGAATGATACATTGAAACAAACATTGGAATCGTCCATTATGGAAAAATTTCCAAATGCCATTTTCGACTATTCTGCCGATGAACCTTCGTTTACGTTGAACGCCAGTCAAATTCATGAATGCATCGGATTTTTGAAATCAAATGAAACGCTTTCCTTCAATTATTTAACTTTACTTGGAGCAATACATTATCCGGATAAACCTAGTGAAGAACTATGTATGGTGTATCATTTGCACAGTTGGAAGCATAACCAACGTATTCGTGTGAAAGCTAATCTTTCTATCGATAACCCGGAAATTGATACCATTACAGATATTTTCACAGGAGCGAATTGGTTGGAAAGAGAAACCTATGATTTTTTTGGTGTTAGATTTATTAATCACCCCAACTTAAGACGAATTTTAAACGAAGATTCCATGGATTATTTCCCTATGCGCAAGGAATACCATTTGGAAGATGATACGCGTGAAGATAAAGACGATAGATTCTTTGGAAGATTTTAAGCTATGAAAGATATCAGACAAGAAAAGACTAAAGCGGCACCAAGTTTCTTTGACTCAAAAGAAACAATAGATGGAGACATCGCCACCATTAATTTTGGACCAACCCATCCCGCAACCCATGGTATTTTTCAGAATATTTTAAAAGTAGATGGTGAAAAAATACTGTCGTCAGAACAAACCGTTGGGTACATTCATCGTGCCTTTGAAAAATTAGCTGAAAGAAGACCTTTTAACCAAATTACGCCCATTACCGACCGATTAAATTATTGTTCTTCACCGATTAACAACATGGGTTGGCATATGACCGCTGAGAAATTGATTGGTGCGGAAATACCAAAAAGAGTTGAATACATGCGGGTTATCATTATGGAGCTAGCGAGAATCGCTGACCATTTGATTTGTAACTCAGTTGTTGGTGTTGATACCGGTGCCTTGACTAGTTTCTTTTATCCGTTCAATCAACGTGAGAAAATCTATGAATTGTACGAAGAAGTTTGCGGTGCTCGATTGACTACCAATATTGGTAGAATTGGTGGTTTTGAAAGAGACTTTTCTCCTGAATTTCACGCTAAATTGAAAACTTTTCTTAAAACGTTTCCTAAAGAATTTGAAGAATTTGATTCCATGTTAGCGAGAAATAGAATTTTTATGGACAGAACCAAAGGTGCTGGACCGATTTCCGCTCAACGTGCATTGGATTATTCATTTTCAGGGCCCAACTTGAGAGCTACAGGAATTGATTACGACATTCGCGTAATGAAGCCTTATTCGTCTTATGAAGATTTTGATTTCATTATTCCTGTCGGAGTTAACGGTGACACATACGACAGATTCATGGTGCGTCAAGAGGAAATTCGACAAAGTATACGCATTATTGAACAAGCCTACAACAACTTACCTGAAGGATCTTACAAAGGTGATGTTCCGGATTTTTATCTTCCACCGAAAGAGGATGTATACAACAATATGGAAGCGTTAATCTATCACTTTAAAATTGTGATGGGTGAAACTGAAATTCCAACCGGTGAAGTTTATCATGCAGTTGAAGGAGGTAATGGTGAGCTTGGTTATTATTTGATCAGCGATGGCGGAAGAGCGCCATACAGACTGCAATTCAGAAGGCCATGTTTTATCTACTACCAAGCATACCCTGAAATGATTACCGGTTCTAGTATAAGTGACGCTGTATTGACGTTAAGTAGTATGAATATAATTGCAGGAGAATTAGACGCATAAGATGAAAACACACGTAGATATTTCAAAAAGAAAAGGAGAAAGATTAGAATTTAGTGAGTCTTCATTAGCCAAGGTTAAAGAATTGATGACTAATGTTCCGGAGGGTAAACACAAGACTGCTCTAATTCGCGTGTTGCATATGGCGCAAAGTGAACTTGGCGGTTGGTTGAGTATAGAAACCATGGATTATGTTGCTGAATTACTCAATATAACCCCAATTGAAGTATATGAGGTTGCCACTTTTTATACCATGTTCCACTTGGATCCAACAGGTAAATATGTACTCGAAGTTTGTCGCACTGGTCCGTGCATGCTTGTAGGAAGTGACAAAATCATTGAACACATTGAAAATAAATTAAATATTAAAGTAGGTGAAACTTCCTCTGATGGGATGTTTACGCTGAAAACCGCTGAATGTCTTGGTGCTTGTGGATACGGTCCTATGCTACAATGTCATTATAAAAACTATGAATTTCTAACACCAGAAAAAGTTGACGATTTGCTAGATGCAATGAGAAACGGAACCTTGGAAACTAACTAGTCATGAAAGGAAGAAAGTTACTACTCGAAAACGCTCACATTCCAGGAATTCAAACCTTTGACGTTTACCAAAAAAATGGAGGATATCGAGCTGTCGATAAAGCACTAAAATCGATGAGCCCAGATGAGGTTGTGGAAGAGGTGAAAAAATCAGGCCTTCGTGGAAGAGGTGGTGCAGGATTTCCAACTGGAATGAAATGGTCATTTTTAGCAAAACCTGAAGGAGTTCCGAGGTATTTAGTTTGTAATGCAGATGAATCAGAACCTGGTACCTTTAAAGATCGCTATTTGATGGAGCACATTCCGCATTTATTGGTGGAAGGTATGATACTTTCAAGTTATGCATTAGGTGCAAATATGTCATTCATTTACATCCGCGGTGAGTTCATGTGGATTTTACACATCTTGGAAAAAGCAATTGCGGAAGCCTATGACAAAGGGTATCTAGGAAAAAATATTAAAGGTTCGGGTTATGACCTTGATCTCCGTGTCATGCCTGGTGGAGGCGCATATATTTGTGGAGAGGAAACTGCTTTGATTGAATCCTTAGAAGGAAAAAGAGGAAATCCTCGCATTAAACCTCCATTTCCTGCAGTAAAAGGTTTGTGGGGTTGCCCAACCGTTGTTAACAACGTGGAAAGTATTGCTGCTGTAGTTCCAATCGTAAACGAAGGAGGTGATGCGTATGCAGGAATTGGTATTGGCCGAAGTACAGGTACAAAGTTGATTTCAGCATGTGGAAATTTAGCTAGACCGGGAGTTTATGAAATCGAATTAGGCGTCTCTGTTGAAGAATTTATTTATGGCGACGATTATTGCCGTGGAATAGCAAATGGTAAAAAACTCAAAGCGTGTGTTCCAGGAGGATCGTCAGTTCCTATCCTGCCCCATTATTTAGTTACCAAAACAGCAACAGGTGAAGACCGACTCATGACCTACGAAAGTCTTTCTGATGGAGGTTTTGCTACGGGGTCAATGCTTGGTTCCGGAGGATTTATTGTTTTCGACGAAGATCAATGTATTGTAAGAAACACGTGGAATTTTGCAAGGTTTTATGCTCACGAATCATGTGGACAATGTAGCCCATGTAGAGAAGGAACAGGCTGGATGGAGAAAGTTCTTTACCGTTTAGAAAATGGGAATGGCAATATGCGAGACATCGATTTACTTGCAGAAATAAATAAGAAAATAGAAGGAAATACTATTTGTCCTCTTGGCGATGCTGCTGCTTGGCCTGTAGCTGCTGCAATTCGTCACTTTAGAGATGAATTCGAATGGCATGTCACAAATCGTGAGGAAGCCGTGAAAAGAAATTATGGTTTAAGTAAAGAACCCGTTACAGCATAACTATGGTAAAAGTAACAATAGACGATATTGAAGTAGAGGTTGAATCAGGAACAAGTATCCTCAACGCTGCTCGTAAGATAGGGGGAGAAGTGGTTCCACCAGCAATGTGTTATTACAGTAAACTTGAAGTTTCCGGAGGGAAATGTAGAACTTGCTTGGTAGAAGTTGCAGCTGGTTCAGCAGCCGACCCACGCCCGATGCCTAAATTAGTGGCTTCTTGCTCCACACCTGTAGCAGACGGAATGGTAATTAAGAACAAAACTAGTGATCGCGTCAAAGAAAATCGTGCGGGTGTCGTAGAATTTTTATTAATCAATCACCCCTTGGATTGTCCTATTTGCGATCAAGCTGGAGAATGTCATCTACAAGATCTTGGTTACGAACATGGCAAGGCAAAAACAAGATACGAAGAAGAAAGACGCACATTTGACCCAATTGATATCGGTGATAAAATAAAGCTACACATGAACAGATGTATTCTTTGTTACCGATGTGTTCATACAGCCAATCAACTTACTGATCAACGTGTTCACGGGGTGCTGAACCGCGGTGAGCATGCCGAAATTTCAACCTATATTGAAAAAGCTATTGACAATGATTTTTCAGGAAATGTTATCGACGTTTGTCCTGTAGGCGCACTAACTGATAAAACGTTTCGTTTTAAAAGTCGGGTTTGGTTTCTTAAGCCAATGGAGGGGGAATGTAACTGTGAAAAATGTAGCGGAAAAGCTGTGTTGTGGATGTTTGGAAATGAAATTTATAGAGTTACTTCAAGAAAAGATCAATACGGAGAAGTGGAAGACATCGATGGAAAAACTGCTTGGATATGTAACGATTGTAGATTTGACAAAAAAGATGTCAGCAAATGGACAATAACTGGTCCAAGAGTGGTAGACAGACATTCTGTTATTTCTCAAGGCAAGTATGAAACTAAAATGAACACAAAAATTAAGCGAATCAACTAATGGACTACGCACTAATCATAGAAAAATTCGTCTTGGTTGTAATCCTATTCCTCATTTCATTGGGAATTGCAGCTTATTCCACTTATTTTGAGCGAAAATTAGCTGCTTGGATTCAGGACAGAGTTGGTCCAGATAGAGCGGGACCATTTGGGATTCTACAACCCATAGCTGATGGTGTTAAAATGTTTTTAAAAGAAGATTTTATTCCACAAAACTCCGATAAATGGTTATTTATAATTGGACCAGGTATCGCTATGTTTACAGCACTTATTACCTCAGCAATAATTCCTTGGGGGCCTGATATCACGTTGTTCGGAAGAACGATCAGCCTTCAAGTTACTGACTTTAACATTGGTGTATTGTATATGTTCGGTGTAGTTTCCATTGGCGTCTACGGAATTATGATCGGTGGATGGGCTTCAAATAATAAATATTCCTTATTCGGAGCCATTCGTGCTTCTTCTCAAATGATTTCTTATGAACTAGCCATGGGAATTTCATTAATTACAATTGTCCTAATGTCTGGTAGTTTGAGTTTGACAGATATTGTAAACAGACAACATGGAATGGATTGGAACATCTGGTATCAACCTGTGGCATTTTTAGTTTTCTTCATTTGCTCACTTGCAGAAACGAATAGGGCTCCTTTCGACTTACCAGAATGTGAATCTGAGTTAATTGGTGGATATCATACGGAATATAGTTCCATGAAATTGGGATTGTTTTTGTTCTCTGAATATGTGGCGATGTTTATTTCATCTGCTTTGATTGCCATGTTATTCTTCGGAGGATATAATTTCCCGGGGATGGATGCATTTAGCGGTAATCTTTTGGCTGTGCTATGTGTGGGAGCGTTTTTTGCAAAAATTTTCTTTTTCATTTTTGTGTTCATGTGGATACGTTGGACTATACCAAGATTCCGCTTTGACCAATTGATGCATTTAGGATGGAAAACATTGATCCCAATCGCAATAATTAATATGCTCATTACCGGATTAGTAATTGCTTTCAACGAAGGCTGGTTTTAAAAAAGTGCTATGGAAAGTTTATCAAATAGAAAAAAAGTAGTTTCTGACAAACCAATGACGTTTGTAGAAAGTCTTTATCTACCTGCAATTTTTAATGGTATGATGGTAACGCTAAAGCACATGTTTCAGCGAAGGAAGACCATTAAATACCCAGAAGAACAGCGCGTATTTGCCCCTGTGTACAGAGGGATGCATGTACTTAAACGCGACGAACAAGGAAGAGAAAATTGTACGGCTTGTGGTCTGTGTGCTGTAGCTTGTCCAGCTGAAGCTATCACCATGGTCGCCGAAGAAAGGAAAAAAGGAGAAGAGCACTTGTACCGTGAAGAAAAATATGCGGAAACATATGAAATTAATATGTTACGTTGTATTTTTTGTGGTTTGTGTGAAGAAGCGTGTCCGAAAGAAGCTATCTTTTTAACTGATAGAATAGTTCCTACTGAATATGAACGTGGTGAATTTATTTATGGTAAAGATATGTTAGTTGAAAAAATGGATCAACGCATCGATATTACAAAAAGGCAATCAACAGGAAAAAGAGGAACAGTATGACATATGAATTAATTTCTTACATCCTAGGAGGCCTAACAATTGGTTCGGCACTTATGGTTATTTTGAGCTCTCATCCGGTCAGAAGCGTTATGTATCTTGTTATTACTTTCTTTTTCATTTCAGGTCACATGGTCTTGATGAACGCGCAATTCTTGGCAATTGTAAATATTATAGTTTATGCCGGAGCAATTATGGTACTCTTTTTATTCGTTTTGATGTTACTTAACTTGAATAAAGAGAGTGAACCGAGAATGACTTTTGCCTCTCAAATGGCCGCTATACTCGCAGGCGGAACATTTCTTTTGGTGTTATTAGCTGCGTTGGCAGAATCCACTTTACCTCCTATGCCTGAAGGAATGTCGAAACAAATTGCAGATATTCAAAACGAAGGATTGGTGCAAAACCTTGGTCAACTTTTGTTCTCCAAATATATTGTGCCATTTGAAGTTTCATCAATACTCTTTATAGCTGCCATGGTCGGTGCTGTCTTATTGGCTAAACGAGAAAAACAAAATATAGAAGAGATATGATGCCCGCTTTGATTTCACATGCAGAGTTTTCTAAAGACTTTTATTTATTCCTCTGCCCTATCCTATTTACCATCGGTGCCGTTGGACTAATGATTCGTAAAAACATGATTGTTATGTTAATGTGCATTGAGCTAATGTTGAATTCAGTTAATTTACTGATGGTTTCATTTGCCAACTTTTTTGGTCAAGGTGATGCTCATATTTTTGTGTTCTTTATCGTTGTTGTTGCCGCCGCGGAAGCTACTGTTGGTTTATCCATCATCTTAATGGCATTTCGAAACTTAAGGAGCATAGATGTCGATATGTTTAAAAAATTAAAAAACTAACATGACGAACGAACAGTTGTTATACCTCATCTTATTACTTCCGTTAGCGGGTGCTGCAATTAATGGAATTTTTGGAAAAAAGCTTTCTGAAAAAATAATTGGCACCATTGGAACTTTGATGGTTGCCATACCTTTCCTAACGGCAGCAAGTATCTTTGCATCTTTTGACAATCCCATTCACGTGCATGCAATTACGATGCTAGAAATGGATTCTTTTCGTTTGGATGCCGGATTTAAATTAGATAGCCTTTCGCTTTGGATGACCATGATTATTACCGGAATTGGTTCATTAATTCACATTTTCTCTATTGGATATATGCATGATGATAAAGGATTTTACAAATTCTTTACTTACCTAAATCTATTCGTATTCTCCATGCTAATTCTTGTTCTTGGCGATAACTACATGATGTTGTTTTTCGGCTGGGAGGGCGTTGGAGTATGTTCTTTTTTGCTTATTGGTTTTCATTATGCCGATAAAATAAAAGGTATGGAAAACAGTTTGGCTGCGAGAAAAGCATTCATAATGAATCGAATCGGTGATTTGGGATTATTGGTGGCCTGCTTTTTACTTTTAGGGAAATTTGGGACTCTAAACTACGATCAAATAGGCATTGCAACCATTCTAGGTGAATTTCAAAAAGATTCTGTCTTCATGATTTCAGTAACACTCTCTTTATTTCTTGCAGCAACTGGAAAAAGTGCTCAGATTCCATTATTCACTTGGTTACCTGATGCGATGGCAGGTCCAACACCAGTCTCTGCTTTAATTCACGCTGCTACCATGGTGACTGCAGGAATTTACCTAACGATCCGCTCAAACTTCTTGTTTGAAATGGCCCCTTTCACACAACATATCATTTTATTTATAGGATTAGCAACCGCATTAGTAGCCGCCTTTATCGCTATGAAACAAAATGATATTAAAAAGGTCTTGGCCTATTCAACAGTTTCTCAATTAGGATTTATGTTTGTCGCACTAGGTCTTGGAGCGTATACCGTAGCACTTTTTCATGTAACAACACACGCCTTTTTTAAAGCCTTGTTGTTTCTTGGTTCAGGTAGCGTAATACATGCAAATCATCACGAGCAAGACATCACAAAAATGGGAGGTTTGAAAAAATATATGCCGACCACGCACCTGGTATTTTTGATAGGAACACTTGCAATTTCAGGTTTTCCGTTTTT
>JACCEA012282020.1_pt1 | contig 55929 bp, 50 predicted proteins | sample 7449851 | NCBI WGS metagenome assembly JACCEA01 (sample SAMN15323453, study PRJNA562643) | freshwater metagenome | isolation source: river surface water | place: USA:Blue River Watershed | collected 2017-08-18 | reverse complement strand
TTAAATCCGATTGAACATGTCTGGGCTAATTTAAAGTGGTTCATCAGAAAAAATGATAATCGCCAAGATAATTTAAGTTTAGCGATCGAACAATCTATAGCTCAATTATTTATAGGTTAACTATAGCGGGAAACTACTTAATTATACAACTCTTAGTGGTAACAGCGGTAATGGAATGAGCGACTTGGCATTGGGGAGTGTTGTTACTTTATTGGTTGCTGTTCCTAGTGGTAGTAGCCAGCTTCAGTTTAAAGCACAAACAGCAAACAATGGAAGTGTTGTTAGCACAGCGGCTAACTCAAATACAGTTATCGTAACTGATCCAACAGCAACAGTCGGGATTGTAAATATCCTTCCAAACTATTTTAATCTAACTACCAGCTATGAAAGTCAGATCATTACGGTAGCAAATAGCGGTAATGGTCCTATCAGCAGCCTAAGCTTTACCCCAAGCAGTCCATTGACTGAGCTAAGCAATAATTGTCCTGCAACCCTTGCAGCAGGAGCCAGCTGTCAATATGTCGTAAAATTTAATAAAAATCTACCTCAAGCTGGTACCAGCGGTATCACAGTTAACTACAATAATGGCAGCAGTACACAAAGTGCCACCGCTACGGTTAACTACACTGGAATTGATCCAGTAGCGGGTTTAACCATTAGCGGAGGCAATAACTCAAACTTTGACTTTACTACTCGTACCAGTACACCAACACAATCAGCGCTGGTTACACTAACCAATAGTGGCAATACGAATGAAAGTGGTTTTAACTTTAGTTCAATAGCAAACTTTACTACCAATACCACAGGTATTACTAATGCATGTACTGCATCAACAGTATTAGCACCAACTGAGAGCTGTAGTGTTAATTTAGTCTATACTAACTCAACAGCAACTCCTACGACTACGAAAGTAGTTCCAGTTAGCTATACATTTGGGCAAAAAGGATTAACAGCAAGTAGCGATATTCATGTTACTTATCAGACTATCCAATCAACCGCAATTTTAGCTATCACGCCAAATCCAGCATCATTCACGGGGATAGTTAATAATGGAGTTGACAATTCATCACAAATAATAAATATTGCTAATAGTGGTGATGACACAGCAACAGCAATTGCTTCAACCATCTCGGGAATAAATTCAGCACTGTTTAGCATCGATAGTACAGCAAGCGTAACCAATTCATGCGGCAGTAGCGTACTAGCAGGTGAAAGCTGTAATCTAAGTGTTAAATTTGGACCAGCAACTAGTGGCACAGCTGCAGGAAGCGAATCTGCCAATCTTGACATAACTTACACTCCGTATAACAGTGCATCGACTCCTAACACGAGCTCGGCTGCTTTAAGTGGGCAGGTAAGTGGTGCACAATCTGCAATCATAGAACAAGGTGTAGCAACACCGAGCGGTTTTGCTGGTGGTAATGGAGAATCCTCTGCAAGTGCTTATCAAGTACAACAAGTTCCAGTTGGTGGTGTGAGTACACCTTCTACATTAACCTATAGCATCACCAATACCGGAAGTGTACCTGCAACTAATTTCTATATTGATGGCATGGCTAGTCAGGGATGGAGCTACACTGGTTGTGGTACATCAAACTCAAAAATATCACTTGCCGCCAATGGTGGAAGATGCTTACTAACATTTACATTAGATAAAGCTAATGTAGGTGCTAGAAATCTGGATTTAAGCACTCTAACCATGTATTGGATAGACCAAGATTCTCCAAATGGTCAGCCACAAGCAATGAATGGAATAGTTTATGTCAATATCTATGTTGCACCAAGCATTGCTATTATGACCAGTCCATCTAGTAATATTAGTGTAGTACCTGGTGGAAATTTTACTATGACTGCTAACTTAACTGGTGGCTATAACGTAGCTGCACAGACTGTACACGCGGTAACAACTACTACTGGTGTAAGTTTTACTAATAATGATTGTGTTTTAAATAGCCAGAACAATTATAGTTGCACGATCACAGCGCAAATAGAAAGCAATGTGGTATTGTTATCAGGGCAAAAAGTCACTTTAACTAATAGTACAACTCCACGTATGGCACCCGCTCCGAGTACAGTTACTTTTGCTATCATTTTTTCCGCACCAATTGGAGTTGCCTTGAATCCTACAGGAACAGTTGCATTTATTGTTAATTATAATAATAGCACTGTAACGCAGTGTGGCATAAGTGGAGGCGTCTTAAGTGGTTGTACTAATAGCGGTGCGACGTCTCTTTCAAAACCTCGTGCAATCACCTTAAATTCTGCTGGAACTATTGCGTTTATTACCAATGAGAATAATATCGTAACGCAGTGTAGCGTAAGTGGTAGCATTTTAAGTAGTTGTACAAATAGTGGTGCAACAGCCCTTTCCCGTCCTAGTGGAATCACTTTAAATTCGATAGGAACAACTGCCTTTATTACTAATTGGGCTGGCAAGAGTATCGCGCTTTGTACTGTAAATAGCGAAGCTTTAAGTAGTTGTGCAAATAGTAGTGCAATTGATCTAACTTCTCCTACAGGGATAACGTTAAATGCAGCTGGAACAACTGCGTTTATTACTAATTATGAAAGTGCTACTGTAACGAAGTGTAATATAAGTGGCGGTATTTTGAGTGGTTGTGCAAATAGTGGTGCAACAAATCTCTCAGGTCCTCAAGCAATTATCTTGAATACTACGGGAACATTCGCATTCATTACTAACGCTTTTAGTAACCTAGTAACGAGCTGCAGTATAAATGGAGACACGTTAAGTAATTGTGCCAATAGCGGAGCAACTGGCCTTTCAGGTCCTCGTGGAATTACCTTAAATTCTCTAGGAACATTTGCCTTTATTACTAATTATAGTAACGGTACTATAACGCAATGTAGCGTAAGTAGTGGTACTTTAAGTAATTGTGCTAGGACGGGTACTCAATAATACTGCTAATACTATAAGCTAAAACCGTTGGATAAACCAGAGGTTTTAGCTCTTGCTAATATTATCTATAAAGACCAGTTTAGGTGTTAGTTTATGTAGGCTTTATTTACGAAAAGTAAAATTTGTACGCCTGGATTTATAAACCTGAGGATTTTAAGTCTATTAACAGGTATAATGAGAGAATGGCTACCAAGAGTTATATGGGGCATTCTATATTTCATTATTTTTTGCTACCTCGCAACAAACTTAAAGCCCATGCTGTCATTGCGCATTAAGAATCTTTTCCCGACTGATTGATTTATCATAATTCATTAATACTTCATGATCGCCAATTTGAATACTTGATTCAGCCTGATTAATTATAATTTCTTCATGAGAGCCAGCCAAGGCTAAATAAGTAGTATTTCTCTTGCCGCCATGTGCTTCTGCGGATAATGCGCTAATAATTGCCTTATAAGTTGGTGTATTATTGAAATATAAATGAAACATGATTAGCTTATTTTGATTATCAAATTGTAATATTGCAAATTTTATTGGGAAGTTTACAAAATAAGGGTAGTTATTTTTCGTGCTTGAACACACCGTATAATATTGATTATGGTTGCATTGATTATAACCTTGAGCTTGTGCGTTAGAAAGCGTTGAATTGAGGCTCAAGCCATCGTATTCGATCATGTAATATTTATGTGTTACCGTAACAGGTTCACCATTTAATTGCGCGCGACTGAGATTGATATTTGACCATTGAGTCTTTAATAGCTCACTTGGCTGAATGTCCGCCATAATTGCTAAGTACATTTCAGCAAAGAAGCATATCCCTGCAGTAATAGCTAAAATTCGCCCGAGATAAATTAGAAATTTATTTTCATATTTATTGTAAATAGTTAATAATTCTGGGTCTGCCTGAGGATTGATTGAGTGCAGAATCTCTACTGCCTGTAAATTATTATAGCGGCGCACCTGAGAACTTAATAAAAATAAATCAGCAATAGATAGAATGGCTGGAATAAAGCTCCAGCAAAAAAGCAGATACAAGACACCCGCGATATTTTTACGTAAATAAAATTTATGACCACCAATTGCTCCGAGCAGCAAGCACAAGATTAGGGCAGTACCCTGACTGCGTCGTTGAAGATTATAACGCTCGGTAAATAAAAGTAGTTGTCCGCTGCTAAGTAATTGGTCACTCATATTAATTGCTTTCGTTTTTTATGAAACTAGCTTCATTATTCTGGGGCGTTCATTTATTTCTCGCTTACCTAGAACTATATAGGAAATATTTTTTACATCTGACATAGTCCAAGATTCATAGACGAAAAGTATATCTGAATTTTATCATTTTTTAACTTTGATTGCCTATCAACCAAATAAAAAACCCGGTAAATTACCGGGCATAACAAATTAAAGTTATTTATTTGTAGGGTAATACTGCAATAACTTCAACTTCAACCAATACATCACGAGGTAACCGAGCAACCTCAACACATGAACGTGCTGGTAAGTTGCGGTCAAAATAGCTTGCATAAACTTCATTGAATGCAGCAAAATTATTCATATCTGATAAAAAGCAAGTGGTTTTAATTAAATGGTTCATATCTGTCCCAGCTTCAACCAAGATTGCCTCGATGTTTTTCATAACTTGATGTGTTTGCGATTTAATATCTTCACCAGCTAAAACTCCATCCTTGTCAAGTGGAATTTGACCAGAAGTATAGATTAAGTTTCCATATTGATTAGCTTGAACATAAGGACCAATTGCCTGAGGGGCAAGTTTAGTATTGATAGATTTCATTGAGTACTCCATATTTAGGTTTAATTTCAGTCGTAATTATACAACAAAAGCTTGCTCTGTTAGCTATTGGATTAAATTTTGTGTTACGATAATGGCTAATATTAACTACTATACTCGAAGTATTTGATTCTTGGACGCGAAGGATAGATAAAAAAGATGACTCAATGTAGAAGAGCTGCACAAGAAGTCTTTTTTGAAATCCGACAAAGTCCAAGATTTAAAGATAATGAGTATATAAATGAGAGTATAGATAAAATGAGCAAGCGAATTATCTTTATCTGTGAGGCTAATTCAACACGAAGCCAGCTGGCTGAAGGATTATCCAAAAAATATTTACCAAGTTATGTTAGCGAGAGTGCGGGAAGCGTGTCTTATGGTAGTATTAATCCACTGGTGAGTAAGATACTCTTTGAGGAAGGTGTTGATTGCTCGGTTCAATACTCCAAAGAATATACTCAAATACACAATCCCGAGAGTGTAAATCTGGTAGTTATTTTGTGTGCTCGCGACTTTATTGGTAGTTATTTTCCTAATGCTCAAAAAATTCACCAGCCAATGAATATTCCAGGGGTGGGATTTGCTCATGATGGAGCGCATATTCTGGATGCTTATCGTCAATTGGCTGAAAAAATTAAGATATTATTAACTAAACTATAATAAGGTTATTATATGCGTAAAATAAATATATTATTTGTCTCTGTATTGCTGTCTAATCTGGCTTATGCCGCAGATGATATTACTGTTGTTGCGTTGAATGATTTTCATGGGCAGATGGCTGCGAATAAATCAATGGCTGGTGCTGGAAAGATTAGCACATTTTTACAAAATTTTCGGAAACAATACCCGAATACAGTAGTGGTTCTAGCTGGTGATAATTATCAGGGAACTGCTATTTCCAATATTTCTCTAGGGCAAGTTGATAATGAATTTTTTAATTATATTGGCGTTAAATATTCAGCGCTAGGGAATCATGATTTTGATTATGGACAGGCTGTATTTGAATCGTGGGGACAGACTAATCAATTTCCATTTTTAGCTGCCAATGTAATTAATGCAAGTGATGGTTCAATTTTTAAATATGCGGAGCCTTATGGTGAATTGGCTTTACCAAGTGGTAAAAAAATTGCTTTTATTGGCTTGGCAACTTTAGAGACTCCCGCTACTACTGGAATTAGTAATATTGAAGGCTTGAAATTTACCAATCCTGTCTCAAGTGCTAATCAATGGGTTAAGTTTTTAAATTCAGCGGCTAATAAACAGGGTAAACCAGATAGTATAATTCTACTTACACATATCCCAAGTGAGCAAAACCAATCTGGTGAAATTAGTTATGAGCAAAATAGTCAATTGAAGAATAGTGAGATTGGTGCACTAACGCATGATGTTAACGGTATTAGTGCAGTTATTTCGGCACATAGCCATCAGAAAGTTTCTGGATTCTTGAATAATGTAGCGGTGGTTCAAGGAGCAAGTCAGGGTAAAGATGTTAGTGTTTTACATTATGATTGTCATACTACAAAAGTTTGTCAGGTAACTCCAGAGATAATTGATCTTGAATCTGCCACGAAAGATATGGTTGCAGATCCACAAGTAGAAAAAATTATTACTAAGTATTATGATAAAAATAAAGCTGTGTTGAACCAGAAAATCGCAATATCACCACAAGAACTTAATAATATGCCTGAAAGTAATGGTCTATATAATATTAAACTGACTTATACTATTGCGGATATTATGCGCAAATACACTGATAGTGAGATCGGGATGCAAAACACTTATGGTATTAGACGCTCGTTACCTGCTGGACAGATTGATTACAGCATGATATATGAAGCAATGCCATTTGATAATACGGTTACGACACTTAAGATACAAGGCAAGTATTTGTTAAAGCTACTGGAGCATAGTCTTCCACCACATAAAACGCAATTTGCGGTATTTGCTGGTGTAACCCTTCAGTTAGATAGTAATGGTAAAATTATTAAAGCTCTGGTTAATGGTAAAGAACTTGATCCTAAACGTGAGTACACGCTGGCGACGATTAATTTTATTTCTAGCGGTGGTGATGGTTTTGATTTTAGTCATGCTACGGATGTAAAAGATACCAATATTCCAGTCCGTGAGGTAGTAAGAGCTCAATGGGAGAAACAGGGTATTCAAGTTCCTGCTAATTGGCAAAGTGTTACGGTTATTAAATAAATTGCATACAAGGGCAATAGATAGTATATTGCCCTTAATTTATTAGCTACGCTAATTTAGCAAGTTGCTCTAAAACACGAGCAACGTGATTACGCGCGCGATCTTCAACCTCAGCTTTGTTGTTAGCTTCAGGACTGAAAACACAACGATGAGTCAAGATTGGTTCAATATAATTAAGCCCTGTCAAATAAGCAGTTTGTTCAAAAGGTCGTAATAATTCACCAACTCGGAAATGATTATAACCTAGAGGTAAATAAGCTTCTTGTGGTCCGCCTAAAGTTGTTGAAATAATCAGGTTTTTACCTTTAATCTTATCTCCTTCTGGTCCATAAGCGAAATTATAGTCAAACACTCGGTCAATCCAGTTTTTTAGTGCTGGTGGTGAAGAATACCAGTAAAAAGGAAACTGAAAAATGATATTATCTGCAGCAAGCAGTGCAGCTTGCTCGGCAGCAACATCAATTGTATATCCTTGATATAATTCTTCCAAATGGCGAATTGTAATATCTTGTGATGATTTTTTTAATTCTTCGATGACAGTTTTATTAGCAACTGATGCTGCTAAATTTGGGTGTGATAATATAAGCAATGTTTTCATTGTATTCCTTTTGACAAGAGAGCGTAAACATATGGGTTAAATTAAAGTACAATACCGGATTATATACTTATGTTGAGTATAATTACAATTTATGATAACATCGTTTGGATATAGAAATTAAACAGCATAATTAGTTTAAAGGCTTTAATCATGAAAATAGCTACATTCATCTATCAGCAACAACATTGCGTTGGACAAGTTGATCTTGAAACTCAGAAAATTGGTATATTTGACATATCTTCATCTCAAGCCCAGAATGGCGCGCAGTTTATTCTTGAGCTTTTAGCTGCTGGGCAAGCCCTGCCAAAAATTAAACAATCTGTTGCCTTAGTCGATGTTACGCTTGAAGCTCCGATTATTCGTCCACGTCGCAATATTTTTTGTGTTGGTAAAAACTATCTTGATCATGTCAAAGAAGTTGCCAAAAGCGGTTTAGGCAGTGGCGCAACCTCGTCGACAGCAGCACCGGAATATCCGATATTTTTTTCTAAAGTTCCTGAGAGCGTAATTGGACATCAGGCATCAATTTTGGCACATGAGGGGATAACAACGCAACTTGATTATGAAGCTGAACTAGCCGTTGTAATTGGCAAACAAGGACGGGGAATTAGCAAAGAAGAAGCATTGGATTATGCCTGGGGTTATACAATCATTAATGATGTATCAGCACGTGATTTACAAAAGCGTCATCAGCAATGGCATCTAGCCAAGAGTTTAGATAGTTTTTGCCCAATGGGTCCATGGATAGTTTCAAAGGATGAAATTAATCATCAGGACACCTCGGTTAAATGTTGGGTAAATGGTGAATTGCGTCAAAACGCTTCAACTAGTCAATTTATTTTTGATATTCCAACTATAATTGCAAATCTTTCTGCTGGAATCACGCTTTATCCAGGGGATATTATTGCAACGGGTACTCCTAGCGGGGTGGGGATGGGCTTTTCACCGCCTAAATTTCTTAAATCAGGCGATAAAGTGACGATTGAAATTGGTGGCATAGGCGTATTAGAAAATAGCGTTTTATAGTATTGAATTGTAGGATTAGTTTATGTTGCAATTAGTGGCTTTGATGGCTGCAATGTTTTTGGGGTATGCTATTCGACGCTTACCTTTGAGTCTTGCGGTATTAAATAAAAGCTTGTTCTATCTGGTTGTCTTGATTTTGCTGGTAATGGGTTATGAGCTTGGCAGCAATAATACAAATTTAGCTGCAGAACTATCTCAATTAAGTAAAATAGTTCTGGTTTTTACACTATGCTTATTTGCTGCCAATTTTATAGTCGGATGTTGGGTTTTAAAGAAATTAAATTTACGGCTATACACTCCAGCTCATGTAGCTAAGGGTGCTAACTGGTGGTTGTTTGTCAAAGAAAGCGGTAAGTACGTTGTAATTATTGTGCTGGGTTTAATCTTAGGCGCTATTTTTAAACAGCCAATCACCGCACTCAATGGAGTAATTTCAGGTTTGTTGTTTGTGTTATTGTTTATTATCGGGCATCAGATGCGTCTTGCTGGCGTATCGTTAAGTGAAATTATTTTTAATAAAAATGGTTTACGTCTTGCGCTAATGATAATCACCAGCTCTCTGCTTGCTGGTTTGATAGCTGCAATAATGTTAGGCCTACCGCTTAAGTCAGGTTTAATGCTAAGCTCTGGTTTTGGCTGGTACACGCTTTCAAGTATTTTAAACACCAGTTTTATTGATCATAATTTTGGCGCGTGCTCATTTTTTATTGATTTTATCCGCGAAATAATTGCAATTATTTTAATTCCAAGTCTGGGGCAGCGTTATCCAGCAACTTTTGTCGCATATAGTGGCGCGACTGCAATGGATTTTTCTCTGCCAATTATCAAACAGAATTTGCACGAAGATTGTGTATTGCTGGCTATCTCCAGTGGAATGCTATTGAGTATTGCAGTGCCAATTTTGATTACCTTGTTTGCCAAGCTATAGCGTATAATCATGGAATAAGTTCAGATGTTGTTAGGAGTAAGATGGCTGATACCAATGAGATGAATGATTTGTTTGAGCAGCGTAATATTTACCTTAATCCGCCCGCAAGTGTAGATGATCAAATTAAAATTTTACGTAGCCGTGGTATGATAGTTGATGATTATGCTTATGCCAAAGATTTCTTGGAAGAAGTTTATTTTCATCGTTTTTTGAGTTATTCAGTTCCATTTTTGGCTAATGGTGACAGTCGACGCTATCAACTAAATACAAAATTCTCGGATGTTGTAAAAGTTTATGAGTTTGACAGCCAGTTGCGTTTATTGCTTTTAGATGCGATTGAAAAAATTGAAATTTCTGTTCGCACCCAGTTTATTAATCTGAGCTGGAAATACGGTCCGCATTTCTATTTAAATCACAAATTATTTCGCGATCATCGCCAATTGAATGATAGTATCGAGCGGATTCAGTTTCAAATCAAATCAGGGCATGATTTGTTGGTTAGTGAATATTATCACCGCTATAACGATCCGGCAATGCCGCCTGTGTGGATTGCGGTTGAGTTAACGACTATTGGGCAATTAACCAAATTATTTATGAATTTAAAGCATACCGAGGATAAAGAAGCCGTGTCACAGCGCTATCAAATACATTATAGTGTATTGCAAGCGATAATGGATAATCTAACCTTGATTCGTAATTATTCAGCACATCACACCAGAATTTGGAATCGACATTTCAGTTTTGAATGTAGTTTAGATAATCAGCATCAGCTAATTTCTCATGCGCTTTGTGACGGTAGCAGAATGTATAGTGTCTTGGTGTTAATTACGTATATCCTCAAAACTTTGGGTGTTGAGCAGCCATTTTATAAACGTCTGATGGGCTTGATTTCAATTTATAATATTAATGTTGATTTAATGGGTTTTCCATCGGATTGGCAGGATAATTTTAGCGTCTTACTTCATGGTAAAAAATAAGCAAGCAGTTTTTTTGATGGGACCAACTGCATCGGGTAAAACTGCGTTGGCCCTAAGTTTAGCCAAAATCTTTCCGATTGAAATAATTAGCGTTGATTCTGCATTAATTTACCGTGATCTCGATATTGGTAGTGCCAAGCCAACAGCTGAAGAATTGGCAGCTGTACCACATCATTTGATTGATATTTTATCACCGCTGCAAAATTACTCGGTAGCTGATTTTTTGACTGATTGTAATCGGGCGATTGGTGAAATTTGTAGCCGCGGTAAGCTACCTGTTTTGGTCGGTGGTACGATGATGTACTTTAACGCTTTGATGAATGGAATCTCCAAACTTCCCGAAGCTGATTATCAGCTAAGAGCCAAACTTGAGTCTGAATTTACAGAATTTGGTAATCAGATTATGCATGAGCGTTTAGTGGCGTTAGATCCTATAAGTGCTGCTAAAATTGAAGTCAATGATACTCAACGAATTGAACGGGCTCTGGAAGTGTGCTATCTCACAGGTAGACCAATGTCGCAAGTTCAAACTGAGAGTAAGTTGGCAGGAATCGTTGATTGCGATTATTTGCCATTGGCAATTGTGCCGAGCAATCGAGCATTACTTCACCAGCGAATTAATCTGCGCTTTGATCAGATGCTGGCTGATGGGTTTATCGAAGAAGTTAGACAACTTCAGCTCAATTATTCTGAGTTAAGTGCTAAGCATAACTCTATGCGCATGGTGGGTTATTCACAAGCTTGGAATTTTCTGGCAGGTAATCTTACTGAGCTTGAAATGGTTGAGCAGGGCAAAGCAGCAACCCGACAATTAGCTAAACGCCAAATCACTTGGCTACGCAGCATGGAGTGTGTGGCAATTGATGAGCCTGAGCTTGATGCGAGTAAGTTATTAGCAGAGACAACGAAGCTTATTGAGAAATGGATGCGTATTAGATCTTAATTGTGCTACTATCTGCATCAAGAATTTTCTCTAGCTGTTCACTGTTTAATTTAGCTTGCGTGATATAATCATCATTCATTTTACCAGTATAATAAGCGCGCATTTTTTGTAATTGTTCTTCATCTAAAGTTCTAAAAATTTGCGCGGTATCGGTAGCTTGTTTAACACTAGCTCCTAAGAACTGATGACTTTGAGTTGCGACCAAAAGCGCGGTTTCAAAAGTTTCGCGGTAAATATCCTCACGCTCAAATCCAGCGTTGAGTGCTTCATAGACATCGGTTCTATTCCTTACTCGAAGTAAAATTTTTAGTTGAGGGTAGCTATGCTTTACCATCGCACCGATTTTAATTGCTTTATCACTATCATCTATTGCAATCACTAATAACTTTGCCTTAGATAATCCTGCAATTTCCAATAAATCCATTCGTGCTGCATCACCATAAAACACTTTATGCCCAAATTTACGAACTGTATCAACTTGATTGGCATCAATATCTAAAATAGTACTTTTTATGCTATTAGCTAGCAAATAACGTGATACTATTTGACCAAAACGTCCAAAACCTGCAATAATAACCTGATTATCTTGATTAATTACGTCAGAGTCCAATTGTCGCTGATTATCATTTAGGCGCGGAGCAATTATTTTTTCATAGATCATCATGATAATCGGAGTAAGTAGCATCGAAAGGGCAACTACGGCAACCAATTCTCTGGAAAATTCAGTTGTAAAAATTTGGTTTTGGTTGGCATAAGAAATAAGGACAAAGCAAAATTCACCGCCCTGAGCTAATGTCAGCGCAATTAACCAGCTGTCTTTACGCGCATTACACAATGACTTACTTAGCGCAAATAATACCAAAAATTTGATGAAAATTAGTGCCAGTACTAACCCACAAATTAACCATAAATGTTCATTGATAATCGTAAAGTCGATATTGGTTCCAACTGAGATAAAAAATAAACCGAGTAACAAGCCTTTAAATGGTTCAATGTCAGCTTCAAGCTCGTGACGATATTCGCTCTCCGCCAATACAACACCCGCAATAAATGCGCCCATCGCTGGTGATAGACCAACATAATTCATAGCAAGGCTAATTCCAATTACTAGTAACAGTGCCAGCGCGGTAAAGGCTTCGCTAAGATTGGAGTTGGCGATAAAACGGAATACCGGACGAAGTAGGTATTTACTACCACCAATAATGAATATAAGAATGGCAATAACTAATACAGTTTGTTCCCACCGGTTAAAAGTGGTTGAATCGTGGTTTAATACTGCTGAATGTTCTCCCAATAACGGTAAGAATGCTAAAATTGGGATTACGGCGATATCTTGAAACAAGAGTATCGCAAAAATAGTGTTTCCAGCGTTTAATTTAATCCAGCCTTTTTCATGAAGCATCTGTAAGACAATTGCAGTGGAAGAAGATGTGAAGATCATTCCTAAGGCAAGGGATATCGCGAATGACAAACCACATAATTTAGCAATGATGGCAATAGCTAGCGTAGTTAGAACAACTTGTAAGCCTCCAGTTAGTAATAATGACTTTCTAAGTTCCCACAGCATTGATGGACGTAACTCCAACCCGACGAGAAAGAGCATCATCACCACGCCAAATTCAGCAAAATGCATGATGTTTTCAGTGTTGGAACCAACCAATGATAAAGCAAATGGCCCAATTATGATTCCAGCTATCAGATAGCCTAAAACTGAACCAAGCCCAATACGTTTAGCTAATGGTACAGCTACCACTGCTGCGAGTAGGTAAATAAATGCTTGAAAAAATACTTGTGAATTATTCATGTAATGTAATTTCTAGTACGATTGTATTTAAAAATGTGTGAGTATGAAAGAAGCTGTATTGAACAAATTTTATATGCGTGGTAAATAATAATGCCCAATTCTATTCGTATAAAATTGGGCATTATCTTTGTTTAATTAATGCTGTTGGTTTGCTGTATTCCAGCGACTAACCATTTTGCACCCTCAACCGTTGCAGGCTTAATAAAATTCCAGATTTCACTAAAATCAACCGCTGGTGTATTAGGTGATTCGCTCACCTTACCGAAAAATTTTACTGAAGCAATAAAATTACCATTTTCGGCACTGGAAGCTAGTAGCTGACAATCCAATTGACTAAAATCAGCAATGTAATCATTTTCACTAATTAACTGTTTAACTTCAGCATAGAGCTCGGGAGTCATGTATTTTTCAACTTCGCTAACATTCTCAGGTGTATTCATACTTTGAATATGTAAAAACATTCCTTTTGCCTGACGTAAGAAATATTGTGCTTCTACACCATCTGCCATACGCTCAAAAGCTGGATTAACTGTCGGTGCAGTTTGCTGATTGGCTTGCACGGTTTGTCCTGGAACATAAGCACCGTTATCTTTACGGATATTAGGAATGTTAAAGTTGTTATTAGCTTGTGGTGTAGCCAAGTTACCCGAAGCTGCTTGTGGGATTGATTTTTTACGGAATAACATTAAACCAATAGCTAATAAAATACCGAGAATACCAATAATTCCCCAAGGAATATTGCTACCACTGCTTGCCGTTTCTCTGGCAACTTGTGAACTAGCTGACTTATCTGAGTTCATTGCTTTACCCAGCATATAACCACCTACGGCACCAGCTGCTGCACCAGCTACTACGCCACCAATTCCTGGTCCGCTTTTTTGTGGAGCTGCACCAGTAGGTGCTGCATTAGCTCCTGGTTGATAGCTATTGTTTGTAGTAGTTTGAGTTGGAGTATTTCTTTGCATACCAAGACTTCGAGATTTACCCATCCGTGCGGCAAAGGCACTTTGCGAAGTTAGCAGAGCTGCAGAGATTAATAATACACTTAATTTTTTGCTGAAATTTTTCATAACGTTTTGTCTTGTCTCTTAAAAAATTATTCTTTAGGGCTAAAACCAAAATGAGATAAGGTATAGTTGGTCACTATTCTACCACGTGGAGTACGTTGAAGTAAACCATTTTGCATTAAATAAGGTTCAATAACATCTTCGATTGTATCTCCTGATTCACCAATTGTGGCGGCTAGATTATCTAAACCAACTGGACCACAGTCAAATTTCTCAATAATGGCACAGAGTAGTTTTCGATCCATTATATCAAGCCCTAAATGATCGACATCTAGCATCTGTAACGCTGCATCAGCAGTTACTTTGTCAACTAAACCATTACTTTTTATATCAGCAAAGTCACGAACGCGTCGTAACAGGCGATTGGCGATGCGTGGCGTACCGCGTGAGCGATTGGCAATCTCTGCGGCTCCTTCATCGTCGATTTCCATTTTTAAGAGTCGTGCTGAACGTTTAACGACAATCTTCAATTCTGCAGGATTATAAAACTCTAAGCGAGAAATTATGCCAAAACGATCGCGCAGTGGGTTGGTTAGCATACCTGCACGAGTAGTTGCACCGATTAGGGTAAATGGAGGTAAGTCAATTTTGATCGAGCGAGCTGATGGACCTTCACCGATCATGATATCTAATTGAAAATCTTCCAGCGCAGGGTAAAGAATTTCTTCAATAACGGGTGACATTCGATGAATCTCATCGATAAAAAGAACATCATTTGCTTCCAGATTGGTTAATATCGCAGCTAGGTCACCAGGTTTTTCCAGTACTGGTCCGGAGGTTTGTTTTAGGTTAACACCCATTTCACGAGCAATAATGTGGGCAAGAGTTGTTTTCCCTAATCCTGGAGGTCCAAATAATAAAACATGGTCCAATGCTTCTTGGCGTTTACGTGAAGCTTGAATAAATATTTCCAGCTGGTTTTTTACTTTGTCCTGACCAATATATTCTGCTAATTCTTTGGGGCGTAGCGCGCGTTCTTGAAGATCTTCAGCTGAATTGATTTTCACTGCGGTAGTAATACGTGACTCTATTGCCAAGTTATCTGATTTAATCATATAAGTGTATTTGTATAAGCGTAATTAATAGAAAGTAAAACTAATGGAAGAAATAGTGGTGTAGTGATAAAAAAAACATACGGCGATGCCGTATGTTTTTAGTGTTTTTAAACGTGAGCTTTTACGTAGTCAATAGCTTTTTGAACCGTCGTAATTTTTTCTGCGTCTTCGTCAGGAATTTCACAACCGAACTCTTCTTCAAGAGCCATTACTAATTCAACCGTATCTAGTGAATCAGCACCCAAATCTTCGATAAAAGAAGCGTCATCTTTGATTGTTGCTTCATCAATGCCTAATTTATCCGCAACAACTTTTTTAACTTTAGCTTCAATATTTTCCATGTTAGACCTTTCAAAAATGGTAATTTTTGCCCCTATGCAATCCAAACTCCTGTCGGAAATCAAATTACGAGTGGTTTTATGTATATTATAATCTATATGCTGATTATTTTTGTAACATATTTTATATGTTATTAGACATAACGAATAAAACATAATAAAATATAAAAATTGTACTCAATAAGTCAGTATAATAATAGAAACAGTATCTATACGTCAAATAAAAATTAGATTTTTTTATCGGCTAGTTAGAAAAAGTGACTAAATTTTGCGCCATACGGTAAAATATACGCCTTAATGCGTATTTTAGATTTTAGTATCGACCGGGAAGAAAAAGATAATGAGTGATAATTTTGAAATTTGTTATTTAGATGAGATTATTATAGAAGGACGAACAGCCAATGGCGATAAATTTCGTCCCAGCGACTGGGTTGATCGTCTATGCGGGATGCTAGCTGATTTTGAACTTAAGAAAGTTTCATATTCTCCATTTTTACGCCCGATGATGTACAAAGACATGCAGTGCGTGGCGGTAAAGAAAGAATTAGAATCCAAAGATTGTGACGTATTTGATTTTTTGATGCAGTTTGCACGTGATAACCAATTAATAGTTACTGATTGTGCCAACTTTAAGCTTCGTGCCACTGAGGCAGAATAAGGTTTTATGAAGATACTCATATTAAACGGGCCAAATTTGAATTTATTGGGTCTCCGTGAACCAGGGATCTATGGTGTTGTTACTTTACAACAAATAGAGCAGGATTTACAGCAACAAGCTCAGTTAAATAGCGCAGAGCTCGAATTTGTTCAAAGTAACTATGAAGGCGTATTGTTGGAGCGTATTCATGGTTGCTTTAATGAGCCCGTGGATTTTATTATTATCAATCCCGCGGCGTTTACACATACTTCAGTTGCATTACGTGATGCGTTGTTGGCGGTAAAAATACCTTTTGTTGAAGTTCATTTGTCTAATGTACATGCTCGAGAAGCATTTAGACATCATTCTTATTTTTCCGATATTGCAGTCGGTGTAATTTGTGGCTTGGGTGCTGAAGGATATAATTTTGCATTATCCTTTGCATTTAAATATTTATCTAAAGGGAAATAGTAATATGGATATTAAAAAAATTAAAGCAATCGTTGATATGATTAAAGAATCAGGAATTGCTGAGCTGGAAATCACCGAAGGTGAAGAAAAGTTAAGAGTTACTTGTATTAATCAAAATCAACCGCAAGCAGTTCACTATGCTCCTGCTCCGATGTCGATAAACATTCCTGCAACTGCGCCAACTGTACCAGCTTCTGCAGTGGTTGAAGCAGCTCCTGCAACACTGACGGCAGCAGCTGGTGTTACAATAGATTCACCAATGGTTGGAACATTCTACCGTTCTTCATCACCGACAAGTGCGGCTTTTGTTGATGTTGGTCAGGAAGTTAAGGTTGGACAGGTTTTGTGCATTATTGAAGCAATGAAGCTTATGAATCAAATTGAAGCAGATAAAGCTGGGGTTATTAAAGAAATCTTAGTTAAAGATGGCAGTCCCGTTGAATATGGTCAACCTTTATTCATTATTGCCTAATAAACCTCGCTGGAGAAAACTATGTTTGAAAAAGTTTTAATTGCTAACCGTGGTGAAATTGCGCTGCGTGTTCAGCGTGCTTGTCGTGAGCTAGGTGTGAAATCAGTGGTTATTTATTCTGAGGCTGATCGTGATGCTAAATACGTTAAATTAGCTGATGAGGCAGTATGTATTGGTCCAGCTCGTTCTGCACAAAGTTACTTAAATATTCCCTCGATTATTGCAGCTTGCGAAATAACAAATGCCCAAGCGGTTCACCCAGGGTTTGGCTTTCTATCTGAGAACGCCGAGTTTGCCAGACGTGTAGAAGAGAGTGGGTTTGTATTTATTGGACCTCGTCCAGATGCAATTGCGACTATGGGTGATAAAGTAAAAGCAAAAGAAGCAATGATCAAAGCAGGTGTGCCTGTTGTGCCTGGCTCTGAGGGTGAATTACCTTATGATAATAAAGAAGTTATCAAGATTGCCAAAAAAGTTGGCTACCCAGTGATTATCAAGGCTGTTGCTGGCGGTGGTGGTCGTGGTATGCGGGTAGTTCATGAAGAGAGCGAATTAATCAATGCGTTAGAAATTACAAGAAGTGAAGCAGAGGCGGGGTTTGGCAATCCAGCAGTTTACATGGAGCGTTATTTAACTCTTCCACGTCATATTGAGATTCAGATTTTGGCGGATGAGTATGGTAATGTTATTTATTTGGGTGAACGTGATTGCTCAATGCAACGTCGCCATCAAAAAGTAATTGAAGAAGCTCCTGCACCGGGAATTACTGAAGAAGCTCGTCGTAAAATTGGTGAGGCTTGTGTTGCTGCATGTAAATTAATTCGTTACCGCGGTGCTGGTACGTTTGAGTTTCTGTATGAAAATGGCGAGTTTTTCTTCATTGAAATGAATACACGAGTACAGGTTGAGCATACGATTACTGAGATGATTACTGGTATTGATATTGTTAAAGAGCAACTCTACATTGCCAGCGGTGAGAAGTTACGTTATACTCAAGCTGATATTAAGCTAAAAGGACATGCTATCCAATGTCGTATCAATGCTGAAGACCCATATACGTTTGTACCATCACCGGGTAAAATCGAAGGCTGTCATTTTGCTGGAGGCAATGGTGTTCGTGTAGATTCGCATGTTTATGCTGGCTACAGCGTGCCGCCTTACTATGATTCAATGATTGCTAAATTAATTGCTCATGCAGAAAATAGAAATCATGCGATTAATAAAATGCTTGGCGCTTTAAAAGAATCATCTTTTATTGGAATAAAAACTAATATTCCATTGCATCAGGAAATGTTGCAAGAGCATGGTTTTGTAGAAGGTGGTCAATCAATCCACTATCTGGAAAATTATTTAAAGCAACGTAGTAGATAAAACATAAAAAGCATGGATTTAATCCATGCTTTTTTGTTTAATAATTGTATTTTAATTTAATTATTGAACCTTTAGACCATAACTTCTAAATATATCTTGAGCAAATTTAATTTCCTCATCACTTGGAGTTGGTGTGTCTTTGAGTTTGTAGTCATAGCCTAATAATTCCCACTTATGTTCTCCCATTTTGTGAAACGGTAAAACCTCAACTAATTCAACGTTTGTCATGGTGCTTAAATACTTTGCCAGCCCTTCAATGTTTTCTTTGGCATCAGTCAAATTAGGTACGTAGACAAATCTCACCCATGTGCGTTTATTGGTTTGCTGTAAATATTCAGCAAATCTTAATGTGTTACCTAGTTCACGAGATGTTACTAGCTTGTAAGTTTGTGGGTCAAAAGATTTTATGTCTAAAAGAATTAAGTCAGCAGCATCAACTACATGCTTCACCTTATCAATATCGGGAAAGCCACAAGTATCAATGGCTACTGGAATATTGAAAGTATGCAGTTTGTTAATTAGTTCATAGATGAAATCAGGCTGTAAAAGCGGTTCACCGCCACTAATGGTGACTCCGCCACCTGTATTCAGCATATAGCTTTTATAGCGGATAATATCGCTGACTAATTCATCTGTGGTTTTTTCTATACCATCTTTCATTTTCCAAGTATCTGGATTATGGCAGTATTGGCAACGCATTAAGCAGCCTGATGTAAAAATAATATATCTGATACCAGGACCATCTACCGATCCAAATGTATCAATTGAATGAATATATCCAGTCGTGGACATTCAACTTCCTTTACTAGTATTGCACTTAATTATTGTAGGGAAAATAGCAGTACATTAAAAAGCGTACTGCTATTTTGATTTGACTTACAACTTAGAATTTAGTATGCATCGTGCGGGCAATTACATCTAATTGTTGTTCACGAGTCAACTTAATAAAATTAACTGCATAACCTGATACGCGAATGGTTAATTGTGGATACTTTTCTGGATGATCCATTGCATCAAGTAGGGTTTCACGATTAAACACATTCACATTTAGATGATGTCCATTATCGCTAAAATAACCGTTCATTAATCCAGCTAGATTATCCGCTTTAATTTGTTCAGTCTTACCTAGTGCATTAGGTAAAATTGCAAAAGTGTAGGAAATCCCATCTTCTGCATCACAGTAGGGTAATTTGGCAACTGAAGACAATGAAGCAATCGCGCCATTGGTATCGCGTCCGTGCATTGGATTAGCACCAGGAGCAAACGGTTCGCCGGCTTTACGTCCATCTGGAGTATTACCAGTTTTTTTACCGTAAACCACGTTAGAGGTGATTGTCAATACTGACTGAGTATGAACTGATCCTCGATATGATGGGTGTTTGCGAACTTTACTCATGAATGTCGATACCAATTCTGCGGCAAGTGAGTCTACACGATCGTCATTATTACCGTATAACGGAAAATCACCTTCAATTTCATAATCATAGACCAAACCATCTTCATTGCGAAGTGCTTTAACTTTGGCATGTTTGATAGCTGATAGCGAATCCGCGCATACTGATAGTCCAGCAATTCCACAAGCTAAAGTACGGTAAATATCTTTGTCATGTAGTGCCATTTGCAGGCTTTCATAACTATATTTATCATGCATGTAGTGGATTACATTGAGTGAATTAACATAGACTTTAGCCAGCCAATCCATCATTTGATCAAATTTGGCATAAACTTCATCATACACTAAATATTCACTGGTAATTGGTGTAAATGTTGCCGGAGCAATTTGCGCACCTGATTTTTCATCACGTCCACCGTTTATCGCGTAGAGTAGAGTTTTTGCTAAATTAGCCCGTGCGCCAAAAAACTGCATTTGTTTACCGATTTTCATCGCTGATACACAACAAGCAATAGCATAATCGTCGCCAAATTTAGGGCGCATTAAATCATCATTCTCATATTGTAAAGAACTAGTGTCAATTGACGCTTGGCTACAAAATACTTTAAAGCTTTCAGGCATTGCATCAGACCAAAGGACCGTTAAATTTGGTTCGGGAGCCGCGCCAATATTGTATAGCGTATGAATCATGCGGTAGCTGTTTTTAGTTACCATTGTTCGTCCATCTTCACACATTCCACCAATGGCTTCAGTTACCCATACTGGATCGCCTGAAAAGAGTTGATCATACTCAGGAGTGCGTAAGAATCTAACCATGCGTAATTTCATTACAAAGTGATCCATGAGTTCTTGAACTTCAGATTCAGTAATCGTACCATTACGAAGATCGCGCTCAAAATAAATATCCAAGAAAGTTGATACTCGTCCAATTGACATTGCCGCACCATTTTGTTGTTTAATTGCTGCCAGATAAGCAAAGTAAACCCATTGAATGGCCTCACGTGAGTCTTTAGCTGGTTTGCTTATGTCAAAGCCATAGTTTAATGCCATTTGCTTCAAATCACCCAGTGCACGATATTGCTCGGTAGTTTCTTCACGTTGGCGGATAACGTCTTCAGTCATAGCGCTATCTGCTGTAGAATCATAAATTGCTCTGCGTTCTGCCATTAAGAAATCTACACCATATAGAGCTACTCGGCGGTAGTCACCGATAATTCGTCCGCGACCATAAGCATCAGGTAAACCCGTGATGATACCTGACTTACGACAAGCTAACATTTCCTTGGTATACACATCAAACACGCCTTGGTTATGTGTTTTGCGGTATTTAGTAAATATTTCTGCTACGGTAGCATCTGCTTCGAATCCATAGGCTTTTAGACCATTTTCCACCATTTTTAAGCCACCATAGGGCATGATCGCTCGGCGTAAAGGCGCATCGGTTTGTAAACCAACTACTGTTTCTAATTCTTTGTCAATATAGCCCGCATCATGGGCTACAATTGAGCCTGGCTTGTGCGCATCAACGTCGAGTACTCCACCATTTGCTCGTTCTGCTTTGATTAGTTCTGAAACCATTTCCCACAATTTGGTGGTTTTTGTAGTCGCAGGTGTCAAGAATGCTCCATCACCTCCGTATGGAGTTATATTTTTGCGAATAAAATCCACAACATTAACATTCTCACACCAATCTCCACTGCTAAAGCCGCTCCAAGAGCCTTCATGAATTATTGTGCTATTTAACATTTTTTAAATTCTCCTTAAAAATTTATTATCATTTATGATAATAAAATCCACAAAAATAATATGGATATACCGGTATTATAAACCATTTAAGCAGTTTTTTCCAGTGACATAGCTAATTTATAGCGTAAAATTTCTTAGCAATTTAGTTGAGGTAGTGGTAGAATTCGCAATTAACAACAATTTAAACAAGGTTTAATGGTGATGCAAACAGAAAGTAAGAATTATTTAAGTGGTAAAGAATTGCTTGATGAACAAGTGCATATTGGTGAGAAAAAAGGCATTCAGCAGTATTTAATTCAAAGTATTTTAAATGGCTGTATTGCTGGAGCTTTTTTGGCTTTAGGCGCATTTGCGGCATTAGTTGCTAGTCATGGAATCAGCGATTATGGCTTAGCTAAATTAGTTAATGCGGTAGTTTTTCCTGCTGGTTTGATTTTAATTGTAATTTGCGGAGGCGAATTATTTACCAGCAACACTTTATTAATTCAGGCTCGTCTTGAAAAGAAAATTACTACTAAAACTTATTTGCTCAATTTACTTATTATTTATTTGACTAACGCGATCGGTGCTATTTCCATTGCAGCATTAATTTTTGGTGCGGGTATTGTCTATAATGATTCAAATGCTATTGGTGGCTATGTGATCCATGTTGCAGGCTTAAAGGCTAATTATACCTTTTGGCAAAATATTTGTAGCGGAATTATGTGTAATATTCTCGTCTGTTGTGCGGCGTGGGGTGCTTCTGCGGCTAAAGATGTCGCGGGTAAAATTCTGATAATTTGGTTTGCTATTATGGTATTTATTATTGGTGGTTATGAACATTGTGTTGCTAATATGTTTTATTTTAGTTTAGCGTTATTTGCCCAAACTGCACCAAGCTTGCTTGCAGCTAGTCATTTAACTCCTGAAATGCTAAGTAATTTAAATATTGCTGGTGTAATTCATAATTTAGTTCCTGTCACGATGGGAAATATAATTGGCGGAGCTCTTTTTATTGGCACAAGCTATTGGATTGTCTATTTTCGTGGCTATAAACAATCGTAAGACGTCGCATTAAAGTTATAAATTAAAATTAAAAACATGGTTGTCAGTTACAATATAGCACTGATACTTTGTATCTTAGATATCATAACAAAATAATTACGCTAGAGTGTTAGTCAAAAATATTTTATATGTAGGTGAAAATGAGTTTTAAGCAATTAATAATTAATATTGATTCGGAAAGTGCCGAACAGTTATCAGAGATCTTTTTTGATTTAGGGGCAATTTCGGTAAGCATTGAAGATCAATATGAAGGCACTGAATTAGAGCAGGCAATTTTTAATGAACCTGGGATGGATGTTGAAAAACTGTGGGAACATAGCAAAGTATCGGTGCTCTTAAATGAGGATAGCCGGGTTGAGGATATGGTTGCAGAGGCACAAGAGCAATTAGCCAAGAAATTTGACTGGACTCACGAAGTCGTTGATGATCAGGATTGGGTACGTTTAACCCAAAGTCAATTTGATCCAATTGAAGTTACACCTAATTTGTATATTGTACCATCATGGCATAGCATTCCTAAACCCGATGCGGTTGGGATTGTGCTAGATCCAGGCTTGGCGTTTGGAACTGGTTCACATCCAACCACGTTTATGTGTCTAGAATATCTTGCGACTTGTGCAAGTAAAACTCCGCGGATATTAGATTATGGCTGTGGTTCTGGAATTTTGGCAATTACCGCTAAAAAGCTTGGTGCTGGTTTGGTTGATGGTGTAGATATTGATCCACAAGCGGTTGAAGCTAGTGTTGATAATGCGAAAGTTAATCAGGTTGAAGTTGCTTTTTGCTTACCAGAACAATTTAAAGCTCAACAATATGACTTAGTTGTTGCTAATATTTTATCTAACCCACTACGAATGATTGCTGATGCATTAGCTTCATATGTGAGACCTGGTGGAAAAATTGTTTTGTCGGGAATTTTAGATAGTCAAATCGAAGAGATGAGCGAACTGTATGGCAAATGGTTTGCAATGTCAACTTATCAAGTTAATAATGGTTGGGCATGTCTTGAAGGTATCAAACCAGAATAAATAGCCTAGATTAAATTAACCTGTCTGAGTAAATCTTGTTGCTGAAGTAACTGTTCAATTGGTGCATCAGCAACAATCTGATGCTGTTCATTAAAAAGTATGCCACGTGTACTTAACTCACTAACCAGATTTAGATTATGAGTCGTAATAACTAAGGTCTTACCGGATCGATGAAGCTGCTGCAATAGCCCAACCAGCCAGTGCTGAGTTTTGGGGTCGAGCGCATTGGTTGGTTCATCGAGAATCAAGACACTTGGATTAAGTAAGAGGACTGCCGCAATAGCGACCTTCTTTTTTTCACCACCACTTAATTTATACGGAGTTTTATTTAGTAAATGTTCAATATTGAGTAATTGAGCAATTTCAGCTATCCGTTGTTTAATCTCATCCGTAGTATAATCGAGTTGAAGTAAGCCAAATGCGAGTTCTTCAGTCACACTATTGCAAAATAGTTGTACATCTGAATCTTGAAAAATAAACCCAACCTGTCGATGGTAATTCATTGCAAATTCATCGCGTTGCAACATTTGTGCGCTGAGCGTTTCACCAAATGCACTGAAACTACCTGTGGTGGGTGAAAGTAACCCAGAAAAGATTTTAAGCAGGGTAGATTTACCACAGCCATTAGCACCTAGTACACTAACTGCTTCACCTTGGTAGATAGCAAGGTTAAGATTGTCTAAAATTTTATCACTGTCTGGATAGCTAAACTCCAGATTCTCAACTTTAAAAATGATATCATTATTTATCAAGAAATTTTGCTCCATGCTAGTAAAACCAGCAGAATTATACCGTTATTAATCATAAAAACATAGTCGATTTTACCTAATTTTAAGATTTTAAGACTAACTATTTTATGCGAGAATCCCCGAGCGCGCATAGCCGCAAAAATTTCAGTTGCCAAATAATTTGATTTGATAAAAAGTAGCGCCATTGAATGTCCGATAAAGCGCCGATTTTCGCGATGGTTTAATCTACCAACTGTCCGTAAAAAGCGTGCTTCATTTATTTGCAGAGCACAATTTGCCAGCAAAAAAATATAACGATAAGTCATGGATAGAATCAGAATAAATCCAGACGGTACTTTTAACAAGGATAATCCTTTGGTCAGGTCATTCCAACTAGTCGTGGTTAATAACAAATAGACTAATGATAAGCTGCAACCGCTACGGATGAACATCATCATAACCGCATGAAAACCATTGTCGGTGATATACAGTCCGTGGCTGAACCACTGCGATTTTGAATTGGCGTTAATGATGGTTAATAGTGCTTTACCGGGAATAAGAATATTAAACAAAGCAGGGATTGAACAGATTAAAATAAAAACAGGAATGATTAACCATGCTCTTTGAATCAGTTGGGTTAATGAAATATGACTAAGTTTGGTATAGATTAGAGTAATCGCAAATAATATTAATGGAACTGTGAATGTATGACTGCAGTTAATAATTATCATGAAAATTAGAGTAACTATGAGCTTAGCTCGCGGGTCAAGTGCTTGTAATAATCCCTGAAGATTTGTAGTACGATTAAAATAAATTTCGTCGTTGAATATTTTACTTAGATGAGTGATACTGCGTCGCAGAAAATTAAGTCGCTGCGGAGTTTTATTTATTAAACTCCGCTCATTTTTTAAAAGCCAACTTGGGATGAGTTCAGGTTGGCACATCTAGTTTTTGCTGTAGCTATTTTTAGTTAAGCGATGAGTGATGATGATTAATCCAGCAATCAGACTGATACCAACTAATGCCGATAAAATATAACCTAATGATTGGGATAATGCACTTTCACCAAGCACTGGTAGAGAGTAATCAGGTAATATTGCATGCCATAAATCGGCAGTTTTTGCCATTCCGCTTGGGATGTAACCAATTAATTGTTTGACTTCATCTAACCCCCATTCACCATAGGCACTGCCACTAGCCAGCAATCCAAGAGGGGTTAAGCAGATAACAAGAACGGCAGTAATAATTAGCGTCTTATTGCGGCTCATCCAACTGCTTGCAACAACTTCATTTGTTGCTTTAGTAACTGGGTTTAGAAGATGTGGCGCAAATTTAACCACGTAGCCAAGAGCTAAAGCACTAATAAGCCCGTCAAGTATTCCAGCAAATAACATGTGAACAAACATCATGGCTGGGATCGTTACGCCTAGCGGATAAAATCCATACAAAGGAGTACCGTTTGGCGAAGTAAATAGCAGCGGTTGGATACCCATTTCAACGGCAGCTGCAAATGCTGCAAGATTGATTCCAATATAGCTAGCAATAAAAGTTGCAATTAGATTGCGCCGTGAACCTAACTCACTAGTACCTGAAATTAATTTATAAATTGCGTAACCACATACAGGCATTAAAAATGCCATATTAAAACAATTCACTCCAATGGCTAAAATTCCGCCATCACCAAAAATTAAGGCTTGGATAATCAAGGTCGTCGATACTGCTAATATTGCAGCCCATGGACCAACTAAAATTGCTACTAAAACAGCACCTACTGCATGGGCTGAACTTCCCCCCGCGACGGGGATGTTAAACATCATGATAACGAAGCTAAACGCAGCACACAATGCAATAGTTGGGATGGATTGTTGATTCTGTGTTAATTTTACTTTGCGAAATGCTAGATACCAAATAGCACTCATTACGATAAGTGCAGGAATTGTTGTTTGTGGGCTAAGGTAGCCATCAGGGATATGCATATCAGATTACCTTCAAAATGAGTATTAGGTCAAAAGTTGTTTGCTGAACCTAGTGTGTTAAATTGATGATAGGAAATATTGTTAATATTACGATTATATCATTCACGGATATCAGTCAGGTTTACATTTTACCATAAAAGCCTTGTTTTATTAAGTGTCATTTTTGCATAATGCTAATTATTCATACATAACACCTGAGTAATAATATTCTGGGTTTGTTATAATTATGCTTATTTTTATTTAACTTTTAGTTGTAATAGTTAAGGTGTATGAAAAAAATATTTTGTATCGGTGAATTACTCGTTGATTTTATGGGGCAAAGCTCGCAAGGTCTTGTTAAAAGCAATCAATTTGCCAAATTTGCAGGTGGTGCTCCGGCAAACGTTGCTGCAGCAGTTAGCAAACTTGGCGGTCAAGCGGTATTTATGGGGCAAGTTGGACAAGATAGCTTTGGCGAATATTTATTAGCTGCATTATCTGAACTTGGAATTGATACTCATCTGTGTAGACGTGAGGGCAAAACAACTCTGGCATTTGTTGCATTGGATGCTCATGGTGAACGTGATTTTGAGTTTTATCGTGGCAGTGATGGTGATTATCAATTTGCTGAGTTTGAAATAGATAATTTAGATTCTGAGGATATTGTGCATTTTGGTTCTGCTACAGCTTTAATGGGTGGGCGTTTGCGTACCAGCTATTTTCAATTGCTTGAAATGGCAGATGCTAATAAAAATTTTATTAGTTTTGATCCCAATTATCGGGAAGATTTAATTAGTGCAGATATGATGGCAAATTATTTGCATGACTGCAAAACATTTATTTCGTATGCGGATGTAGTTAAACTTAGCGAAAGTGAAGCGCAATTAATCAGTGGTGAAGATGATCTAGATAAGGCATTGACCTATTTGCAATATGTTGGAGCTAAAACCGTGATTGTAACTTTGGGGGCAAAAGGTAGCATGATTGCCAATGCTCAGGGGACTAGATTGATTCCTTCACGTAAGATTACTCAGGTGGATAGTACTGGTGCAGGAGATGCTTTTGTCGGAGCATTATTATTTAAACTAGCTCAACATTCTGAACCTAACTGGGATGCTTTTGTGGCTTTTGCTAATTTAGTTGGTGCATTTACTTGTACCAATTATGGTGCGATTAAATCCATGCCGACGATGCGTCAATTCCTTGAATTTATCAATTAAAGGTATATAAATGAAATTTAAAGGTTTACTTGTACTGGCGAATATTTTTATCACGCCACTGGTAATTGCTGAAAATAGTTGTAATTTTTTTGCAAATACTTTAGTTTCTAATGAGTCAAATGTATTATCACAGGGTAATCCTGAAGATAATGGATTTGATATCAATAAGCTTGCATTAGTGGATAAGCAAATTAATCAAGATGTAAAAAATGGTTTTCCTGGTGCGGCATTATTGATTATTAAAGATGGGCATGTGATTAAACAAACTGTTTATGGCTCAAGTCTCAAATACGATTTAAAGACTGGCAAACCATTAACTAAGCCAATACCTGTAGAGTGCAATACTTTATTTGATTTAGCATCAAACACAAAAATGTATGCAACTAACTATGCTATAATGCATTTGGTTGCTGAAGGCAAGCTGGACATTGATAAACCAATTGGTTTTTATTTACCATCATATAATGGCTGCGATAAAAATGGACAATGTCGCGAAACCAGAACTGTTCGTGATTTACTTACCCATAGCGCTGGCTATCCTCCAAGTCCACAATTTTATAATCCACAAACTATTGCTCAATATGGTGATAATCTCTATTCGCAAAACCGCCTCGCTACTGAATCAATCATCTTAAATAAACTTCCTTTTGAGCACGCGCGCGGAGGCAAACCTGTCTATAGTGACGTGGACTTTATGTTGCTGGGCATGATTGTTGAAGCGATAAGCAAGCAATCATTGGATCAATACGTAGCACAAAATATTTATCAACCATTAGGACTAAAATCTATCATATTTAATCCTTTGCTGAATGGTTATAACAATAAATCATGTGCAGCAACTGAGGTTGATGGTAATACTCGTGGTGGCAGTATTAAATTTCCAAATATTCGCACAACGCCAATCGAATGTCAAGTTCATGATGAAAACTCCTATTATTCAATGGGCGGCGTTTCTGGTCATGCCGGACTATTTGCTAATTTAGCGGACATGGCGGTATTGGTACAGCTTGCCCTAAATAATGGAACATACAATAAGGTGACGTTGTGGTCACCTGCAGTTGAAGCACAGTTTATTGCTCCAATAGCTAGTGATGATACTTACGGTCTTGGTTGGCGAAGAGCAGGAGCAAGAAGTAATTATGCTCCATTTGGACACTATGCGAGTAATCAAGCTTTTGGACATACTGGCTGGACTGGCACGCTAACGCTGATTGATCCTAAGTATGATTTGGCAATCGTGCTATTAACTAATAAAAAACATAGTCAGTACAAAGATGGTAAATTTGCTGGTGATGGTTTCGCAACTGGAAACTATAAGCAGATTGTTGATTTAATTTATCAGAGCTTAGACAACAATACAAAATCTATTAACATTAATTAAATTTTTGAAAAGGGTATTATCATGAGTTTTAATCCACAAGTAGTTGCAGATCGAATTTTTGAATTAACTAGTATTGCAGGTATCAAAACCACTGCAATTTGTATGACGCGCTTTCGCCTTAATCTTAGTGATTATAGCAAAGTTGATTTAGCGGCATTAAAAGCTCTTGACGGAGTTGCAGATGCAGTTGTTATTGATGATCAGTTACAAATTGTAATGGGGTTAGGTAAAGTAGTTCAGGTCTATGAGTGTTTTAAACCTTATTTGGAAGATAATGCTACGACTTCAGCAGAAAATAAGCGGTAAGACACATTATGGAACAACAAACCTCGACATTTAATCCCGAGCTGATCGCGCAACAAATTTGGGATGTAGTATCACCACATGGTATAACTGCGGTTGAAATCTGTATGACACGATTGCGGATTACATTACAGCATAAAGAATTAGTTGATATTGCCAAAATCAAAGCAATTTCTGGAGTGCTAGGTGTGGTCGATACTCCAGATCAGCTTCAGATTATTATAGGTCCGGGTAAGGTAAATCAGGTTAATGAAAAATTCCAGACTTTACTAAGTGCGGCACCGATTGCGGCGCCAGACGCTGCCGTGGTTAGTGAAACTAAGGCAAATGATGCTAATTCATTAAAAGAAAAACTAAAACAAAAGAATTCGACACCATTTAAAAATTTCTTGAAAAAGTTAGCCAATATTTTTATCCCAATGATTCCTGCTTTTATCGGTTGCGGTCTGGTACTTGGGATTGTTAATATTTTGACTAAATCTCTAAGCCCTGAAACCTTGGGTGGGGTGACTTTTGATCAAACTACAGTTGGCGCAATTCTCAAATTAATTGGTGGTGGAATCACCTTTGGTTTAGCACTGTTTGCCGGGCTAAATACTTCCAAAGAATTTGGTGGTACGCCGATTTTGGGCGGTGTGCTAGCGGCAGTATTAACCATGCCGGGTTTATCTGCAATTACCGTTTTTGGCGAGCAGGCAACTCCTGGACGAGGTGGAATTATCGCGGTATTATTTGTGGCAATTTTTGCCGCTTGGCTAGAAAAACGACTGCGTAAAGTCATTCCGGTAGCTCTTGATTTATTCGTAACACCAACCTTGGTTTTACTTATTTCTGGATTCTTGGCTATTTTTATTTTACAACCAATCGGTGGCGTAATTTCTGATGCCATTACAAATGGTTCTAAATTAGCTGTAGATCATGGTGGCCCAGTGGTTGGATTCATTTTAAGTGCGGCATTTTTGCCGTTAGTTATGACAGGTCTGCATCAAGGGCTTACTCCGATTCATGCCGAATTAATTAAAACTACAGGCTCGACAGTTTTGCTGCCGATTCTAGCGATGGCTGGCGCTGGTCAAGTCGGCGCTGCATTAGCAGTTTGGTTAAAAACTAAAAATCAGAAACTAATTCATATTATTAAATCTGGAATTGTCGTTGGTTTCTTAGGTGTTGGTGAACCATTAATTTACGGTGTAACCTTACCGTTGTTCCGTCCATTTCTAGCTGCCTGCGTTGGTGGTGGGCTTGGTGGTGCTTTTGTTGCAACTTTCAAATTAGGCGCAACTGGAATCGGTATTTCTGGCTTGCCTTTGACTTTATTAATTCATAACGGAATGCTATTATATTTGCTTGGTATTTTGATTGCATACGTAGGTGGATTTATTGCGACTTTAATAATTGGTTTTGATGATAGTGTGATCGAGTAATTAATGGTAAGCTGAAGGGGTTTTGGTGAATTCATTTAAAGTGATTTTTGCTTTGGGAATAATCAACAATGTTATGGCAACTGAGCTGATCAATATTTTCCCCATGGAAAGTTATAATCAGAATGTTGGTGCATGGTTAAAGCCCGATGCTGCTGATTATAAACAAGCATTGGTTAGCGAGAGCTATCAAAAACAACGTATGCAGGAATTTTATCGGCACTACTATAGTTCAGCCGAAAGCGATTTATCACCATGGAGTCGCAACTATGTTAATCATCAGCTGGTTCAAAGTGAAAGCCATAATATTTTGCAGACTGAACGTCTGATGTTGCGTGGATTTGCTAATCCGATAAATCAGCAAAATACTGCTTATGGGGAAAATTTTTTACCTTATTCAGCACAATGGTTTACTACAATTGAAAGTAACATGGCGTTGGAAAAGCCAATCAAATTATCTTATTCTAGTGATGGGCGCGCCATTGCGGTAGATAATTTGTTGGTGCGGACACTGCCAACGACCGATCCGTTATTTTATAACTCCAAAATTGCTGGCGAAGGATATCCTTTTGATAATCTTCAGGAAACTTCGATTTTTATCGGTATGCCGCTGTATGTTATCAAACAAAGCGCAGACAAAGAATGGAGTTTAGTTATTGCGTCAGATGACGTTGGCTGGGTTCGTACTTCTGGTATTGCTATGGTTGACGATAAATTTATTACTACTTGGCTAAAAGCTGCACGTAAAAGTGTCGTAGCAACAATTGCGCAAAGCTCGTTGATTGATGCTAATGGTATTTTCCGTGGCATGGCATATAATGGTAGCACTTTCCCACTGGCTAAAGCAAACAATGCTGCTTACGAGGTTTTGATACCTGTTGCAGATTTAAAACGTAATGCTCTGATTTATAGAGCTAAATTTAGCCAGAGTAGTGCCGTTGTAATGCCCTTATCATTGACGCCTGAAAACATGGCGATGATTATCAGTAATCAAATTGGCAAGCAATACGGCTGGGGCAGTATGTTTTTTAATTATGATTGCTCGGCAGAAATGAAAGCTCTCTTTGCCTCGTTTGGTATTTATTTGCCGCGCAATTCTGGTTTTCAGTCATTAGCAGGTAAAACAGTAATTTTGGATAATTTATCTAGTGCTGAGCGCGAACAATATTTATTGAAAAATGGACATAAATTATTAACTCTTGTCCAAATACCAGGACATATTCTACTTTATATCGGTAATTATGCCAATCCGAATTCAGCACAACATGAATCGGTCGCAATGAGTTATCAGAACATCTGGGGTATGAAAACTAGTGCTAATGATACACGTTATGTCATTGGTGGTTCGGTGCTTTTGCCTTTGTTAGCGCAATATCCTGAACAAACTGATTTAATGTCTTTTTATGACAGTGCACGATCCAAATTTAGACTAGTATATCTCGATCAATTTCCTGAAAATTAATATACTCGTAGTGTTCACAATTATCGCGTTGTCGTATTGCTAAAAAAGGCTCCTTATGTAGTTTATCTACACCTCGTCGCCTTTTTTTATCAATACTCCTAGCCATAGTCGCGATCACTTAGAGTCTATATATAAAAGCTCAACTTATGAGCGTTCAAAGTATATTTGTGAGGCAATGACATATGGCTAAAGGTATTTCAGTGTTTTTGGGGCTTGATTGGAGTTTGGAAGATAATCTGGAGTATCTAACGCAAGCAGCGCAAGCAGGATTTAGCCGTGTATTTACTTCATTGCACATTCCTGAAGCTAATTATTCACAACTAATTGCCGAATTTAAGCAAATATTAGACTTGGCTACTCAGCTAGATATGGCAGTAATTGCCGATATTTCACCTAATGCCTACCAATATTTGCAAGTTGAAGCACATGATTTAGCGACATTTAAAAAAATGGGCTTGGCTGGTATCCGTTTGGATTACGGTTTTGCATCTGAATTAATTGCAAGTTATACCAATAATGATGCTGGTTTATTAATTGAACTTAATGCCAGCACTATGAGCGCAGAATTTATGCAACAAATCATGAATGCTGGAGCTAATGCCAAAAATATCTCTGCATGTCATAACTACTATCCACGACAAAATACCGGAATATCTCTTGAATCACTCCAGCGTAAAAACCAAATTTTTCATCATCATGATGTCCCAGTAAGTGGCTTTATTGGCATGAAAACTGGGAGGCGTGGTCCGCTTTACGAAGGTTTACCTACGCTTGAGTTTACGCGCAGTCTAACACCACAAATCAGCGCGCAAATATTGCTTGCTGCTGGCATTGACCATGTATTTATTGGTGATGCGCAGGCAGATTTACTTACTTTACAGCGTATCGGAAAACTTACGCCAGATATCATTGAATTGGACGTAGCAGACTATTTGCCAAATCCAGTTTATAGTGAATTATTTCAGCAGATTCATACCAATCGTCCTGATGCGGCTGCAGATGTTATCCGTTCGCAGGAAAGCCGCTTGATGCTTCTGGAGAATAATGTTATTCGTCGTGAAGTATTGGCAGAAAACTGTGTGGTGCGTAACAAAGGAAGCATTACCATTGATAATATTACCTATGGGCGCTATAGTGGTGAATTGCAAATTTGTAAACGTGACTTGGCTGTCGATGAACGAGTTAATGTGATCGGGAGAGTTAGCGAGGATAGCTTGCATTTGTTGGATTATATCGAGGATAATCAAAGATTTAAGCTGGTAATTTAGCTTATAAAACTGGATTAAAAGGCAAAGTGTAATAAAATTGATGCAATTTCTAAGCTAAGCCAGAATTTGTTATTTGACACCTATACTCGTCGTGTTCACAATTCTAGCGTTGTCGCATTGCTAAAAAAGGCTCCTAGCTACAATCGCGATCACTTAGAGTCTATACATAAAAGCTCAACTTATGAGCGTTCAAAGTATAATAAGAAGTTTTATTATATTTAGAGGAAAAAACTGTTGAAATTTAATAGTCTAAATTTGTTACAAGCATTATTTTATGATCATTGCAACGCAAAAGTTTCCAATTTTAGCATTGATAAAGAGAGTATTGAGTATGAAGCATGTACATTTAATCTAAATAATTTAAAATTTCTCTATCGGAAAGCAAAAATCACGCCCACTAAAATAGGGCAATTTGTTACTGTCTGGAAAAGATCCGATGATAGAGTAACTGTTCCTTATTGTATAGAGGATAAGCTTGATTATTATGTTGTAGCTGTACAAAAAGATACGAATATAGGCTACTTCATTTTTCCGATCAATGTCATGATTACTCAGGGCGTAACAACCGACCAAAATGGAAAAGCTGGAAAAAGAGGATTTAGAGTTTACCCGATATGGGATAAGCCAGACAATAAGCAAGCAGAAAAAACTCAGAAATGGCAAATAAAACATTTTTTAGATTGCACCGAAGCTAAGTTTGATTACGAAGATGTTAAGATAAAGTTCAATCATCTTTTTATTGATAATGCACTCCTTAAAATATAGCATTTTGAGGTACTACCAATTAAGTAATTTGGCGCTAAGAGAAAGTTTTTTCTGCGTCGTCAATGGATAAATTAGTCGGATATTAATCTAGATTGTTTCTTATAGATTATGAGTTTTATCTACCAAAATAAACAAAATTCATTTATAACTATCTTTGTATGAGATATAATACTAAATGAATTATGTTTAGTTATAACCAATGGTTTCGACTGAGAATTTAACTTGTAGATATTATTAGATGAAAGAATATTGACAAATGTTAAAACTTGATATCAATGAAGAATTATGCTCTTTGTACAAGAGTAACTCTCAACGAATTAGAGTTGCAACAGAGCACTTTGTTGCCAAAACATTTTTTTGTCCAAGTTGTGGAAATGAACTAAGCGAATTTGAAAATAATCGTCCTGTCGCTGATTTTCATTGCATAAAATGCTTAGAGCAATTTGAATTAAAAAGCAAGCAAAATAATCTCGGGCAAAAAATTGTGGATGGTGCATATAGTTCAATGATTGATAGAATTTGCAGTCGTGATAATCCAAATTTTTTCTTCCTTAGTTATAGTACAATTACTCATCAAGTAACAAATTTTTTTGTTACACCAAAATATTACTTTACCACTGAAATCATTGAAAAAAGAAAACCGTTAGCGGAAACGGCTAAACGCGCTGGATGGGTAGGATGTAATATTTTGATCAATTCATTACCAGAATCTGGTAAGATCCACTTCATTCAAAATGGTAAAATGGAAGATAAATGTGTTGTGCTTGAGAGATGGGCAAAAACTAATTTTTTAGGTTCTAACACATTAACCGATAAAGGTTGGCTACTTGATATAATGAAAATAATTGAGAAAATAGATAAGAAAATATTTTATTTACATGATATTTATCATTTTGAAAGTTATTTAAAACAAACACATCCACAAAATAATAATATTCAGGCGAAAATTCGTCAACAGCTACAACTGCTTCGTGATAAAGGATACCTGAAATTTGTTGGCCGAGGATGTTATCAATTATTGTGATGAAAGTATGCAAGCAGATGGAAATTAGTCGAGAAATGGCATTGATCGTCTTAAAGTATATGGAACAAAATGATGCTTTTGACTTTCCATTTATCGTAACATGTAAAGAGTATACGATAGAGGATGATGATTTTGTTGAAATAGAACCATCTGAATACGAAGATATACAAGATGATACGACTTACCAAACATTTGAGCTGGTTTCTTGTTCTTGGGCAGATAGGTTATTTGGTTATGAAGCTAATAGGATAATTGCTAAAAAATGCATGGTAGAAATTTTATTTTATACGTTGTTAGCGGATTGCCAAGAGCATATTAAATTTTTTGATAGTAATTTTCGCCAAAAAATTAAATTATATTCTAATTTGGTAAAATACTCGTAAAAATTTAAACAAACCAATTTGTTGGCTGTTTTTGAGGATGCTTAATGCTAGTTGTACTTAACAAACCATTATGAAAGATTATCATGGATACTAATTTAATTATTATCGCGGCGAGTGCTGGCGGTGTGGCTTTGATTGTGATTATCAGTTTATTGCTGGTATTTAGTCGTCTCAAAGGTGCTAATGATAGTAAAGAGCAGCTAAATGAGCTTAATCAGCAGTTATTCACGCTCAACACTGATTTTACCAAACTCAATGCTGATTATGAGCATGCTAAGCAAGAGCAGCAGCGCATTACTCTGCAATTGAATGAGGCTTTGCAAACCAGTCGAGCATTGGAGGAAGGTAGTCGTAATATTCAGCATGACAATCTTCAGTTGAGCAATGATAAATCAAGACTGGAAGTTGAGAATGAGCACCTGAAAACTGCCTATACGCAGCTAGAAAAAATGCTGGACGAACTCAAGCTGCAAATGAACAGTGAATTTACCAATCTGAAGAATCTGGCGATTAACGAACTTAAAGAGAGGGCAGATAATTCCCTACGTGATATCAGTAAAGAAAATGTAGTTTTACCGTTACAGGAAAACTTGAAAGATTTACAGCAGAAAATTAATGAGTTGGCATTTCAAACCAAAGAGATTAACCGTAATTCTGAGGGTTTAAATCAGCAAGCACAAAATTTAGCTTTGGCTCTAACTAAAGATAGTAAGAAAAAAGGTGAGTTTGGTGAGATGATTTTGGCAAATATTCTCGAAAGTGTTGGGCTACAACAGCATATTAGCTATACCGAGCAGGCGCAAATTAGCTTAGATGATAAACGATTGATTCCAGATGTGATTATTAATTTACCACACAATAAGGCGGTAGTAGTTGATAGTAAAAATATTATGAAACGTTATTACGAAAGTATCGTGAACGATGAGGATAAAAGTAAAGCAATTTTTGATGCAATCAAACTGACGATCAAAAATCTAAGTAATAAAGATTATCTCAGTGCTGTTGAAGCTTCGATTGGTAAAGCAGTATTTGATTACGCGATTATGTTTATTCCTAATGAGGGATTATTTTCCTTAATTATCGAAGAAGACCAGCGTTTGAGCGGTACTTTATTGCGCGAAGCGTATCAACAAAAAGTCTTTATTGCCGGACCTTCGACACTACTAGTTTTACTCGGAATGATTGAGCGCTCATGGGATGTTTATCAGATTGAAGAACGAGCTGAGAATATCATCAGCTTATCACGTGAGTTAAGCGATAAATTTAAGATTAGTTTACAGCGGATCGCGGATTTGGGACACTCAATTCGGAGTTGCGGTAATAAATATGATGAAGTGGTCAAATCGCTGGATAATGGTACAGCTGCAAGTGCTTATAGTAAGCTCGAGAAATTAGCTCAGCTTTCCGGAGAGAAGATTCAATTAGCCAAGCCTGTTGAAGTTGGTGAGGTAATACCCAGGCTACCCAGCTCAGCACGTGATGAAGAATGCAGTTCAGTCCGAAGAGCTCACATTTAATACGGATGAATTAAGCGACTAATAAGTGTAATTAAAAAAAGTCCTTGCGGACTTTTTTTAATTACCGATAGCTAATCCTTCACGGCGTGGATCAGCTGCGCCACTCCATCCATCATTAGTGCGAATTATATTAGTTTCGCCACTAACTAAATCAGTTCTAACTACTGATTCACCCAATGCATTTAGTTTATCTAATTGTGCACTGAATATTGAATCGCCATTTTCCAGAACTGGTGTAGCATTGGCGGCACAAAGATTAGGGGAAGATGAGGCTTCAGCTGCTGATTTTTTGAAGTCTAGAATTTGAATCAGGTTTTTGGCAACATAGCATATAATCTGACTGCCACCAGGGGAACCGGTTAGTACTTGCAAATTGTGGTCCTTATCAAATACCATCGTTGGTGCAATTGACGAACGTGGTCGTTTACCAGCTTCAACACGGTTGGCAATTGCTTTACCAGATGCATTGGTTGGTGCCAATGAGAAGTCGGTTAATTCATTATTTAAGAAGAATCCATTAGTAAAAAGATGGCTACCAAATTGGTGCTCAACGGTTACGGTCATTGTAACTGCATTGCCATCTTTATCCACAATTGATAATGATGTAGTTCCATGTGGTTTTGGACTATTGTCTGCCACATACCTAGGATCAGCACCATCGGGATTGCCAGGTGCAACTGGTGTTACTAGCGCCGCTGATTCATTCACTAGCTTTGCACGCTCATCTAAATATTGATTATTTAATAAACCTGCAATTGGTTGTTTAACAAAGTCAGGATCAGCAAGGTATTGATTACGATCGGCAAAAGCTATTTTGCTTGCTTCATAGAAATTATAAACCCAATTTATATCAGTGAATCCACTTTCACCAGTTTTTGCATAATTGCGAGCATAAACTCCCAATAACTCTTGAACTGCAACTCCACCACTTGATGATGGTGGTACTGAACAAATGTCATATTGATCGCGATAAGGGCTGCATACTGGCTCTTTGACCTGTACTTTATATGCACTCAGATCTTTTGCACTCATGAGTTTTTTATGTGCACTTTTATTCACCGTTTCAACAATTTCATGAGCAATTTTGCCAGTATAAAACTCTTCTGGATTTTTTGCAATTATTTGTAATGTGTCGGCATAAGCAATATTGGTAACTTTTTCGCCAATTGGTTTTACTTCGCCTTGAGCATTAAAATAAACTTTGGCAATTTGTTGATTATGTTTTAAGATATCCTGGTCACTTTGTAATAAACCATAAAGTCGCGGGCTCATTGGAAAGCCATTGCGAGCAAGAGTGATAGCGGGTGCAAGCAATTTATTCCACGCCAATTTTCCATTTTGTTGGTGCATTTTATAAAATAAAGCAACTTCGCCAGGAACACCAACCGAGAGGGGGCTTAACATCGCCGATTCAAAACTTAGAGGTTTAGATGTTTTTGGATCAATGAACCACTCTGGTGTAGCACTTGACGGAGCAACTTCACGTCCATCAAAAGCAAGTAGTTGTTTAGTTTTTGCATGATAGCTAAGGGCGTAGCCTCCGCCACCAATCCCTGAAGATTGTGGTTCTGTTAATCCTAAAACGAATGCTGCAGCTATTGCGGCATCTGTTGCATTGCCACCTTCGCTGAGTATTTGCTCTGCAGCTTTACTTGCCCAAGGGTTATTGGTAACTATCATAGAGTGTTTGCCAGTAACCAATGGTTTTTCAGTTTTAGCGGTTGCAACTTCTGGAGCCACAGGCTGAGAGGTGGTAGCATTGGCAAATAGCGGAATTATACTGGTTAATAAAAGTAGTGCAATTTTATTATGTTTCATAGTTATCCTCTGTATAGTTATAGTAGTTCCTGAGTTTCTTTAGCAATCATTAATTCTTCATTAGTTGGAATTAGTAATGCTTTAACTCTAGAATCTTCACTGCTAATAATTTGTTCCTGACTGCGAACATCGTTTTTTTCTGGGTCGATACTAACTCCTAGAAATGAAACGCCATCAATGATTTTAGCACGAGTTACTTTATCATTTTCACCTAATCCAGCAGTAAAAATTATTGCATCAACACCATTCATTGCTGCAGCATAGGAACCGATATATTTTTTCACATTATAAGTGAATACATCTAATGCTAATTGAGCACGCTGGTTGCCTTGCTCTGCTGCAGATTCGATATCACGAAAATCGCTACTTATTCCAGAGAGACCAAGAACACCAGATTTTTTGTTCATTAAGTTATCAATTTCATCAACATTGAGTTTCATTTCGTGCGAAAGGAAAGCAATTATGCTTGGATCAAGGTCACCACAGCGAGTGCCCATAGTTAAACCAGCCAGCGGCGTAAAACCCATGCTGGTATCAACACTTTGCCCATATTTAATAGCCGCAACTGAAGCACCATTACCAAGGTGACAACTGATTAATTTTAGCTGATTTAAGTCTTTGCCAAGTAATTTTGCAGCACGCCCAGCTACATATTTGTGTGAAGTACCATGAAAACCATAGCGACGAACTTTATGTTCCTGATATATTTCATAAGGCAGTGAATACATAAATGCTTCAGCAGGCATCGTTTGGTGAAATGCGGTATCAAAGACTGCGACCATTGGTGTATTTGGCATTAATTCCTGACAGGCTTTAATTCCGGTGATATTAGCTGGATTATGTAACGGAGCTAGTTTTGCACATTCTTCTAATGCTTCCATTACCGTTGCATCAATAATTACGGATGCTGCGTATTTTTCCCCACCATGTACTACACGATGTCCCACAGCATTGATTTCTGCCATTGTGTTAATCACGCCCATTATCTCACAACATAGCACTTTGGTTACACAAGCTACTGCGCTTTTATGATCGGTGATTGGAGCTCCATTGGCAAGTTGTTTTTCTGCATCAATAATGAATTTTTGCTCACCTTTACGATGGGTTAAAACTGCACCTGATAGACCGATTCGTTCCACCAAACCACTGGATAAAACGCTTTCAGTTGTGGTTTCAATTAATTGATATTTCAAAGATGAGCTGCCGCAGTTTAGAACAAGTATTTTCATGAGTATCCCTTTGTTATAAAATAAACCTAGGCGGTTATTATAACGCAGTTCTTACCCTAGAAACTAAATTAACCTTATTTAATTTGCTGTTGTTGGTAGCAATCGCTGATTTGTTGATGAAGATAGTTTGCCAGTAATTCACGATCGGCAAAATCTGCCGCAGCGACAGGTGGTAAAACTGTAACGTTAATAGTTAAGCGACGCAGGCGCAGAGTATTCATTACGGTTTTCATCCAACCAACTTTAGCAAACGAAACTTCACGGGCTAGACGATTATTCTCTTTACGGTAACTAAATACGACTGGGAAAATTTTACTATTTGCCATTCGTGCTGCTTCCAAAAGTGGTGCTTTAAATGGTAAAACTTCTTTGCCAACACTGGTTTTCCCCTCGGGGAAAAGCCCGATACTGGCACCTTCACGGAGAAGTTGTGCAACGTGCTGATTAACATTAATAAGTTCTTTTTTATTTTTACGGTTGATGAAAATTGTACCGCCAGCTTGAATCACTCGATTTAGAATTGGCCACTGTAACATCTCTATTTTACCAATAAATTGTACGAAACAGGTGCGGTACATAACAACCGTATCCATCCAGGAAATATGATTGGAAACGACCATTGAATTATCTAGCTCGTGGTTGGATAGTGGATAGCCGTGAAAATAGAGTTTAGCTCCAGTTGAGGCAATCAAGCAGCGAGTCCAAATCATACGAACTTGCTGGCGAACAAAAGACTTTGAAAATGGGTAAATAACCAATACGGCTAAAACCATGATTGCCATACTGGCGATTACAGCGCTAAACCGCAACCAAGCTATGATATTACGCATCATTATAAACAACTTTCACAAGAAAAATAATATCGCTACTTACATTGGGATAACTTGTTGGATACTGTTATGGATTATTTAATTTTGGCGGTAATTATTTTAGCCTAAAGTTGCAATAATTTCTAGTTAAATTACTTATTATTGGAAGTTATAAAAAAGCAGAGAAATTATTTACTCTGCTTTGGGATTTTTAAAGTTTAGTGCTTAAGAATGTTTTGAGTATTATTAAAGAGTGATGACTGCGTAAATACTACACTGTTTGACAATTCACGAACTAAAAATTCATGAAAATGGCGCATTCCTTCTTCAGTTGGTAGTTGGTATGGTCCAAAATCATCTTTACCTTGGCGGTAGAGTGATTTTCGTCCTTCATGCATCCGGTAGCAAATTTCATCATCCTCCTTGGCGGTCTCAAAATAAACCTGTTGCTGAATTGCTACATATTCTTCGTCAAAACCTAAAATTTCATCGGGGTAATAAAACTCGGTAATCACACGGCATTTTTCGGGTGCTACTGGTTCAACTACTGAAATTACTATACATTTGGGATAACATTCAATCATAATATTGGGGTAGTATGCCATCCATATTGCGCCAAACTCTGGGATATCTCCATTATGAGCTTCCAGAACTTTTTTGCTCCAATCACTATATAGCTTGCTTCCACCGTGAGTAAGCTGATTTTTAGTCGGAACAATTTGAAAATGATGCCAATTACCAAAATTCCAGCTTAGATTTGCACAGTCAACAAAATTACCCAGACCAGGGTGATACGGATCAACGTGGTAGTCTTCAGCATAGACTTCCATAAAGGTTTTCCAGTTGAAATTATAATCAGTTACTACGGTGTTACTATATAGGTAATTTTCAAAATCAATATATTCACCAAACTTGCCCAAATTCGCCAAATCTCGATGAATATCACGATTGTTTTTGAATAACAACCCATTCCAGTTAGTTAGTGGTGTAACAGTGAGGTTTTTACACTTAGGTAATTCTGGAAAAAGTGGAGCACCTATGAGTGTTCCCTGTGCATTATATGTCCAACGATGCAAATCACAAACTATATGTTGGCTATTACCATGACCTTTCATCATAATTGCTTGACGATGGCGACAAATATTATCAATTAGCAAATGCTCATTTCCATTGTTATAAACTAATTTACTATGGTCTAGCCATTCAATTGAGCGGTAATCATACTGATTAACTGCCATGAGCTGATGAGCTATATATTGCGGAGCTTGAGAAAATAGTTTCGCTTGTTCAATATCAAAGTATTGTTGTTCAAAATAACTGGCTAAAGAGGGTGTATTCATAAATTTCCTTTCTAATCCAAATTAAACCGTAGTTCAATTTAATTTAACACCAGAAGATAACCATGAAACCGGAAATAAATTTCCTGATAAAGAGAGTATTTTACCTTATTTTGCTAATAGTGAGCAAGGCTGAGTCTATTTGTAGAAGATGTTTTAGAATAGAAAACAGATAGCCAATTAATAAGCTACCTGTTTTTTGATGATGGTTTTTATCAAATACGTGAGCTATTTTTTACTATATCCGCAATATACTTAATCTCTGATTGTAACCGCTCAAAATTAGTAAGCTTCCATTCCCAATTTGGCGATCCAACTGTACCCGGAGTATTTAATCTTGAGCTATCATCTAGACCAATGATATCCTGAGCAGGGAAGATAACATACTCTGCCTGATAATTCAATATATACGCAAGGATTGCAGATTTAATTCCCTCATCACTTACATGGAAATATTCGCGAAGAGCATGTTGCTGCTCATGACTTAGAGCATTATACCAACCGATTAGGGTACTATTATCATGGGTTCCAGTATAAACGATAGTATTGACAGTTTTTTCAAGAGCTGAATTATCTAAATGCGGTTCAAAAATAAACTGGAATATTTTCATTCCTTTAAGATTATAGTGATCACGTAAATCTAAAACTTCTTTACGTAAATCACCTAAATCTTCGGCAACAATTTTAATCTCGGGTAATTCACGATAAATAGTATCAAATAGGGCATAACCTGGTGCCTCAACCCATTCACCTTCAACGGCTGTTGGACAACTAGCTGGGATTTTCCAATAAGTATCAAATGCTCTGAAGTGATCAATCCGAATAATATCAAAAGCAGTAGCATTACCTCGCAAGCGCTCAATCCAAAATTTAAACCCGTTCGCTTCTAGTGCCTCCCAATTATAGAGTGGATTTCCCCAACGTTGTCCAGTAGCCGAGAAATAGTCAGGTGGTACACCTGCAATGAAAGTAGGTTGTTGATTCTCATCAAGTAAAAATATATCTTGGTTTTCCCAGACATCAAGAGAATCCATGCCAATATAGATTGGAATATCACCCATAACCTGAATACCAAGATTATTGGCATATTGTTTCAGTGCAAACCATTGGCGATAAAAAATGAATTGTAAAAACATTTCATAATCAATTTGCTCTTGAAACGGTGTCAAATCTAAGGCATTATCTTTAATCCAGTTTTTATGTGCTACTGGCCAATCAGTCCAAATTTTTAAATCATTAGCTTTTTTGAGCGTCAAAAATACAGCATAGTTTTTTAACCATGGAGTAGTTATGCTAAATTGTACGTACTCGGCATGTAGCTTGCTACTTACTTTAAAGTTGGCAAAAGCCTTACGCAACATTGGTTCTTTATGTCTACGTACTGCTTGATACTCAATTGTAGTTGGCTTATCCGAGTTAAATTTGATGAGATCTGCAGTTGTAAGCAATTCATCTGTCACTAAGTGATCAACACTTATGTATAGCTCATCACCCGCAAATGATGAATAAGCCTGATAAGGTGAATTGCCATAGCCAAGTGGATTAAGTGGCAAGACTTGCCAAATCTTAAGCTGCATTTGATGAATAATATCAACAAATTTATAAGCTTCTGTCCCAAAGTCACCAATTCCATAGTTAGATGGAAATGATGCTACTGGCATTAGTATCCCTGCTGATCTCATTTTAATCCCTCTTAAATTTAGTTTAAATCAATTTTCCAAATATCCTGATTATAATCACGAATCGTGCGATCAGAACTAAAATAACCTGCTTTAGCAATGTTAACTAAGCTCATTCTGTTCCATTCTTCGCGATTTTCATAATCAGATAACATTTGATCTTTGGTTTTAATATAATCCACAAAATCAATTAGTGTCATATACCAATCTTTGGTAATTAATTCGTGATGTAATTGATCTAAGCGCTCTTTAGTACCGATTGCCAGCATATTTGGTGAATTAATAAAGTCTACCGCACGTTTAATTAATGGATCATAGAAATAGTAATCCCATGAATGATAACCATTGGTGCGATACAGCTCAATAATTGTGTTGCTATCTTTACCAAAAGTATAGATGTTATCTGGTCCAACTAATTCAGCAATCTCAACATTCGCACCATCCATAGTTCCAACTGTAACGGCACCATTAAGCATGAATTTCATATTACCAGTACCACTGGCTTCTTTTGATGCTAGTGAAATTTGCTCTGAAATATCTGCTGCTGGAATCAGTTTTTCCGCAACAGTTACGTTATAGTTTTCGACAAATACTACTTGCAGATATGGGCTAACTTCTGGATCATTATTGATTAGTTGTTGTAAACATAAAATCAAATGAATCACATGTTTAGCAATAGTATATGCAGGGGCAGCTTTACCACCAAAAATAACTGTTAATGGGCGACTTGGTAGTTTTCCTTCTTTGATTTCCAAATATTTATGAATAACATATAACGCATTCATTTGCTGACGTTTATATTCATGAATTCGTTTAACCTGCACATCAAAAATAGATTGCGGATTTAGTTCAAGTCCAGCGGTAACTTTAATGTATTCAGCAAATTGTTGCTTTTTAGTTTGTTTAATAACGTCTATTTGAGCCAGTACGTTACTATCATCGGCATAATTCATTAATTTATCTAGTTCAAGTGAGTTAAATTTGAAGTCATTGCCGATTGTTTTAGCCAGGAAATCAGTTAGTTCGGTATTGGATTGCATTATCCAACGTCTGAAAGTGATTCCATTCGTTTTATTGTTAAATTTATTCGGGTAAATATCATTAAATTGCTTTAACTCGCTATGCTTTAAAATTTCGGTGTGCAAAGCAGCAACGCCATTTACGCTAAAGCCATAATGGATGTCAATTCTTGCCATATGTACACGTCCATCATGATCAATAATATCAAGTGACGGATCGCTGTATTGAGCTTTAACTGCGGCATCAAGATATTTAATGATATTAATAATTGCGGGTGGTACAACTTTTTCTAAATAAGACAGTGGCCATTTTTCCAATGCTTCAGCCAAGATAGTATGATTAGTGTAAGCAATACTACGCTTGATAATTGCTGTAGCTTGTTCCAGTGACAAACCTTTAAGTAATAATTGACGAATTAATTCTGGGATTACTAAGGTAGGATGGGTATCATTGATTTGAATAACTACGTGTTTATCCAATTCTGCGTAATCATATCCTTTGGCATCCATTTCAGCAAAAATAAGGTTCACTGCATTGCTTACCATAAAATACTGTTGGAAGATACGTAATAAATGACCAGCCTGATCACTGTCATCAGGGTATAAAAATAAAGTTAAGTTTTTCGTTATATCATTTTTATCAAAAGCGATTCCATCATGGACAATTGAAGTATCAATACCTTCAATATCAAACAAGCTTAACTTGTTAACAGAACCACGATAACCAACGACATCAAATTCATAAAGACAAGATTTAACCGTAAAATTGGTAAATTGAATATCATAGCTAACGTCCGTCTTGTTTAACCAGCCAGCATCTTCAATCCATGGGTTTGGTTGTTCACTTTGCAAATTATTGCTAAATTTCTGCTTAAATAGACCATAATGGTAATTAAGCCCGATTCCACGACCTGGGATACCTAACGTGGCAATAGAGTCAAGAAAACATGCAGCCAAGCGCCCAAGTCCACCATTACCTAACGACGGTTCTGGTTCGATCTCTTCAATTATACTTAAATGTTTGCCATGCTCTTTAAGTAAGTTATTAACATTATGATATAAACCAAGATTAATCAGATTGTTAGAAAGCATTTTTCCAATCAGAAACTCACTGGAGATATAATAAATTTTACGAGAACCATCTAATTGTGGGCGAGTTGGAATTTGTTGTTTTACGTATTCAAGAAGGGCATAGTATAAATCGCGATCTGATGCGTCGCTTAGGGGGCAGTTTAATTTTTTTTCTAGAGCTTGTTGAATTATTTCTTTTTCCATATACTGATTTCCAAATAAAAATTCTTATCATTAGTTTTTGATATTGGGTTGAGCCAATAATTTTAACACTGATACCAATAGTTGCCAGCGCTTATTTGATAGATGGCTACAAAATATTTGTAGCCATCTATCACAGAAGATTTACTTACTTAACAAAGCGCACGCTAAAACCAGCAAGTAACATAGAAACACCAGCCACTCCAAGCATAACAATCGCTTGTCCGCCAACTAAAGATAAAATAACGCCACCTAAGATACCAGCTGCTATTTGTGGAATAGTAATTGTGGCATTGAATATTCCCATATAAACCCCCATTTTATCAGCTGGCAAGACTGCTGATAAAATCGCATAAGGCATTGCTAAGATTGCCGCCCAAGCAATTCCGATGCCGAGCATTGAAATCAGAAGTAAGTATTTGTCATGTATGAACACCATTGACAATAGTCCTATACCACCAAGCATTAACGACCACATATAGACTGATTTACGACCAAACTTATTCGCTAATTTTGTCATAAACATAGCATAGATTGCGGCAAATAAACTGTAAGCGGCGAAAATAACACCGACCCAGTTACCTGCTTCATTGAATGCCGCAGAGGTTGAGTCTGCCGCTGCAGTATGCCAAACATTTCCCGCAATACCAGATGTAGTATAAACCCACATCATGAAGAGTGCAAACCATGAAAAAAACTGAACTATTCCTAATTTGATCATTGTCGGAGGCGTTTCTTTTAGCAATTGCATAAATGAAGTTTTAATTTTGGGCTTATCATTATCGAGATCGTGATACTGCGCATACTCTTCTGGAGGGTATTCTTTAGTGGTAAATGCAGTCCATAAAACAGATAATAACAAGCAGCCTCCACCAAAATAAAACGACCAAATAACCGTAGGCGCTACTTTTTGACCTGCTTCAGGCACATTTGCTACGCCCGCCCAATTTAGGACAAAAGGCAACAAAGAGCCAATTACAGCGCCGACATTAATCAAAAAACTTTGGATTGAATAACCTAGATTACGTTGCTCTTCCGATACCATATCGCCAACTAATGCTCTAAATGGTTGCATGGTGATATTAAAAGCCGTGTCCATAAATAAAAGCATAAATGCGCCAAAAAATACTGGATAAATAAATGAAGCAAAATGTTCCGAGTTGGGCATAAAAAACATTGCCAATGCAGAAATAATCGCACCGAGTAGAATAAATGGAACTCGTCGTCCCATCCTTGTCCAGAGCTTATCACTGGATAAGCCGACAATTGGTTGAACAATCAAGCCAGCAAATGGAGCTGCTAACCAAAAATAGCTTAAATGTTCAACATTGGCCCCCAGTGCAGATAAAATACGACTAGTATTACCGCCTTGGAGTGAATATCCGATTTGAACACCTAAAAAACCAAAACTGATATTAAATACTTGCCAGAAACTAAGCTTGGGTATTTTGAGCTTCATAAATTCTACCACCTCTTTAATGTGGGCTATTTTAAATAGCACTGTTATATTTGTGGTTGGATTTTAGCATGATTCCAGTTTACTAAATTTATGCTTATGCTACAAACTTATGCTGCGGCGCATGATTTGAGAGATAGGCAGTTGTAAGTTGTAGTATCGAAAATAGTTTATGTTATAATCAAGTTTGCGTAATATAATAATGTGTTATCATGATTAAAAAGGATTTATTTGTGAAAGTATTAAAATTTATTTTTCTGATTTTTGCTAGTTGTTTTGTGCTACAAGGTTGCGGAACATTTAATACAGATGATCAAGAATTAGATAGTCCGACGGTAGGTACGGCGCAAACTGGTGATCCAGCAACATTTGAACATCGTAACTAGAGAGTCCGTTCAAGCGTTATTAATGTTTGCTTAATTTCGTAAAGTGTTTTCAAGTTAATACTGAGTGGTCTGAGCCTGCCATGCATCATCTATTAAGTTTCCAATTAATGTTTTTGGGAATATTTGCGGTTGCCAATAATTTTAAATCTTTGGGAAAGTTTTTGCAAATTTCGCAGGGGTTGTCTGATGTTGAACAAATTCGGCTAAGTGTTAATGCAACTTTGGCATCTTTGGTGGTTATGCTTGCTGCGCTGTTTATTGGTGAGTCTCTACTAAATTTTTTTGGGATTTCTCTAGATGCGTTTCGAGTGGCGGGAGGACTGATTCTGGCAATGCTCGGAATTGATATGATACAAGCTCGCAAACCTATTGAAGAAACCGATGATTATAATGCTTCATCTACTTACTCTAAGGTTATTCCTTCTGTAATTATTCCAATAGCGATACCTTTAACTACCGGGGCAGGAACGTTTTCGACGATAACAATTTTTGCAAATCAAGTTAGTGGCAATGATTTTTTGTATTATCAATTGTTGGCAGCTATTTTGCTGCAAACTTTACTAATTTTCATCGTGTTTCGCTATTCAAGCAAGCTCTTGCATGTTATGGGTAAAACAGGAATTAGTATTTTGACCAGAGTAGTTGGGCTTTTTACTTTGGCTTTGGGCATTCAATTCATGAGTATGGGCTTAAAAATTCTTTTTCCGGGTTTGGGACTTTAGAGCAAACATGGTTCGTGCAATATTCTGAATTGTAATTTGTATGTTATCGGCGGTATCGGCAAATGCTTCGTTTTTGCTGGCAAAGCCATTACTGATTGAAAATATTGCGCTGACACCGTCTTGATAGAGTTTTTGCAAATTACCGCTCATTTTTCCGCAGATAATAATGAGTGGTTTATTATGCTTTTTACAGAGTCGCGCAATTCCGCTAATAGTTTTGCCATATGTGGTTTGTTCATCTATTGCACCTTCACCACTAAATACCAAATCGCTAGCAATAATTTTTTCTTCAAGTTGACAAAGCGTGGCTACGACTTCAATTCCAGATTGAATTTTACCTTTTATTGATAATAACCCAGCCCCTAGACCTCCAGCCGCACCGCTGCCTGCGATGTTTGATATGCCAATTCCACAATCTTCAAGGACTACCTGTGCGTAATTACGTAATGCTGATTCTAGCTGTACTATCATCTCGCAAGTAGCACCTTTTTGTCGTGCAAACACGTGACTGGCACCTGATGTACCAAGAAGGGGGTTATTTACATCACTTGCAATGATTAGCTCAATGCTTTTCAGTCGTGGATCTAATTGAGATAGGTTAATGTGTTTTAATTTACCAAGGTAGATTCCACCTTGTTGTAGTGTATTACCAGAAGAATCATAAAATTTTGCACCCAATGCTTGCAACATACCAGCACCACCATCGTTAGTCGCGCTGCCACCAAGACCTATGATTATCTTTTTTACCTGATGGTCTAGCGCATCTTTAATTAATTCACCAACTCCATAGGTAGTCGTAAATAAAGGGTTACGTTCTTCTGCTTGAAGTAATTCTAATCCACTGGCTTGTGCCATTTCAATGATAGCAGTAGCTCCACTGTCAATAATCGCATAGTTGGCAATTACTTTGTTACCTATGGGATTACTAACCTCTACATTGAATAGCTCCCCATGTGTGGAGTCCAGAATTGCTTTGACAAAACCCTCACCACCATCTGCAATAGGTAATTTATTAATTTGTGCATTTGGAAGAATGTTCAATAATGCTTGAGTCATGTTGTTGCACACCTCACTGGCACTCATACAATCTTTAAATGAATCAGGACAAAGCAATATTTGCATCAGGAGTATTTCTCGAAAAATTTAATTTCACATATAAACACTTTTAATGTCTATTATTTTTGTTTTACCCATAAGCTTTTCGGTAACATACAATGAATTTCATAGTCGCCGCCTTGGTAGTGTGGTGCTATTCTGCAATCCATAGTTAGACTAAGTAAAGAGTAAACATCAATTTGTTGCATATCCTTGAGTTTTGATATTTTGGTAATCATTTCCCATGTCGCATCCTTAATTGCTTGTATGGCTTGTGGATTTTTAGCGTAAGTTACATATTCTTTGTCATTGTCTTTTATTGGTAGTGGTGCTGGTTTTGCTGCATTTGGGTCTTTAGGAATCAGACAATATGCACCGTTTACTTCATCTACAACCTCAGCAACAGGGCAATTCCAGTTGCGATACATCAATTTTTGTGCTTGATCATAGCTTACTTTATGATTTTGCATGATGAAATTAGTAGTTTGTGACTCAAGAATTGCAATTGCTTTATTGAAATCTTGGTCATAGCCAACAGTAACCCAATCAGTTGAGGTTTCAGCTAACGGCCATTCTAAATTTTTGTTCTTAATCACATCAATAGTGACATTTAATTCAGAGAATGCAGTTTCAATTGCCGTTAAATTAACTTCGCCATTACCTTGTCCTGCATGAGAATCTCCAGTTCCCAATAGTGCACCAGAAACAAAAACTGGTAGGTATAAATTAGTGCCTTGGGTAATTGGCGGTAGATCCATATTGCCACCAAATTTTCCAGGAGGTACGGTATCAAATTGACCAGACTCCGCACGTGCTACACCAATCGTTCCAGGGAATGGGTGAAGTGGAACAATGATACCAGGAGCAAATTGCATCTGCATTTTGTCAGTATCTAAATAGAAATATCTGATTTGTCCATCTGGAAATTTTTCAGGAAGGAGCCCTTTGCCGGGTAAGCTATTGTTTGAAGCGTATGGGCGTGGCATAATCTTGTTAAAGTGAATGCGAATTATGTCGCCTGGTTCTGCATCTTCAACATATATTGGTCCAGTTATGGTGTGTGGTCCGCGTCCCGGAACTGCATTATTCATTTTTGCAACTTGATTAATACTAACACCTGGAACAACTTGATTATCTGAGGCTGCATCGGTTTCGATTACGACACTATCACCAGATTTGATTCTTAAAACAGGAGGTTGATCTTTGTCGAAAATTCCCCATTGCGTAGTTGCTGGCGTAGCAGGTAAAAGATAGGTTGTAGACTGATGTTTTTCTGCCACTTTTTGGGCAATCATTAGGTTTTGGTTGAGTCGTCCAGGTAAAAAGGACAAACAATTGTCACTTTCTGTTGCATAGCAAAGCTGTGAAAAAGTTAAACTATAGCAGCTAAAACCTAACAAAATGGCTAATTTTGAACGCATGATATATGTCCTTTTTGTGTTCTTTGGAGTAAGCAGAAAAATTTATTGGATAGTTTATCATTAAGTATTGTGCTGTAGATGAAATATTTGCTAATAAGCGTGCTAAAATAATGTCATATTTAAAAACTTGGATATTCAAAAATGAAAATAATTGATTTACGTAGTGATACAGTAACTAAACCCAGCTCAGGAATGCTTCATGCAATGATGAATGCTCCTGTAGGTGATGATGTCTTTGGCGAAGACCCAACGGTTAATTTGCTCGAACAGCGGATTGCTGAGTTAAGCGGAATGGCAGCAGCTGTTTTTGCACCAACAGGTACTCAAACCAATCTGTTAGGGTTATTAGCTCATTGCGGTCGTGGTGATGAATATATTGTGGGGCAGACAGCACATACCTATATGTGGGAGGGTGGTGGAGCTGCAGTTTTGGGTAGCATTCAACCGCAACCTCTGGATTTTAACCCTGATGGTACGCTGGATTTGGAAAAAATGTATCTTGCAATCAAACCGGATGATGCTCATCATGCGCGAACTAAGCTACTGTGTCTGGAAAACACCACTGGTGGCAAAGTGTTACCTTTAAATTATTTGCAACAAATCCCACAGTTTTGCCGTGACAATAAATTAGCTAGTCATTTGGATGGTGCTCGGGTGTTTAATGCTGCAGTTAAGCTTGGTGTTGATTTGCAGTCAATCACTAAAAATTTTGATTCGGTCTCAATTTGCCTGTCCAAAGGTCTTGGTACGCCAATGGGGTCAGTACTTTGTGGGTCTGTCGAATTAATCAAAGAAGCACGTAAATGGCGTAAAATGCTCGGTGGTGGTATGCGTCAGGCTGGAATTATGGCAGCAGCTGGAGTATATGCGTTGGAGCACAATATTGAGCGACTGGCAGAAGATCACAGCAACGCAGAGCTATTGGCTCATGAGCTGGCTCAAATTGATGAAATTGAAGTAGTTGCAGTTAATACAAATATTGTGTTTATTAAAGCAGCGATTCGGTATTCTGAACTGAGAGCTTCATTATTTGAGCAGGGTATTGTTTTGCCTAAGGCTGCCAATAAAGCTGGTTTACTCCGTTTAGCAACTCATCTAGATATTAGTAAGCCAGATGTAACGAAGGTTATTGCTGCTATTAAGCATTTCTATCGTGGGTAATTAAAATGAATGAGCCTCAATTAAATGATCAAGGTGAGCAACTTTACGAGGCTCCAGAACCGCTATTGGCTAAAATATTCCGAATTAGTGCAGAATTGCTTATTCTGATTATTTTAGCTGGGGCTTGCTACTTTGTAATTAAAATTGGCTATAACTATTATTTGCATGGCACATTTTTCCCCACCCCAAATCAGAGTGTTGTGACTAACGTGCAAACTGTTCAAAACGCTAAGCCTGTTGCAAAAGGTGTTGAAAATCAGGTTCAACCTGCTCAAATCCCAAGTAAATTACTAACTAGTCAAATAGTTACGCAGAATAAAGCCAAAATTAAGTTAAGGACGGTTAAAAATGATGATGTTATTATCGTTGATAATACTCCATCAGAAACTATTATTAAAAATCAGACTCCATCTACGAATGAAGATAGTTTGTCTTTAAACTTGCCACAATTAGCCAGTAAGCTGGATTTATATGTAAAATTAAATAGTAAGCAAATAAACAACTTCGATGTTAGTCTGGCAAAATTTCAAGAAAAATTCAATCATCAGGTGGTATTATCTGTTAAAGCCAAAGGTGCGAAATTATTACTGAATAAATATGAAGTAGTAAATAGTAAATCAATTGGTTATCAGTGGTATATCTACCCGCTGCAAGATGTGAAGGATATGTTTGTTATACTAGGTTATAATAGTAATATACATCAGATTGCAAGTATTAAATTAGTGTTTAATCAAGCTCGTCTATCTACTCCAGAGCTTAATGCTAAAATGGAGTTATTTCAAGAACTTAGCTTTATCACCGCACGAAGTTCACAACGAGGAGCCTCTGCTGAACTTTATCGGCATAAGATTGAGGATTTATTTAACACATTAAATTCAAAGAAACCTGCTCTTATTCCGCTGGGTCATACCCGCGCGAGTCTACAACAATGGAAGTCTGAGCGAGTTTTAGTTTTCAGTATTGATTCTTAAATATATCTCTACATTAAATCAATTATGGCATTTGCCGCCATTAAAGTTGGCGAGATTACGTCTGTCGCGCCATTTTGTTTGGCAACGGCAAAATTTTCTTCATAAAGCACGCGAACTACTATTTTAAAATCAGCATGAAATTGTTTTTTTAGCCGATCTGCGTTAACTGCCGCTAAAATATTTTCACTGTCTAAATCTGATGAAGCAATTACCATTTTACAATGTTCAATATTGGCTTTAATTAAACTCTCAAGTCGATTTGGGACGCTAACATACAAAAAATTCCCTTCTTTTTCGCTATTTAGTTCATGGTGTTGAGTGTTATCCAGTAAGATGAATGGTGTTTGATTTTGGATAAACTTATTGATTAGTAACTCGGTAATTACACTGTAACCACAAAGAATTATATGGTTTTTCATTTTGATTTTCCCACCTTGAATTTTATAAATGATTTTTTGAACTCGATTAACTACCTGATAAATAATAAAAGAACCAAACATCGCAAAGCTACTTAAGCCAAAAGCTATCATGCTAACCACAAAATCTTTACTACCGTCTGTAATTGGGCTAATGTTATTATCACCGACAGTAGCGTAAGTTACAACCGTATAATAAAAAGCATCATGGAGCGAGTTTATTCCTCTAAATTGATGACGAAGTAGATAACAGCCAAGCGTTCCATAAGCGATTACCCATAAAAAAGCAGAGATAAAAATCAACTGCGACAAATTTATTTTGTCGAGTAGCCATGCAATAAGGCTCTTTTTATGCCGCATTTATCGCGTTCTTCTTGAAATAATGATGAGTAAAGATAAATATCATGACGATTGTAACCTAAATTGGTAATGTAATGTTTTATAGTAACTACTTACTTATTAACTATACTCTAAGTATATTAATAGCCGAGCGTAAATATAGCATACTTACACTGGCTCTGCCAATGTTGCATCGTATCTAAAAACCTAGACACCTTTGTTTAAGATATTGCTACCGTTAGCCTAGCCAATTTCCCATGTGGTTTTAACCTGATGTGATGATTAGCTATACTTGACTTAGTAACTGATGTTACGCACTAACCGTGCATGATTGTGTAAAATCTGATTTCAGAATAACCATTAAGACGAATAGCTAATGAATATCTTTGACCTTTACACAGATTATTTACAAATAACACCTGGTTTGGCTACAGCTACAGGATTATCCAGTATACTGGATAAAGCAGTATCCCATGATCAGGTAACGCGTATGCTGGCTAACCATGAATCTGACAGTAAAGCTTTATGGCGTACTGTTAAATCTCTGGTTAGAGAACATGAGCATATTGATGGTTGCTTAATATTTGATGATACTATCCTGCATAAACCTCATACAGATGAGAACGAGGTTATATGCTGGCATCATGACCATGCTACTGGTAAAAGTGTAAAAGGTATAAACCTGCTTACAACTTTTTACTATAGCCAAAATAGTGAGCAACCATTAAAAATACCTGTAGCTTTTGATATCATAGCTAAGTATAGCTACTGTGAGATCAAGAGTAAATCTGAGGTATGCAAAAGCCCAGTAACCAAGAATGAGCTAATGCGTAAGCAGATATTACAGTCACTAAAGAATCAGATCAAGTTCAGTTATGTTCTTGCTGATTCTTGGTACTCCTCTGGTGAGAATATGAAGTTCATTCACCAACGGAAGAAATACTTTATATTTGATTTAAAATTCAATCGCCTAGCAACCCTTGGCGATAGGAATAAACCTAACTGGACAAATATCAGCCAATTAGATTTGCAAGCATCTAAGCCCGTACGTGTCTGGTTAAAAGATGTCGAGCTACCGATACTTTTAATCAAGCAGGTCTTTATAAACAAAGATAACTCCACTGGCATCAGATATCTTGCTACTAACAATCTGGATTTAACCAGTGAAGACTTCCTCAATATCTATAAAAAACGATGGAGTATTGAGGAATACCATAAGAGTTTTAAACAGAATACTTCGATAACTAAATCACCTACCAAGACTGTTAAAACTCAAGGTACGCACATATTTGCTGCAATAGTATCTTATACTAAACTGGAGAGATATAAATTCAGCACTAAATTAAATCATTTTGCTTTAAAGAGCAAGCTATTTCTAAATGCAGCCAAAGCTGCTTTTAGAGAACTGGAATTAATTAAACAGCAACATGCCGAATTTGGAGTCTGTCATAAATTTTGTGCTTTTGTCTGATTTTAGTTAAACTAACGTTAATTAAAAGGACTTACAAAATGGCAAAAAATCCTCATCTTACTCAAGATAAATTAAATTTATTAGCTCAAATACCA
>JACCEA010961652.1_pt1 | contig 56018 bp, 38 predicted proteins | sample 7449851 | NCBI WGS metagenome assembly JACCEA01 (sample SAMN15323453, study PRJNA562643) | freshwater metagenome | isolation source: river surface water | place: USA:Blue River Watershed | collected 2017-08-18 | reverse complement strand
CTTTTGATTGGCGCAGTCCACAGAATACAAATTTATGGCAGGGAGTGAATGGGGTAAACAACCCTTGTCCAAGTGGTTATCGTTTACCTACAGAAACGGAAATCAATGCGGAACGCTTAAGTTGGAGCTTAAACACCAGCATTGGTGCTTTTGCTACCCCACTTAAATTGATTGGGGCGGGTGGTCGCGATAGCAATACTGGTTCGCTAGGCAATGTTGGTTCCGGTGGATTCTATTGTAGCAGTACGATTTCTGGCACCAACTCTAGATACCTCTACTTTAATAGTAATAGTGCCAACATGAGCTTCAACTACCGAGCGGTAGGGTACTCTGTTCGTTGCCTCAAGGAAACAGTTGGTTCAATAGGAGCTCTCAATTGTGGAAGTGCAACAGTAACAGGAAATCTCATTTCAGGATCAGCAGCAAGTAGCGTAAGTGCAAGCGTTCCGTACACAGGAGGAAACGGAGGTTACTATGCTTCACAAAGTATTTCTTCGACTGGTGTAACAGGTTTAACAGCAAGCATTTCTCAAGGTTTATTTGCAAGTGGAGCAGGAAATTTAGTTTACACGATTTCAGGAACGCCAAGTGCTAGTGGAACTGCAAGTTTTGTTTTGTCAATTGGTGGACAAAGTTGTACTTTGAATTTAATAGTTAATAATGAACAACCTGCCTTCCCTGCAGGATCGGTTTTTTGCAGTGGAGCAACTATTGTGAATGATGTAATCAACCCAACAACTGGTAAAACGTGGATGGATCGTAATCTGGGAGCTTCCCAAGTTGCAATTAGTAAAACAGATGCTGCGGCCTATGGAGACTTATATCAATGGGGAAGAAGAAGTGATGGGCATCAGTGTAGGAATTCGGCGACGACATCAACGTTAAGTAGTTCGGATATACCTGCCAATGCAAATTTTATTTTAGCACCAACTACTCCTTTTGATTGGCGGAGTCCACAGAATACAAATTTATGGCAAGGAGTAAATGGAATAAATAATCCATGCCCGAATGATTATCGATTACCAACTCAAACGGAATTGGATAATGAACGTTTAAGTTGGGTACAATCCCCTATCAATAGCACAAATGATGTTAATGGAGCATTTGCATCACCTTTGAAATTACCAGCTGCAGGAATGCGATTGGAAACGAATGGATCTTTGAGTTTAGTTGGGACAAACGGCAGGTATTGGTCAAGTGTTGTCAGTTCTACTCAAAGTATCTATTTTCATATACAAGCAATAAATTGTGATACAAGAACATTGACAAGAGCTAGTGGAATGTCTGTGCGGTGTATTAAAAACTAAAAATATGAAAAAGAGCATGCTTAACATGAACTTTATAACCATCTTGATTGCGGTTTCAATTTTAGAAAAAGTAAGTTCACGATTAAGTCAATCTAGAAGTGAATCAATTGTTCTGTTCAACTATTTCAATCATTTTTTTTCTGTTAAAAACCTATTATGAAAGTGACTTTATTTTTGGCTATTCTAACATTATTTTTAGAATCAAGTCATTCACAATCAATTTCAGGCAATTTATCTTTACTCGCAAATCAAGAAATTCAACTTAGAGGATTTAATGGTTTCCAAACATACCCTATTTCCAGCGTGCAAATAGATGCTAAAGGCAATTTTGTGCTCAATTATTCAAAGTCAGATTATGGTGTGGGTTATTTGAAATCTGCAGATGATAAACCCTATTTCTTTGTTTTAGATAAAGATGAACATATCGAAATCAAAGGACAGAGTTTAATGGACAAGGAACAAATTCGTGTATTGAAAGGAGCACAAAACCAAGCTTTTTCTGTGTATGCATCTGAACATCCAAGAAGGGAACAAGCCTTGAGTGCTTGGGGATATTTGGAAAAAATTTATTTGTACGATACATTGTTTTCCATTCAAAAAACACCTAAGAAATCCATCGAAGCTGAAGTTTTACGTATTAAAAATGAGGATAAAAATTTTCTTGCGAATTTGGACCCCAAAAGTTATGTTGCGTGGTATCTTCCTGTGCGTCGTTTGGTTAGTGATGTTTCTACCATTGCGCAATACCGTACTGAAGAAATTCCTGCAACAATTGCTGCTTTTAGAAAATTGGATTATGCCGACGAACGTCTTTACAGAAGTGGTTTGTTGAAAGATGCGGTTGAAAGTCATTTTTGGTTGCTGGAAAATAGTGGTAAATCCTTGGATTCTGTTTTTATAGAAATGAAAATTTCCATCGATGCCATGATGGTTCATTTGAATAAAGACGAAAAGAAACTCAATGAGATTACAGACTATTTGTTCGATTTATTGGAACGTCACAGTTTGTTTCAAGCATCGGAATATCTAGCGCTGAAAGTTTTAAATGAAGTTAGTTGCACGATTAACAGCGATTTGGCAAAGCAATTGGAAACGTATCGTGCGATGAAAAAAGGTAACATTGCTCCAGATTTTGCTTTTTATCCGAACACGTTTTTTCCTACTGACATTTCTAAAGAAAAAACCAAGAAACTTTCCGACTTAAAATCTCCTTATACTGTGATGGTTTTTGGCGCAAGCAATTGTCCGCGTTGCCAAGAAGAAATTCCTGAAATTGCTAAATTATATTCCAAATGGAAAGCTCAAGGTGTGGAAGTAGTGTTTATTTCCTTGGATGAGGTTCCACAAGAGTACACCAAGTTTTCGGCTAATTTACCTTTTATTAGTTCGTGTGATTTTAAGAAATGGAGTAGCCCGATTGTTGAATCTTATTACGTTTTTGGGACTCCAACAATGTTTTTGTTAGATAATAAAAGAGAAATTATTCTTCGCCCAAATTCCGTAAAACAAATGGATGCTTGGGTGGATTGGTATTTGATACAAGGGCAAAAATAAATATTTAAATAATTGTAATTTTTTTAAATTTTATTATTTTTGATTCCTAATCAATTAGTTTGTAAGCTATTATGTGTGAGTTGAAAAGTATTAAATCTAAACTATTATTAGTTTTTGTCTTTTTTGGACAATTTAGTTTTTCGCAACAAATCATTAATCCTAGTAGTGGATTTGATTCAACATCACGTGGAAAAGTTTCATTTTGTATAGGAAATGTTTTCTATGCTACTTCATCTAATTCGACACGTAATAGCATTGAAGTAGTAAATAAAAACAATCTAAAAAAAATATTTAGAGTTTACCCCAATCCAACTTCTGATATTTTAAATATTGAATCAACAACAGATTACTATGCATCGTTTAAAATCGAATTATTCGATGTGTTTGGAAAACAACTTTCATCTAAAATCTCCAATAATTTTTTAGAAATTCTAACCATTGAATTTTTGCCAACAGGATCATATCTATTGAAAATCACTAATAATTATAATAGTTCAACTGAATTTTTTAACATAATAAAAAAATAATAAAAATGCGTTTTATTTTAAGTTTTATTTTATTTGTTTTAACAAGTGTTGTAAGTGCTCAAGCACCGAATTTAATCTCCTATCAAGCTCAAGTATCAGATAATTCTGGTTTGGTAACTAATAGAAATGTATCTATTCGTATGAGTATTCTTCAAGGTTCTTTGAACGGGAATTTAGTTTATTCAGAAAATCATCTTGCTCTTACTGATGCTAATGGGGTGTTGAATGTTAACATTGGAGGAGGAAATGCGATATCAGGAAATTTTCTCACAATATCTTGGGGTTCAAATTCTTATTTTTTGAAGCATGAAATTGATCCAAATGGTGGTACGAATTATTCAATATCAGGAGCTCATCAATTATTAAGTGTTCCTTATGCATTTTATGCAAACAATGGAGTGCCAAGCGGTGGAACAAATGGTCAAATTTTAACAAATTGTAATGGAACACCTATGTGGACTACCGATGGTGTTTGTCCAGGTTTAATAACTTCCTTAGATTGTCAGGGAGCAACAAATAACGGAATTTTAATATCTGGAATTGTTGCCTCTAGTGTCAATAGTGTAATTTCCTACTCTGGTGGAAATGGCGGCACCTATAGTGGACAAACAGTAAATTCAACAGGAGTAACAGGTTTAACAGCATCTTTAAGTGCTGGCTCATTTACAATTGGTGAAGGGAGTTTAACTTACAACATAGCAGGAACACCAAGTTCTAACGGAACTGCAAATTTTGCACTTAATATTGGCGGTCAAACATGTAATTTAACTCTTGTTGTTAATCTTCCAATTGGAAGCATTTCTACATTAAATTGTTCACCTGTTACAAATAATGGAACCTTAACGTCTGGAGTCGCTGCAACAACTGTGACTAGTGTAATTTCCTACACCGGAGGAAATGGAGGCACTCATAGTGGACAAACAGTAAATTCAACAGGAGTAACAGGTTTAACAGCAACTTTAGGTGCTGGCTCATTTGCAATTGGCGATGGGAATTTAACTTACAATATAACAGGAACACCAAGCTCCAGTGGAACAGCAAATTTTGTAATAAATATTGGCGGTCAAACTTGTACTTTATCACGATCTATATCCTCCTCTGTTGGAACAATTGAGTCAATCAATTGCGCTGGAGCAACAAATAATGGAAGTTTAACCTCTGGAGTTGCAGCTTCTAGTGTCAATAGTATAATTTCATATTCAGGAGGAAATGGTGGAATTCATAATGGTCAGGTAATAACTTCAACAGGGGTATTAGGATTAACAGCAACCTTAAATTCAGGTGTATTTGTTACTGGTTCTGGAACTTTAACTTACAACATTACAGGAACACCAAATGCAATTGGAACTGCAACTTTCATTATAAATATTGGTGGACAAAGCTGCACATTAACTCGTTCGGTTAATCCATCTGTTTATCCAACAGGTACCGTATATTGTAGTCAAAATCCAACAGTAGTGATGGATGTTACAAATCCAACAACAGGTAAAATGTGGATGGATAGAAATTTAGGAGCGACTCAAGTAGCTTCAAGTTCAACAGATGCAAATGCTTATGGAGACCTATATCAATGGGGTCGTAGAGGAGACGGTCATCAATGTAGGTCATCCTCGGTTACAACAACTCTAAGTAGTACAGACACACCTCCGAACGCTAATTTTATAAGGACTTCAGCTGCACCTAATGATTGGCGAAGTCCACAAAATACTAGCTTATGGCAGGGAGTAAATGGGATTAATAATCCATGTCCAAGTGGCTATCGTATCCCGACTTCAGCTGAATTAGATGCAGAACGAATAAGTTGGAGCAATAATAGCGCACAAGGAGCATTTGCATCTCCACTAAAAATTCCTTTATCCGGATACCGAAATTCAAGTGGTTCACTTCTCAATATCGGTTCAACTAGCTTCTATTGGAGCAGTACAGTTGCCTCAAATAACTCTCGGTACCTAAGATTCGACAATAGTAGTGCAAACATGACTACTGTGGGGCGTGCATTCGGCTTCTCTGTTCGTTGTATAAAAGACCAAAATACTCCTTCTACGACAGGTTCAATCGGAACATTAAATTGTGATCAAGCAACAAATAATGGGACCTTAACATCTGGTATTGTTGCAAGTAATGTTAGCAGTTCGATTCAATACACGAATGGCAATGGAGGAACACACAGCGGACAAATAGTCACTTCAACTGGCGTAACTGGTTTAACAGCTACGCTTGTTGCGGGTAGTTTTGCGAATGGAGCAGGAAACCTAACTTATACCATTTCAGGTACACCTAGTACATCAGGTATAGCGAATTTTGCATTAAATATTGGCGGTAAATCATGTAACTTAAGTCGTTCAGTTTCTGTTCCACAACCTATTTATTCATCTGGTTCAATACATTGTGGTCAAAGTCCAACACTCGTAGTTGATGTAATCAACCCAACAACTGGTAAAACTTGGATGGATCGAAATATTGGTGCTTCAAGAGTAGCAGAATCAAGCACAGATGCCGAATCTTATGGAGATTTATTTCAATGGGGTAGAGGAGCAGATGGTCATCAATGTCGTACTTCAACGAACACTAGTCAATTAAGTAGTTCAGATGCACCTCAAAATGGAAATTTCATTTTAGCACCGTCATATCCTAACGATTGGAGAAGTCCTCAAAATATAGATTTATGGCAAGGTGTAAATGGGGTAAATAACCCATGTCCTAATGGATATCGATTACCTACAGAAGGAGAATTAATTGAAGAAGAGTCAAGTTGGAGTTCAAATTACGAGTTTGATGGATTTAATTCACCTTTAAAGTTCACCTTTGCAGGACTACGCGATATATCCGATGACAATTATTTAAGAGATGTTGGTACATTAGGACATTATTGGTCAAGTACAGTAAATCAATCTAATTCACAAATTTTGATTTTTGGTTTAAATGGGTCATCATTTTACACATATTCATACAATAGAACTTATGGTGCTTCAGTGCGCTGTATAAAAGAACAAAGCTCATCAGTTTATCCACAAAATTCAGTTAATTGTCTATCAACTCCAACAGCAGTAGTTGAAGTTTTAAATCCATCTACAGGAAGAATATGGATGGATAGAAATTTAGGAGCATCTCGCGTTGCAACGTCAAGTACGGACGATCAATCATATGGAGATTTATATCAATGGGGACGACCTTCTGATGGTCATCAATGTAGAAATTCTGCTAATTCATCTGCGACTAGTAGTAGTAATCAACCGTCAACTTCAAGTTTTATTATTTCAACATCGTTGAATGATTGGTTATCTCCTCAAAATGCAAATCTTTGGCAAGGTTTAAACGGAATAAATAATCCATGTCCAACAAATTTTAGATTACCTACCTCTAGTGAATGGGAAGCTGAGTTGGCATCTTGGACAAGTTTCAATTCAAATGGAGCATTTCAATCTCCTCTTAAATTGACAGTGGCAGGTTATCGATTTGGAACAGATGGAACCGTTAATTATAGTGGATCAAGAGGTCATTATTGGAGCAGTACAGCTTCTAGTTGGGGAGCAATGAGATTTGGTTTTGAGAACGGTGCAGGAATGGCTGATTATGATAGGGCAGGCGGTCGATCAATCAGATGTATAAAAGATCAAAACGCATCTTCTACGACAGGTTCAATCGGAACATTAAATTGTGATCAAGCAACAAATAATGGAGCCTTAACATCTGGTATTGTTGTAAGTAATGTAAGCAGTTCGATTCAATACACGAATGGCAATGGAGGAACACACAGCGGACAAACAGTAACTTCAACAGGTGTAACAGGTTTAACTGCAACGCTAACCTCTGGAACTTTCGCAAGTGGCACTGGAAATTTAACCTACACCATCACTGGAACACCAAGTGCATCAGGAACGGCGAGTTTTGCGTTGAATATTGGTGGGCAAAGTTGTAGTTTATCTCTAACTGTAACATCTAACATTGCATCTCAATATCCAGCAGGTTCTGTATTCTGCGCATCAGTACCAACAGCAATTGTTGATGTAACTAATCCAACTACTGGAAAAACGTGGATGGATCGTAACTTAGGTGCTTCGCAGGTAGCCACAAGCAGCACCGATGCGAATGCCTATGGAGATTTATACCAGTGGGGAAGAAGAGCAGATGGTCATCAATGCCGCACTTCGCTTACCACAAATACTTTGAGTACTATTGATCAACCTGCACATGGTAGTTTTATTTTATCACCTTACAATCAAGCTGATTGGCGTAACCCTCAAAACGATAACTTATGGCAGGGAGTAAATGGCATAAACAACCCGTGCCCTAGTGGGTATCGTTTACCTACTGAAACAGAATTAAACGCTGAACGAACAAGTTGGAGCAGCAACAACGCGGCAGGTGCTTTTACCTCACCACTGAAATTAACCTTAGCTGGTCAGCGAAACAGTAGCGGTGGTTTACTTAACTATGTTGGTGGTCAGGGCGGTTATTGGAGCAACACTATTTTTAGTTCCGATTCACGTTATCTTTACTTAGTTGAAGGTAATGCTTTTATGAATAATGATTTCCGTGCAAGTGGTTATTCAGTTCGTTGTATTAAGGAATAAAAAGAAAGTTGTATAGTGGAAAGTAGTAATTCGGTTTTAGGAAATAAAAGCTTGTCTTTCGGCCAGAAATTAACTTTTGCAATTTATTGAATTTTCGAAACGTGTTTTTAATTTAAGTAATGAATTATGTTGAACAAATGGATGCTTGGGTGGATTGGTATTTGATACAAGGGGATAAGTAAGGGATTTAAGTCGAATGAAAAGACTTAGTCATAAAAAATCCCCGTTTCATTCTCTGAAACGGGGATTTTTGTTTGGTACTAATTTTTATAAGAAACCCAATTCTAATTTAGCTTCCTCACTCATCATATCTTTATCCCAAGATGGGTCAAAAACAATATTGACTTTTGCTGATGCTACTCCCTCGACTGATGCAACCTTATCTTCAACTTCTTTAGGTAAACTTTCTGCAACGGGACAATTTGGAGAAGTTAGGGTCATATCGATTGCAACATTATTTTCTTTGTCGATTTTAACTTCATAAATCAACCCCAATTCATAAATATCCACAGGAATTTCTGGATCGTAAATCGTCTTTAACATTGTGACAATTTTGTCTTCTAATTGTTGTGTTCCCATTAGTTGTTTAAGTATTTAAGTGCTTCTGTTTTCATTCGTTTAACCATTCCAACTAATCCGTTTGCGCGAGTAGGGGAAAGGTGTTCTTGTAACCCAATTTCTTTGATGAAATGTAATTCAGTTTTTAAGATTGTTTCTGGCGTTTCTTTGTTCATTACCTGAATCAATAACCCAATAATTCCTTTTGTAATGATAGCATCTGAATCAGCAGAATATTCCATTAAATTATTTTTGAACTCCGAGTGCAACCAAACGCGTGATTGACATCCTTCTATAAGACGATCTTCTGTTTTGTATTCAGGTGCAATCAATGGTAAATCCTTTCCTAAATCAATAATGTATTCATACTTTTCCATCCAATCGTCAAAAACGTTGAATTCTTCAATTATTTCTTGTTGTTTTTCTACTATTGTCATAATGCTATTTTAACATCGATAAACTTTTCTCAAATGCTTCTACAAATAAATCGATTTCTTGTCGCGTATTGTAAAAAGCAAAAGATGCTCTAACAGTTCCCGGAATTTTAAAGAAATCCATTAAAGGTTGTGTACAATGATGCCCCGTTCTTACAGCAATTCCCTGTTTATCTAATAAAGTTCCAATATCGAATGGATGTAAACCATCAACAGTAAAAGAAACTACACTTGTTTTATTTTTTGCTTCGCCAATAATATGAAGTCCTTCAAATGTATCAAGAATATCCTCTGCGTATTTTGCAAGCTCTCTTTCGTGTTTTTCAGCTGCTACCATATCAATACTTTCAAGGTATTCGAATGCTGTTCCAAGACAAATTCCACCAGCTATATGTGGTGTTCCTGCTTCAAATTTGAAAGGTAATTCGTTGTAGGTTGTGCGTTCAAAAGTTACTTTTGAAATCATATCTCCACCACCTTGATAAGGAGGCATTCTGTCTAATAAATCCTCTTTTCCGTACAAAACACCAATTCCTGTTGGACCAAATACTTTGTGGCTTGAAAAAACGAAAAAGTCACAATCTAAGTCGCGAACATCAACCTTGATATGTTGAATACTTTGAGCACCATCCACTAGAACTTTTGCTCCAACAGCATGTGCTTTTTGAACTATTTCTTTTATTGGGTTAATTGTCCCAAGTGTATTCGAAATATGAGTTATGGCAACTAGTTTCGTTTTCTTTGAAAGTAATTGTTCAAATTCTTCCATCAATAATTCACCTTTTTTATTGATTGGTGCAACTCTTAGAACCAAACCTTTACGAATACATAGCATTTGCCAAGGAACAATATTCGAGTGATGTTCCATAGCTGAAATGATGATTTCATCCCCAGCTTGCAATAATTCACCATAAGAAAAAGCTACAAGATTGATACTATCCGTTGCTCCTTTTGTGAAAATTATCTCTTCAGATTTCTTTGCGTTTAGATATTTCTGAATTCTAATTCTTGATGCTTCATATTCTGTTGTCGCCTTTTGACTCATAAAGTGAACACCTCTATGAATGTTAGCATTTTCCTTTGAGTAAAAAAGATTAATGGCATCTAATACCTTTTGTGGTTTTTGAGAGGTTGCACCGTTGTCGAAATAAACAAGGTTTTTGCCATATATTTTTTGTCTTAATGCTGGAAACTGCTCGCGAATTTCTTTAACATTGAAAGGTTTTTTAATTAAATCTGCCATAATGGTTACAAAGGTACAAATAAGCTTATTTTGAATTGTTCTAAACAAGAATTTATTTCAAAATAAAACATAAACAAGCTGAGTTTGTTCAAGAAATCAAGGGCAATTCGTTATAATAAACCTTTTACTCGAAGATATTCGTCCAATGCTTCCACATCCGTAAACAAAACTTCGCGAGCTTTACTACCTTGGAATGCACCAATAATACCCATTCCTTCCAATTGATCGACAATTCTTCCTGCGCGGTTGTAACCTAATTTCAATTTTCGTTGCAGTAAACTCGCTGAACCTTGTTGACTAATTACAACAATTCGAGCTGAATCTACAAACATTGGGTCAATCTCATTCATATCCATATCACCAATTGCTTCACCACCTTCAGGAATATATTCTGGTAAGATTAGCGCTTCTGGATAAGCACGTTGATTGCCAATGAATCCACAAATTTCTTCTACCTCAGGAGTATCCACAAAACCACATTGTAAGCGTTTCATATCGGAACCTGTCAAAATCAACATATCTCCACGACCGATTAATTGATCAGCACCTGATGCATCTAAAATCGTTCTAGAATCTATTTTTGATAATACTCTAAAAGCTATACGCGCAGGGAAATTGGCTTTAATCATCCCTGTAATTACACTTACAGATGGACGCTGTGTGGCAACAATTAAATGGATACCAATTGCACGCGCTAACTGAGCAATTCTGGCAATCGGATGCTCAACTTCTTTACCAGCGGTCATAATTAAATCCGCAAACTCATCAATCAAAACAACGATATAAGGTAAATAACGGTGACCTTTTTCAGGATTCAAACGACGACCAATGAACTTGCGATTGTATTCTATGATTGTTCTAACGCCAGCATCTTTTAATAAATTATAGCGATCATCCATTTCAATACATAAAGAGTTCAAAGTATTTACAACTTTTGATGTATCGGTAATAATCGCATCTTCTTCACCTGGAAGTTTGGCTAAGAAATGACGTTCGATTTTATTATAAAGTGTAAGTTCCACTTTTTTCGGATCGACCAAAACAAATTTAACTTGTGCAGGATGTTTTCGATATAAAATAGAAATGATTATCGCATTCAAACCAACTGATTTACCTTGACCAGTTGAACCTGCGACTAATAAGTGAGGCATTTTTGTAAGGTCAAAAACAAAGGTTTCATTGGTAATAGTTTTCCCCATCACTATTGGAAGTTCACCGTCAAAATGCTGGAATTTATCCGAAGCAATTAACGAACGCATACTTACCATTTCAGGATTTGAATTTGGAACTTCTATACCAATTGTCCCTTTTCCTGGAATCGGAGCGATTATACGAATTCCAAGCGCACTTAAACTTAATGCGATATCATCTTCCAAGTTTTTAATTTTGGAAATACGAACGCCAGGTGCAGGAACGATTTCATACAAAGTTACTGTTGGACCAACTGTTGCTTTGATTTTAGCGATGTCAATTTTGTAATGAGATAAGGTTTCAATGATTCGATCTTTGTTCGATTCTAATTCTTCTTTATTAACCGTAGAAACACTGCTCGTCCCCCAATCTCTTAACAAATCAATAGGAGGAAGGACATAACCTTCCAAATCTTTTGTTGGGTCATATTCTCCATATTCAGCCACTAAACCGTCCGCTAAATCATCCTCATCTACTAATTTTTGATAGGTTGGAATTGGTGTTGTAACGACTTCTTCTTGAGGAACTTCGATTTCAAAATCGTCTAAACTTGAAGCGGTCGATTCTTCTTTAATAGTTACAATTAAATCACCCTCATCAAAATCATTTTCTTCTTCCAAAGCTTGTTCTTGTCGCCTTCTTTCCTCATCACGCTTTGTGAAGTCTACCGTTTCAGAAATGTCATCTTCCTGAATTTGTTCATCTTTGATTGTGTTTATAATGATGATGTCGCTGTGGTTTTCTTGGTCAAAGAAATTGTCTTTTAAATCTTTTCTACTTATAACCTCAGGAGCTTTAGCATCTTTAGGTTTCATGAGATTATTGAGGATTTTACTATAGTTTGGATTGAAAATTATAGTGGTTACAACGTACAAAACAACTAGACTTAAAGTCATTGTACCAAAAGAACCAATCGTTAACTTCAACCATTCATTTAAATAGAATCCGAAAGTTCCACCAAGATAATTGACAGTTGAGGCAAAGAAACCAAGGAATAAAGATACCCACAAGGTATAAGTTAAACTGATTACGTACGATTTTTTGATGTTAACAAGCGTCAAATCAGTTAGTATTTTAAAACCAGAAATAAAGAGTAAGAAGCAAAAACTCAAAGAAGAAACTCCGAAAAGGCGATAGATTAAAAAATGAGAAGTCCAAGCGCCAAATTTTCCCAACCAATTCGAAACAGGTGTTTGATTAGTGTCGAAAAGAAAATCCACTAAACTTTTTTGAAGCAATCGATCTTGGTCTTTTGTCCAAGTGAAAAAGTAAGAAATGCAAGCAAGAAATAGATAAATCGACAACAAAGTCATTAAAGAACCAACTACGATTTTTACTTTCTGTTTATCTATTTTTTCAAACGGATTGATTTTGAAAGCTAATTTCGGTTTGGCAGTAGTATCTAAAGAAGGTTTTTTTTCTTCCTTCTTTTTTTTCGGATTTACTTTTTTATCCTCGTTATTTATAGCTTCTTTGGGTATGAACTCGTTCTCTTCCATTTCATTTTTTGATATCATACGAAGTTAGAATAGTTGTTAAATGACTTCTTGATTTTTATTTAATACTTTAAACATACATATGTTAGTAGCTGAAGAATCAAAAAGTCTGTATTTTTCATTGCACGAAACTTACAAGTAAATAGTTAAACTAAAAAAAAGCTCTTAATCGAAGAGGGAACTAATTAGCAAATAGTTGCGAACATAATCGGCCTTGAATTTCGAGGTTTTAGCTACTGAACTGAAACTGTTAATTTTTAAAATTTCAGTTTCAGAAAGGAGTTAAAAATTGTTCGTAATGAGTTGTAGATAATTATAGAAGAATGATTTGCGGACAAAAAGAAATTCAGAGCCTTGATTTTTACCTTCAGTGCTTCTTGCGCGGTGTTTCTTTTGATTAAGCAAAAGAAAGGCAAGGTTATATTAAGTTTCAAGTCAACCATTTTAAGTTTAGTTGATAATACCTCCATAAAAACGGATACATACCTTTTATCAATTGTTTTTTTTATTTTTTAGTGTTAATAATTGATCCTATTTTTCGGTTGAAAAATCACTTAATGTTTATTCTTAAATCCACCTACTTAGTGTCACAAATACACTATCTACAAGGGATTCAGAAAATTGAGAAAGCTAAAAATTGTTATAAAAAACTGATGTTAATCAGGTCCTAAATCAAAATAGAAGTTTACTTTTGCACGATAAACATAGCTAATTGCTAAATAAATTAAAAATATGGAATTGTTAGGGAAATTTGGTTCAAATTCTGACTTAGGAGTTACTTTAGGATTGACGAACTTAGGCAATCAATTTTGGAATTTAACTCCATCTGAACTAATTGAAGATTGTATTATCACAGGTGAAGGAATGTTGACTGATACAGGTGCATTAGCAATCGAAACGGGTGAATTTACTGGTAGATCACCTAAAGATAGATTTATAGTAAGAGACGAAAAAACAGAAAATGCTGTTTGGTGGGGAAATGTAAATATTGGTTTTTCACCTGAGCAATTTGATGCGCTTTACAATAGAATGAAAGCCTATTTAACTGAAAAAGATGTTTACGTTCGCGATGCATATGCGTGTGCAGATGAATCTTTCAGAATGAATTTACGTGTGGTAACTGAATTGCCTTGGTCGAATTTATTCGCTTACAATATGTTTTTACGTCCAACAGATGCTGAAATTGATGATTTCACTCCTGAATGGAATATCGTTTGTGTGCCAAGTTTCAAAGCAGACCCAGCAATCGACGGAACGCGTCAACATAACTTTGCAATCTTGAATTTCACTAAAAAAATGATTTTAATTGGTGGAACAGGTTATACAGGTGAAATTAAAAAAGGAGTTTTTTCTGCTTTAAATTTCATTTTACCTCACGAAAAAAATGTTTTATCAATGCACTGTTCAGCTAATATTGGCGAGGCAGGTGATACTGCAATTTTCTTCGGACTTTCTGGAACTGGGAAAACAACTTTATCTTCCGATCCTAATCGTCGTTTAATTGGTGATGATGAGCACGGTTGGAGTAATGATACTGTTTTCAATTTCGAAGGTGGATGTTATGCAAAAACAATTGATTTATCAAAAGAAAAAGAACCGCAAATTTACGATGCAATCAAATTTGGAGCTTTATTAGAAAACATCGGTTTTGAAAATGAGTCTTCAACACCTGATTACACAGACGTTTCTATTACAGAAAATACACGTGTTTCTTATCCAATAGATTTTATCGACAATATTGCAGTTCCTTCAATTGGAGGTGCACCAAAAAATATTTTCTTTTTAACAGCTGATGCTTTTGGAGTATTGCCTCCAATTTCACGTTTGACTAAAGAACAAGCAATGTATCACTTTATGTCTGGTTACACAGCGAAAGTAGCTGGAACAGAGGTTGGTATTACTGAACCTACAACTACATTTTCTGCTGGATTTGGAGCAGCTTTTTTACCGCTTCACCCTGCAAAATATGCAAAATTATTGGGAGATAAATTAGACGGAACAGACATTAAAGTTTGGTTAATCAATACTGGATGGTCTGGTGGTTCTTACGGAGTTGGAAGCCGAATGAAATTATCTTATACAAGAGCAATGATTACTGCTGCCTTAACTGGAAAATTGAACGATGTTGAATTTGAAAACTTACCTGTTTTTGATTTAGCATTCCCAACTTCTTGTGAAGGAGTTCCATCTGAATTATTAAACCCTAGAAATACGTGGGCAGACAAAGCTGCGTTTGACGCAACGGCAAATAACCTTGCTGGAAAATTTGTTGCCAATTTTGAAAAATTTGCTGCAGAATCAAGCCCTGAAATCTTGGCTGCGGCTCCAAAAGTTCTTGCATAAATAGAACTTCATTCATCAATCAATCAAAATACAGAGGTGCTCCAAAAGAGTGCCTCTGTTTTTGTTAAGGATTAAATAATTTTTTTTCAAAAAAAAACGCCTTTCGGCGTTTCTAATTAATTTTTACAAATCAGAATTCGTTGTTTTTTCAATTTTAAAGATTCATTTGCCTTGCTGTAATTTAACAAAAAATGAAGGGTAGAATTTAAAACTTTGTTTGCTGATTTGTTGGTCAATAAAGATTCTGTAGAGTAATTTTTTATCATAGGCTAAATACGTTTTTTCTAATAACGATTAGAATATTTTTTTATTTTATTTGATTGTATTACTTTCTTAAAAAGAACTTTTTAGGATGGAATTACTTCTAATTCTATCGTTAAAAAAAGTGAATGAATTAAAGCCTTTTAACAATATTTTCCATCATTTATTAATCAATCAACTACTTTTAAATTGTGTTCTATTTTAAATGAATTTCCACTTTCTATTTCCAAGCAACTAACTTTAATTATAAGTTCAGAATTCTTTTTGAGTTTTGATATTGTTTTTCCAAATATTACATTGTCATCAATAATTACAATATTGAGTGATGGAATATCAATTCTCTCAACTATATAGGAGTTGTTTGGTGCATACGCTGATGGAACAATCGTAATTTCTGTAATGTCTTTTTTGGAAATGGTTTTGTTTTCAATAAGTGGAGGAGGAAAGGCAAGAACTTTGTAAGACCAAGTTTTTATTACGATTTCTTTGCCATTTATATCTTTTGTGAGAAGGGTTAAGTTGCAGTTGTCTCCTTTTGGGTTGACAGAAAATCGAATTTCGTTATTGACTATTTCTGACTTAATTGTTGCGTCGGTGGCTTCTAATTTGATGTTAGAATTATTCTTTACAGAATTGATTGAAAGTGCTAATTTGTTCTCGTAATTTCGAAAAAGGTAATTCGTTTCAATTGATTCTAAAGAAGCTTTTGATAGGGTTGTAGAAAATAAAAACTCTCCAATTTTCGCACTTTCATAAGCTGAAATGAGTTCTTTTTTGTCTAGAAAATTAACTTCTGGACAATCCAGATTCATATTCTCAAACCAATTATCAAAAGAAGTTGTATCGTCCGTTTTTTGAAGTTGGGTTAAAGACTTGCCATTACATAAAACTGTAATTGGTTCGTTATCAGTATTTACAGTTAACCATTGTCCAAAGGAAGTTGTCGATAGACTTAGCAAAAGGAGGTTAAAAATATATTTTTGTATCATATTTATTTTTTTTGGAATTTTCATTTTTGATAAATTAAAAAGAACGCAATAAATTTTATCAAAACCGGGTTACAAATCAGATTAGTAGCTCCCAAATGGGGACGAATGTTAAAAATTTATTTGATAACCTATGTTCAAGCCTATTGCAGTTGTTAAAAAATTAAATGGCCCTTCGTCCTTTAATTTGAGCGTGTAAGTCGATTCTGTATTGAATGTAGGATTAGCATCGTACTCTGTAGTGTAAGTTTGCTTTTCAAAGATATCAATGAATACTGGTATTTCCGCATAGATTTTTCCCGGTCCCAATTTGTATGAACAACTTATTCCACTCGTAATTAAATAGGTAGAATATTTATCGATGCTTCGATCGGCATAGACCGTATTAGGAGCAATATTCGTTCTGGTATACTCAAATTTATATACATAATATCTTAAACCGAAACCAGCAAAAACATTTAAACTGAATTTTTTGTCATTTTGATTTGTTCCAATGATCGAATAACTCCCAACCAAAGATGCATTGTTATAAATTGGACTTCTCCAAGCAATAGTTGATTCAACACCATTGTCATCGGGAGGATTGACTTGTGTAGTCTTTTTATCCCATAAAACTAAATTGTTTTTTACACCAATTGAAAACTTAGGAGTAATGTTGAAGTCAAACTTTGTGTTTTGTGCAATTCCCTCTCCATCAGCTTCAAAGGCAGCACCAATACCCACGGTGAAGTGTTTGATTTCACTTTTTTGTGCAGACGCTTTTGAATAAATTCCAATGCCAAGAATAACTAAATGTAGCGTTACGATTTTCTTTCTCATAATTATATTTTTTTTGCAAAGAAATATTTATGTTTATTTTTCATCAATACCTATTGATAGGTATATTTATTTAGGAATTCGAATGATAATGAACAAATTGGGTTTAAGTTCGAATCGGATTTCACTATCGATATTTTCTATTTGATCTTTTATTAAAGAGATTCCGAAACCTTGTTCAAATGCTCTTTTATCTAAAGAATTGCCATTTTCGGAATAGGTCAACAGGTATTCGCTTTCATGGTTGAAAAATTCAATATCAATTTTATTCCCATTTGAATGTTTTATCGAGTTTTGAATTAATTCGGACAAAATTAAGTAGATGTCATAAATCCAATCCTCCTTGATTTCATCTTTGAAATCGAAAGCTTGATATGAAATTTCCCAATCGGTAAAAACCTGCGATAAAAACTTGATTTGTCTGTAAATAGCATCATGTAAAAGTCCGTTTTCGAGTTCTTTTGGTAAAATCTGATGCGAAAAATCACGAATTTCCTCTTCAAATCGTTTCATCTCTTTTAAAATAGGTTCATCCGAGGAAATTTTGTTGCCGAAATAGAGTCTAAACCCGGTTAACTGACTTTGATAGCGATTGTGTAATATCGTCGAAATCTTTTGTCTTTCTTTGAATTGAATGACTTTTAGTTCGTTTAGCGCTCTTTTTTTAGTTTGAACAAGTTTTAAAGCCAAGTTTTCATTTTCTTTAAACTTGTTGATGAAATCAATAGAAATAAACAATCCAAAAATGATTACTTCGAAACACGTTATGAGTAGCAATAAGTCAAAATCAGGCAGCCATTCAAAACGAAATGATTCTAAAACAAATAAGATAATTGTGATTAAAATCGAGCCAAGAAATAAGTAGGCATATCGTTTTTTTGATTTTTGTTTTGGGAGAAATAACTCGTTAACGTTTAAAAAGAGTAACACACAAATCAATACGAAGCATAATATATAAATGAAGGAGATGTATTCCTTTGCGTAAGAATCTTTTAGGTAATTGAAAAGAAGAACCGAAATCCCTACTAAAATAAGTATGCTGAATGTCAAAATTTTAGAAATGGAATCTAAAAATCGAGTTCGGTATTGAATTAAACTTCGGTTGAACCAAAATAAAGTAAGTGGTGCAATGCAACTGACATAAAGTCTGATTTCACTGAAATATAAAAATTGAGGGAAGAAAACCGATTTTAAAAGGCCATTTGAGGTATAGTAAAATAGAATCGTTGTAATAATATAGAATGAAAAAAATAAAAATACCGCTGAACGGCTGTAAATGAATAGGGAAAATGCAAATATCAAGAATGAAACAAAAACGCCAAATAGCAAAATGTCCAGCATTTTATATTGTGAATTGATTTTCAAAAATGAGTTTGCATTCTTAAACTCAAGTGGAATTACTAGAGAGGAATGTTCCTTTTTAATTCGAAGAATCATTGCAGAATCACCGCAAGGAATTAATGTAATCGGGTGCTCATAATTGGGGTTATAAACACGATCTCCGCAAATGATTTTTTTTGTCTTTGAATAAATTGTGATGCTATCAATAGAAGCATTTGGAATTGTTAGTAATTCATTTCTTTTTGATTTTTCAATTTTTAGCCAAATGACGTCTTCTTTGATAAAACCGAAATTAAGAGTCTGATTATAACTTTCTTTCCATTTGGTGTTTTTCGACAGTACTTTTTGAAAACTTAATGTACCTGAAGAATCGTGAACGAAATAAATTTTTTGTGAAAAAACAGTCGCTTGAAAAATTAAACCAACGATCAATATGATTTTCCGAAGACTCAAAGCAGATTGTATTTGATAACTTTTTCTTGTAACTGAATGATACCGTTTACATTCAATTTTTTGTTGATATTTTTTCGGTGCGTATCTATCGTAAATTTACTGATAAACAATTTTTTAGCTATTTCTTCACTAGTATTCCCTGCTAAAATTAAGGTAACGATTTTTTTCTCTTGATCACTTAATTTTAAATCTCTTTTCCCAAAAGATAATTCAGATGATATAAACATTTTCTTTTCAGATTCAAATTGACAGTTGGTGAAAAATTCTCGATTGTTTAAATTAATTTTAGAATAAAGATCTTCCAATTCTGTTGTTTTGGAACAATAGAGGGTAACACCAATTTCTTTTGCTTTTTGAATATAAATTCTATCCGAATATACTGAGAAAATGATTACGTATAACGAAGGTCTTTTTTCGATCAAACCCCTTAATACTTCAAATGTATTTTCGTGATCAATGTTTAAATCACAAATTAAAATGTCTGATGTAGAATTAGAATAATAGCTTATTAATTCTTTATTGCTAGTGAATTTCCCGAAACATGAATTTCCTTTTTGACTGAAGAAAAAATCAATAGATTGATTTATTAGGGGATGGTCATCGCAAATTACAAAGGAATATGGCATGTTAATTGTAAAAAAGAATACAAATTTAAAATATTAATGCTACTGTTATTTTAATTTAATAATGAAAATTTCATAAAAATATTATCATCTAAACAAGGGTCAAAACAAAGAATTATATAGGTTTTGCTGAGAAACACAAAATCTTTATTTTATCTTGTTTCAGATTAAAATATTCTTTTAGATGCAAGGTTTTCGAGCTGTTCTTAGAAATTTCCTTGCATCAAAGATGATTTAAATTAGTTAGCAAGACCAAGGAGTAGAGCTGATAGCAAATAAGCTATCTTCTTCTTTTCAGACACCGTGTAAACAGCACCGAAGGTAAATTGAAGAATTACTTTACATTTTCATTATCTGAATTTAGTCCCAACTAGCTAATTTGGCTTAACCTCTTCTAAGAGGTCTGACTTTTCAACAATCCCTAATTAGATAATGGAATTCAAATAAATATTTAAGATTTTTTACTATCGTTGCTACTTTTTGATTTTATTTTTTCTCTTGAACTAAACTTAAGGACGTATCAAGTAAAAAGAAAGGTAAATTAATATATTAGCTCAAATAAGGATTTTATTAGGATTTTGTTTAACAAATGAATTTTTGATTAGTGTTAGAAAGCTTTCATTCAGTATATTTTAAACCCTTTTTAACTATATTTGCCATCATTTATTAATCAATCAACAAAATCAATTTAAGCATGAGTCATTCAATAAAACCAGGTGTTGCGACAGGCGATGAAGTGCAACAAATTTTTCAATACGCTAAAGAAAAAGGTTTTGCTTTACCTGCAATTAACGTAACAAGCACGAGCACTGTAAACGGTGTGATGGAAACAGCAGCTAAGTTAAAAGCTCCAGTAATTATTCAATTTTCAAATGGTGGTGCACTTTATTTTGCGGGAAAAGGTTTATCAAATAAGGATGAAAAAGCAGCAATTTTAGGTGGTATTTCAGGAGCAAAACACATACATCAGCTAGCTGAAGCCTATGGAGCAACTGTAATACTTCACACAGACCATTGCGCGAAAAAACTATTGCCTTGGATTGATGGTTTATTAGAGGCGGGTGAAGAGCATTTTCGCCAAACGGGAAAACCACTTTACAGCTCGCATATGATTGATTTGTCTGAAGAGCCAATTGAGGAAAATATTGAGCTTTGTAAGCATTATTTAGCGCGCATGAGCAAAATTGGAATGACTTTGGAAATCGAATTAGGTATTACTGGAGGTGAAGAAGATGGTGTTGATAATACAGACGTTGATAATTCAAAATTATATACACAGCCTGAAGAAGTAGCTTATGCCTATGAAGAGTTAATGAAAGTTTCGCCTCGTTTTACAATTGCTGCTGCATTTGGAAATGTTCACGGTGTTTACAAACCAGGAAATGTGAAATTGACACCGATTATTCTGAAAAATTCTCAGGATTTTGTTCAACAAAAATTCAATACAGGTGTTAATCCAGTCGATTTTGTTTTTCACGGTGGTTCTGGCTCAACAGTAGAAGAAATCAGAGAAGGAATAAGCTATGGAGTTGTGAAAATGAACATCGATACTGATTTACAATTTGCATTTACGGAAGGAGTAAGAGATTACGTTGAAGCAAAAATTGAATATCTTCGCACTCAAATTGGAAACCCTGACGGGGATGATATTCCAAATAAAAAGCACTACGATCCACGTAAATGGATGAGAGAGGGAGAGTTAACGTTTAATAAAAGATTGGAACAGTGTTTCGCCGATTTAAATAACGTGAATACTTTATAATTTAAAAATAGAAAAAAATGAGTTGGTTTAAACGAAAAAAGGAAGGGATTACAACTTCAACAAGCGAAAAGAAAGAAACGCCTGAAGGATTATGGATACATTGTTCCAACTGTAAAACGTTATATACCACCGATGATTTTGCGACTAAGAATTTCGTTTGTGATCGATGTAATCATCACGAACGAATCGGTTCTGAAGAGTATTTTCATATCATTTTTGATAAAGGACAATACACGGAGTTGGATGAAGATTTGACTTCCGGAGATCCTTTAAATTTTGAAGACACAAAAAAATACACCGACAGAATTGTTGCAACTCAAAAATCAACAGGTTTAAAAGATGCAATACGTACCGCTAAAGGAAAATTAGACGGAATGGATTTTGTAATAGCAGCGATGGATTTTTCGTTCATTGGAGGTTCAATGGGTTCTGTTATGGGTGAAAAAATCGCTAGAGCAATTGATGAGGCAATCAAAATCAACGCTCCATTTATGATTATATCCAAATCAGGAGGTGCACGAATGATGGAGGCTGGTTATTCATTGATGCAAATGGCAAAAGTTTCAGGAAAATTAGGGCAGTTAGCAGAAGCAAAATTGCCCTATATTTCTTATTTAACAGATCCAACTACAGGTGGAGTTACAGCTTCGTTTGCGATGTTAGGTGATATAAATATTGCAGAACCAGGAGCTTTAATAGGCTTCGCAGGTCCAAGAGTTGTAAAAGAAACAATTGGTCGCGATTTACCTGATGGTTTCCAAACTTCAGAATTCTTGTTAGAGCATGGATTTTTAGATTACATCATTGATAGAGCTGAAATTCGTTCTCGTTTATCGATGTCTCTGAAAATGTTTATGGCTTAAAGTCAAGCAAAACTTCTTTCATTTAATAAACCACTTCCACTTTCGAATATACTTTTCGAATAGGTTGTTGGTGTAAATCTGGATTATGTAAATAGAAGTATATGCTTTTGTTTGTCTTGAGTAACTCAATTTGTTTTGGACTAAATTCTAATGTGTAAGCAATAGGATTCCAGGTGTTTCGCTTAAACTTCTCCATGAAGCTTGGTCGTATGGCTTTAAATAATGTCCATTTTTTACTAAGCCAAATTGTTTTCTTTAAGTTAAGTAGCAAATCACCGGTTTTTCGTAAATCAGATTTTCGTTTGCAGTACAATTCAGCAAATACTTGAACTCTTATCTTCTTCATTTTTTTAGGTTCAAGGTTAAATTCACCAACCGCAATCATACGTGAACTTTTAGAAATTCCTTTTAGAGAAATATCCTTTTCTTGAGCAAGAACCCATTTTTCAGTTCCAACCCATTTTTCATGTGCTTCAATTGGAACCAAACTGTTTTGATGAATCGTATATTGACTGAATGCTTGATAAAGAGCAAGTTGTTCTTGTATTTCTTTTTTCTTAGCTTGCTTTTTCTCCCGAATAACCGTCATTTTATTGGTGACGTGATACAGATTGTTTCCTAAAAGAACGATACCATTTTGAAACGCATCACTTGTTCGGAGTTTGTTTGTGGTAAAAACAAGATTACGATTGGTTTTAAAATAATTAGAAAATACAAGTTCTTTACCAACAAAAGCAATCGAATCAGGTAATTGTACATTTTTGTAATTGAAACGGAAATAATTTAAAAGACTTGGCGCAATATCCAAGTGAGAAACAATCGCTTTTGACTTGAAATTCTTTTTTAATAGAGGTGAATAAACAACTATTGGAACATTGTATTTAGCCAACGGATTAGAATTGAAAAGTTCTGTCCCATGGTCACCAGTAATGATGAAAATCGTATTTGGATAGGCTGGATTTTTCTTCCATTCCTCCATAAAATAACGTATCTGATCATCCGTATAGCGAAAAGCACCAAAATTTTCAGCTTGACTTTGTATTAATTCTCGACTTTTTGTGTCTGGAATTGAATCTGAATTTTTGAGAACAATTTCGGTGTATGCTTCTTTATTCGGATAAATAAATGGATCGTGGGAGCTAATAGTTAAAAATAAATCCAAAATTCGTTTACCATCTCTGTGAATTTTTGGTTCATCAATCAATGCTTGTTTAAACAAATCTTCGTCGGGAAATCCCCAAGGACTATTTGTTTCTTTCGAGTGATTAATACATTCTTTAGACCATTTTTGAACAAGAAAATTTACATTGTGATAATTCATGAAACCACGCATATTTAAATACTCAAGCGGTACTCCACAGTAAAAACGAGCATAATGTGTTTTTTGAAGTAAATTAAAAATGGACCAATGATTGGGGTATTGAATTTGTTGAAATGCATTTCCATCCATCACATTTGGAACTGAAGAAAGAATTGCTGGTAAAACATTATGTGTTCTTTGAGAAGTAGAGAGTGCATTTGGAAAATATAAGCTTTGTTCGGATAGCGAATCCATAAAGGGCATTAGATTCCCAGTGTTCGATTTTCGTTCACCAAACATGTCTGAAGACATGCTTTCTGCAATTATAATGACTACGTGAGGAACTTTCCCATCTGATGTTTTATTAAAGAAAGGAGTTAAGGTACTTTTATTTGGGAATTTATGCCAAAGAGGATATACTCCGTTGGATTTCGTTTGTCCGTAAAATTCAGGATTTAAATCTTTAAAATCAGTAATATAAATTCTCTTTGTATTGACTCTTTCACTATTCGAATATTCTAAAGATTTATTGACAAAAAACAAGAGTCTGTTATTTACTAATGCTTCTAAAGGTTGATTTTCTGTGTTTTCATAGCGCAAATAGGGTAGAAGTAGCAACGAAGTTAGTCCTAGGTAAAACATTATTTTCTCTTGCCAATCTGTTGCTTTTTGATTGAGTTTTTTAAACAACCAAGCAAGTAATCCATAGATCAAGAATAAACTAAGTAAAAGCAAGGCAAAAAGTGGTGTTAATCGTTGTTCAATTCCAGCAATCATCCAAACTTCTTCCCATGTAAATAAGAAAATTGCTTCATCTAGAGGTTCTCTAGAAACAATATAATATTGGTCGAGGGTGATAACAATGAATAAAATGATGAATCCAAAAACAGCTGCAATCCAATTTAATCGCTTGCCGAGAAGAGAAACAATTGAACCAAACAAAAACCACGAGAGAAGTACTAAAGCTACATCGAAACCTAGGCCAAACCAAGGAAATATGGCACTTGTGTCTTTTTCAATCCATTGACTTTGTGCGGTAATAATAACATAAATTCGGATTAGGAAAATAAGCGGAAGTAAAGCAAAAAACCAGTGACTTTTGTTCCATAAAGATGTTCTCCATTTTTCCACACCCGAAATTAAGGAATTGTTTTGTGAATATTAAGAATATATTTAGTCGTTACAATAAATACAAAAACAATTCTAACTATTTCCCTAAAATAAATTGAAGTGGATAATCCATTCTTTTTGCCCAAGCTTTTTCTGAATGGTCTTCACCTTTGAATTTTAACGACATCCAATTCCCTTCTTTGTATCCTTTTCGTTCCATAATTTTATCTACTTTCATTTGATAAGGTTCGTAATAGGCATCCAATGTTTCGGTTCCGTAATCAAAATAAATTTTATTATTGTTAGGCGATGGAAGTTTTTTGTTTAAGTACGTAAAAAATGCTTCAGGTAATTGTGGATTTATAGAACCCGGAAACATACCTGGCCAATGGGTTGAAAGACATAAGGCTCCACCAAATACTATTGGATATTCGCATATGGCATACCAAGAAATCATTCCTCCAAAACTTGATCCTCCAATAAAAGTATTTTCTTGATTAGGAAAACTCGAAAAATGAGAATCAACAAAAGGTTTCAGTTCCTTAACGATGAACTTAAGGTAATTATCAGCTTTCATTGTAAAGGGTTCGATTTCCTTTTTATCCATTAATTGTTTGCGTATTTCAACTTGAGATGTTTTTGATAATTTTTCAAATGGTTTTTGAGGCATATACTCAAATCTTCTTTTGTCGCCATTATTCCAAATACCTACAACAATGTACGGTTTAATTTTATTTTCTTTAATTAAACTAGTTGAGGTTTCATCGATTTTCCATTCTTGTTTGTTCCATGTTGTGGTTGAATCGAAAAGCATTTGTCCATCATGCATGTAAAGAACTGGGTATTTTTTCAAACTATCATATCCTTCAGGTAGCCAAACTGCTATTGTTCTCGCATCAACATATTTTGAAGAAAAATTTTCATAAATCTTTAGTTTTCCTGCGCTCACAACTGGATTTTGTGCATTTAGACTTAAGGCAAATAAAAAAGTAAAAAGTTGAAGTGCAGGTTTAATCCTATCTTGAAATTTATTCATTCCTTGAAGTTTTAGGTCATTAAAAAAGGCTGTTAGAGAACCAACAGCCTTTATAAAAATATAAAATTTAATCTTATTTCACTTTAATCTTTTTAGTTAAATCAACTAATAAAGGTGAAGCAACCAAAATTGAAGAGTATGTACCTACAACTATACCTATTAATAAAGCAAAGATAAATCCTTTAATAGCAGCACCACCAAATAAGAAGATAATTAACAATACGATAAATGTTGTAAATGAAGTATTCAAAGTTCTGGATAACGTTGAATTCATTGCACCATTAATTTCAGAATGAAAATCTGCATCTTTTTTCCAAGATAAATCTTCACGTATTCTATCAAATACAACTACGGTGTCATTGATAGAGTAACCGATTACAGTTAAAATAGCTGCAATAAACGCTTGGTCAACATCCATATTGAAAGGAAGAATACCATTGAATAAAGCAAATAAACCTAATACAATAACAACGTCATGTCCTAACGCTAAGATAGCAGATAATGAATATTGCCAAGAACCAAAACGTAAAAGAATGTAAGCAAAGATTATTAATAATGAAAGAATAATCGCAATACTTGAGGAAGTAATTAATTCATTTGAAACAGTTGAAGAAACGAATCTAGATTCTGGTTCTATTTCATAGCTTCCTAGTTTAGATTTACATTTATCTAATCCTTCAACCAATTTTGATTTTACTTTATCATTTGCAGATTCATCTGATTGCATAAAGTTGGTAGTTACCTCAACGTTATAACTTGTTTTCTTAGTTTTCACATCAATAGAAGCTCCTTTCATTGATTTGCCTAAGTTTTCTTTAATAAATTCAATGTTGTTATCAGCTGATTTTTCAAACTTCACTTGATAGGTACGACCTCCAGAGAATTCAACTGATGGAGTTAAACCTTTTGTAAACAACGCAACCAATGATGCAACAACTAGTAATCCAGAGATAGCATAATAGATTTTTCTTTTACCAAGGAAATTAATATTTAAGTTTTTGAATGCATTTTTAGTAACAACTGTGTCGAATGTAATTTTCTGATTTTTGTTTAACATCCAAGCAAATACTAATCTTGAAATAACTAAAGCTGAGAACACAGAAGTAAAAATACCAATGATTAAAGTTGTAGCAAATGATTCAATTGGTCCAGAACCAAAAATCTTAAGTACGATTGCCGTTAGTAATGTTGTAACGTTTGCATCGATGATAGAAGATAAGGCTTTTTGGAAACCTGTATCAATTGCATCTGTCATATCTTTACCTGCTGCTAACTCTTCACGAATACGTTCGAAGATAAGTACGTTGGCATCAACCGCCATACCAATTGTTAAAACGATACCTGCGATACCTGCTAAAGTTAATACAGCACCAAATGAACCTAATGAACCAAAGATGAAAATAATGTTAGCTAATAAAGCGATGTCAGCAACTAATCCTGCTTTTCCGTAGTAGAAATACATGTAAACAAAAACTAAAACTAATGCTAAACCAAAAGAGATTAACCCTGCTCTTGTGTTTTCTGCACCGATAGTAGGACCAACTTTCATTTGCTCTTTGATGTCACAAGGAGCAGGTAAAGCACCACCGTTCAAAAGTCCAGCTAAATCTTGTGCTTCTTCAAACGTAAATGAACCTGAGATTTGTGTGTTACCAGTTGTGATTGGGTTAATAACACGAGGTGCACTATAAACAACGCTATCCATTGTAATGGCTACAACACGACCAACATTTTCAGAAGTCATTCTTCCCCATTCGTCAGAACCTTCAGCTGTCATTTCCAAGTCAACAGTGATTTTACCATCTCTTTGGTCATAACCTGTAGATGCTTTTGCAATATGTTCACCATTCACACGTGCTTTTCCTGATTCAGGAACTTTACAAGCATATAGGAAATAAGCTGTTTTGGTAGATTTGTCATCAATTTTTTCTGGATTTGCTGACCACATAAATCTAACATCAGGAGGAAGAGCAGCAATGATATCTTTTCTTCTTAGTAGAGTTGTAACCTCAATTTTGTTTTTAGCATCTACATAACCAACTGCATAATCTCCAACTGGTGTAATTAATTCAGCTAAACCTTTTTTCTTTGATGAAAGTGAGTTTAATGTTAAATCTTCTGTTTTTTTAGTTGAAGCTAATGTGTCTTCAACAGCAGTTGTGTCATCAATGGCAACAACTTCTTGTTCTGCTTCTTTAGAAAGTCTGCTAGCTTCTTGCCATTGAACTTGGAATTGGCTTGGCATGTATGTTTCAAAAAACTCAAGATTTGCAGTTGAGGATAATTTTTCACCCACTGTTTTCTCATCTTGAACTCCTGGAAGCTCTATGTATAATCTATTTGTTGTTGGATCTTTTTGAATATTTGGTTGAGCAACACCGAATTGATTGATACGACGACTCATGATTTGTTCAACTCCGTCCATTGAAGAAGAAATCAACTTTCTAAAATAATCTTCAACGTCAGCATCAGATGACTTGATACCAATAGACTCGCCTTTAAGAACATAATTTAATGGCAATCCTGCGTTTTGATTTCTAAATGCATCTATGAATAAAGTTAAGAAGTCTCCTCCTTCTTTTTTATAAACAGCCATTGCAGCCTCATGTGCTTTCATGAATCTTAAATCTTTCGGATTTTTAGCATGGCTAATTATTAATTTAGGAATTGAAATTTCTAAGGTAACACTCATACCACCAACTAAATCCAAACCAAAAGCTAAAGATCTTTTCTTAACCTCAGAGAATGTTGAACCAATTACTGGATAAACAGGTTTGTCACCTTTTTCTCTTAAGATTTCATTGATGAAAGCAGCTTTTGCTAAATCATAATCTTCTGGGTTTTTGAAGTCAACATACGTATTATTTGGTAATAACGCTGGCTCTTTAGTTGTTTTAACTTGCTCTTTTAGCTGATTTACTTTCAGCACTGCCTCTTTCTCTGCTTTTTTCTCGACGTTACTTGCTACCCAAGTAAATGACAATTGATAAACACAAACAACTGTCAATAAGATAGTTAGAAACCAAAAAAATCCTTTTAAACGCATTTCTTGAATATTTGAATTTGAATTAAGGGTGCAAATATAGAATTTACGTTTCGTAAAATCAACATTCACAGTGTTTATTAAAGAAATACTTTGATTTAGTTCTCTTTATTATTTCAAACGCGTTGAAAACTCAAGTATTTTTGAAACGAAATTCTCCCAACTATTTTCCTTATTATAGTGTTGAATATTTTGAGCGAATTCATTCGGTTTATAAATCTCGTAGAAATTTTTAATCTGTTTAAGTAGCGCTTTTTCATTTACTTCTTCAGCAATCAAACCTGTTCTGCCGTGAGAAATTGTTTCTGCCAATCCACCAACATTGGTTGAAATAACAGGAACTTCAAAATGATAAGAAATATTGGTGATTCCACTTTGAGTAGCAGAACGATAAGGAAGTACACAAACATCAGCAGCAGAGAAAAAGTTAGTAACTTCTGAGTCATCAATATATCGACTATAAAACTTAACTTTTCTGTCAAGTTTTTTTTCTTTGATGATATTTTCATATTTCGCGAAGCTACCATAAACTTCTCCTGCAATTAATAAAATGTAGCTCTCATCAAGGAATTGAATGGTATTTAATAAAATATCCAAACCTTTATAGTCACGGATAATTCCGAAAAAAAGTAGCACCTTTTTATTAATGCAATCTGAAATCCCTAATTTTTGTAGTGCTTCAGTTTTTGAAATTTTCTCTCCAAAGTGATTGTAAATTGGATGAGGAATTAAAACATGCTTCGCTTTTGGTAAGTAGAACAGTAAATCTTTTTGAACTTGTTCAGACATTACAATAAATCCATCATTTCGATTCAAGAAAAAACGATTGAATGCATCGTCAAAAAAACGTCTTTCATGGGGAATAACGTTATCCAATATCGCTAAACGAATTGTTTTTTTGTCTTGTTTACCTAAAATCCACCCAAAACTTGGGGCAAAAAACGACATCCAATAGCGTGAAATAATCAAATCAGGTTGAAGATTTCTTATTTTTCGAGCTGTTGATATGTAAGTAAATGGATTGATAGAATCTAACCAACGCTTTGTTGGAATTTTATCAGCAGTGTCGTCCGGGCTAACAAGTTGGGTTTTTCCTGGGAAAAGAAGTTTGGGATATTGACGAGTAAAAGTAACAGCTTCTACATTGTACTTTTTTTCTGCCTCTCTGTATAAATGTGCGCTAAATTGTGCAATACCACCTCGAAAAGGATAAAATGTAGAGAGGAAAACTATTTTCATTTAGCTTGTTAGAATTTAAAATGTAAAATTTAAAATGTAAAATTAATTAGTTCCCGAAGTTGGTTAAAGTCATAAAAATTTCTTTTCCTGATTTAATATTTAAAGTGTCAAAGTTTGAAATTTGTAAGTCTTTATAGTATTTCTTTACCATTCCCACTCGATTTGCGTAAACTTCATATTTTCGTTTGAATTCAATTAAGTTTCTTTTATCCTCTTGTTCAACGACCAAAGTACTGTCGAACGAAAAACCATTAATTACTTTCGCAACGTGTAGTTCATCATAGCTACAATTTAACTTAGCATCTGTATTAAATTGATTGGCATTCCAAGTTGTAAATTCTGAAATGGGGAAAACTAGTTTTACGATACGTTGATTTTCTTCAACTAATTCAGCTTTATTGTTAAAAATGGTTGTCGACCATAAATCAGCTTGTACCCATGGTTCTGTTGAATTTGTTCGTTTATATCGAACATAATTAAAAGCAAGTCTCCCAGCGTTGTCTGTGAAAGTGTCTTCGATTACACATTTCAATTGGTAGTAACTCGTGTCATTTTGGATTGAAGCATTTTCATCATGTGTAATTTCCATTACATCATATTCAATAAACTTGCCAGTTTCCAGCTCAAAGTAAGAGGTGTACAAGAATTGATCACTATTTACTAATTCTTTTTTACAAGAATTTAGTAGTAAAAAAGTACTTATCGATACAATTAATAAAAGACGTATTTGAATTTTCATACGAGTCAAAAGTACAAAACTTATTGATTAGGGTCAATACCTTGTTTTTCACATTTCATTAAAAATTCTTCTAACTCTTTTCCTCTCAAAGAAACGCCATTTTGATATAAAGTATCACTGATTTTAATTCCTTTTGAGTTGTAAGCATAAGCCCAACCATGCGGTAGACCATTTTTATAGCGGACTTTACCAACTAATATTCCATTCATGTCAAATTCTAGCCACTCACCTGTTTTTAATCCTTTAGAATAAAATCCTGATTTTTTTAATTTTCCATTGGAGAAAAATTCCTTGAATTCACCATGTAAAACGCTGTCTTTATAATTAGAAATAGAAAGAATATCCATTTTTCCCGATTCTTGTTGGCTTCTTAAATAGTAAACCACCTTCTTTCCGTTAAGTTTGTCATCTTTATATTCTTCGGTTCCAAGAACGTACCCTTCTGGATTGTAATTTGCCCAAACCGAATCTTTTTTCTGATCCCAAAATGGACCCTCACTCATTAATTCTTTGTTTTTATGGTAATAGTAGCCATATGAACGCTTGCTATTAGGTAGGTGTTCAATAATTGTTCTAACTTCTCCGGTTGGGTAATAATAAGTGAATTCACCAACAGGAACATCGTCTTTAAACTGTCCTTTATAAATTAGAACGTTACTATTCGGATAATTTTTTTGCCAAACGCCTTGTTTTCTACCTTTTGCGTCTTTTTGATTGATTTGAGCAAAAGTTAGAAAAGGCAACACAATAAAAAGTAAAACAAACTTGTTCATATTAATTGATTTAATTCAGACAAAGATTTTACAACACAGTCAGCTTTAACGGAAACTTTCTCTTCGGTAACAATTAGCACGGTCTTCATTCCAAGTTTCTTGCCAAAAATCAAATCCGTATTGGTGTCGCCCACCATAATGGCTTTTGAAAAATCAATTTCAGGATAAAGTGATTTTGCCAATTTACCCATTCCAATTGATGGTTTACGCATAAAAGGTTCTTGATCTTTTAATTCAGTTGCTGCAAATACTTGTGTTATTTTTCCACCAACTTTTTCAATATCATCTTTCATTTGGTGGTGAATATCTGTCAATGCTGCTTCTGAAATTTTTTCAAGTGCTACACATTGTTGGTTTGTGACCACGAAAACATATTTGAATTTTGAACTTAAAGAAGCAAATGTTTCTAAAACGCCTTGTTTGAAATAAAAGTCTTTATAATCTAAGACATATCCACTCATGATTCGTTCATTGATAACACCATCTCTATCTAGGAAAAGTGTCCAATTTTCATCCACTGACCAATCGAGCATTATTTGATTTCTTTTTCTACTAAATACTGATTACGAGAAGAAGAGTTGCGACCAATCATTTCTGCAAGGAAACCGGTAAGGAAAAATTGAACACCAATTATCATTGCTATCAAGCCAATAAAAAATTCAGACCTTTCAGCCAATTTTGTTGCAGTTTTATGAATGAAGAGTTTATCTATTCCTAAAAATAATGCAATACCAAAACCGATAATAAACATAAGTGTTCCTAAAGCGCCAAAGAAGTGCATGGGTTTTTTACCGAATTTACCCATGAATGCAACAGTCATGAGGTCAAGTGGGCCATTTAAAAAACGGTTAAGTCCAAATTTTGTAACCCCAAATTTACGAGCTTGATGTTGTACTACTTTTTCACCAATATTTGTGAAACCAGCATATTTTGCTAATGCAGGAACATATCTATGCATATCACCATATAGTTCAATGCTTTTCACAACTGCTAATTTATAAGCTTTCAGACCACAATTGAAATCGTGCAGGTATATACCTGTTATTCTTCTAGCAGCCCAATTATAAAGTTTTGTAGGAATTGTTTTAGAAATAGGATCGTGTCTTTTTTTCTTCCAACCAGAAACGACATCAAAATCGTCTTCCATGATCATTCTGTAAAGCTCTGGAATTTCATCTGGAGAGTCTTGTAAATCCGCATCCATTGTAATCACGACTTTTCCTGATGCCATTTCAAAACCATTGTGTAAAGCAGCTGATTTTCCGTAATTGCGTTGGAATTTAATCCCTTTAACATTCGAGTCAAGTTGGCTTAAACTTTCTATTACTTTCCACGATTTATCCTTACTTCCATCATCGACAAAAATTACTTCGTAGGATAAATTGTGTTGATTGACCACTTTTTTAATCCATGTATGCAATTCTGGCAAAGACTCATCTTCATTAAATAAAGGAATTACTATGGATAAATCGAGTTGCATACCGAATGTTTTGGTCAAAATTAATAGGTTAAAATGAATTTTGAAATTATCTTGTCGGGAATATTACACAATTAAAACTTTATAACTTTCAAATAAGCGTTTTTGTAATTAACCATATAGGAACCTTTTTCTAAACTTTCGATATTTATTTTTTGGTTTTCTTCAGTCATTTTTAAAAACAAAATTAATTTTCCTTGAAGGTCATATATCGAGATTTGTTCACCAATTTTTGAGTTTAACAATTGAAAATATTGACTCGTTGGGTTAGGGAAAATGACAGAATGGACTTCTTTCTCAATGTTTTCAACCGATAAAGTGCTATTCTCCGTAACCCTAAAATGATCGAAAGCTGCTTCTGTGACATTATTATTTGGTGCTTCATCTGATATTTTAATAGTTAACTGCATGGTGCTTGTAATTGGTAATAATCCGTTGATTGGAATACTTACATATTCATAATTCATTAAATTTCCTTGTGGTGCGCCAATTTGATCAATTACAACAGTATTTGTTCCATTCGATAAAAATATTTTTAAAGTATCATCAAAAAGTAAAGGTCCATGAAAGCAATAAAATGCTCTTGCATAGTTTATAAATGGCGTTGCATAACTCGTTAAATCCATTTGAGGAGAGATAAGTAATGTTTGTCCTTCATGTACATCATCAAAAGTTGGACTTAAATTAGGGTTATTTCCAGTAACAAATGCCATTTCACCACAATCAAAAGGAGCATCAAAACCAACCATCGTTTCATTTGTTGGATTAGGAACGCCTCTTTCCCATATACCTGTCGAAGCAGTACTAGTAACAAACCAGCCAAAATCTAACTCGAAATCATCGTAGTAGCCTTTTGATAATTCAACGTTTAAAGTCATTGTGTTTTCATCTAGAACTTGTCTAAAACAATTCGAAATATAACCCCATTTTCCAACTGTTATTTGATATTCATCTTCATAATAAAGTGCAAAATCACGTTCTCCTAATCCGTTCGAATTTCCTTCGTGTGTTATCAAAGGAATTTTTAAGTTGATTATTGCATCAGTGATAGGAATGGAAGTCCCCGCTTCATAAACACGAACATTCAACCCAAAAGGTGGAATTGGAGTGAGGAAAGTTTCTAAATTAACTATTTGTCCTTGAATTAATTGGACTGTTTCCGTTTTGGGGTAATAACCAACTTTGAAGAATGTAACTTGATACGTTCCTGTTCCGAAAAGCCCAGTAGCGTAGAACCCATTGGAATTGGTTCTTTCTTTTTGATCGTTTGAAATGATTTGAACTGAAACGTCATTTAGTACTTGATTGTTAGATTCATCACGAACTGTACCTTCTAAATAAGAAGCTTTTTGATAGCTTGGGTTTAAAATAAACAAACCTTTTGTGATGTCAGATGCTAAAATTGTTCCTGATGGTAAAAAGGGATAAACACCCCAACAACCATCAAAACCAATTGTTTGTCCTGGATAAGTGTCGAATGAAGCAACTTTAATCATATTGTAAGGATAAGTGACATCGTGAATAATCACACCGTCTGAATAATAACTTGTTATAGCATATTCTCCTTTAACGTGTGTATTATGAGGAACAACTCCAGAACCTGGTGAATTTTGAATGCGATCTACTTCGACAATTGTTGTAGGGTTGGAGATGTCATAAGCAGCAAGGAAAGCTCCAGAAACTTCATCTGTTGTGAAAATAAACTGACCGTTTTGTGATGGCCAAACATTGTGAGCAAAATTATTGGGTGTTGTTCGTGTGCCGATTAAAACTGGATTTGCTTTATCTGAAACATCAACTAAACTGATAAATCCTTCGTAAATATGCGCCAAGTAAAGCGTATCGTTTCGTTCGTATCCATCATGGACGTACCACTCATCAAAAACACCAACTTCAATTGGAGACATTGGATTGGTGTGAACATCTAAAATTATTGCACCTCGATTTCCACGATTAGAACCAAAAATATACGCGTAACCATCTTCAGAAACATAACAAGTATGTGCGCTTTGCCAAGAATTTCCTTGAGGTCCAGTGTAAATTGTATGAGAAAGATTGGATGATTCAGGTAATGGACTCAAATCAATAATTGTTAAGCCATCTTGAGCTTCAGTTGTAATGTATGCGTAATTACCATAAACACAAGGGTCTCGCCAAATTGATTCGGTTCCAGGAAGCCAAAACACTTCAACAGGATTACTTGGGTCAGTAACATTTACAATTGAAGTTCCTTTTGAAGTTCCAACGATTGCGTATTCATTTCCTTGTCCATCTGCATAAGCCCAAACATCATTTAAGTTAGCTTGATGTAATTGCTGATAATTAATGTGTGAAAGAGAATCAATATTAAGCGGAGCATCAATTTGAGCTGAAAAATTCTCGAAATAAAACAGGGAAAATAACGTAAAAATTGACTTCAAAAGTAAATCGAGAAAACTATTTTGTTTAAGCATAAATTTCTTTTTTTTTCTGAAAAAACAACAAGCAAATGAACTTGTTTAAATTGCGATTAATCTTCTATCTAAAAGTACTTTACAGAATAAACAAAGCAGCGATAATGAAAATTAAAATAATTATTAAGTATTGCCAAATATCTGGAAAGTACTTTTTTACCAACTCTAACCAACTCATTTTACGAAGTTAGAAATTGTATGGAAAAGAAATGGGATTAAAGGAAGAAAATAATGTTGAAAATCAATCAATTTTTTAAATCCAATGAGTAATTTTCTGATTTCTCAGCTTTCATTTTTTGATAATAAAGTTGTCCGTCTTCAATTCTGAAATATGGATTTTCCCAAACGTCATTCATTTTAGTAATGAATTTTGTTGCTCCTGTTTCTGAATTTAAACTATACCAATTGTAAGAAAAATTAGTTTCTGTGTAAATGTAATATTCGTTTGTTACTTCATCTTTCACCACTCCACGACCTTTATTTGACCAAAAAATAGGTTCTTTAAGTTCGATTTCTGTTTTTGAAGCAATTGTGCCATCTAGGTTTAAGCGCACAAACTCAGATACATTTTCAGTAAAACAATCAATTATTTTTTCAGTTGCAAACATCCAAATTTGATCATTTGAAGTAAGAACTGTATAAAAACCAAAATCATTGTTAAATGTCGTTGAGGAGTAATATTTATTTTTTTGTAAAGATTTATCTTTTCTCGAATATGTCAACCTTGATGAAAATCTTTCAGGATAACTAAATGATTCTATCATAGTTTTAGAATGGTTTGAATTTCTTGGATTGTAAACTAAAAAACGTCTTTGATTTGTTGTTATCGGTGCTAATCTAAATGGACTATATAAACTCGAAGCATCGTAAACGCTAAAAAATAAATACTCATTTTCAGAAAAACCTTTAGGTCGAAATGCGCCTTCCGTTAAACTCGATTCAATTTTTTCGGGAAGTTTGTAGTTGCCAATTTTCTTCTGAGCTACAATTAAGGATGAGGTTTCTTTTGAAATACCAGCAAAAGTCGATTGGTCTTGCGAAGCGGAAACAACGTCCAAAGTCAATCCATGATTAGAAAAAATAGAAGCAATTGATTCTGAATCTTGTGCAGTTGCAGTCCCCGAAAGAAAAGCTAAGGCAAAAAGAAGGTTTGATTTTCTAAACATATTTTTAGATTTGTTTTAAAATTACGAAAAGTTTAATTGTGAAAAAAAATGAAACACTATTTTTCAAGCTTTTTTCTCATATTTACATTTAATTAGCAACTAAAAAATGGCAAAAAATCAAGCAAAATCGAATTCAGCACAAACTGTGTCAAATCCAATTGTGTCAGCCGAACCTTGGTTTGATTTAGATTTCTTTTCAACACTTGGAAAAACAAAATTAATTGCTTGGAGTGCATTCGTTTTTTTTGTTGGATTTCTACTTTTTGCAAACACAATCAACCATGATTATGTGCTTGACGATACAGGAGCAATTGAACAAAATCTGAATGTTCAAGAAGGAATCAAAGGAATCCCAAAGATTTTAAAAATGGATTTGTGGGAGTTTTCTGATGTGAAATTGGGATATTATCGTCCGCTTTCTTTGATCACTTTTGCCATAGAAATTGAGTTTTTTGGGAATGCGCCACACGTAAGTCACTTTAATAATGTGCTGATTTTTGCCTTGAGTGGTGTGTTTTTATTTTTAGTATTGCAACAAATTTTCGGGAAGTTTCATCAGTGGCTTCCTTTAATTGCAACCTTGCTTTTTATCGCTCATCCAATTCACACAGAAGTAGTTGCAAACATTAAAAGTCGAGATGAATTACTGAGTTTCCTGAATTTATTCGTCGCGCTTTTCTTTGTCCTTCGACACATTAAGACCAAAAAATGGTGGTATTTGCCTTTCGTTTTTGCCTTTTCATTCTTGGGAATGTTATCAAAGGAAACAGCTCTAACAGGATTGGTATTGATTCCAGTTTTTTACTATATTTTTGATAATCAAACAATTGTTCAAAGTGCTTTAAAAAGTGTTCCTGTTTTTTTAGCGATATTTTTCTTTTTTATTCAGAAAAAAATGGCGTTAGGAACTTTGGAAGCAACCATTCCAATTGATATCATCAATTACCCTTACATTCCACCTCACGTAAACGATTCTGCAAAGTATTCAATGGCTTTTTATTTATTTGGCTTTGGATTGAATTTGTTGGTCTTGCCAATAACTTTGCGTTACGATTATTCTTACAATCAAATTCCAGCAGTAGATTTCTCAAGTCCGCTTGCGTTGTTTGGTTTATTGGTGTTTTTAATTGGTGCTTATTTCACAATAAAACTCGTTTGGAACAAAAAAATGTTGGGAATTCCGCTTGCGATTTTCTATTTAAACTTTGGTCCAGCTTTAGCTTTTACGATTCTTCGAGGTGGAATTTTTGCAGAGCGATTTTTATTCACTTCGACATTAGGTTTTGTACTTCTATTGGTAATTGGTTTAATCGAACTAGCAAAGAAAATCAATTTAGGAACGGCAAAATCCGCGGCTAATCAATCAATTCCTTTATTTGTTGTTTGTGGAATTATTTTTTCATTGTATTCGTTTAAAACGATTGATAGAAATAAAGTTTGGAAAGATAATTACACGCTTTTTTCAACGGATATCAAAACAGGACAAAATAGTGCTCAGAATCAACGTCATTTTGCGGAACAAACACTTGTAAGGGCAATGGAAGAAAAAGATACTTTGAAGCAGCTTGAATTGGCCAAAGAATCCTTGAAAGCCTTTGCTATTTCTTTAAAAATGCACCCGAAATTTGCGGAAAGTTATTTGAAAACAGCAGTCGTTTATCAATTGTATATGAAAGACGCAGACAAAGCGATTCAAAATTATAAAAAGTGTATTGGTTGTGAACCGAGTAGAAATTTAAGAGCCGAAGCGTATTATAATTTAGGAACAGTTTATCAGAATGAGAAAGCAGATATGATGTACGCTTCTTATTGCTATAATCAAGCCTTGCAGTTTAATCCAGAATTTCAGGCTGCAATTGTAGCACGCGACGCATTGAAAAAAGTGGGAATCAATAATTTACTTGAACCTTTAAACCAAAAAGTGGATACTATAAATGGAGAAAAAGATGCAAATTATTACTTTTCAATCGCTTATGATTTTGCTTCAAAAGGCGATTACAACAAAGCTATTGATAATTTCAATGAAGTATTGAAAATGAATCCTACCAGTTTAGATGCGCTTTTGAACGTTGGAAATTGTTATGGAATGTTGGGAGATTATCAGAAATCCATCAACTTTAACAACAAAGTAATTCAATACCATCCAAACGACAAACGTCCGTGGAAAAACAACGCGATTAACTACGAAAAGTTAGGTAACAAAGCCAAAATGCAGGAATGTTTAGATCGAGCAAATAGACTGAATTAAAGTCAATCTTGATTTCCTGATGAATTCGCCTGATGTTGGTCTTTATTCAATAAATCTTCCAATTTTTCCTTATATTTTCTAATCTCGTCGTGCAATGCAGCCGCTTTTTCATAAAGTTGGTCCTTGATTGCTTGGCTTTTTAATGCCGTTAATTTGTCCAGTTTTGCGATTAATTTTTTTTCGTTCATGATTTTTGAATTATTTATTAGTTGAATTCAAAAGTAAATGAACAAACTGCCAAAACTGGTCGTTAAAGATGAGTTCTTATAATTATTTCAAGGTATCAATTCATATTTCCCATCCACTCAACAATTCAGTTGGTTTAGAAAATTTGATTTTTAATTACAAAACCCAATGATGATATGGATTACATCCATTTTAAAACAAAAAAGTCGCCATTGATTTTGACGACTTAATTTGTGAATTTTTGAATTATGATTACTCAATTTTTGAATTGGCTTTTATGAACCAACTGGCAATTTAGTTTTCTGAATTTCAGAGTTAATTCCCGAAGACTTTATAAACAAGGCTAAACTGAATTAATAGTCCCGCAGAAAACACAGAAAACGCAGACATTTTTCGATTAATCGAAAAATGATAAGGCTTCTAACGATTCAATTTTCAGCGACTTCTGAGTTTTCTGCGGGAGAAAAATCAATAATTATTAAGTTTTCAAAAGAAATAGTTATTGTAAGTTAAACATAGAATTTAATTTAAACAACTCATTGGGAAACATCTGGGTAATTCAATTAGTTTTTTCTTGTGTTGTTTGCTATTGAAGATAGCGCTCTAAACTGTTCAGCAAGAAACCTAGTGAAAACCACAATAAGGAAACCAAAAATTGGAAATAGAACTATAAATTCGATTCCCGATTCCATAAATGGTAAACCTATTTGATAAGATAAGGTATTTGCTTCATCACCTAAAATGATGGTTGTAAAAAGAGAGATAAAAAACCCTACAATTCCAATCCAAGTACCGATCCATTCGCCAAAAGTTTGAATCAAATGAGAAAAAACAGGAGTTGCAACAAAATCATCACCTTCAGCGGATGTTGCTTTTACTTTAGTTCTGCGATCTAACCATAACTGAAAACTAACCCAACCTGCGAAAGCTACAACAATCCATACAAGTAGGAACGAAATGATGAATTTTGCTGGTGATTCAAAAATATTATTGTCAACCGCCATATAAAAAACATAAAGTGGTGCTACTAAATTGATAATAGCCAATAATACATACAACCAACTAAACGGTTTTCGATAAAGATGTCCATTATCTATGTAGTTTAGATAAGGCTTAATAAAGGTAAAAAACTTATTCTCCATTTTTAAAAATTTAAATTTCCCTACTCATTTGGCTTTTCAGATACGCCCCGTTTTTTGTTGTTTCTGGACTCAACTTTAAAATCAAGAATTAATTATCAAAAGAATTTTATCTACATTTTACCCTTCTTACTTTATAAACGGCACCAATTCAGCCTTGATTTTATCATATTCCTCTTGCGTTATCAATCCTAAGTCTAACTTATCTTTTGCTTTTTTCAACTCTGCCAGTGCTTCATCACTTGTCTTGCCAGTACCTTTTATTTCGCCAGTAGACAAAGCATTTTCAAATTGAATAGTGTAATTCATAAGTCCACTTATTCCTTTTGTTCGCATAGCAACTGAGAAACCAGAACGTTTATTCCCGATAATAAAAATCCTTTTTATCTCTGTTTCAGTTCCGCTTGAGCTCGCAAGTAAAGGTTGGATAGGCAACAAAATCCCATCACCTTGTGTAATAAATGCAAAAGTTTTATTAGATGAAGGAACGCCAATCTTTATTCTGTCGCCGATTTTATAAACACCTCCATCGCTTCCTACATAAGAAGTGTATTCACCGCGTTCAGCTGTTGCTAAATCTTTAAAATTTATTTCCTGAGCATTTACGTTCAGTAAAACAATAGACGCTAATGCAACAAATAGTATTTTTTTCATAATTAGTTTTTTGATTGTAATTGATTTTAATATAAAGCAATCAATTGTTGTAGATAATCGCTATTATTTTTTGGCACATTCACAAGAACAACATCGCTTCCACTTGTAATAATTAAATATTTCAAACGGCTTTTTTTAATTTTTTCTATTGCTGCGCTATTAAACCAACGGAAATAAGCTAGACCTTCACAATTGAAATCCTTCCAATTATTAAGTTCTATTTCTTCATCATTCTCCAAGGTTATGGTCAGTTTAGCATCTTCTTCGATGCAAGATAAGCTAGTCTCTAGAATTATTAATTTATCTTTAGTTGGTGTAAATTCCATATAATTTTCTTTCCAAGAACCATTCAATGAACGATTTATATTTTCGTCCATTCTAAGTTTTTCAAGTCTTATTTCATCCTCTAAATTTGTTACTCTATTATCTTTAACATAAAACGTTTTTAAAGCATCCCCCTCTAATTCATTTCCGTATCCATTTTTTCCAATGTATTTATATTCTGCAAAAACAGATAGTACATTTTCTATTTTTTTTTTGTTGTCAAAATAATACAATGAATCTTCTTTAGCAACTGAAAGACTTATGCTTTTCGGCATAAAACTTAATGGATAATTTAATCCTTCTCTTGTCAGCTTAGTGGCCTCTTCTATAATATCATTAAACAAATCAACGTCTTTGATATTTTCTTCGCATCCGATGCAATCAAAATCAATAGAGTCTTTTTTTCCTTGTCCATTTTCGGCAATTGTTTTCCCAGAATTGGTAACTTTTTCTCCCTCTTCTTCATTTCCATCTTTACAAGATGAAACAAATACAGACATCAATAATGTCATTAATAGTAAACTTTTTATCTTTCTCATATCATTTAATTTTCCACAAATCTCACTCCTCCTTCCGACAACTAAAGTCAATTTAAAATAACTACTCAAAATTTTTCAGACAACTAAGGTCAATCACTTGTTTACCTTTACAATTAATTCTAATTTGACACCCTAAAATAAGAGTATGCTCAATCAACATAAAATTCTACGTGTCTTACAATTGATTTCTTACTTGGAACAAAGTCCTTCAAAAACAATTTCGCACCTTGCTCAATTGCTTGAAACAACCGAAAGAACAGTTTACAGATATTTGGATTTAATACGTGAATGTGGATTTGATTTGCAGCGTGATGAATTCAATCGCTTCTTTATTGTTGATGAACGTTCCAATGGTGTTCGGTTCTCAGATGAAGAAGCAAACCTATTAAATCAATTAATTCTTACCTATGCAAAGGAACATAAACTCAAAGATTCCCTTTTAACAAAAATATATCTAGGTTCTGAAATCCCTATGGTTGCCAGCCATTTAGTAAACGCTAAAAACAGTAAAGTCATTGAGAAGCTTGCATTAGCAATAAGCCATCAAGAACAAGTTTATCTTAAAAAATACCAATCCATAAATTCTGAAACCATAACAGATAGACTCGTTGAACCTTTTGGATTTACTGAAAACTACACAACCGTTATGGCTTATGAAATTGCATCCAAAAAAAACAAAACCTTTCACATAGATAGAATTGCATACATTGATTTCACAGGTAAATCCTTTCAACATACTGAACACTTCGAAAATCAAATCCCCGATGTCTTTGGATTCAGTCATTCAGGCGAAACCTTTCCCATTCAATTAGAATTAGACTTAAAACAAGTGCTTTTACTCAAAGACCAATATCCGTTAACTGCTCCATTCATTCACTACAACACCAAGAAAAACTGTTACGAATTAAAGGTTCAAGTAAATAATCTTCTACCCATAGAACGCTTTATAAAAGGGATGGAGTAAAGAAAGAGAAGAATAATTAACTATTTTTGAAAATATCAGAAAATTCAACCGATGTCAGAAGAACAAAAAAAACAATTAGAGCAACAGCTTTGGAACATTGCCAATACCCTCAGAGGTAAAATGAATGCTGATGAATTTCGTGATTACATACTTGGATTTATTTTCTTCAAGTACCTTTCAGAAAAAATGGAATTATTTGCAAATGGCATCCTTAAGCAAGACAAAATCATATTTAGAGAAATTCAAGAAAAGAGCGACTTAGGAGTTGAATACATTACTGCTATACGTGAAGAATCCTTAAATCAGTTAGGGTATTTTCTACAACCAAGTGAATTATTCTCGGAAATTGCAAAACGTGGAAACAGTGATATTGAAGGACAAAGTAATTTCATCATTGAAGATTTACAAAAAGTCTTAATCAATATACAGCAAAGTACAATGGGGACTGAGAGCGAAGATGATTTCGACAACCTCTTTGAAGATATGGACTTGAACAGTACCAAATTGGGTAAAACACCTGATGCAAGAAATGAAATCATTTCTAAAGTATTGCAGCACTTAGATAAAATTGACTTTGCGTTAGAAGACACAGAAATTGATGTATTGGGTGATGCGTATGAATATTTGATTGGTCAGTTTGCAAGTGGAGCAGGAAAAAAAGCAGGTGAATTTTACACCCCTCAAGAAGTAAGCACCGTTCTCGCAAAAATTGTAACAACAGGCAAAACAAAACTCAAATCAGTTTATGACCCCACTTGTGGTTCAGGTTCACTTTTGCTTCGTGTAAAGAAAGAAGTTAAAGAAGTAAGCAATTTTTACGGTCAAGAATTAAACCGTACAACTTACAACTTAGCACGAATGAATATGATTTTGCACGGTGTCCATTATCGTATGTTTGACATTAAACAAGAAGACACATTAGAACACCCCCAGCACATAAATCATAAATTTGAAGCAATCGTAGCAAACCCTCCTTTTTCAGCTCAATGGAGCGCCAACGCTTTGTTTACTTCTGACGACCGTTTCTCTCAATACGGAAAATTAGCACCTTCAAGCAAAGCAGATTGGGCTTTTGTGCAACATATGATTCACCATTTAGCAGACAATGGAACAATGGCACTCGTATTACCTCATGGAGCATTGTTCAGAGGTGGAGCGGAACAACACATACGCAAGTATTTAATAGAGGATAAAAATTATTTAGATGCTGTGATTGGGTTACCTGAAAAGATATTTTTTGGAACAGACATTCCTACTTGTATATTGGTATTTAAAAAATGTAGAGAAAATCCAAATGATGTAGTTTTTATTGATGCCAGCCAACATTATGGAAAAGGTACGCAAAACTATTTAAGACAAGAGGATATTGATAAAATCATTGACACTTATCAGAATAGAATTCCTGATGACAAATATAGCTTTGTTGCTCAACTTGAACAGATTCGTGAAAACGATTATAATTTGAACATCCCTCGATATGTAGATACTTTTGAGGAAGAAGTAGAAATTGATTTAGATAAAGTTTCTAATAAATTGGTTGCCTTAGATAAAGAAATCAAAACTACCGAAAGTGAGATTGCGGAATTTTGTAAGGAACTGAATATTTCAACACCCTTTTAATAATGAGAAATACAAGCAATAACCCAGTCTTGAGATTTCCAGAATTTAAAGAAGATTGGAAACCTGTTCAGCTTAAGGACATATTAAAAGAACATAAATCAAGAAACACAAATAAACAAATAGATGAAGTGTTTTCTGTTGCAAAAGAAAAAGGAGTTATTAACCAAATTGAGCATTTAGGAAGGTCTTATGCTTCTGAAGATATTTCAAATTACAAAGTTGTTTATCCCAGTGATGTTGTTTATACAAAAAGCCCAACAGCAGGTTTTCCCTTTGGAATTATAAAGCAAAATAAATTAGAACGTGCTGGAGTTGTTTCTGTATTGTATGCAGTATTTAAACCCCAAAACATTGAATTGGGTTTACTTCTTGACTTCTATTTTTCTTCATGGGTAAACACATATAATTATCTCGTTCCTCTGGTTCATAAAGGTGCTAAAAACACTATGAATATTGGAAATGAAGATTTTTTAAATGGTGCTAAAATTTCACTACCAACTCAAATAGAAGAACAGAAAAAAATTGCAAATTTTTTAATTCAGATAGACAACCGCATTACTCAGCTATCAGAGAAAAAAGAGTATTTAGAGCTATACAAAAAAGGAATTACGCAAAAAATATTCTCCCAAAAACTTCGCTTTAAAGATGAAAATGATAAAGATTTTCCTGATTGGCAGACAAAGAAGTTTGAAAAAATCTTTAAAAGAGTAACGACAAAGAATATTGAGAATAATGATAATGTCCTCACCATTTCCGCTCAACATGGTCTAATTAATCAGCAAGATTTCTTTAATAAGTCAGTATCAGCAAACGATGTAACAGGTTATTATTTAATTAAAAAAGGGGATTTTGCATACAACAAAAGCTATTCAAAAGGTTATCCAATGGGCGCTATTAAACCATTGAAGAAATACGAAAAGGGAGTTGTTTCAACTCTTTACATCTGTTTCAATTTAATAGACAATAGCAATCCCGACTTCTATGAACATTATTTTGAAAGCGGGAAAATTAACAAGCAAATTCACAAAATAGCTCAGGAAGGTGCGAGAAATCACGGCTTATTGAATTTAAGTGTTGTTGAATTTTTCAAAGACATTGATATTTTAGAACCACACATCAAAGAACAAGAAAAGATAGCTTCATTTCTCAATGAAATAAGCAAACAAACTGCTTTAGTAAATGAGCAATTAGAAGAAACACAGAAATTCAAAAAGGGTCTATTACAAAACTTATTTTGTTGAAATTTAATACTATTAAAATATGAATTTTGAGATCTATTGTGATGAAAGTGGATTAGAGGCTCTAATTAAGAAAGAAGCTCATTTATATACTGCCATTGGTGGTATTTGGATGCCTGCTGATTACAGACCCATTTTCAAAGAGCGCTTTTCCGCTATAAAACATAAGCATAAGGTTTATGGAGAATTAAAATGGAATAAAGTTTCCCCTAAGTTTTTTTCACTTTATAAAGAAATACTTGATTACTTTTTTCAAACAGAGCAATTACGCTTTAGAGTTATTCTTATCGAATCTCAAAAAGTTGACAACTATAAATTCAACAATAAAGATGCAGAGTTAGGTTTTTATAAGTTTTACTATCAATTGATTCATCATTGGATTTTTGACAACAACAAATACGATATTTTTTTAGACCTTAAAGAAAACAGAAACAAGGGTAGATTAAATCAACTGAAAAAATATTTGGACTTAGCAAATCTTACGTCCACTATTACTCAGGTACAAGGCTTGCCCTCTGATGAATCTCTTGGTATTCAATTAGCAGATATATTAACCGGCTTAGCAAATGCAAAATTTAATTGTGAGATAACGGGTGCTGCAAAAATTGGATTGATTGAATACGTTGAAAACACTTATTTAGGCAATGACATTAGTCCGACTCCCAAATGGGAAGAAAAATTTAATGTATTCAAAATTAATCTGAAAGGTGGTTGGTGATGACTTATAAGAAATTAAAACCACATTTGATTCCCGAAGAATTAAGAGAAACAGAAATGCGAACCCTTTGGAGGGAAACTTATTGCCTATCTGAAATTATTACTTTTGATAATGTTAAAGTGAAGTTTTACGAGGATATGTTTGATCATTGTTTTTTTGAAAGTGAAAACAGAAAAAAAAATGACAAATCAATTTTATCGTTGAATAGACTCGAAAAAATGCTTTGGATTAAGGATACCTTACAAGATCCAAGTGCTATTTTAAAAAAAGGATGGGACAACAAAGAGAAAGATTATTTTACAGATAGAAGAGTTGCTATTGTAAAAGGTAACTATGTTGTTGTAATAAGATTTACAGGATTTCTCAAAGCTAAATTAGTTACTGCTTATGAAAAAAATGACATTGAAAACATCTTGCAAGGCCCTGATTTTGAAAAGACTAAACCCTATTTTGGAAACGATAAAGCATAAAAAAAACGTTGATTCGGGTTCAACGTTTAAGACCTTTGTAGATTCCCTACCAAGGGTAAAGAACACATCAAAGATATACAATTATTTAAGTTTATCAACAATCATTCATCTTTCTTAACATTTTTTTTTCAATGGCAAAGCAACCTGAACAAATACTCGAAGAACAATTGGTAGTCCAACTTCAAAAGTTGAATTATGGATTGGTGCAATTAAAAGACGAAAAAGACTTAATATCAAATCTTAAAAGTCAATTAGAAAAACACAATAACATAACTTTTTCAGATAAAGAATTTGAAAGAGTGCTCAATATTTTAAGTAAAGGTTCAGTATTTGAAAAAGCCAAAACATTAAGAGAAAAAAAACATCATATTCTTCGAGATAATGGTGATAACCTGCATTTTGAATTTATCAATTCTGAACACTGGTGTCAAAATCAATTCCAAGTAACTCACCAATTAACAATGGAGGGCACTTATAAAAACCGTTACGATGTCACGCTTTTAATTAATGGTCTTCCAATGGTTCAAATAGAACTAAAAAGAAGAGGTTTAGAATTAAAAGAAGCATTCAATCAAATCAACCGTTATCAACGCCATTCATTCGGTGCTAATGCTGCATTGTTTCAATACATTCAACTATTTGTAATCAGTAATGGAGTAAATACAAAATACTACGCAAACAACAGACACCAATCATTCAAACAAACATTCTATTGGACTGATAAAGAAAACAATCGATTAACCAACATCTTAAACGGTTTCACATCAGATTTTTTAGAACCTTGTAACATATCAAAAATGATATGCAAATACATTGTTTTAAACGAAACTCATAAGATTCTAATGGTCTTGCGTCCTTATCAATACTATGCCGTAGAATCATTAATTGATACAGTAAAAAACACCAACAAAAACGGTTATATCTGGCACACTACAGGTTCAGGTAAAACGCTAACATCATTCAAAGCAAGTCAGATATTAATGAACTTGCCCCAAGTTAAAAAGGTGGTTTTTGTAGTTGATAGAAAAGATTTAGATTACCAAACAACCAAAGAATTCAATAGCTTCAGTAAAGGGAGCATTGACGGAACTGACAACACAAATGCATTAGTCAATCAATTCGCTGACGACACTAAATTAATTGTAACTACCATTCAAAAATTAAACACTGCAATAAGTAAAAAGCAGTATTTAGCAAGAATGGACAAATTAAAAGATGAACGAATTGTTTTCATTTTTGATGAATGCCACCGTTCACAATTTGGAGAAACCCACGCAAGAATAAAATCATTCTTCAATAACACCCAATTATTTGGTTTCACAGGTACACCAATATTTGCTGATAATGCTGTAAAAAACGAATTAGGTAAACGCACAACTAAAGAACTATTTGGAGAATGTTTACACAAGTACGTAATCACCGATGCAATCAAAGATGAAAATGTATTAAAGTTCTCTGTAGAATATGTAGGTCGTTACAGACAGAAAGAAACGGCAACAGAAATAGATATTGAAGTCGAAGACATTGATGTAAAGGAATTAATGGATTCTCCAATCCGCTTAGAAAAAATAACCGATTACATTATTGCCAACCACAACCGTAAAACCCACAGCAGAGAATTTACAGCAATGTTTTGTGTAAGTAGTGTTGATGCGCTTATAAAGTATTACGAGTTATTTCAATCGAAAAAATTAGCAGGTCAGCACAACCTCAAAATAGCTACCATATTCAGTTACGGTACAAATGAAGAAGACAAAGATGCAAATGGGATGATGGCTTCTGATTTTGAAGAAGAACAAACTTTCGGAATGGCAGCAGAACCAAAATCAGCTTATGGCATTAACGTACATTCCAGAGAAAAATTAGATCAATTCATTGAAGATTACAACAAAATGTTCGGCTCTAAATTCTCAACCAAAGACTCTACATTATTCTATAATTATTACAACGACGTTTCAAAAAAAGTAAAAGAAAAGAACATTGATATTCTGCTTGTTGTCAATATGTTTCTAACTGGATTTGATAGTCCTTCATTAAATACTTTGTACGTTGATAAGAATTTGAAATACCACGGTTTAATACAAGCATATTCACGCACAAACCGTATTCTTAACGACTTAAAATCACAAGGCAACATTGTAGTCTTTAGAAACTTAAAATTCCTTACAGACCAAGCGATTTCCCTATTTTCTAACAAGGATGCGAAAGACATTATCATTATGCAACCTTATGAAGATTATGTCAAAAAATTCAACGATGCATTCAAGGCATTATTAGAAATCACTCCAACAGTTGATAGTGTAAACGAACTCCGTAATGAAGAAGAAGAATTAGAATTTATAAAAGCATTTCGTGAATTAATGCGTATCAAAAACGTATTAAACACATTCTCAGATTTTGAATTGGAAGACCTTGATATGGAGGAACAACAATTCGAAGATTACAAAAGCAAATACTTAGACCTCTACGAGAAAGTTAAACCAGGTGTTGCAAAAGAAAAAGTTTCAATTCTTGAAGATGTAGATTTTGAATTAGAATTAATCCACCGTGATGAAATTAATGTCACATACATATTGAAATTATTGGCTAATCTAAAAAATGCAGAAGAAGGAGATAAAGCCAAAAAACAAAAAGAGATAATCGACTTACTAACAGGAGAAGCAAACTTAAGAAGTAAACGAGAATTAATAGAACGCTTCATTTTAGAAAGCCTTCCACAAATCGAAGATACTGACACATTGCCTGATAAGTTTGAAAAATTCTGGAATGAAGAACAAGTAAAAGCATTCAAACTTCTTGTAAAAGAAGAAAACCTTTCCGAAGAAAAAACAGAACTACTCATTGAAAACTATCTATTTGCAGAACGAGAACCTCTCCGAGAAGAAATCATTGAACTAATTGAAGGAGAAAAACCAACCATCCTAAAACGCAAATCAGTTGGCGACAGAATCCTCAACAGAATCATAGCTTTCGTTGATACGTTCGTGAATGGGTTTAATAAGGTGGCTTGATTAGTTTTGCAATGTTAAACTTCGTAATAACTGCTTGAGTGTCTCAGTAGCCCCTAGTTCTATTTTACAAGGGAATATTTCCCATCCACCAATTTATAACGTTCTTTCTTCCATTTTCCTCCGTTATTTACAGGCTTTTCTAGATGAATTTCTCCATTTTTCTTGAAATAAATCTTGTTTTTAAAGCCGTAATAATCGCCTAATTCTTCACCATAAACGTGTTGGCCATAAGCTTCCATTTCAGTTACAAAAAGAATTTTTAGTTCTTTCAACTGAATGACAAATAACTCTTTGTGAAAACCATTTCCGTTGTGTTTAAATTCCAAAATCAATTCTGGCATTCCTTTATTATCAACTTGTTGTGAACTAATTCTTGCCGCTTCTTTGTATTCAAAAGGATGCATTACTTTACAAGAAGCGAAGTACATAAATTGCAGTGTGTCACCTTTATGAACGACGTAATAGTCACTTTTTTGTTGCTCACAATCACTTATTAGAATCACTTTTACACCCAATAGTTCATCTTGCGCCAGAAGCGTTTCTTCAGGCATTGCTTTTTGTCCCCAAGTGAATGAGGTAATAAAAAGAAAGAGGAGAAAAATTGAATTTTTAATGGTTAATTTTTAATGATGAATTTTAAAGTTAGAAATGTTTTTTGTTTTCTAAAATGAATATTTTTAAGTCATCCCCCTTAATCCCCCTTCAAAGGGGGAAAATTCTAATCTCACTTCGAGTAAGAATTTTCACTTTTCACTTTCACTTTTCACTTTTCAGTTCCACTTTCAGTCCTCAGTTCTCAACTTCATTCGCAATTTGCAACTACTAAGCGATGTGCACTTCCGTTCGCAATTATTTACCTAATTTCACACCCTCAACAAAAAATGGAGCTTTCACAACTACTTAAGACCTTTCAAAACTTAAAGCAAGTCGATCAAACGGCAGCCGCTTTGAGCAAGGCAAACGCACGTGTTCACTGGAAAGGAAACGTCGGTTCGTCGCGCAGTTTAGCCGCAGTTTCGGTGGCACAGCAGTTGCCAAGTCACCAATTGTTTATTCTCAACGACAAAGAAGAAGCCGCCTATTTCCTCAACGATTTAGAAGGACTTTTTCCCGACGATAAACGCATTTTGTTTTACCCAGCTTCGTATCGAGTTCCCTATCAATTGGAGGAAACGGACAACGCAAATGTGGTGACGCGCGCTGAGGTGCTGGAACGCATTGCTAACGGTTCGAATACGTGGATTGTGACCTATCCAGAAGCACTTTTTGAGAAAATTCCAACGAAGAAAAAACTCGTTGAAAACACTTTGCGCGTTGAAGTAGCAAAAACGTATTCCATCGATTTTATCAATGAATTATTGTTGGAATATCACTTCGAACGTGTTGATTTTGTGTACGAACCGGGACAATTTTCCATTCGTGGAGGAATCGTAGATGTGTTTTCGTATGCCAATGATTTTCCATTCAGAATTGAGTTTTTTGGCGATGAGGTAGAATCCATTCGAACCTTTGATGCCGCGACGCAAATATCGATTACCACTCATAATTTCTTCAACGTCATTCCAAACATTCAAGGGCAAATGACTTTGGAAGGTGTTGCTTCGTTGTTTGAATTCATTGGAAAAGCAACCACAGTTTGGATCAGTTCTTACGAGCGATTGACCACGATTTTGGAACGTGAATACGACAAATCAGTTGAGATTTACACCAAACTTTCAGACAACGTCAAACGCACTTTGCCTTCGGATTTATACGTGCATCCAAGCGAATTGAAAAAGACCTTTGACAATTACCCAAGCGTCGAGTGGGGACCTGATTACCATTTCAAAGCAAGCGAAACCATCACCTTTGATTTTCAAGCACAGCCAACGTTCAATAAGAATTTTGATATGCTGAAAACGGATTTATTGGCAAGACAAAAGTCGGGTTCGCAAAACTTGATTTTTTCCAATCAGCCACAGCAAATCGAACGTTTGTATCAGATTTTTGAAGACATCGGCGGCGAAGTGGAATTTTCACCGATGAACCTCGCTTTACACGAAGGATTCATTGCGCCGGAACTGAAATTGGTGTGTTATACCGACCATCAAATCTTTGAGCGCTACCACCGTTTTCGTTTGAAAGAAGGTTTCCGGCAAGCAAAACAAGCACTGACTTTAAAGGAAATTTACAACCTTCAAAAAGGCGATTACGTGACGCACATCGATCACGGAGTTGGACAATTTTCGGGTTTAGAAACGATTGATGTCAACGGAAAACCACAAGAAGCAATTCGTTTGGTTTACAAAGATGGCGACGTGTTGTACGTTGGAATTCACTCCTTACACCGCATTTCAAAATTCACAGGAAAAGACGGTTCCGTTCCGAAAATGAATAAATTGGGTACACAAACGTGGAGTACCTTAAAAAATAAAACGAAGAAGAAAATCAAGGAGTTAGCCTTCGATTTGATTCAATTATACGCCAAACGCAGAAGTCAACCGGGCTTTGCTTTTACACCTGATACGTATTTGCAAAACGAGTTGGAAGCATCGTTTATGTACGAAGATACGCCCGACCAAAACAAAGCAACACAAGATGTGAAAAAGGATATGGAAGCTTCCCGTCCGATGGATCGATTGGTCTGTGGAGACGTTGGTTTTGGTAAAACGGAAGTGGCGATGCGTGCAGCGTTTAAAGCTGTTACGGATAGCAAACAAGTGGCAGTTTTGGTACCGACAACCATTTTGTCGATGCAACATTACCGCAGTTTCAAAGAGCGATTGAAAGATTTTCCGTGTACAGTGGACTACATCAATCGTTTTAAAAGTGCCAAAGATACCACCGAAACCTTGAAAAAATTAGCCAACGGCGAAATTGATATTTTGGTGGGAACGCATGCCATTGTTGCCGATCGTGTCAAATTCAAAGACTTAGGTTTGATGATTATCGACGAAGAGCAGAAATTTGGCGTTGCTGTAAAAGATAAATTGAAAACGATTCGTACGTCGGTTGATACATTGACCTTGACCGCAACTCCGATTCCAAGAACTTTGCAGTTTTCGTTGATGGGCGCACGCGATTTGAGCATTATCAACACGCCACCGCCGAACCGTCAACCTGTTTTGACTGAAATCGTTTCTTTTGATGAAGAGCTATTGCGCGATGCCATTTCGTATGAAGTAACGCGTGGTGGACAAGTCTTTTTTGTCAACAATCGTCTTTCGAATATCCGAGAGATTTCTGGAATGATTTCGAGATTGTGTCCTGGTGTTCGTGTGGGAATTGGCCACGGACAAATGGACGGAAAACAGTTGGAAAAAGTGATGTTGGATTTCATCGAAGGACGTTACGATGTCTTGTTAGCGACGACGATTATCGAATCGGGAATTGATATTTCTAACGCAAATACTATTATCATCAACGACGCACAAAACTTTGGATTGAGTGATTTACATCAGTTGCGAGGTAGAGTAGGGCGAAGCAATAAAAAAGGATTTTGTTACTTGATTGCGCCAAAATTCAGTGTGATGACTTCCGAGGCGCGCAAACGTTTGGAGGCTTTGGTACAATTCTCTGATTTGGGTTCAGGATTCAACATTGCGATGAAAGATTTGGACATTCGAGGCGCAGGAAATATGTTGGGTGGCGAACAAAGCGGATTCATTTCTGAAATTGGCTTTGAGATGTACCAAAAAATCCTCAACGAAGCGATGCAGGAATTGCGTGAAAGTGAGTTCAAAGAATTATTCGACGACCGCCAGACCGATTCGTTCCATTCGTTTGTGCAAGATTGCATTTTCGAAACCGATATGGAAGTCCGAATTCCAGACAATTACGTGAACAACGTTGCCGAGCGTTTGAGCTTGTACCAAGAATTAGACAACTTGAAAAACCAAGAAGAATTGGAAGCTTTCGCCACACGTTTGAAAGACCGTTTTGGTCCTGTTCCGAAGGAAGTTAAAGAATTGTTGTTCTCGTTTCAGTTGCGTTGGTTGGCACAAGAAATGGGCTTGGAGCGTTTGGTCATTAAATCTGGTAAAATGGTCGGTTATTTTATTGCCAATCCACAATCGCCGTTCTTTGAAACAGAAACATTCACCACACTTCTGAACCGCATAATCACCATCGGACAAGGTTACCGCTTGGTGCAGCAAAACGAAAAATTACGCTTGGTAATTGAGCCCGTAAAACACATTAAAGATGCTTTTGAGAAATTGGGAGTTTTGGTGGGGTAGTTTTTTATATTTAGCTAATGACAGAAAACCAGCATAAAAAAAATCAGGAAACGGCATAGGAATTGTTGCAGCACTTGGAGTTGCTATTGGAATGGCTTATGGTGTTTCGTCAAAAAAATACGCTCAAAGCATTGCAATGGGATTGGCACTTGGTGGGACTTTCGGAGCAATATTTGACACCATCAAAAACAAAAAATAATTCGGTTACAATAGTTCATTCGCTCCATTCACCAATTCAGATTAATCAAAAATTTTCCTTTTAGTCATCTTTTATTTTTGAAGGTCTACATCCCAATATTCACATTGACAACTTCTTAACATTGGAATCATCTTTTTAAAATAAATATCTTAAAACGGATAGTTTCTCTAAAATCGTTTTTTCAAGTTGAATATCCATTTTCTCAGATTCAATTTTTCTTGCTTCAAAAGATGCTAGGGTGTTTAACAGGATATTTTCTGTTTGATTTGGATAATTTACTTGAATTGATTGTCCTTGGCTTAACCATAAATTGATCGTTCTATGATGTGCTAAATTTAGACTTTCAAGAACCGTGACACCCATTTTTTCAAGTACAGCGGCATTACAATGTTGTTCATATTGACCTTTCATTGGGATCACCATTAATTTCTTTTTCAAATACAACGCTTCAGCTGGCAATTCGAAACCCGCTCCGCACAAAACGCCTTTGCAATTGATTAAATGTTTCTGAAAATTTTGTTGGTCTATCGGATGAAAAGTTACGTTACTTATGGTATTTTCTGAAAGTGTGTATTTCGAAAAAACTTCCCATTTAACTGGAAATAATTGAAGAAATCGAAGAATTACATCATCGTGAAATGCAGGAAGATAAACAGTGTAATAGTCTTGATTTTGAGTTTCACTATTTTGTAAGGCTCCGCGAATAACCGGAGTATAAATGTTATCATCAAAAGCATCGAAATGAAAACCAACTTTATGTTTCGTGGGGCAATTGTGATTGAGTATGTATTTTCCAATTCTATTATTTACAGATGTTTTAGGAGAGTTTGGGTGAATAACCCCCGCTTGATGACTCATTTCTATACATGGAATTCCATGCATTAGAGCTGACCAAGCTGAAACGGGTTCAAAATCCGTGATTACTAAATCAAATTGTTTGACAGGAAAAGTGCGGATTTCATTCAAAAAATCAATTGGATGCGATTTGAAAACAGTTCTCAATAAATCGATATTTCCATTTTTTCCGTTCAAGAATGTCAATCCAGTTTTTTTGTAATCTATGTCAAAGTTGGATTGAATTTGCGATTGTGTACCACTTACTAAAACTGTTGTATCAACATGTTTCTTCAATAGTGGAACGATTTCTTCAGCTCGCGAAAGGTGACCATTTCCTGTTCCTTGAATAGCATATAAAACTTTCATTACACTTTGGAATTTAAGTTTGTAATAACTTTTTGAAATAATTTAGTCAAATATCCAAATTGAATGTTGTTTGTATTTTAACAAAAAATTATGATTTAAAAATATTTTAACTCGCTGATGTTGAAAGTAATACAAGCGTTATTTTAAGTTAATGTTTAGTTGTTATAATTTTTATTTCACCTCACTTCTGAATCGTTAGCTGATCATCTCTCAATGTATTCAGTTGGCGCAAGGAAATGAAAAAATTATGTGTGTTCATCGAACATTTAATTGCCATTAAATTCTTTTTTTTAGAAATTGGGAGTTTTTGTGGTTCCGGCTTATATCAAAAATAACCTTTAGAATGTCACACTGCAACGATTAACCCTATTATTCGATGCAAAATATGCAACGATAAAATTATTTTTTTTTAAATAATTTTAAGTTTCTTCATTGAGATAATAATGATTTAAACCAAAAATCAGCAGCAGGAGGAAGAAGTACTTCGTATGTGTTGAAGGTGGATACAGAATAAATCACACTTTAATTTTTATTCGATTTCTAAATCAGTGTTTTTCAAATTGATAAAGTAAAAATCATCAGTGTTTAATTTGCAGACTTTCACGTGGTGACCCTAAATT
>JACCEA011322947.1_pt1 | contig 56019 bp, 108 predicted proteins | sample 7449851 | NCBI WGS metagenome assembly JACCEA01 (sample SAMN15323453, study PRJNA562643) | freshwater metagenome | isolation source: river surface water | place: USA:Blue River Watershed | collected 2017-08-18 | reverse complement strand
ATATCTGATTTTGGATTAGCAAAAGAAACTTGATGACCAAGATTATTTAAAGATTTAACTATATTTTTTCCAGCATAACCATATCCTACAGCAGGATTTAATCCTGCTTTAATCGTATAATAAGATATATTCATTTAAAACTTTCTAGTCAACTGACTTGACAGTAACTTACGGTCAATGCTATTATTATAGTTCGTTATCTCTAAAGGAGAAAATGCCTATGGAGAATATCAAAGAGCGGCTCAGCGATGTTGCACATAACTGGACTGCTATAGCAATGATAACATTATTTTTGTTCACAAACAATAGTGTTATCCCAAAAGCTGAAGCTCTGGTCAACAAACCAGAGATTCAAACAAATGCACAACTGAAGAAAGCAACGCTGGAAAAATTCAGCAATACTGTATACAAACCTTCAGAAATGCTTGCAGACGAAGAGTTAGCAAAACTTTTAACGGCTGTAGGTTTTGAAGGACAAGCCCTTAAAATGGCTTGGGGTATAGCCAAAGCGGAGTCTAATGGACGACCTATGGCTTATAATGGAAACAGGAGTACTGGAGACAGTTCCTACGGAATTTTTCAGATCAACATGCTAGGATACCTAGGTGATGCTCGTAAAGAAAAATTCGACCTGAGATCGAATGTACTACTATTTGATCCAGTAATCAACGCAGAGATAACGTATTATATGACTAGAGGCGGAACGGATTGGTCATCTTGGCCAAATTCAATTAGCAAAGCTAAGAGATTGGCTTTACAGTTTCCAAAGTAGTAAGGAGATAAATTGAGGATACAAGTAGTGTCCAAATATTTAACTCTATCAAAGGAAGGCCTTGTGCCTAGGATGGAATGTCCTATGGACCAGGGCCTTCTTTTTTGTAACCAAGATTTAGAAGATAATATATTTTTATATTGCCTATCCTGTAACTACAAGAAGACGGTTGGTTTAAAATTATATGATAAAATGGTTACTCTAATAGATAGGATTAAATAAATGAGCGAATGTAAATGTGGCGGATGCACATGTGGTGCAGGCCTACAAATTGAAAGTCCAGAACCTTCTTCTTCAACATATGAAGCTGAAGGTATGAATAACCTTTGGAAAACTCCAAAGATGTATAAATACACAGATGGAAATATAGATGAATGAAGAAAAGCTTCCAGATGGGGCGGTAATAAAAGACGCTGGTAGTATTGAAGATAATTTGCCTATGGTAAATTACATCATATTATCCAGAATATACGATCTACTTAGCCTTATCGCAAATAAAATTGTTGGCCCAGAAGAAGTATCAAAAATGGTGGCATATCACGAAGAAGGATTCCTACTAGGACCAGACCCTGCTTTTACACCAAATGAAGTAAAGGAACAGCGTGATGGCGTACAGTAGAGAAACCATAGAGTTTGCAAATAAAGTAGTTTTTAGACTTATGGAAGTATTAAAAGTATGCCCTAATGTTGACGATAAATATCACTGCTGGACCATCAATGAGAAAAAGCATCAAAGATGCAAAGACTTAACTTGGCTATTAGCTGAAATTACTAATTTGCCAGAATATGTAGAATATTTAAAAGAGAATGCAGAAGCAGACCCATATGGATGGATTATTAAATATCCAGATGGCAGTGGAAAAATCTCAGAAAACAGTTGACTTAAAATATAGGTTATCCTATAATAAAGATGTAGGTCGAGACACCACCATGTCTCCCTATAAATGTGTAGTAATACACTAGCAAGTCCCAATCGGATCCGCCTCTGATTGGGATTTTTGCTTTATTAAGGTATAATAATAGAATGATTAGAACAAAGCTTCTGACTCTAAATAACACACCAGTAGAGCTAACATTTTCTGATGAGGTTGATTCTCATTACTCAATAGTTATGACTAATGTTAGTGCTAACAAGCATGCTCTTGTAGGTAATGGTAATGTTTCTTTAACAAACTATGGATTACGAGTTGAGCATGACGGCCCACCAATTATCTTAGAAAATCTTTCATTTAAAGACAGACTGTTTGGTATATCTGAAGACCCAAATACAACAACTCAAGTTTCTGTATTAGTAATAGAGAGAAACTGATCCCTCTTTTTGGAGCGGATGATGAGAATCGAACTCACCCCTTCTGCTTGGAAGGCAGAGGCACTACCAATATGCAACATCCGCATGAGAACTCGGTTTATATTTTCACCACTCCGTAAGGTCTGGTACTTGTGCGTTCTCAACACAATGCAGTTGTCTAGCTAGGCCCAACTACACACACGTACTTCTGCAACCAATGGCAGGGCAGAGGTGTGGTCATGCTGCTGGACCACCAGGGCTCGAACCTGGGACCTAGAAGTTAACAGCTTCCCGCTCTGCCAACTGAGCTATGGTCCAATTTTAATCCCAAGCGCTATATTTCTTTTTATGAGAACAAGGCTCAGGTTTGCTGCAACAGCAAACACAATTTCCAGGTGTACACCCGCATTTACATTCAAAGTTATCAGCCATGGGGTCTATTCTATCATTTAAAGTGCGTTTTGAAAAGTGCGCCAAAAAGTGCAAAATTCAGTGCGGCGGAAGTAGAGAAGATATATTATCCCTTTCTCATCTTTCTCATATGTGTACGTATACGATGACAATTAGAGCATACAATCTCACATTTAGCTATTTCTTCATCAATTTTCTTTTTAGATAAGGTTGGGATCAGTTCCATAACATTTGCATGCTTTTGACCTCTAACATGGTCAAAGTCCATTACATAATATGGATATAAGATCCCACAATCCATACAGGGAGACTTCTCCTTAAGGCTTCTGATGTATTGCGCCAAAAAAGCCTTTTGTTTAGCCTTAGAAGCCTTTTCAGACTTCATCCTAGGGTAGTACCTGGAAAAGTGCTCATATGGCTTTATTATAGCAAGAGAAGTTTTTCTGGATATCCCGCCAAAATTATTTTCTATTTGTCCAACAAGTGATACAGTAATTTACAAGTACACCCTTGTTGTTTAGAAATTCAACATATTTTTCTTTTTCACAAAAATTACATTTGGTATTCATTTTAGTTGACTACTTTTAATTGAACATCATATACAGCTGGAGTATATGTCCAGTCTTCATTTAAATATGTTTTAAGTCTGTGGCAATTTGCACATAGTAGTTGTAAATTAGACATGTCTTCATTTTTATGATTACCGTCGATATGATCAATATCTAGTTGACAACGATGCTGTGCAAGAAATCCACATTGCGAACATGTCATCTTAAATTCTTCCTTAATTAGGAAAGCTTTACGAGATTTATTCTTTCTACAAGGTCCACAGTATCTTCCAAATTTTTGTTTACCGCTTCTTGCATCCCGCCCTTTTGATTCTTGTCTATTACCACAAATACATACACCTTTAGTATAGCCTGACACTTATAGATCCTATCTCTAATATATATAATATATATTATATATTTTTTTATTGGATACTTCCAGATTCTTGCAATAGAAACCCTATACCCTTTTTTAGAAAACAAAAAGGAACCCCATAAATAGCAAGTTATAAGCTCGTATTTCAATGGTTGAACTCTAGAGAGCCACTGCACAGATCTGAAAGTATATGTTACACTTCCGTCATCCCGCCTTGAAGTTTAAACCCTTGATATGATCTCCGAAAACTGTTCAAGGTTTACATTGTAGCATTTGGAAATTTCGATAGTCAATAATGTTAATAAAAAATTTTTTTTGAATATTCATTTTAGTCAACTGTAATTTAGGATTTACAAAATGTTAATATAGATTTTATTTGTATGATGCATGGTTTAAAAATGTCCGTTTTGTCCAGATAGTGCGCCCATAATAGGGCTATTTGTGGTGTATCTCACACAAAAACTTTTCAAAATGTCCGAATTGTGCGATTTGCGACTTGAAATTTGTCAGACCCCTAGTGTAAAGTTATAGGTATAAGAAGTTGAGAGATACTCAACACGAAAGGAAGTTAGACAATGACTTCACTAACACTAGAGCAAAAGATTATCAAGGCTGCTCACCTTGTCGCTAACGGAGAGTTGGTTTCTTTCCGTGGTGCTTCCGCTGAAACCTATGCAAGAGTTATGCGCCTTGCTAATCGTATTGAACAAGAGCGTGAGTTTCCTCAATGCCCTTGTGGAGAGTGTGACTAACCTCACACCTAACAAGGTGCGTGTCGCCTTGTAATTGTCCCCCTTATCTGATAGATTTCTCTTATTAACAAAACGAAAGGAAAGAAATGAACTTAGACGAATTTCGTGCCCATGTAGAGGCACAGCGTAAGGCTTCTGCTAAAGAGGCTCTCTCTATTCTCGTATCCGCTACTATTGAAAAGGAAAATAAATAATGAAAATAACTTACTCTATTTGGCAAGGCTCTATCATCAAGGGCACAGGATTTACCGCTAGTAAGATGTCAGAGGTAATGGATACAATTAAAGAACTAAACAGCACAGATGTAAAGCCTAAGTTTGAGGCGTTCATCTCTAAAGTAGAACAGGAAACTAAGTAATGACTAAGTGGGATACTATCCAAGCAGATGTAGCAGATGCCTACATCGGAATTGAAGAAAACCTAGAGTGGGAAAAAGCCTACTATGAAAATCTAGCGGAAGAAGATTTCCTAGATGAAGAAGATGAACTAACACTAGATTGGGAGGCGTACGAATAATGGAGATTGAGATAACTACAGAATTTCTTTATGTAAATTCTGATTTCTTAGGGCTATACGCTAATGTACCGCTCTATTTGCTTATTGGTATCCCCGCCCTAGTTTGGGCGTGGCGCTTAGCCATGCGAGATAAAGAGATGTAACTCACACGGATCTAGCGGCGTGTCGATTTGACAAATCGGCAGCTGCCCGCAAAAGAGTGGGCTTGTCAAGTTATCTTACGGCGTGTCGCAAAAATTCCCTGTGATTTCCACCACACTACCTAGAAAATGTGACCTACATCTCATGTGACCTACCTCACAAAGTCCCAAATGTCCGAATTATACCCCTCAAAATGTCAGACCCCCCTGCTAGAATACCTAGTATAAAGATTAAATAAGAAAGGTGGTCAAAATGACTACATTAGATAAAAACCTCATAATTGAATACTTAGTAGAAAATGATTTCTGCGTGACAGATAAAATCTGCGTATTCTGCTCATCTCTCACAGACGGGTGGAATAGTTTCTGCCCTAGATGTCGTGACTATAAGGGCATGATGTCCTTGTATGACGCTGTTTCATACTACGGAACGGAAATCCTTCCGCTATAAAAACTAAATAAAATTGGCGTGAGCCTTAGCAAATAATCCGAAAGGTGAGCCTAAGCAAATAATCGCCCCGCAAGGCAGAAAAAGAAAATCTCTTGAAAGGAGAATTAAAAAATGGGTTACATTGAAATCTTTGAAATGAATGAAAATGGTGCTGGTTGGGTATCATTAGAAAACGCTTCTGCGGATACTAAATTAGATTTAGAATTAGCAATACTAACAAAATCAGAAATGAAAATGTTATGTTTCAAATGTCATGTTGAAATCCCTCGTGGAAATGTTTGTGTAAATCATAAAAATGTGAAAGGTGCAATTTACTTTGACTAAAGATTTTTTTGGATTTGAAAAAGCAATTGAAATTGATCATCTAACAAATGAACAAATAGATTTGTTAGAAAAGATTTTTGAAAATTATGAATGAGTAACGGCGTGTCAGCTTGACATGCCCGCAAAAGAGCGGGGTTATCCACAGGCTTACGATGATCTGTGGAAAACTCCCAAAAATCTGTGGACAACACGCCCGAGATTTTGTGAGATTAATCACACGGCTTGAGCGTCTCATTATTTAAGAAAATCCCGTTTCAATTTGATAATTGTCAGACCCCTAGTGTATAATTTCAGCCATAACAACAAAAGAAAGGCGGACACCATGTCAGCAAATGTCTATACTATCGAAAACCTACTTGTAGGAAAAAACTATCGCTCAAAAACTTTAACGGGTGAAATTATTTCAGCAGAAAAACACCCTCATGCAGTTTGGTATGATGGTTGCGAGAGTTATCTCGTAGAAATCCGACCTGAAATCGGATACAAAAATGCGTTTCGCACAATAGCAGTAAAGAACCCCGACTAATTGTCGGTGGCTTCTGCTATAATCTGATTTACTAAAACGAAAGGAAAACTAAAATGGTAAATAATCTAAAAGAAATTATCGCTGTTGCTTGTGATGAGTGTGGCGGTGCAGGCTTCCTATTTTGGGGAGATGAAAATAACTATGATGTAGAACAATGCGATTGTGCATTAGATGTGTGGGGGTTGTAATGTATAAGATTTCAGTTGCCTATGATGAAAATGCACCTCATTGGTCAAAAGAATACTCAGATGAGTTAAATGCTCATGAGGAGTTTGCTAAGTTTGTTGATTGGGGCTTTGCTGATGAGTATGCAACAATTAACTTATTTACACCAAGTGGCAAATGCTACACAAAGATTTTTCACCGAAATGGAAAGGTAGTAAAGAGATAATGGCAGTATTTGAGTTTAACGCTTTCATAGATGTCGAGGCAGACACCTATGATGAGGCTATCGAAAACTTTGATTTCATGCTAAAGCATGGAAGTATTAACCGCAGTAATGTCTATGTTGCAGAAATTGAGGAAAAGTAATGATGACACGCAAGGACTATGTAAGCACCGCAGAAATCTTAAAGTATGTTTCTGATAAAACACACCCAGCCGTTTTTTCTAAAATGGTTGTAGATTTTGCGGAGATGTTTGCAAAAGATAATCCACGATTTGACGCAAATCGTTTTTATGACGCAAGCAATTACAAAATACCAAGTTTCAAAAACTAAAAGAAAAGGAACAGAAAATGAAAAATGAAAAAGTAAAACGAATTCAAGAGTTGCGCCGCAGTAATGCGGCAACTCCTGTTCGCAATAAGAAAAAATACACACGCAAAACAAAAAATGCAAAAGAAAAATATTTAAAAACTTATTGTGAATTGATCGCTCCGTATTTTAAATAAAAATGCGTGAGCCTGCATAACTATGCAGGCCCGCAAAAGAGTGGGGGCAAAACCCTCGTTACGTCAAGCTGCGACACACCCCTGAAATTGTGAGGTTTATCACAAAATTAATTTGCGACACGCCCAAGCTGAAATAGAAATTGTCGGTGGCTTCGTGTATAATTTCGGCATAACAACAAACGAAAGGTAAAAAATGATAGACACAACTAACTGGGTTAAATACCCGTTTTCCGTTGATGGTGTGGATTTTATTTCCATGCTTGACCCACAAGGCTCAATGTATCAGAGAGTACAGACAGTACCAACTGCTATTTTTAACTCTATGAACGAGGGCGCTATCCGTGAGTTAATCGGTAAGGTATCTCTTATGTCTAAGTCAGAAATCCAAACTGAATTAGACCGTGTAAATGCTGGCTTTGGGCAGGCTTATTTAGCCCTAGCGTAAAAATGTCGGTGGGCTAGTGTATAATCTAGCCCACCACACAACGAAAGGAAAACAATGTTAGCAACCGCTATCGAATTATTAGAGGCAACTAAGGAAAGTGTCTTTGATGAGGACATTATGGGATTAGCAGGTGAAATACACACTCGCAGAAATGAACTCTCAGACGAAATCTTTGCTAAGTATTTATTTATGTATTCTGCCGCCCTATCAAGTAAAGTCGCAGACCGCATTACTCAAATACTACTAACTGAAACACAACTCAAGGAAATGCTTGAAGTCCTTGATGAAATGGACAACCTATCCGAAACTATCCTAGAGGAGAACGAATAAATGGGAAGTAATCTCGCTTATGACCTTGCGTCAGATGAATTAGGCTTAGACCTAGAAGTCGCTATTGGATACCACTTACAAGGTAATCACTATCCGCCCGTCCCGTTATCAATGGTCGAGCCATGTATCGAGGCTATTGATGCTTATTGGGACGAGGACTATAACAAATTGATCGAAATGCCTGAAGGTGTAACTTATCGTGGAGATAGGTATGCGCCCGCCCATGCTATCGTGGAACAACACCACTTAGACGCATGGCTACCGAATTGTGACTAAACTCACACAGGCAGAGCCTATCGCTTGTCGGTGGGCTCTGCTATAATCAACCACTAACGAAAGGAAAAAAATGAGCACAACCCTAGAAATCGGACAGACAATTACAACCGCAAAGAGCGGTGTTGTCGGAGTAATCAAAGCAGTAGATAATCACCCTAGCGGTGTAAGTCGTGTCCTGCTTGATGTAAATGGGACAGAACGCTGGACTAGCGTATCTAACTAAATAAAGATAAGACCTGAGTAAGTCTATAAACTACTCCACAATTTTGTCGGTGGTATCCGCTATACTATCGGCTAAACAAACAACTAACGAAAGGGAAATAAATGGCTAGAAATGGCAAAGCGATAAATGTAAAAATCGCTACAACTAAAGTAATCAAGGCACTAGAGGGTGCGTTGGCTAAGTTAGAAAAAGAGTTTGCTTCACAAGAGGCAAATGAGGCTAAGCACGACAAAGCAGTAAAGGCATGGAATAAAGAGGTTGCTAAACTTGCTATGTCTGCTATCAACAAGGCAGAGGACTTATCTGCTCATACAAGATACAATGGCGAAATCGCAGTATCTTTCAACCTACCTAAAGGTGCTATTGAACTACCTGCTGAACCTAAGAAAGACTATGTGTCTATCCATGAGTGGCAGTATCGTGAGAATAAAGAGGAAATTGAAAACGCTATCCGTATTCTCAAGATGACAGATGAGGAAGTCGTTTCCACTTCAACTTACAACGCTATCGCAAGATACTTGTAATCTTGGCAAGGGGGCTAGACAAAATCTAGCCCCCAATGCTATAATTCTAATCCCTACTAACAAAGGAAAAAAATGAAAAATCGTTTTCGTGTAGAAATCTATGATGAGAACAAGGCTAACGACATAACAATTTATTCAGAACAAGGTGTTGATAAGGAATACCTAACTGAACTTGTGTTTTCTAATCTAAATAATTTCTTTGGAAATGTTCGTGCTTATGTTTATGATAATCTAAAGAAAAAGAAAACAACCGCAGTTTATTTACCTGAACAAATTGTAAATCGTAATCGCCCAAGAATACCAACTAAAATAGAAATAGGTTGGCCTAGTTAAAAGCTTGGGGCGGGATCTTTTTGTCTTTCTATCCCGCCCCATTCTCACATCGTGAGACGCCCGCAAAAGAGTGGGGGCGCCGATGCCGTTACGTCAAGCTCAAAACACCCCCAGATCTTGTGAGATTTATCACACGATTTAGATTTGATTATTGTCAGTCCCAACTGCTATAATGGCGGTTTCAAACGAAAGGAACTTCAATGGGTTTAGATATGTATCTCTCAGCTCGTAAATATGTAAATAAAATAGATTGGTCTATTCTGGATAAGCAAGCAGAATTAGACTATGCTGCTGCCACTTATCCACAATGGAATAGCCTTGTAGAAACTGCAGGCTTGTCTCATGTCGCTAATAAAAATGATATTTATGGCGTAAGCGTTAGCGTTAATTGTGCTTACTGGCGCAAGGCTAATGCTATTCACAAATGGTTTGTCGATAATGTACAAGAGGGTGAAGATAACTGCCAAGAGTTTTATGTGTCCCATACTCAGTTAAAAGAATTGCTTACTACTTGCCGTCAAGCGTTATTGCATAAAGACCCTAAAGAGTTAATGCCCTCTTCAGGTTTCTTCTTTGGCTCATATGATATTGATGAGTATTATTGGGGTCAAATTAAAAACACTATCAAGCAGTTGTCCAAATTGACCGAATTGCCTGATTTCGAGGATTTGTCCTTTTACTATCAGTCCTCATGGTAATTTGTCGTACCCCCCTGCTATAATATCCGCATAAACGAAAGGAAAAACTTATGTGCGCTGTTTGCTATGGAAATGCTCACGGGCTAACTGCCTATTCAATTAAGCCTAATAATCTATGTGTTATTCACTATCAAGAATGGGCTCACGAAAAAACTTTTGACGAATTGGAAGGTACTCATGACTACTTCGAACTTGTCTAAGTTAAAGCGTTCTAATGACCGTAAAGTGGCTAACGCCGTTAGCCCTAACGGTAAAACCCCTAAGATTGCTAACACGTTTGGTTTGCCTGCAGGCAAGGCATACTCATGCCCTGGTGCCACTAGCATATGCGAAAGCGTATGCTATGCAGGTAAATTAGAAAAAGTATATAAGGGCGTAAAGGCTACTCTTCTTCATAACTGGGAATTACTACGCAATGCAGATATGGACACAATGCTATTGCTAATTGATGAAATGATTGTTGATTTTGTCAATGATTGTGAAAAGAAAGACGCACCTAAACTATTCCGTATTCACTGGGATGGCGATTTCTTTAACGATACCTACGCATATGCGTGGAAGACCGTTATCATGAACCACCCTGATGTGCAATTTTGGGTGTATACACGTGTTAAGTCTGCAGCGTTAATCCTTAAGGGTATTGATAACTTATCTCTTTATTTTTCTACTGATGATGAGAATAAAGATATCGCTCATGACTTACGCACAAATAATACTGGAATTAAATTAGCGTATCTAGGTAAAACTTTTGCAGTCACCGAAAATACTATGAAAGAATTAATCGGTAAGCCTGGTGCTAAGTGTCCTGAAAACAATAAACAAATTCCGTTAATTTCTACCAACGGCTCTGCGTGTGTGTCATGCGGTTTGTGTGTTTATGGAAAAGCGGATGTGAGATTTTCTGCAAGTAAAAAATAAAAATCTCTGATCGCATCCCCGCCTGATTCAGGTGGGGGTGCCCTCAAAGGTGTGGGGGCGCAGAGCTCTTTACGTCAAGTCGACACGCTTTCCCAAAAATGTGAGATTGATCACATGGCGCAATTCGGACATATTGGAACTAACTATTTACAATGTCAGTGGGGTCTGCTATAATTTGGATTCAATTAAACCTAGAAAGGAAAATCATGGCTCACAACCTTGAAACAAACGGCAATGAAGTTGCCTTTGCTTTGCGTGGAACTCCCGCATGGCACAATCTCGCTAACCGAATCTTTAATCAAGATGAAACTGTTAGCACTCAATTAATGCTAGATGAAGCGAAACTATCTAATTGGAATGTTTCTCTTTCTCCTGTTGCTGACCATATTCCCGCTGAATGGAATGATTCAAGCGGTGCTCAATATGTAACTAGAACTAATCCGTTTAATGGCGGAACTGATGTTCTCTCTGTTGTCGGTTCACGATACAAAGTGGTTCAGAATGAAGAGTTATTTTCATTCGCTGATAATATCCTAGACGGAGATTCTCGTTGTGCTTGGGAATCTGCTGGTTCATTAAAGAATGGTAAAGTCGTTTTCGGCTCTCTTACTGTTCCTCGTGAAATGGTGTTAGACCCACAAGGTGCTAACGATAAGACAAAATTGTATCTTATCGTTTGGACTTCACACGATGGCTCTGTTGCTGTTCAGGCAGCGATTACTCCTGTTCGTGTTGTATGCCAAAACACTCTAAATCTTGCAATGCGTAATGCTAAGCAATCTTTCAAGATTCGCCACACGCAGACCGCTGAGGGCAAGATTCAAATTGCTCGTGAAACTCTTGGGCTTGCTCTTGGATACTTTGATGAATTCGAGAAAGAAGCGCAGGAACTCTTCAAGCAGGAAATTACTGATAAGCAATTCTCTGACCTTATCAAAACAATTTATCCTAAGCCTGAAGATAAGTCTAAATTGGCTTTGACTAAGTGGGAGAATAAAGTCGTTTTAATTGATGACCTTTATCATAACTCACCAACCAATGCTAATATCAAAGGCACAAAGTGGGGTGCGTTTAACGCTCTTACTGAACGCCTTGATTACTTCCGTTCTACTCGCAAGAGTAATTCAGAATCTAAGTGGGCTTCCGCTTCAGGTTTTGACCCAATCATTACTGCTGAGAAAAATAAAATTCTCAAAGTAGTAAAAGCGTTTTCATAAAACGCAAAATCCTGAGCACGATTTAAAACTGCTCCACATGGTTCGTTAGAATAGTTTGGTTTAATTCGCTACCCTGTCACGGTAGAGATCACGGGTTCAAATCCCGTACGAGCCGCCAAGCTTCGAGATTTGCATATCACTATGTGAGACGCCCCCATATGTAAAGGCATAGCTTTTGTGTTACGGATCACATATAAATTTCCCGAAAATCCTTGTAAATGTCAGTGGGGTCCTGTACAATACTCGCATGACAAAATATCAGAAATATACCTGGGTCTGCACGGGAGATTGCGATGCTTTAATTGAATACACAATTAAAGATGAATTTGGCTGGCCTAATGGTGAGATGAATCTCACATGCAGGTGTGGTTCAGATTGCACATTGTTGTCAGTGGAAGATGCTACAATTCAACCAACAAACGAAAGGGAACAAATGGAAACATCAACAACATATGATGCCAACGTTTTGGTAACATATAAGTCAATCAATAACGGTGAGGTAACTTATCCTACACTTAAGGTAAATGAATTAGAATACAAACTAGATTCATTAACCCGTCTCGAAAAGCAGTTGACTATTAGTAATGACCAACTAAGTCAGATTATTAATAATTTAAATGCTGACGGTTGGTATAACCCTAACTATGAAAAGGCTGAAGTTCTTAACGACCTCTGCGAAATTCTTGGTCACGAGCCAAAGCAAACAGTTCGCATTACTGGAACTATCTCATTTGAAATCGACTACGACATTCCTCTAGAAGAAGTAGAAGACTTTGATGCACACTACTTCCTGCAGGATACTCTAACTCTTGATGCATATAACGGCGATGTCGTTGTTGAATCATGGACAGTTGAAGATTCAGATGTAGATTGGAGAAACTAAATGTATTTTGAGTTGACTGCTCCTGATAGGCTATCCATGGAGATGGCCTATTGGGATGCACAAATTACAGGCCTGGACCCAGTTGCAATTGGACCATTGACATTCAATATTGGAACTGGTAGTATTGAGAAAGTAAGTCGGATTCGAGATAAGTTTAATCTAGTTGAATCTTATGTCTCAGACTATGAACCGACAGGATACACGAGGAGATAGTATGGATTACCAAGACGGTTTTGAAGACGGTGTCAAGTTTGCCCGTGAGGTTATTATTGCCAATATTAGACAGTGGGCGGAATCATCTGACGAGGGACAAGTATATGATGATATCGCTGACAGGATCGAATTTGGGACGGTAGACTATGACCTCTGAGGATCTAAACAAATGGATTGGTTGTGACCAATGTGGTTCAGCTCAAGCTATGTATTTAGTTAAACTATTAGATGGTGAGTTAGCATTCTGTGGCCACCATTATAATAAAAATAAAGAGGCCCTTGACAAAAAGGCCTACGAAATTATACAATTGAATAAGACAGAAGAAGTTCCACAAATAGAAAAGGAAGAGGTATAAACGTGGGAAATAGAGCAAATTTTGGTTTTGTACAACCAAACGGAAACACAATCGTACTGTATGGACACTGGGCTGGGCACCAAATGTTAGGCAAATTAGCGGACGCCGTCATTGCTGCTCGTCCTCGCTGGAACGACCCAGCATATGCAACACGTATTTCAATCAGCCAAATCATTGGTAACGATTGGAGTATGGAGACTGGCTTTGGTCTACATGTCAATGAGATTTCAGACAATGAGCACAAGATTGCTATCGTTGACTGGGAGCAACAGACATTTAGTCTTCATGAAGAGGATGATTTCCGAAACACGGAGAACAAGGTCCGTGGCATGAAGAACGAGGCAATTTTCACAATGGACCTTTCGACATTCTGTGAGAAGTATGCCTTGGAAGAAATGCTAGTTAACTGATATGCTATAATATATAAGCGCTACGGCGTTTATATACTAGGGTGCGGCTATTAGGTATAATCACCAAGTCGCTAAGTAAGGCAGTGTTTGTTATCCTTTCGTTTAACTAGCAGCCCTAATACTAATCCCCCAGCTTAGGCTGGGGGATCTTTTTATGCCCTCAAAGCTGAGGGTACACTATCTCTTTTACGTATGTCAAGTAAATTTCCCAGAAATTTCAGTATTTGAGACAAGCTGTCGATCAATGTGATGCACATCATATAGACAATTGTCAGTGGTCTGATATATAATTGGGTCATATCAACGAAAGGATATAAAATGCCAAATTGGGTATATAACACTTTGACCATACAAGGTCCAAAGTCAGAAATTGATTATATCAAGGATAGACTGAATAGTCCATTCACATTAGCACAAGAGACATTTGGTATGGGTGATATTAGTCTTTCAGGATTCCCCACCAAAATTCAACAAGTAACATATAGCAATCCTGTATTTGCATTCTTCAACATTCATTCATATAAGGATGACGGTATTACTGATGAGGAATATGCATGCCAGCCAAAACGTGGTGACTATGATATGAAAGACCCTGATTGGTTCCGCAAGTCTGTTGAATTTGCTAAGACACAAAAGGATTGGTATTCATGGAACAATTCTAATTGGGGAACAAAATGGGATGTCGCTGTTCGTGACGGTGAAGAGTATTCAAATACAGAATTACTTGAACATAAGTCAGAGGGCGAAGACCAATGGCTTGTATATAAATACGAGACAGCATGGTCTCCTGCCATTACCATTTTGCAGAAGTTGTCTCATCTTGTTCCAAATTCTCTTCTTACATTAGAATACGAAGAAGAAACAGGTTGGGGTGGAGAATATGAGATTCTTCGTGGTGATGTAAAAGAACTAATTAGTTATGAGAATCGCTGCTATGCATGTGATTCATACGATACATTAGATTATTGTGATAATGATTGTGGTCAATTCTGTTCTGAATGCAATGAGGGTTCATGGAGAGATGAAGAGGCTATGAAAGAATGTCAGACCCACATGGTATTATTGGAAACTACAGAAAAGGTGGAAGCATGAGTTTCTTAGAAAATGAAAACCAAATGGTTATAGATGCAATCTATCAAGAAATTGGAGAGCAACTAGTCGAAGACTGGGTTAACTCCAATTTAGATGAGGGACAGATGTATGCAGATTTTAGATTTGCAGAAATGTCTAATGATAACTATATCAAGGGTAGATTTAATCAGTTCTATGATTTAAAACCCGAAGACCAATATTATTTAGAATGGGATGAGGAGGCATAATGTTAGGTTATACAATAGATGATTTAGATGAAATGAGGGCTGTTGTTACTAAGGCTCTATATGATTCTAAAGGACTGCCGACTGAAAAGTCATTAGAGAAAACAGCAGACTTTTTAGATGGCCTATGGGCAGAGGGATATTTTGACTAATGAATGAATTAATTGAATATATAAAGATCCATTTAATTAGTCTTGAACAAGACCTGGAGAATATTGCTCAGGAAATGGAATTACTTGACCCTGAATCTAAAGCTTGTAAAGAATTAGATTATGAGTATAACCATATGTCAGGACAGATTCTATCTGCCCGCCACTTTTTGTCAGTGGCAGATGATATACTGGCCAAAACAAAGGAGAACTAATGGAAGAGCAAGGAATATTCACAGAGAAATTGGACCCACATCTACAGCGCATGGTAGACGCTGGAGTTAGCGGCCTTGATATCATGCATGGGCACCTAAAAATTCTTATGCTGGAGGCTGAGGCACACTATGAAGAAGCACAGCGTGTAGAAGAGGAAGATGACTACTCAGACGCAATGCAGTCCATGGAGCGGAAGTACTGGGAGGGTCAGTGTGACGCTCTAGCACATCTATACAAACTTACGTATGACTTATCATTTGCAATTGCTGATATGAAACGAGAGGACGACTAATGAAGCCACAAGATAAAGATAAATTAAATGAATGCTTAGCCATTCTGGATACAACGGACCTAGGTCTCTCCATGGTCTGGCTGTGGACATGGTCCACGATCAAAAATTTCATGGAGGACGAAACGTTCATCATGAAGAAGACTGAGGATGAGATGTGGAACTGCCTCTGTGAGGCTGTGGCGGCAGGCCACGGGTTTTCCCTGGAATACGGGGCAGAACAACATCATGAAGACGTTATGGAGTGGATGTTGAATCGTGAGTATATGGTTGATTCAATGTTTGAAGATGACGAAGAGGAAGATGATGAATGAACAACAACTAATTAATTTAAAGATTGAACTGGCCCGTGCTTGGATTCAAAACGGGCACGAAGATATGGCCAGGAGTTTAGTTAAATCTATTATAGAAAGGGACGAAGATGAAGGACTATAGAGTGTACGGCGATAGACTGTATAAGTACTACGTAGATATTGCTGCAGATTCTCCAGAGATTGCTTTGGAGGGCTCTGAGAGCATTCCGACAGACGGTTGGAATAGATTAATTGATGACAGCGTAATTGAACCTTATTCTGTTGTAGCATTGGAAGAGTTGGACAAAACGGACATCTCGGACATTTAGGGGTATGGGTTGAGGGCCCAAATTTCTTCTTACGAAGGTATTTACAAAATCGTGGATATCTGATAAAATATATAAAACAAGTGATCATAGAAAGGATCCAAAATGACAAGCAAGCGAGAATATCTAGTATCCAAGGGAATCACCGTTGGAAAGCGTGGCCGTTTCTCTGGAGCTGCGAAGACAGCTTTGGCGGAGGCTGAGAAGAATGGTATCAAGTTTACTTCTGAAGTCAAGACTCCAAAGAAGTAATTACAACTAAATAACGCAAAGGGGGCTTGACAAAAATCAGCCCCCTTTGGTACAATCTAAGATTCACGAAAGGCGGACTATGAAATACACAAAAGCACTAGACACAAATGCTAACGAATCCAAGTTGGCAAATCAAATGGCGGTGGCAGTAGAAAACCACTACTTCAATCCAGCAGTTGTAGCCAATATGATATCAACAGACTTCCCAATATATACTCAAAACCAAATAATGGAATTAGTTAAATGGATTATCAAGTATGAAGCCCGTAGATTTAAGGCGGAATGGGAACTAGGAAATACATCAGAAAACCTTATGTTAGCAGATGCCCTAAATGATACATTGGAACAACTAGGCAAATAGCCCAAGTTAAATTCAATTAACCCTATTGGAACAAACTAGTTCTAATAGGGTTTTTTGTTGAAAATATATGGGCCAAATTGCGCTATTACGACGACATGAAAAAAATCCCTCAAAGTTTGTAGCAAATAGATCAAAATCTGTCAAGATCTAGCATAAATCTATTTAAATGTATATAGAATATCTCAAAATATGAGACAAATTTGATCGAATTTGAGGGCCAATTTTCTCTATTACGAGGACATATAAAAAATCCCTGAAAGATCTATTGACATAATTTGGCCAATATGCTATCAAAGTTATCCACATGTTTATCCACATATTACGAACAAGTTGTGGATATCGCTCAATTACTCATATACATCTAATTATATATATCTATAGTATTCACTCATGTATCAATAGTATAAATTCTCCACAATGCTCCACTTTACTCCACATAAAAGGGCTAGAATAGCCTTTAGAGAGGCTGAAATGGGAGGGGGAATAGAAGATGTTATCCTTCAGCGTAAAACAATTTCTAAATGGTTCACAGCTACTTTGAACAGATCAAACAGGTAAATGGCTCATCATTGGATTTAATAAATGTCTTCTTACATTTAAGACACGATACTCTATATGTATCTTGGTATTCCATATATGCCTCTAGGTTATCTAGTATTCCCACGGTTTCCCGCCCCTATTCTTCAAATGATACCTGAGTAGCCCAGATATCTACATTAGACTTAAAATGCTTATCACAGACAAATTTGATCTCATGACCATATGCATTTATTTCAGTTGACTGCTTTCCACAGACATGACATTTAGATGCTTTAGCCTTATTTAGTGTTCGAATATACTCTAAATATTGATGGCTCATAGCTCTACAATTTGTCTAGGTTCTGGAGCCTCCTGCTCGTATGTAATGGATTCATCCTCATCTCCAGGATAGTGCCATTCGATATGATGAGCCATATTCTCCTCTAAAACTAAACAGAAACAAAATGGACAATCAATTTGCATTCTCTTCACCTATAATTGGCATGGTATCACCGCATCTTGTGCAAGACTGGTAGGTTGATCCTGTAAATGGACATTTACCAGTACGCACATATGTGTGACCTTTAAACTCACATAGAAGAAAATTAATCAGTTTCTTCATCATCATCCTCAAATGAGTAAGATAAGTCTAGTTGACTAAGACCTTGTAAACTCTTATATGTAGCATAGCCTGTAATAGCCAATGCTCCTATGAGAGCTAATGCTAATATCTGCTTATTTGTCATGATGTTTCTCTCTTCCGCCGCACTTTTCGCTTCACTAATTGTGATCTTATTTTTTTGCCACATCTTCTGCAATAGTTCTGATATGAAAATATTAATTTGTGACCTACTTCTCTGCATTCTTGATTAATCGCCATGCATCACCTGTTTCTGGATCTTCTTGCCATTCTGTAAAATACCAATATGGATGACCATTTTCATCGTAGTCATCCCACTCTGAGCCGCTCATATCTACTTGCATCTCGTTAATGGCATCTAGGATACGCTCTCTGTTCCATGTATAACTGGTTCCCCACCACTTATAAGGGTATCCCAAAACATGATACAGTTTCCATGCAGCTGTTAGCCTAAAGTCTTTTTTAAAAGCCTCATCTGGGGCTTCAAGCATCTCTAAGTAGTCATGTCTGCGTAGCCCAATATCAAAGAAAAACATAGAAATTGGTTCTGATACCTTGTCTGCAAACCAACGCAAGGGAAGCACATTGGTTTTGTGCAATGGAGTAAATTCTTCTTCTCTCATTTCGCCGCACTTTCGTCTTCACTATTTGGGTCATATTCTTCATCGTATATAACTTTGTATAGTTTAGCATATAAAGGAGGATTTGTATAGGATAGGGATCCTTCTTCTATTAATTCTTCTATTTCTACGTTCTTCTGAACTTCCGCCTTCCAGGAGTTATAATAGAATAGCTTTTGTGCCTTACACTCATCTAGTTCTTTTTTTAATCGATCTAATTCTTCCATCACTTTGCCTTCTTTGGTTTAGGAGACTTGTCTATAATGTGCTGTATGACCGCATCTAGGCCCTTTGCGTAGGCTTCTGCGTCATCTTTAGCCCACAACAGGTTTCCGTCTGCATCAAAAGAGCTGCCACGATACTTTAAATATTCTAATTTATGGGTTTCTATAAAACTAATTAAGTCTTTTCTTTCTTTGGCTACTGCTTTTTTGCATCCCTCACAAGGGCAAAGCCAGTCTCCTCTGGATGGGGTTTGATTTGGATCAGCCATTATCTACGCACTTTTCTAGTTTTGTATTTACTTCATCCATTTTGTCATAGGTATAAGTAGTTACATACATCCAAGCAACAAAATTTAAAACTAGCATGGACATTATAAATCCAACAAGGGTTCTATTTTTCACTGATATTCCTTTCTGTGCCAAAACCAGTTTCTATAGGCATCAAATATTTTAGAAAATGACTTCCCGTCATTACTCTTCTTTCTTTTTACATCTAATTCTACTATATCCATTTTATATGATTCTCTCTTAAATGGAATTACCTGAGCAATTGGTGTACCAGCCTTTATAAAGCCTTCAAAGTCTTTATTGTTTAAGTTAAATGGAAAGCTAACGCTTTGATAATAACTGTCTGTGTCTACAACTGCAGGAAGTATGTTTATTATATTTTCTCTATGTACTGGTGGTATAAATAAACAAGAATATCCTTTTGGCGTAGTAACTATCCAGTCATTATCTAATTTTAATTGATAGCCAAATTGATTTAATGGATGATTTTGAACCTGAAATGAGTCATGTTGAGATATGACCTGCTTAGGATTTTCTTTATTTTCCATCCAATGAAAATAAGGACCATTCTCTCTTTGCTCAACAAATAGATCCTGGTTTGTTCTAAGAAGATAACCAGAGCTTAATATGTCTAAAACTGGCATGCATCTTTTGATTGTTGCTGCAATGCCACCAACTACTGGCTTTTTTTCTTCATTCCAATAGCTTTGTGCATCTTTATACCAATCAGGCAAACCTTTGTTTGCAGGAACAGGAGGGAATAGATCATTAAGCCCATCCTTATGGGCAAACTTTATACTGATTTGCATTTTACTATTATATATCACTGTCTACGATTATGTCAATAGCATCATCTATGCTATATTCGTGCTGTTTTGTACAGTCTCCACATTTTTTACACATAATTAATTTTATTAAAAAGCCCCGCCGAAGCGGGGCTAATTAATTATACTTTCTTTGGCCTTGTTTTCTTTTGTGGTGGGTTTAAACTAGTTTCTCTACGGATACCGTGTTTATTTTTATCAACCTTAAAACCACTTTGCTGTCTTGGATGTTTTCTTGTGGCCTGTCTTGATGTTACTGCACCTGATGGTTCGCTGTTAGGTGGAGTATCCATTCCTGTTCCATTACTCATTAATAAATCTTTCTCTTTGTTCTGGAGTTGCAGTCATGTTTAGTGTTAAACCTGCTTCTCCGTCACGAGATGTATCTAGCATTCCACCAGGAATTTTAGCCATTCCAGTTTCGCTGCCAATACTTTCGCAACCACACTCGATGCACATATTACTTGCCGCCGTTACCTAGTCCTGCGCCATCTTGTGATGACTTGTCTGTTGATGGAAATGCTGATGCAGGATCTGCTGCATACTGAACTCCATTCCAGACTGATGAATCATTTACCTTTGGGCTTGTGAAGCCGTTTAGATCTTTTCCGTCTGCCATTTTGTTTCTCCTATAGGGTTATTTAAGCGGGTCTAGAACGTCCGCTCATATAACCATTATATCATTTTCTATACTTTTCATGCCAATGATCAGCACAAATCTCTATATACTTGGTCTCTGTGCTGGTTAAATTAGTTGCTGGCTTATCACAGCCAGGTATTTCACATTTATTTTGCGCCATTAGCCTTTACTCTATTGTATCCAGTCTTCTTTTTATTCATAGATCCTGGAGCTTTCCCTGCTGGGTTCTTCCAGTTGGATCGTCTAATCTCAAGCGCTTTTGCTATTTTCTCGTGGTGCTTCCCCATGCTCAACTATCCTTAATATGTAATTAATTACGTCTTTAGTTCTCCAATCTGGAGGTAACTCTAAATCTCTTATTTGCTTTGCAAGATCCCTTCGAATCTTGGAGTCAATATAATCTTCCACCATGATATTATATCAAATTTTCTTTTATCTTCTTCAACAAGATATCTCTTGTACGGCTCTTATTAAAAATTTTATAGGATTCTGCTAAAGGAAGTTTATATCCAAATGTATGCTTTGCGCCGATGCATTTTCTTGAATAAGTATCAATTTCATCAGTTAGTTCAAATCTGTGTAGATTTACTTTCCTATCAGTTAAGAAATTAACATAAAAAATAGGCTCATCCTTTTTAATATGCAACTCTCCTTTATTTCCATAAAGCTGTATTTCTGTATTAAGAGTTCTAAACCACTGACCGACATCAAATTGACCGCTGGTTAAAAATCCATACTTTAAATATTCTACCTGTTGTAAGTATGGGCTAGTTAAAGCAACCTCTAGAGGCTCATCCGCAAACATATGTAGCCTATATGAAAACTCTATACTAGGACCAACTGACATTGTTTGATTTCTAGGCGGATAACATGAGATAAATGATTCTGTTAATGGTAAAATTTCAATTTGATTTACATCTGTTGAGGCTGCATTGTACGAATAGCTACAATCAATTGGCCAATTCCATGCATATATATTTTTAGATAAATTTTTAAATCCAGGACACTTTATAAAAGAATCATTTTCTTTTATATCAGACTTTATGTCGAACTGACTCCAGTATTTAAATACATTTACTGGATCATGATAAAGCATATTCCAATTACCTATGGGGCTATTTTCGTTTGCAACTGAATGTGGTGCCCAGTAAACATTGATTGGGGCTTTTTCTTCTTTTTTCTTCATAGTTCTTTCAATTTATAAAATGGGGGCAGCAATTATGCTGCCCCCATATGTTAATTACTTAACTAGTGCAACCTTTGCACGTGGATTCTTTGCGTTCCACTTCTTAGCAAGGTCGTTGAATGCCTTCTTAATTGAAGCAAGAGCAGCAGCATTGTCTGCCTTTAGCTTAGCAATTTCTGCATCCTTTGTAGCAACTGCATCTGCAAGAGCCTTGTCAGAAGCAAGCTTTGCGCTTACAGCCTCTGCCTTTAGCTTAGCAATTTCTGCAGCAGCAGTTAGAGCAGCAGCATCTGATAGTGCCTTAGCATCTGCAATAGCCTTTGCTGAAGCAACCTTCTCTGCTGCAAGAGCAGCAACTGCTGCATCCTTTGCAGCCTTTTCTGCAGCGAGTTCTGATACTAGGTCACGAACTGTAATTTCTGCAAATGGTGCTAGTGTACGAGCAGTTAGGCCAACTATATCTGCAGAATTTGCATCAGTTGATGTTGTTGGAGCAAACATAACAAGAGCACGAGTTCCAGTTGTTGGAAGTGTTGCGGTAAACTTTGCAACTCCAAAATCTGTAAGCGTTGCGCCAGTTGTTGCTGTTGCTGAGTCTAGCGTTGCTGTAGCAGCAAATACTGTTGCAGTAAGAGACTTACCAGAAACCTTGTTTCCAAATACGTCTGTTGCTGTAACTAGAATGTCCTGCTTTGTTCCAGCAGCACCTGTTGCTGGTGCTGATACAGTAAGATTATTGATCTTTCCTGCTGTTCCCTGTACATAATATGTAAGAGTTGTTCCCTGGTTAGTAATAACTACTGAACCAATTGCTGTCGTTTTAGTATATACATAAAACGTTGCTGTTGTTCCTGTACCAGTTGCAATTGTCAAGCTTGATGAGCCTGATGCTGCTGTTACTGGTGCAGCGGTTGTGTGTAGCGCAGAAACAATTGTTGCATTTGTTGCTACTACAGTAACTGCTGTTCCTGTATCAACTGTTGCTACAAAACGTAGAGCATCTGCTGCATCTACTGTGTTATCTGCTGGGACTGGCAATGACGCTGGTGTAGCTAGAGCAGAAGCAGTTGTATTTGCTGTTCCTGCCAAATCTACGGCCACTGTCATTACAGCAGCACTTGCAGGTGTTGCTACGATTGTTGCGGTAGTCATGGCTGCAACCATGGCTAGGGCGATCTTCTTAAATGACTTCATTTAATTTATTTCTCCTTAATTTATCCACCTCTTGATGAGCGTGGAATTCTAATGTAGTTCGTTTACACGAACATGAAACGAACACGGGTCTCCGCCTTCATCCCATTCTTGCATCTCTTCATCTGACATTGGAGGGCCATCATGTGTATCACAAAATACATCTGATATCCAACCTTTGTCATAGCCGTACTTTAGCCAAGATTCGAAATCTAAATCCATTCCGAAATCTCCTGAATTAATTTATGCTTAGGCATGGCTCCTACGATTGTCTTGACGACAACGCCATCTTCAAATAATACCATAGTTGGTATTGATTGTACAGAGTATTCCAAAGGTTTTACTGGATTTTCATCTACATTTAACTTAGCCACTGGAATTCCGCACTCATTTTCTACCTCTATAAGAATTGGATTCATCTTTTTGCAAGGCCCGCACCATTCAGCCCAGAAATCAACCAAAACTAAACCGTTAGACTTAATTATGTCGTCTAAATTTTCATCAGTTGCTATCATAGTGCCTCAACATGGGTTGGCCAAAAATAGTTACATTTTGTGCAACAGGTGTATCCCATTTCACGATAATCTGCAAACTCACCATAGAAGTAATAATGAGTTGGATCCTTTTCAAACAATCTTCCTTTGTGTGTATAATGAAGCTTTTGGTTATGCAACCACCAAGGCTCATCACTTTCTAGTCCTAGGAAGTTTTCTTCGTATATCTCATCAAACTGAATATGTGTGGAGTTTTTATATCCACGAAGGACTATCTCACGAATGATGGCTTCGTTGTAGAGGAAGAGCCAATCTTCATGGCCTCTCCACATTTTAACTGCTGGGTGATTAACCCATGCACCTGACTCGTCATAATAACCAGCCAAAGATTTTAATACTTGTAAGTTTTCTACGCTTTGCTTAATAAGACGCTTGCGATCTAAATGCTTAGCTGTCTCTGCAAAGTCCGCCTCTGGTAAAAATGTTTGCATGGTACCTATTCTACTAAATAGAATGGGGCAAGTCAATACTTGCCCCATATTTTATTTATCTTTTAATTCCTCTGCTGCTTCGTTAAAACGCTTCATAAATTCCTGTACTACATACAAGGTAGCATTACGAGCATTTGCTGAAACAGTCTTAAGATTTTCTTCTGTTCTTTGATCTTCAGGAATAGAAGAAGTCCATTGCTTAAATAGTTCTACTGCAATATCTTCAATAATTCCTTCAAGAATTGTTACCTGACCATCAGCCATTGATAGCTCCTGTCAAATTAATAACTCTATTTGATTTGATTCTTGAATTAGATGTTGATGTACCTGTCTTCACCAATAAATCATATACCTGAGAATAGGTTAGAGTTGGCTTAGCAGATCTTAAAGCAATCCAATTTGCTGCTGCAACCTGCGTTGATATGGATGTACCGCCAGCAGAAATAACCTTGTTTCCAGCAGTTACAACCCTTAGTGGTACTGGTGCAAAGAAGTCTAAAAGCTTTGCATCAAAATTAGAATATGTTGCAGCCATTTTAGTATTAGGAAGGGTTGCTCCAACACTCATAGCAGATGGTATGCATGCAGGCCAACTAATTTTGGTGTCTGCGTTATTGCCTGCTGGCAAAAATACTGGGACTCCAAGAGCCTCTAAAGACTTAATCTTTGATTCAACAAAAGGTGTGTCCTTTGATAAAGTGCTATTATTTTCATAGCAATAATTAGATACAGAAAGCAAATTGTGGTGGGCTTGCGACATTGATACTGCCTGAATATTCCACTTCTTAGAATTTTCAATTACCCATTGAAGGCCTAAAGCAACTGCATTTGCGTTCATTTCTCCACGCATACGTGTTCCATTTGGATGCTGATTAACAATTCTAATGAAAACAATATTCATGTTTTTATTTGTTGTTGCAGCAGTCCAAGCCATTTGTGTTCCATGATCAAATCCATCTACAGTAAGCCTATTTAAAGGAAGAGTTGCAGAGCCAGGCCCTTCTTGAAATGTTCCGCCATTTGGACATCCTGGACTCTGAAGGATACAAACTTCATGTAGTATTCTGCCAGAAAGGTCTGGTAAAGATGTATCAATGGCTGTATCAATTACTGCCAAAGATGGTATTGTTGTTGATTGATTTTGCAGCCTAGAATTGGCATGTGATGTTGTAGTTGTAAAAGCTAAAGTCAAAGCAATAAGTAGTGTAATTTTTTTCATATGAATATTGTACTAAATACTGTCAGATTGTCAATAGGCTATTTGTTATCAAACTTGGCTCTGTACCATTTGCCAGCGTCTAGTTCTGGTGCTTTTACTGAATTGCTTTCAAGTAATGCATCAATTGCGGCTCTAATAATTTCTAGTTCAAACTCTAAGCGCAGAACTTGCATTTCAAGTAGTCTAATTCTTTCAGACTTTCTCATTAATCTAACTCATTTCTATCATCTATTGGAGTTGGAGCGGTTGCCAAACTTCCACAACTTGCACATTCCATGTCCAGGAAATATTGAGATATTTGTCCCTCATGGAACATAACTTTTAAATTAAATACATTGCATCCACACACACATTCATGTGTTGGTGTTCCTCTAAGATCCATTGCGTGATTGTAATCTTCTGGTCTTAGCTCAGTAATGTGACGACTTCCTTTATGATCATATATCTCAAAATCATCTTCGTCTTTATCATTAACTATTAAAATTCTATTTTCTTTAATTATTTCTTCGATTGTGGCAAGCGTCCTTATTCCGAAAAGGAACAGTGCTAGTTTGCTCAACCATTTCATACAATCATTATACTCTAAATCTCTATAATTGTAAAGGGGCCTCTTACGCTCATTATAAACTTAGCTGCGGCTTCTAAAGCCATTCTAACACGCTTGCGTGGTGTTTTAACGGTAGTAGTAGAGAACAATGACCCTAAAGCTACCTGCTGTCCACTACCTTCTGCTAAGTACTCAACATCAACTTCAGAAACATGATAATCTATATCCATAGTAAAGATACGTCCAGTGTTTTGTACTGCTATAATTATAATTCCGCCTTCATCTCCATCTTCTGGAGCATTGTTTCCAAATCTTCCATATCCGTTTTCTTGATACGCTTCTTTGATTGACTCAACAAACTTAGTACGCATAAACTTATCTAAATTTTTAAAACCAGCAGTTGGAGTATATTTTGGCGGTGTCCAGTTGTATTGTAGAATTTGACCCATTCTAAAACTGTCAACAAAGCCAATTCCATACTGTCCAACCTTAAAAACTTTTGGATCAGTTGTTTGAAGGATTAAACCACTTTTTTCATCTGAGGCAGCAGAATCTCCTCCAAGGTATACCTTGGTTCCTACTGATAGGGCAACAATACAGGTCATAGTACTAGTATACTATTTATATATTCGCTGGTCTAGACCTCAAAATTGTGCTGAATTTGGGTTAATTTAGTAATAGTTCTCTCTAATTCAGCCTTAACTTCAATTAATTCTTGAAGGGTATTATAATATTTTACTTTCCAGTCATCTAGGTCTTTTTGGACCTTATAAAAATTAATTTCTAAATCTTTAAGCTCAAGTAATAGACGATCTTTTTCTTTTTCTTTAGCCCTAATTAATTCTTTTTTTCTATCATTCCAGGTGACTAGAACTGCTGTTCCTAATCCGCTTAGCAGAGACGAGGCAATAGCAATGATTAGGGCAGAGATATCTATCATTATAGATAAATTATACCCTAAATTAAACTTAAACTAATAGTTCTGAAGCTGAGATTTCGTTGCCAATATAGCGTCTTTTTATAATAAATTCTTTAACACAGTCAGATCCAGACTGTCTTCCAGCCAAAATAATTACCCAGCGTGGTTCAAATTTATTTGATATGCATGTCTCGCACATTAAAAGATTAATTGGGATAAGAATAGACTTTCTAACATTAAGCTTATTCTTTGTTTTATTGCAGCTATAGCACAATACTTTGTCTGTCAATTTTCTTCCTCGATATGTTCAAATACAATTTCATCCATTACGGTGAAATCTTCGTTGGAAAATGTTTCTTCCACTTGCTTGCCATCCTTCATATATTTAATTTTGGTTGCATACAGTCCCAAAGATTCTGTAGTTCCGTATATTCTTTCGTGATGCAAAAACACAACGCTAACTGTGTCATAGTATTTTTTCACTTGGGACCCCCTCTAGCTCACATCTTACTCCGTAAGACTCGATTAACTTTTTAATTCTATCAATGTATGCAATTACCATTTCTTTTTTAATTCCAGTGTATTGTATAAAATTGTCTTCGTATAATCTTAAAGCTAGAAATTCTGGATACTTTACAACATCCATCATGAGGTCTGGGACAGGCTTTGGAATTTCTCTCAAGCGCTTACGCATTTCTTCTGTGTAGAAAACTGGCTTGTTAGGTTCACCTGTCCATAAATTAATTCCGTGCTTAAAATGATCATCTGATGCCATTTTTTTGCCTAATCTTTTTCCATGCTTCTGCTGTCTTGTGTATGTTTCTTGATTTATCTACCAAGCCAGCACTTAAATATATTCCGCCCCAGACTCCGTATTCATTATTATCAATACCAGACTGATAACACATTTTTGAGACTGGGCAGCTGAGGCATGCTTCATCTATATTTTTTGCTATATTTGGATCTGCTTCATACTTATCATAAAATAGATTTGTGTCCATTCCACGACAAACTGCAACATGATACCAATCAAAATTATCTGATTCAACACCTAGATCATTTAAAATGTCTGACATACTTTTTTGGTAGCTTCCATGTTCCATCGCCACTTACTGCGATTCTCTCGTGAATGCCCCATGCATTCCTTTTAAACAATCCTTTAATGCTTGTAAATCCTGCTGGATTTTCTTTCCATATAATCAGGTCGTAATTGTCCCAATATGCATATACATTGTTAGATCTTTTTATAAAGACCTCTACACCTTGTGCTGTCAAATTTAGCACTATATATTCCTGTCTAGTAGTTCCGCCTAAACAATTGATCATAGGCTGAAGGCCGCAAGATCTAGTATATATTATACACTAAAAAATGCGGCCCAGTCAATGATTATTTTAAAAAATCTTCCTCATCTGGAATCTTTAAATCTGCCATCTCTTTATCTATATCAAGTATAATTTCTTCCTGGATTAAACCAGTAAACATTTGTTTAAGTTGTTCTTTAGTGACTTTGTTTTCCATTATTATTTTTTAATATGTGGATTCAATAGCCCCTTCCAAAAAGAGGTATTTTCTGACTTTTCCATCTTTTCAACTGGCACACAGTTAGGTACCATTCTGCCGTTCTTTTCTTTCATGCCTCTTTGAGTATAGCCTTTCCAGCATGCCTTTTGTAAATTATCCCACTTGTCTTCTTCTTCATTGTCTGATTCGTATTCTTCTGATTTTACAATTGGCCAATTTGCTGGATTCTTGTCTGGATCTCCTACTGGCATTGGGTTAGAATCTTCTGGGGCCTCTTCCTCTTCGCCCTCTTCTTCGCCTTCTTCTTCTGGTTCTGGAGCTTCAATCATGGATTCAATTGCTTCCATTAAATGCTCAATTACCATTCCAAGCTGTTCTTTTGTAACTTCTGCTCTTAATGCTTTTGTAATATCTTCATCGTCTGGAATCTCAACTACTGTATCTACTGGATTAACTACATCGTCTAAAATGTCTTTAATTTCTTCTACAATCTCATCGTGTGTCAATGACTTTTTTATATTCTTTTCTCTTTCAACAATTTTACGAGACCAAGAAAATCCTGCATCTCCGCCCCATGCAAGCCACATAATCTTTCCATTTGATGGGTTTTCTGAGTTATACCAGTCTTTGCCTTTCTTATCTACTTCATGACGAGAAAAAAATGAATACATTCTTTTGACTGTAGATAGGCTTAATGCTTCTCCACGAGCAAGCTGACCTGCACGAGTCCATCCAACTGCTGTTCCAGCTCCTTTAGCCTTGCCTTGTTCTTTTAATTTTATTGCACGACGTGCTGCTGACTGCATCCCAGCCGTTGGCTTGTATCCCTCTTTTGCCATCTTATTTCTCCTTTACGCTAATTACTTTTACGTTTTTAACTTCATCATCTACGCCAAAAATATCGTTAGCGTAATCAACAGCATCTTCTTCGCTAAATGCCTGAACTTCTGCATTTATTTCAAGTTTGATACTATAGGTGTTCATTACTTACCGCAGGTTGGGCATACACCATCAGCTGTTGCTGCTGGTTTTGCTGCGCCTCCGACTTTAAACTTAGGTCTACCAAATCCTACAATTGAAACTTGAACTCCTGCTTTATTTTTCTTAAAAGCACGAAGTTGTTTACAAGCTTCTCCGCCATTTCTTTGGCTTCCTGATTTCTTTGAAGAAGTATTTCCTTCAATACACCATACGGTCCCATCTTCGTTATCTTCAATAACAATTCCGACATGAGAAATACGATCAACGCCATCTGAGGGGAAATCAAAATAGGCAATATCTCCTGGCTCAGGATCAGCGATATCTCCATCAATCCAAGAGTTTGCTTTCTTGAATGCTGCCGCTCCTCCTGGTGTATACACTGTGTTTGGGATCTTGACTCCTGCTTCGTTTGCACACCAATTTACAAAACTTCCACACCAAGGTTGGAAATTTGCCTTGGTGTACGCTCCGTATTTTGTCTCGTTGTCTTTTGGTCCCTCAATATATCCTACTTGAGACTTAGCAACTTGGATTAATCTAGCAACGCTACCTTTAGGTGCCTTTGCTGTTTCTGCTGGTACTGGAAAATCTTGCGACATTATTCTTTATCCCAATCTGTATCTACTGGCTGCTCTGCTGGCATTGCTCCGTCTGGCTTTGCTGCTAAACGTGCTGCAGTAGCATCAATCTCTGCTTCAAGCTTCTTATCAGCTTGTGTGTTCTTAGCATCCATCTCTTTATTGTCAAGCTGTGCCTTCATAATATCTTTAGCTCCTGACTGACCAATTAATAGTCCCGCAAGAGTTCCTGTAATAAATGTTGCAACTGAACCAAGTACATTAAAGAACATCTTGTCATTTTCTGACTGTCCTGTTAATGGTTGCTGTACGAAAAGTAATCCGTACAAAATTCCAACCGCTGTAAAAAATAAAATGCTTCCAAGTGTTATACCTAGAATAAATTTTAGTAACGCATCCAGCTCTGCAGGATTTCTACGTACTTTAGTCATTCTGAACTACCTCATAATTTTCTATTAAATCTTTTGTGCATGTGCCAGAAGATTCACATACTGGAGGATTGCACTCTGCCTTTTTCCAATTAGCTGGATCTTGGCATGGGTAGCGATACCTATCTTGTGGAACTCCACAACTAGATAATAGTACCATTAGTAGCCCAGATAGGGCAATAGCGCTTAATTTCCTCATAACGCTATTATAGCATTTATTCCTCTTCTTTTCGAAGTGGTATTGTAACAAGCCAAATAACGGTGGCTGCTATTGTTGCCAGCCCAACTACGTCTTGTGCTGTGCCTGTAAGGGTTAGCCAAGCAATAAAAAAGCCTAGAAGGGTCCAAACCTGGGCTATGCTTTCCTTGATTGCCTCCCATATCCAATTAAAGAAACCTTTAATTATTTTCATTATATCCTCCTAGTCATGGCTGCTGCCACAATATTTCCTGCAATAATCACTGGAACAATTACTTCCTGTGCTTTTTCTCTTTGATCATCAGTCATATCTTTGCCCCATTCTGACGGGCTAAATATTTCTTCAAAATTAATACTTGTTAGAGCTCCTATAGGGTCTGCTAAAAATGCCTCTGTTTGAACTTCTGTTGTAGCATCTGCTAACGTGTAAGGCATTGCTGCATCTCCTGCTTCCGCCGCTCTATCTTTAAATTCTACAAATGCTGTTGCTAGTTCTGGATTGTTTTTCATTGCTTCAGCAATTACTGCAACTTCTGCTGTTTTAATTCCTAAATCTTCTGCAACTTCCGCCTTTGCCTCAGTTGTCAATGCTGTTAGAGTTTGACTTACCGCAGCAATTTGCTCAGCACTTAGTGTAACAAGCTTGTTATCTTTGCTTGTTAAATTAGCTATAACTCCAGATAAGTCTTCTGCAGTTCCCGTTCCCTTTTCTGGAATTAATTCTTTTAATTCTTCATTAATTATGATATCATCTTCTGGTGATTCTTCAGAAGGTGTCTCAGGAGTTGGCTCTGGTTCAGGGCTTGGCTCTGGATCTATATCCGATGGCTGAGGTGAAGGCTCTGGTGAAGGCTCTGGAGTTTGCTCAGGCTCAGGAGTTGGTTCTGGTGTTGCCTCATCTGTGGTTTCAGGCTCTGGAGTTGGAGTGGGATCGTCTGGTTCAGTTTGCTCAGGCGATGGCTCAGGAGAAGGCTCTGGTTCAGGTGAAGGTTCTACGCTAGGTTCTGGGTCTGGGCTTGCTACAGGTGTTGGTTGATTTGCTGCAGCAGCAGCAGCTTGAGCCAAAGCACTAGCAATTTCTCTAGCTTTTTGTTCTTCATAATATTCCCATGCATTATCTATTGCATCATTTAAATCAATAATAGATTGATCATAAGTGGCAATTGCATTTGTTTTTGCAGCCAAAGCGTTTGTTAGGTTTCCCTGTGCCGTTGTTAGGTTTTGTGTAGCAGTTGTTAGGTTTGAATTATATGTTGTTAGGTTTTGATTTTCAGTACTATATGTAGCAAGCTTATTATTATAATTAGTTTGTGCTATTTGCTGTGCTGCTACCGCTTCATTGTATGCATCTATTTGTGCTTGTGTCGCACCAGATCCATATGAGAATGTACCAAGATTACAGCTAAATCCTTGCCCCCAGCCATTTGTATAATCACATCCTGCTCCTGTCCAACCTCCAGGAATAGCCCAACCAAGATGATAATATCCTGGGCCTCCGCCGTTATACCACCATATTTCTACATCTAAAGTTTTATCTTCGCTTACATCATAAACTGGAGAGTAAGGACTCCAGGTAGAGCCTTGCTCTTGCCAATTATTAACAGCAATTTGTCCATCAACATACATTCTAAATCCGTCATCAGTGTAGCCAGCAAAATATGTTGAAGTCCAATGAGATGGAACAGTAATAGTTCCAGTAAATTTAACTATAAAATCTTCGTATCTTCCACAAGTAGCAGATCCTGGAGACATTGAATTTGAATTCCATACTCCACTACATACTACGCCGCTTGGTATTGCTACCCCTCCAAATCCTCTTGTAAGGTAATACACCGTATATTGTAGTCCAGAATTGCCAGCATTTTGAACAGTAGCCTGTGTTGTCTGAACATTTAAATTAGCTATGTCTAAAACATCTTGAGCATCGTTTTTATCTTCTAAAGCTGCTGCAACTATTGGAGATTGATTGTCTACAGCAGTTTGGGCTGCATTCTTTTCTTCTAATGCTGTTGCTTCTGCTACTACCGCAGCATCATACGTATCGTATGCATCATCCCTAGCCTGTTTTGCGGCTACTGCAGTATCATACTTTTCTTCTGCTATATTTATTAATGAAACAAACTCATCTTTATAGCTTAAATCAGATACGCTTTCGTTTAATTCTTGTATCTCTTGAGCAGCTAAACTTAATGGATCATCGCTGTAAGCAGGTGTAAGGAATAGCCAACCGAACCCTAAAATGGCTGTTAATGATAATCTCCATAGCTTAGTCCTAGTCAACTATAACTCCTTGTTATAACTTTTATAACAAGTTAATTATATCATTGAACTACTTAGCGTTATCTGTTTTATAAAAGCCAGTACCTTTAAACTGGATACCAAATGTGCCGAATTGTTTAATCATTGCAGCACCACACTTATCACAAAGTTCAGTCATTGTTGATTCACTAATTGGTTTATTAACTTCTTTAGTGTGTTCACATATTACACACTTATAATCGTAGTTTGGCACATCTCTCCTTAAATTTTAAGGAGCAGTTTAGCCACATGCTCAGGTGGATCCTAGGCAACTATGCCCGCATCTGCGACTCCCCAGTGACGGGGTGCAGACTTCTATTATACATTACTTGATTTTGATTGTCTTTGGTTTCTTGTCTTCAGGTACAATTTTTTCAACTGTAACAGATAGCAAGCCATTTTTTAGCTCAGCACCAGTGACTTCCATATATTCACCCAGCGCAAATGTGCGGGTAAATTTACGGGCAGCAATTCCTTTATGAATTGCTTCACCAGTATCTTCTGCAGAAACTTCTCCCTTAATTACAAGGGTTCCGTTATCCACAGACACATCAACATCCTTCTTGTCGAATCCTGCTAAAGCTAGATCGACACGAAATACATCTTCCTCTACCTTTACAATATTGTAAGGTGGATATGACTGATGTGATGCTGTTGTGTGTACTGTATTTAGGCGATCAAACATATCGTTGAAGCCAATAAAAAAGGGATCCTTAAAAAGATCCCATGTATAGTGTGTTACCATTTTATTCCTCCTTAAAGCGAATAAGTTAATTTGTATAGGCCCCGTGTGGCGACCTAACAATATTATAGCATATTAGTCGTAAATCTTTTTTTGCCAGAAATTATATTGGTAAGACCTATTTAAAATAGATCTAATTTTAAAGTTTTCTTGGAGCTCCCGCTTTTTGTCAAATGGTGGTAGGTTTTCATGTGTCCAAGCTTCTCTTTTAAACGGTAGTATCTGAGCTACTGGGGTACCTTTTGGAATAATGCCCTCGAAGTCATCACGTAACCACATGTTTAAACCAAGTCTTGCGTGAACCTTATCAGAATCTATAATTCCAGTCATTGTTAAAAATGGAAGATCGTATCTATTAAATGGATGCGTAACAAGAATACTATATCCTGGAGGAGTTTCTACTCTTGGATAAGTTACCATTCTCCAAACATACTCGTTGTATCCTGCAGGAACTGGCATTCCCTCTGTTCTATGTAATGGTCTGTCTAAATCAAATAGTAAGTCATGACCTGGCGGCGTAAATCCCCAGTAAGCTTTTGTTCCCTGGTCTGGTGTTTTTGTTATAGCTATATCTTGAGGAACAGTTACCATATACCCAGAAGTTAGGGAATCAAGAAACGGCATGCATTTTTTAACAGTAGAATTATCTCTTGGATCTCCGCCGAAAGTCTTATCCTGTGCTGGTATTTTTTTAAACCAGTCTGGTATCTTTGTTTTTGACGGAACAGGAGGATCTTCCACTTGATAATAATCTTCTGCTGCTGCAAAAAACTTTATTACCTTTTTAATCTTAATTCCCTAACTCTAGATCTAAAAAACTATTTGTCTTTTAGTGCTTACTTCTTCTTTGGTGCTGTCTTCTTAGCTACGGTCTTCTTAGCTGTTGTCTTCTTTGCTGTTGTCTTCTTTGGAGCCTCTGTCTTCTTGACTGGAGCCTTCTTTGCTGCTGCTTTCTTCACAACCTTTACCTCTCTTTCAAATGGTGTTCCTTCTTGAACCAACCCATCGTTATCTTTATCTTTTGCGTCTAGCTTAAATCCTTCTGTTGATAGAGGGAAAAGCCATGCTTTCATTCTGTCTACGAGTTTCATATTTCCTCCTTTCTATAAATTATAGCATTTATGCGCCTTCGGCAGGAGTCGAACCTGCGACCAAGACCTTAGAAGAGTCCTGCTCTGTCCTCTGAGCTACGAAGGCTCAATTATTTGGAATCTCATCTTCGTCAATTTCCATATCGATTAATCCCATTTTTTTTGCTTCTTTTTTTCCTTCGTCTGACATCTCTATGTATGCATTTAGATCTTCATCATACTTAATGTTTATCAGACCAGCTTCATACAACTCCATGATTGATTTATCAACATATTCTTCATGAGCTTTCCATAAATCTGGAGCTATCTCTTTTGCAGACTCATTGATTTTAAATATCATTTCCCCAGACTCATCCATGCCAGCAAGTTCTATTGCTCCTATTTCTAAATAGTAAGCCATTCTTTCATCATCTTCATCAGACATTTGCTGCCTCCTTGTGCAACAGGTAGGACTTGAACCTACGAATAACCGAATTATGAGTTCGGGGCCTTAACCAACTTGGCTACTGTTGCCAATTGGTTTATTGTATATTATTATCTTCTGTTTTGTCAATAGTAGTTTCTACTATCTGCTGAACATAATCTGAAAAATGCTTTCTTACGCTTCCGTTGGGTCTTGAACCAATGGTTGCCCATATTCTTTTATATTCAACCACATTGGCAAATGTTGTTGGACATAAAGTTATTCCATTATATTCTTTTAGAATAGTAGGAAGTGGAACATGCTTACTACAGCACTTACACTCTTTAGCTTTATCTTGATATATACTCATAATATTTGCATCCTGTCCATTGCATCTCTTAAATTGTCTGGCATTTTTGGTGCCCTAATCATGTTATAACGATGAGTTTCACCGTCAGGTTCAGTTCCAAAATCATCACGATAGCTCATAGAATCATATGTATGAATATCTATTTCTTGATTAGTATTAAATTTACTTCTACTTATCGTATTAAATATAGAACCACAAACTGCATCCGCCAAGTCTTTAGATCCTTTTCTAGGGTGATCAACCTTGTCTCTCATAATCTTTAGCTGTAGCAATTCATCTACGAGTAAAGGAATATGAGGTCCTATTAGTCTTTCTTCAAGGACAACCATAGCCATATCATCGTAATGCTTCTTGGCTACAGATAAAATTTCTGTATTAATTCCGTAAGTCTTAAGCTGCTGCATCATGTCATGTGAGTTCCAGCGGTCAAACGTACAAATACGAATCTTAAATCCTCTTGTCCTTAATGCCAGTATATAATCTCTAACCTCTGCAAAATCAACAGACTTATCTGGTGTCGGGGTCCAGAATCTTACAGCATCAACTTCTACAATTGGTGCTGGCTGAGAGTACGTATCTGTAACTTTTACGTTTACCCATTTCTGTACGTGTGCCATAGCAACTGCACAGTGGTCATGTTTTTGTGCAAGGTCTACGTGGATAAAATATTCTTTATCTGGATCTGGGATAAACCATTCTTCCAGTCTTCCAAATGAATCTACTGCAGAGTGAGCTTTGCTAAATGCTTTTTCAATCTTTTCACGAGATTTAAAAAATGCATCAATCATTTCTGCAGGCATGCAGGCAAATCTTCCAAGTGCGTCTGGCATATTCTTGTAGAAGTCTACCTTGAAATCTTCAATTTTCTTTGTAGGATTAATTTCCCATGTAGGTCTTTTTAATGCAAACACTTTTGGAATACTGTAAGATACGATATGGTCTTCTTCCCATTCAACAGTTACCTCGTTACCTTCTGTCCCGTCGGGAAGGTCATCGTCCATTTTTAATGTCTTACTTCTAATAATAGTTTCTTTTTCAGCAATAACTGACTCGTAAAACTTTTGAATTGGGTCGTTCTTAAAACGTGGAAATGAAAGCAATATAACCTTACCAAAGTCAGGAAAGCGTGAAACAATAGATGCACGATACATATCATATATAGCGTCAGCAGTTTTTGCTTGATCGTGGCCAGTTGTATTCTCAATAGCAAATCCTGAAATTTCGTCAAGAACTACAACAATTACGTTGTATCCTTCCCATGCTTCACGCTCTGAGTGTCCTGAGTGAACGGTAACGCTCTTTATAAATTTCATTTCTGAAGCTTTTGCTTCATACTTTCCTACAAACCATGGCGATCTATCTATACGTGTTTTAAATCCCTTAAAGAATACGTTGTTTGCCTGCTGTGCGTTAATAGCAATATTAAGAATATCAATTGAATCTCCAGGAGGCTTTCCGTAGTATGTTGCTGGGTCTTTTAAACATAATAGTAAATAAACTATATATGAAACAGAGATTGTAGAACAATAATCTTTTCCACTACCTTTACCAAGCTGTGCAATTACTTCATTACATGTTTGCTTAAATCTACGTTTACCCTCTTCTTCGCCAAAAAGTTTTATTAAGGTAGACTCTTTATAGATTTGGCTACTCTTCTCAATGAGTGTATACTGGTGCTCCGAAAGCGGAGGTAGGCCGAGATAATCTGGGCTTGTAACGAATGTTCGTAAATCGACTGGTCTTTCATCAAACTCTTCTCCGTCTAAAATATCAATGAGATCATTAAAATTAAGATCCATTAAATTGACCACCATCCTTGTAATTCTGCCTTACCGCTTGCGATCCACTCTCTATGTAGTTCTGCTTGAAACTTCCAGTCAGTCTCATGAGTTTCTCCGCCACATTTAGGACAAGGATTGGCGTACACGTATTTATATACATGCTCACAATACGTCATTTTTTTCCTCATTCAAAACAACTGGTTCTACTATGCCAGTAATCTGAGAAAGTCTTTTTGCTACATCCAATTTACATTTTGGACAAACTGCAGTTACCTCTTTAAGAATTTTTACAAGGATATCTTGCTTGCGTTCAGTTTCTGCTAACTGCGTAGCAAGCTCTGCGTTGTCTAGCAGGCCAACTTCTTGAAGCATTCCAATACGCTTACCCTCAATGTCTGCAATTAACTTAAGAGCAGTTGCTTTTACGTTTAATTGTCCTGATTGGTCTGCATCCTCTACGGTCTTCCAGGCCTCTTTAATTAGCATGGCGTAGTGTTGGTCTGCCCCAGAGATGGCTTCCTTTGCCCTGTCACGGGCCGCAGAATCGTTTCTAACGACCTCTTTCCATTGGTCTATATACTCTATAACCTCTGCTCGTTTAAAACCTGTTATAGCGGCAATGGCAGTAGGATTATTGCCCTTGAGCAACTCCTCTACCACCTTATTCATGCGGTCATAATGATCCGCTAGTTCAATTTCCATATACTTAGATTATACCACGTTTTAGTTGACTAGGATTGGGACTTGGCTATTTTGAGCAATACCAAATATCCAATTAGATCATCAATATCATTATCTCCTGGATAATCTGTGCCCTTCATAAGTCTATTTAATTTGTCATCAATACGGACATGAAGCTGTTCTCTTGGCCCCGCCTTAGAAAATATACGCACAGGGTCTAGGGCTGAATTGCCGTAGGCAATATTCTTTTTAACCAGCATATGTGCAATTTCATGACAGGTTGCAAGTATCTCTTTACCTGCTTCTGTTCCAACTGTAAGCAAGTATAGGTCTTCACACCTAAATTCTTTTGAATCTCCAAACACTGGCTCAAGCATTTTTGCTCCTTAATAAGGCTATGAAATGATCGCTTTCATTTCCATTTGGATCTTTTGTATATTCAATTGACTCAATATTAAAATATTTTTCAACTATTGTCAATACCTGTGTTCCAGTATCGTCCATCCAAGTTCTACTGTGTAAAACTAATCTATTTGTTTTCAGATCAGATAAATACATATTCAATTCATCATCATGAATATGCTGGAATACTAAGCTGGCCAGCACCATATCATATTGAATTGTTTTTACCTTATCCCATTCTGATTCATAAATAATATTACTTTCTTTGTTTTCTTTTGGCACTAGGCTCAACATGTTAGGAAGATCGTATCCTATAACTCTATAATAATCTTTAGATAAAGCAACTGTATTTCTTCCAACACCACATCCAAAATCAAGGGCATATTGCTGATTACCCTCAGAGCTTTTCGTTAAAGATATAACTTCATTATATACTGGCATGTCTTTAAACTCTCCAGCATAGCCAGTCAATATTGCATCTCCAGCGTTTTTAGCAGTAACGCTTTCCCAAAAACTTTTCATTTTTTAATTAATCCAAATTTCTCTAAATGCCTCTGTATGGTCATAGCAGAGACCTTGCATTCTGTCGCAATCTCTGTGACAGTTTTCTTTTGAACTACATACCTTCTATATAGCCAAGGCTGGCTTTGATAAAGCTTCATCGTTCTGTTAGCACCGTATTTGAATAATGAGCAATGCCGAATGCATCTGCTACGTCAAAATCATCTAATTCTAGATTATATTTATTGTTAAAATAATCTACAGTTCTTTGCTTACGCATTTCACGCAACTTAGATTTATACCAGGAATCTGCATGACCTGGATTTTCAAATCTTATCTTGTCTTTTTCCATCTTAGTAGGATTCTTATTGCCAATATGTGCCTGCCAAGATGTGGGTGAGATAGTCATAACCTTTGCTCCAGTAGACATAAGCTCTGCAATTATGACACCGTACACATATGATAGTTTAATTACAGCATCTGCTGATTTAACAAACACCGCTCCTTCAACTACGATATAATCTGATTTAAGTTGTGGAAGCATAGCATGCATCTTTATCTTAGCATCGTGTATCTTTTCATATATATCAGCACCATTAAATTCTACCTTGCCCCATCTAATTGGCTTATCGCCTTCCATAAGGCAAAAAGCTACAGAATTAGTAGAAGCATCAATTCCTAAAACTCTATTGGCCTTAGTCTTAACAAGCTCACCCAATTTCATTTAAGAACCCCATGATCTTTTTTCTGTTTTCAATACTTAAGCTTTTTTCACAGACAGAACAAATATTAGATTTGTTGTATCTACTTAGCTGGGCTTTGCATTTCTTGCAGGGTCTGGCTGCACCATTTCTAATTGCTTTTCTTTCATAGTATTTATCCATGATTCTTTTATTTGTAGCAACTCTGCAGCATTCATCTGTGCAATATTTTTGGTTATGGGTCTTTGGTTCAAACTCTTTGTTGCATTCTGTATTTGCACAAATCATATCTTCTGGACCTCGTACGGATCAATATCTACAACTCCAATGTCTCCAGCCCAACATTCTTTTCTAACTGGGCAATTCTTGCAAGCGTAAGATGTCTTTAAGAATGGCCTTGTTGGCAAATTGTTTTCTTTAAAATTATCATAAACAGTACATAGCCAAGTAAAAAGATCTTCTATAATCTTTTTGTTTTTAGCATTCATTTGTACTGGTATAAGTAAAAGCTCCTGTGTATTTTTATTTTCATATAAAAAGAAAGCCTCATCAATTTCTTTTAGCTTCATGTATGTAAGAAGCTGTAGCATGTGGTTTGCTGAAGGTGACATTTCTGCTTGCCTTGTATCCCATACCTCTTGCTTAGCTGTTTTAATTTCACCAATTACTGGACTTCCGTCCCATTTGAATACTAGGTCTATAAAGCCACGAATAGGAGGGTACTCATTTTTAATCTCTATTTCGGTTTCAACATCTGATACTGGGCCGCCCATTTTTTCAATCATTCCCTGGATTCGTTCGTGTGCCTGTGTACCGTGAGCCATATTAGCAACAGACTGTGCGTCGTTATTGTCTATAAAATAAGCACCGCTAAACGCCATGTACCAGTATCTAGGGCAATTACCTTGTCCGTATCCAAAAGAACTTGGACTAAATGAATACTTCTGCATATCACCGTCTGCTCGTTTTGTTGCAAGGTATGCGTCATCAAGCATCTTGGCAAATTCTTTTACATCAAACTTTCCATCATACTTTTTAAATTTAAGATTCTTTACAATATCTCTAGCCATTATAACGAACGACATACTTGAGTGCGTCTACAAGTTTGTCAATCGACTCCTTTGCTGAATAGTATATATTCTTCTTGTTATTATTAACAGTACCTGCTTTATCTTTAGCAATAGTTGAATATACTGCAGCAAGCATAGAAAACTTTGTAGACATTGCTTGAAGCTCTATAATTAGATGTGGAGCTTTTGCAGCTGGCACATCTGGGTTCATTAGCAGCTTTACGACAATAGCCATTGCTCTATCTAGCTGCTCGTCCTTCATAAATTCATGAAGGTCATTAAATTCAGTTATATCACTGATCAGTTCTAGAGTGTTCTTGTCGCTCATTAAATCTCCTTGTATAATCTATAGCCCAAAGTCCTAATGGGTATCCGATAATAAATCCTAAAAGTAGCCCTGATAAAAAATTAATCATTGCTCTCCCACTTCTCTACTAATTGCTCCAGTAAAGACCATTCAATTACTGCAAGCCTCGTTTTGCTATTGTCTTTGCCAAGGATGAGTTTGAGTACAGGATACTTATCCCTACTAACCTTAAAAGTATCTGTACAAACTTTAGACCAAATACTTTGCGATATAGAGATCGATTTTTCGTACTCTTTATAATCCACCACGAAAGATTTCCACGTAGCGTCACCCTTCTGATAATCACCACGTCCGCTGTTCTTTTGTTGTTTAGCTCCATCTCTTTTAGCCTCTGACCTTTCAGACATTAATTAACCTTTACCTGATTGGCGTGGCCATTTGGGCATTCCCATGCAAGTATTAAAGTTACTGGATCCCAGAATGCTTCCTGTGCGTCTTCATCGCATTTGGAGCAGGGCTTTATTCCATGAATTTTTTCTAGTTCTGCTTTGCGAATTATTTCTGGCTTATGAAAAAACTCATTAAGATTTGGCATTTATCTCTCCAACTAAGCTGTCTACAACATCTGGATTTTCTCTTAAATATGCGACAGCCTTTGCACGTCCTTGAAAACGTTCTCCATTTACTGTATACCATGCGCCACCCTTTTCAATAATTCCATACATTTCTGCAACATCTAGGACCTCTCCAACTCTATCTACTCCTACCGTTTCTCCTTGGTAGTAGAAGTCGTATTGACCAGAAAGGTTTGGTGGGGATACCTTACTGTAATCAACAATCCAATTAACTGGACGTCCGACCCTTTGCTCAATAATCTTGTCACCGACTTTAACGCCAGACTTAATAGCATTTGCCTCAGCCTCGCTAGACCAGAGCTTGATAACTGTGGTAGAGAAGAACTTAACTGCCATTCCTCCCGTTGGGATGTGGGAAGCATGCATAGAGCCGAATTGGTTTCTTTGTTGTGAGATAAGAACAAGTAATGTGTTTTTGTTTGCATAATTTAGCATCTTGACTGCGTGGGTCATGTCCTTTGCTTCGGCGCCGATTTGCTTTGTATCTTGCAAATCCTTTAATTCATTACCATCTTTTTCAAAATAAATTGCAGGTAGCAATGCAGAAATTGAATCAACTACGATTAAGTCTACGTCTGCTTCCATAAGTTTTGTGGCAACATCCACCATATCATTTACTGTTTTTGCTGGCGAGTAAATAAGTTTATCTGAGTCGACGCCAAGCTGTTCTGCCCACTTAGGATCGTATGAAGCTTCTGCATCAATCCATGCACAAGTCTTTCCTTCTTTTTGTGCCATTGCAATCATTTGCAAGCAGAAAGAAGACTTACCAGCAGATTTATTTCCCCAAACAAGTACTTGCCTTCCATATGGAAGACCACCACGCAAAGCAGAATTTAATCCAATGCTAGGTGTTTCCTGCTTTTGTACATGCACATCTTGTGCTGATTTTACTCTTGCTCTTGTTTTTGGATCTAGTTTTCCTAAAATTTCTTCTATAACTATTGTCATTTTTTTCTTTCTTCTCTCTGCTATTATAGCATTTAAAACAGGTTCCCGTGAAGCTTTGGTCTTTCTTTATTTACATTAACTTTATATTGAAATATTTCATCTAAGCTATGATGAATATCTTCTGCGTTACGCATTGCTGCATACACATCTAGTAGTCGAATGATTACATCTACCATCTCTTCTACAATTTTTTCAGACCCCTGACTTTTACGGATAGCTTCCAGAACCTCAGTAACTTCCGAATGTACGAGAGCAAGCTTGTTACCAATCTTGTCATATGAATATTCTCCATCCCAGAAGCCTTTTTCTATGGCAGTTTCGTGCAGTACAGCGGCTAAGGCATCTAGCCCGTAATCAGATACCAAACTATTCGTTTCCTGGCTCAATTACTGCTTCCGTTCCGTTGTCTAGCTCTCCAGATTTTGGAAGTCTAAAAATAAATGCAGGACCATTCTCATCATAGTCTACAATTAATTCCTTGTCTTTATTGGTTGCTTCAAAAACAGTCTTTGTTAAAACTCTAACCTCTCCTAGAGTTTCTAGGATTGCAACCAATACTTTACTTGCTGTTAAAGCAGCCTGGACTTCATTAACGTCGTATCCAACTGGCTCAACAACAATTTCTTGTGTTGATTCTTCTGTCATTTTATTTCCTTTACCATCAATGTACCATCATCTAATTCAGACAATGTTAATTTACAAACCATTCCTTCTCGCATTTTTGCAAGAGAAATCTTATAAAGAGCAGGGAAAGCAATAACTCGCTTTAATTCTTTATTCCTATTAGACAATACAATATGGCTCATAGTCTTACCTGCCTTTGTTACATACGGAGTAAAGTTTACCACAATGTACTCGTCCTCCGCAAGGTCATATTCTTTTCTATATAAATAGTCTACAAACAAATCGGCTTTACTTGGATCAATATCAGAAACCTTAATATACCTAGCAATACGATTATCTCCAACCAAAATAAAATACATCTGGTTAGTTTCAATTTGTGTCTGTTCATTATGAAACAGCCCAATGGAACCTGTTTCGTCTACAAGTTCTACTCTTGCCCATCCATTTCCACGCTTGATATTTTTAACCATGCCAAACATAACAAAAGAACCAAGCTCATCAAAGTCTTCAATTGGTCTACACTGTGCTTTAATTCTTGGAGGAATTCCTTCTAGATTGAACGCAGGAATGCCAAGATATTCGTAGTAATTATCTTTTTCATTACCAGATCTTGGGTTGTCCTCAAATGCTGCTCCACCAATTGCATTTAGTGCTGATACAGCTCTAGAATTTATTCCGCTACCCTTTTTTGAAGCAACTTCAATAAAGTTAGCATAATCTTTAAATGGGCGCTTAGACAGAATCTTGTTTGCAATATTGTCTGATATGAATTTAATTTCTGCAAGACCAAATATAATCGAGTCTCCCTTTAATGAAAAATAAATATCAGATTCATTTACATGTGGGAGTTTTATTCTAAGGCCTAGTCGTTTTGCCTCAATTAAATATTCTGTTCTGGCGTCCTTGTCATTTTCGTTTTTAAGAATCGAGAACATGAATTCAAGAGGATAATACTTTTTAAACCAAGCAGTGTAATAAGATAGAATGGAGTAAGCAACAGCATGAGAGCGATTAAAGGAATACCCAGCGTGAGCCTCAAAAGTATGCCAGAGGGCTTCGGCTTGCTTCTTAGCAATGTGTTTTGAAGCCCCAGCAATAAACTTATCTTTGAATTGGTCGAATTCTTTTGCATCTTTTTTCTTACCAATGATCTTACGAACCTTATCAGCCTCAGACCAGGTCATTCCTCCTAGGTGTACGCAGGCCTGCATGACCTGCTCTTGATATATAATAACACCATATGTATTCTCAGTAAAAGGCTTCATGATTGGATGCACGTAAGAAACAGCCTCTTGACCATTTTTTCTTGCGATGTATGAAGCACCAACAGTATTCATAGCCCCTGGTCTGACCAGTGCATTTGATGCTGCTAGATCTTCAAACGAGCTAACTCCCATTTTAATAAGCAAGTTTGTGTAAGGAGTTGCTTCTGCTTGAAATACTCCCTTTGTATATCCTTCGCTCAAAGTTTTGTAAACAGAATCATCGTCCAAAGGAATTTCTGATAGCTTAATGTTTTTACCAGTTCTATCTTTAATAGACTTAACTGTGTCTGACAAAACTGAAAGCGTTTTAAGCCCAAGAGCATCAAGCTTAATCAAGCCAATGTCTGCAACAGTATCCATGTCGTATGCAACAACTGGAATGCGACCAGAGACCTTGTCCTGTGCGTCTTCACGAGACTCAATAGGAGCATATTTTCTAATATCATCTTTTGCCACTACGACACCAGCAGCATGAACACCCACGCTTCTAATCTTTCCACGTAGTCTTTCTGCAAGCCAAGTTACCTCTGGGTACTTTGCTCTAAACTCTTTTGTGTTTGGTGAATCTAAATAATCCTCAAATGTATCAACAGACTTCAAAGCTTTATTTACTTCTCCAAGAGGAACCATGAATACACGAGCAGCATCACGAATGACTCCCTTATCTTTAAAATAAGTAAATGTAGAAATAGATGCAACGTGCTTAAACTTTTTCTTAAGATATTCCTTAACCTCTTTACGACGACGATCTTCAAAGTCTGTATCAATATCTGGAAAGTCATTACGTTCTGGGTTAATGAAGCGGAAGAACAATAGGTCATACTTAATTGGATCAACATCTGTAATTCCAAGGGCATAGCATACTAACGATCCCGCAGCAGAACCACGGCCAGGACCAACTAGTATTCCTTGGTCCTTTGCCCAGTTAATCATGTCAGCAACTACAAGAAAATATGATGCAAATTTCTTATCTTTAATTACTTTTAATTCTTCTTCTAGCCTATCAACATAGACCTTATCCTCTGATAGACCTAGGCGTTTAAGGCCTTCAGAGGCCATCTCAGCCAGTTTCTTATCAGCATTGGTCTTAGGTACTGGGAGAAGATCTAGACCTTGGTGAAACTCGTATTCTCCAATTTTAGAGGCTATCTCCATTGTATTATCAAATATATCTGTTCTATTTATTCCAGCCTTTTTAAAGTCCGACTCAATTTCTTGACGTGTTTGAATAAACAAATTATAGTCTTGAAATGAAATTCTACGTTCAGGATACAAATAATTAAATCTATCTAACATGCCTTTCATCTGACGTGACATGTCGAAGTCTGCTTCTTTATCTACCTTTGGATTTGTAGAAAGGATAAGCATAGCCTCTTCTAATACTTTGTCTTCACCTTTGGCAAAATGAGCATCTCCTGTTGCCACCGCCTTTATCTTGAGTTCGTCAGCCAACTCCAAAAGCTTTGCGTTTGTTTCTGACGGATTATGAGACTGTACTTCCACATAAAAGTCTTCTTGAAAAGTTTGCTTAAAATCTTTGAGTATGAGCTTTGCTTCTCCCAGTTCGCCCTTTTCGATGCACTTACTAATAAGTCCATTAAGGCATCCGCTAAGAACAATAATACCTTCCGCATATTCTTTTAATACCTCTCTGTCAATACGTGGCTTGTGGTAAAAGCCTTCGTTCCAAGCAATCTCTTGAAGAGCATGAATATTATCTAAACCCTTTTGGTTCTTTGCTAACAAAATAATGTGGTTGTAGGCCTGAATGCTTTTATCTGTTGATGATGATCTATCAAATCTATCGGTTGGAGATATGTATGCTTCTACTCCAAGGATTGGTTTTATTCCAATTTCTTTACATGCAATTTGCATTTCACGGTGAGATGACAGCGTACCATGATCCGTAACAGCAATAGCCACCTGCCCAGCATCTTTGGCTGCTTGTGCAAGCTCTGCAGGCGAATTTAGTCCATCCATTAATGAATAGTATGAATGAACGTGTAAGTGTGTAAAGCTCATTAATATCCGCCTAAGCATTCGTTTCTTGTATGATAAAGTCTAATCTTTGTCATTGTTTTTCTATTTGGAGCATCTAAATCTTCACCGCATGAGCTGCAATTATATGTCCATTCTTTTGTAAAGAAATTATAACCATAACCTGGTTTATTATTATATTTTTTTGATACAAATGTATCAAATGGGTCTAGTATCTCTAAACTTAACATCCGCCTATACTATCAAATAAAGTAGGGGACGGCAAGATGCCGTCCCCATCTTTTTTACCAATCCATGCTGCTTGAGGCTGCTGAATCCTCTGACTTTGACTCTTCACCAAAGAAGAAGTCTTCTTGGTCTGTGTACGGCAAATCACGTACGGCAGTTTCTTCTAGCTTATAGAGCTCCAATGATGAATAATCAAAAGGAGTTTCATCCTTTGCTAGTGGAATAATTGTATAGCTTGTATCTGTTTTTGTTCCTGTGCGCTTAATACGCCACATTAGATTTGTAATTGAACCCATTTCTCCAGCGTATTCAATGAGTGTTGGTGTTACTGTCTTACCACTTGAACCCTGTGAGAGAATTGCGACATATGGATCTTCCTTGCCGTCATCAACCAATACGTTCATGTATAGTCGTGAACGACCTTTCCATCCTGCCTTATAGTCCTTACGATGTTGCTCACAACCAAAACACTTTCCTTGGTCATCCATTGAGCATAGAGCCTTACGGCGATAATCCTTTGGATTTGTATGTTCTACTGCAATAAATCCTAGGCCATTCTTTTCGTTATAATTTGGTGAGTCTGGATCTAACTCCTGTAGGAAACGAATCTTTACGCTTTCCCCGTCTTCTAGCTTGACCCAACGAGCCTTGCTACCTTCGCCACCTGATGACTGTGGCTTATCCATTACCTTATTTAGATCTTTCAATCCTTTTACGATACCCATTATATATTCTCCTTAGTATATTTGACGGTATAGATCCGTCTGTCTTCCTATTATATCATTTCCAAGAGCGGTATTCAATATCGGACACCGCATTTTTTATACAAGCTTTAATCTCTTCATCAGTCATATCGCCTGCATCTTTTGCATCATGTGGATATATCTTATCATATTCATACGAAGCCCACAAGATGTTTTTCATTCTTAATTTGTTGGCAATATGCAGACCTAAGTCTCTTCCAGCCACATCAGAATCTGTCATTATAGTAATAGTATTAAAGTATTTATTTAATAATAATATATTTTCTGGAGATATGTGGCCACCCAGAGTAGCAACAACATTTGGAAAGCCAGCCTGATGTATTCTAATTGCATCAAATGTTGACTCTACAATAATAACTTTATCTCCCATGCGCTTAGCCCTATGAATATTAAACATAGTTTTTCTTCTAGGAAGGCTGTTGCTATTCTTAAATCTTTTTTCAGATATTGATCTTCCAACTATTCCTACTGGTAATCCGTCTGGGCTGTGCACTGGGACAACCACCATGTTTTGTTTCGGAGAATACCCAAGCTTAAAGTGATGCATTGATTCCTCATTAATTCCACGAGACTTAAAGTATTCCTTTGCCTCTTCAGAAGAACCTAAATAGTTGTATAGCTCATCTATCTTTTCCTGAGAAAACTCTTCAAATTCTGGCTTGTCTTCCATTACTTCTTTTAGAAGTTCGTCAAAGTTATCTAGGACCTCTGCTTCTTTAGCACCTATAAGTCTTAGAGCTTGAAAATCATTTTTATCTGTAATGCGTTTTACTAGTTCAAGTAAAGTGCCAGATTCTCCACAAGAAGGATTAAAACAAAGCCACGCACCAGTTTCTTTATTTATGCTGCAGCTTGCGCTATGCGTATTTCTATGAAAAGGGCAGTAGAAAGAAAACTCAGTACCAGTTTCACCAGCAATACTTAAACCAATTTCTTTTAAGATACTTTTGGTTTGAGATTGGGAGTACTGCGTTTGATGAGTTTGTTTTGCGACATTCCCTCGTAAATACACGCCTTCTTCTTTCCTATATAAATACCATGCAAGGTCATTAAGAACTTCCATGTCTCGCCTGTAAATTCTACCGAAAAAGCAGGATCTATGTCAAGCACCCTTATGTATCCTTTTGATCTCATATCATGAGTCAGAAGGTTTTCATATTGTGGCCTCAAGCTAATCAATTGAGAATTATCTTGAAACTGCACCTCAATTTGAAATCTTTTAATTCTTTTGTGCGTCATCCTGGAATGGATTCTCGTAAATCTCTTTAATAATACCTCTATTAAGATCCCAGTCTAAATAGAAGTTGAACTCATGTCCATGACGATTCTTTCTGCTAACCACCTCAATCATATTTGTATTTGGATATCTGTGAATAGCCATGGCCATATCAGCATCGTATTCAATAGCTTTTGACCAAGCTACCTGCGACATCATTGGCGGATTGTCTTGATCTGAAATATCGTCTGCGGTTGCAGCGGTAATATCAATGATTGGAATATTGTTTGCTACAGCAAGCAACTTAAACTCACGAGAAATATTACGGTTACGCTCTACTTCTGAGTGGCTTCTCTTGTTATCATTAAACAACTGGTGATAGTCTAGAATAACAAGGTCTGGCTTGTGCTGGTCAATTTTACCCTGAACAACTGAAGGTGACACCTCTGTGTTTCCTTCGTTTGATACAAGAATAAAACCGTTTTTGTTTTCAAACTTTTTTGTACTCCAAGATTTAAAATCATCTATATTAATATCACCCTTAGAGAAATCGCTTGCACGGAATAATCCTGAACCTAACATAGTATAGATACGATCACGCATATTCTCTGGAGACATCTCAAGGGAAATAATCATTGGCTTAAATCCTTGCTCCCATGCCTTACATGCAAGATAAGATGTAAACCAAGTTTTACCACGACCTGGCCAACCGATAGCAACGATTAAATGTCCTGGGGCCATTCCTGTTGGGTAAGCTTTATCGATGGCCTTGAATCCAGTCATAATACCTGGGGAGCCTCCCATTGCTGCCGATCTATTCTTAACAGACTCAATGTGTCTAGCAGCAGACTCTATATCTGTAATGTCTAAGTCTCTTACGTTATTTGTATACTTCCCTAGAGAAGCTAGTTCGCTTTGCATAGAAGCCAATACTCTTGCAGCAGCGTCTTCTTTTAGCATTGAGCCACCCTTAATAATAATATTCTTTAGTCTGGCTGTAAGGTACTCATTCTTTAGTCTGTCTAAATAGTATCCCGTCTCTGCATCGATCTTAGGAGCAACTTCTAAGTCCTTAAATCTTTCTTGTAGCACACCGATATCTGGGACAGCCTTGAACTTATAGTAGTATGACTTTAAAGCTTCCCAAACATCTCTATGAGATGTAAAAAGCTCATCAACATTGTCAGCAAGAAGTGTGCTGATATCTTTGTTTTTACATACGGCTGATATAATCGTAGCCTCAGTGTTCATTTTCGCTCTCCACCAAATCTTTTGTAGCCTTTAATAAATTATTTCTATTAAGTCTGTCTTTATCAATTTCTTTTTTTAGCTGGTCTATCCTATCAAAATTATAGTAGAAGAACTGCAGTGGGTGCTTCTCTTTTGATGTTTGAAAGTAATATTCTATCAGCTCTCTAGCACGTTCATATCCTACACTATCAATGACATCTTGCATAGCCCACTTCTCACGATATTTATTTAGAGATGGCTTGTAACCATACTTATCCTTATATAAGGATTCATATATGCCAAGTAAAATATATGGTGCTTGATTATTTGCCACGGAGCTCTTCTTCTACTTCACGAGTTTTTTCAATAAGTTTGCTTTCAACAAACTCATAAACTCTCTCAGTTGCAGAGTCTACATTTTCTCCATCACGAACAAAGTCTTCTACTCCAACACCAATCTTGATGCTTTCATAGTTTCCTAAATTACGAGTAAAAGAAAGATCTACTTTAACCTTAGTCTCTGACATTACTTATGCTCCTTCTTGTGTCTATTTAGGGTGTCATGCCCAAAGATGCCCCAGCGCAACTCTATTTCTTTTTTGCATATATCGCATATCACAACTCTACCACTCACTCTTCCGCCTTCCATACTGGTACGAATCCCGAATCGGTCTTAGTATACAATATAATGTTGTGTTTGAGAAGAGCTAATAATTCATTTTTTGAAGGTACTTCTTTCGAATGTCCAGATTCTAATATATGTTCGTGTATGTCCAAAATGTCCGATTCTGACAACATGTACTTAGACCAGTTTTTATTTTCTGGATCTCCTATCGGATATATCTTTTGTGGAGCTCTTACTTTTCCTTCAAGAATATAATCCTCTAAAGTAATCTTATGCTTGTTGAGCATCTTGGCAGCTTCAGTAATTGTAAAAGCTTTTCCCATATTTTTATTAACTAAAGAATATGAATACAAAACTCTTTTTTTATCTGGGTAGCACCAAGCAATTAATTCGTCTTTGGCTCTAGAAGAACTAAGAACTTTATGTATTTTATCGTTTAAGAAAAAATACCGAAACTTCTTTTGTGGTTTTCTTCTCTTTGAGACAGCCATCTGCCAAACCTATTTGTTTCTCTGTTGATCATCCAGCGTCTTCCACAAAGGATGCAAAATAATTCTATATGTAATTTTTGTGAAAAAACACGATCAATGAATACTCTACCTGAGCATCTATCGCACTTCATCATAGCTTAAACACCTTACCATCTACTACACAAGAATAGTCTGGAGCCACATGGATCATTTGAATATGTGGATAATCATTTACAATATGAGCAATAGCAAATCCCTTTTGCCAATCATGGTGCTGTGTATACTTCATGCCTGGCCCCTTTTCATCGCACATGTGACCAATCTCATATCCACGAAGGGTTTCACCTTCGCCATTATTTCTTAACTCATATGTGACTAGGTGCGATGCAATTCTATGTGAGTGTCCACGAATCAAAGATACCTGTAGGTCTTCCATATCTTTTCTTACTGAGCCTGTTGCTGCAATTGAAATTCCATGATGTACGTGGATATCTCCAAAACGGCGCTTTGGCAACTCGTTATAATGAATATATTCATATCCTAGAGAATCTAAAGACCATAGAGCCTCTGGAGTTACCTGTGCTGCATAGTCTGGGAGCTTCTTGTCTATGTAATCAAAGATTCTTACATCATGATTTCCCAATGCAGAAAATAGTTGTGCGTCTGGAAGCATTTCACGGGTCTTTGCATAGAAATCTCTTGCACCCTTTGCTTCATTACGCATCATAGGAACAATTAAGTCTGCGCTATCTGTTTTGTGTAGGTTTAAAAATTCTGCTGAGCGACCCTCTGTATACTTGCTGTAGCAAGCCTGGTCGTCTGTATCGCCAAGATAATCTACTACGTCTGGCTTAAACCATTTCATTACTTTAAACCAAAGCTCGATCATCTTGTCATCTTGATATGGAAACTGTTGATCCGAAGACAACATCCATTTTAAATCATTACTCATTTAATTCCTTATATTAAAAAAGTCACGGGTACGTGACTTTGATGCTACATGGAATTGTAGCATATAGATATAGATTGTCAATACTATACGTCTAGTTTTGCTAGGGCTAAGTAATGAACCTTTACGTTTTCGTATGTTGCTGACGAGGTTGTTGTCTTATTATCTGAGGAAACTCCAGCCACACGACTTAACATTAAAGTAAATCCAGATTGGTTAGCGCTATTGCCTTTAATATAATAAGATAAATCTACATTTGAACTGCTTGACTCTAGTGTTACGAGGATTGCAGATGGTGCTGTAGATAACTGTTGTGGGCTAAATGATACGGTAATAGGAACCGCTGAACCTCCAACAGTAATTCTTTGAGGGGCAGTTGAGCCTGAGATCATTCTCTTTGCAACAGTTTGGTTTGATAAAGCATCTACGCTTGTAGAAAGTTGAAAGGTGTTAGCCTCTAGCTCAGATATAGCATTTACCAATTGCATTAGTTTAGTTGCATCTAATGGAGCTCCTGGATCAAATGTTAAATTTAATTTACTCATATTTAATTAGTTAGATTATTTAAATGCTCTTCGTATTCTTGAACAGCATTGTTTTTCTCTTCCCTCTCATTAATTAGATTTGTTATTTCCGCCCTCAAAACAGCAATTTGGGTTTCATAGTTTGAAACTAATTCTCCAATGCGTTGTTGCAGGGCGGTAATAATTAATTCAGATCTGTCTGCCATATTATGCCTATTCTGTTAATGCGTTAACAACAGCAAGCTCAGAATTAAGCGCTGTAATTTGATCATCAATTTCTGCAATACTTTCATTGATGACAGTAATCGATTCTGCTACTGGCTCTGACTTTGCGTTTTCTACAATTATGTCCAATTCAAGACCATACTTCTTGTACTCTAGGTTTCTCATTCTAGAATCAATTAGTTGTAGCTTATCGCTTTTTGTTAGTGTGCTCATATTTCCTCCTTATGTATTGTATCAAAAATTTAGTTATTTGACAATAGGTCATCTAAAACAGACTGAAGGGCTGCCTTTTTTAAAATTGCATTTTCTTTATACTGTCTGGTTTGAACCACAGGCTCTCTCTCTGGGTCTACGCCTTGTTCAAGGGCAAACATTTCCAGATCTATTGTATAATTATATATAGCCTCATTCAAAAACTTAATTTTTGAACTTACAATATAAACTTTTTCTTCATTTGTTAGCTCTAAGCTTTCCATTATATTCTCCTCTTTTGTATGATTGTACCATTTTAAATGTTTCCTGTCCAGGAAGAGTTGTACTCATTTCCATCAGTTCCAAATTGGTAAAGCTGAATTCTACCGTATCTTGCATTTGCGCTATATGTAATATCTGGGGATGTTCCTCCAGAATACAGTAAGTATGGGTAGTTAGTACTATTAACAGTAATACGTGTATCTAATACGGTAGTATAAGATTTAAACCCAGAATTAACTATGCTTGTACTTAATGTGTTATTAGCATTTCTGACCTGCCAGTTGAAGCCTCTTGCTCTTCTTGATGTAGTCCATTGTGCATATAAAGTTAAATTTGCTGTAAATGAATAACTAGCGCCGTTAGAATATGAGGTGCCAGAACCATTTGCAGCAGTATTCCAACCAGCAAAATTGTAGTCATTAATTGTGCCAGACCAAGTTTGAGTTCCGTTATTCCAACCATATCTAATAGTTGAAGCTGTTCTTTGAAAGTTTGTTCCCGCAGTCCATCCTGGCAAGCTTCCAGTAAATGATGGGGTTACAAATGTGTCTGCTCTTGTAAATGTATTCGCAGTTAAGTTGGTTGTAGTGCTTGCTGTTTGAGTATAGTCTGCTCCACTTCCTCCATTTGCCTTAAACGTAACTGTATATGATGTTGATACGGCTGTCCATTTTGCAAAAAGAGACAAATCAGCATTTGTGCTATAGGTTGCACCAGCAGCATATGCAACAGCTCCAGTACTTGAAGTTGCCCAGCCATCAAATGTATATCCAGTTCTTGTAGGAGTATTTGAGCTTAAAGTTAAATTAACTCCATAAGTTTTAGTTTGGCTAGTAGGCATACTCCCTACTGTATCTGTAGTATTCTTATCGTAAGAAACAGTATATGTATTTATTGTAAATCTAGGATAAAGTGTTACATCGGCATCTGTACTGTATGTTCCTCCAGAATCATAATCTGTTCCGCTTCCGTCCGATGCTGTGTCCCAGCCAGCATAAGTGTATCCAGTTCTTGCTAAGCTTCCAGTATTTGTTCTTAAAGTTAAATTAACTCCTGCTGTTTTTGTTTGACTTGCTGGGGCTGTACCGCTAGTTGCTGTTCCAGCATTATAGCTAACAGAATATGTTGAAGAATTCCATTTTGCATAAAGAGTTATATTTGATGCTGGTGTATAGGAAGTAGAGGCATTATAGTTAGTTCCGCTCCCATCTGCTGCTGTATTCCAACCTCCAAAAGTAAAGTTTGTTCTTGACAATGTACCTTGTGCAGCTAAAGTTACAGTTCCTCCAGCTGTTGTTTGTGTTACAGATGTTGGATTTGCAGATCCAGTTCCACCATTAGCATTAAATGTAACAGTATACAACGAAAGCGTATCTCTATTTCCCGTTGCTTGAGATCCATCATGAAAAACTGTTGGATAGTTTATATCGTATAAAAATCTTGGAGTAAAATAAAAATAATGAGTTGTTCCAGAAGACAATCCTGTTGGTGTTTCTGTATACTGAGTTGCACCAGTAACAGATTTTGTATAAGGATATCCAGAAATACTTGTTTGTGGTGATCCCTTTGTAACATCAATAACGACTCTATTTGTATAAACTGATGTAGTATAAGATGCGGTAATTTGAGAAGCAGTTACTCCAGAAAATGTTGGGCCAGCACTTATTGAAAGAGGATCACTTGCTCCATTAGGATTAATAAATATTGAAGAGGAGTACGTGACTGGTGATCCAGATACGGATCCATTATACGGTGTTACTGTTACTTGTAACGGCATATACACAGATGTCCAATATGTTGTATTTGTTGGATAAAATCCATCAAATGATGCTAGTGGCTTAGCAAAATAGTATATTCCATTATAAAGAACATAGTCTCCAGCTTGAAAGCTAGTTGTTCCTATTTTGGTCCAGTAAACAGTGTTGGTTGGAACTTGTCCGCTAAAACCAATATTATTATTAACAAATTTTGCAGAATAAAAATTACCAATATAATAGACTGTGTTTCCTGAAAAATATGTTGTTGAAGGGCTATATGTATCATTTGGAAAAGTTCTTAATGTAAAAAGTGATAATAAATTGTCTGTAAATTTATAAGCTGTACTGCTTGCAACAGTTTGAGTATATTCAGAAGTTTGATACCCTCCTGAAACAGTTGCTGCAAATTTATACTTTACAGTATCTGTATTTGTACCAGTAGTAAGGAATAAATGAGAAATTCCTGTAGCAAAATTATAATTTTGAACATTTGTTATATTTCCAGGAGTTACCCCAATTAAAGTTCTACTATCATCTACGCCGTCTTGTTCTGTTAATTTTGTCATTACAGATGTAGATATTAAGCTTGATGATTGTGCTGTTGACTCTTCCCAAGTTTTATATGTATTTGCGTTGTTTTTTACTGCTATTGTATTTGGAGTAATAGATGTCAAGCTATTATTTATAAAATAAACATCTGCATAAGATTGATTCCAATAAAATTTTATTTGATACTCAGCAAGCTGTGCAGCATCTGTATAATAATTTCCTTCCCATCTAATATAGAAGTTAGATATATCAGAATATATCCATAGTCCACCAGTAGATGTATTAGTTCCATTTCCTGTATTTTGACCTTGTCTTAGGTCTCCACCTAGAGGCGCTAGTGTAGTTCCAGAATCTGGTAAGGATATGGCTCCTGCAGGATCTGTTCCGCCCCAGTTTACAAAACCATTTGTTGAAACATAAACTGGTGTTCCTTGAGTAAATGGAGCTGGCAATTGAACTCTTCTTTGATTTCCAGTTGCCTGATAATTAATGTTTGCTACCGTTGCAGTTGTGATAGCTGTTGCTTCAACTCCAGTAACAAGTCCATAATCATAGTCTGTTCCAGAATTATATCTAGTTTCTACAACATACAAGTACTTTCCAACATCATCTGCGTTGGGAGTATATGTTGCTGTTAGATTTCCAGTTCCCGTT